>ERZ773183.68-NODE-68-length-128402-cov-9.584743_pt1 | contig 128402 bp, 122 predicted proteins | sample MGYA00580532_ERZ773183 | MGnify/ENA primary metagenome ERZ773183 (study PRJEB29015, sample SAMEA2737791) | human gut metagenome | biome: human gut; feature: human-associated habitat; material: faeces | place: China | collected 2012 ...
GGACTACAACGGAGTACGAGACCGGAGCAATCGCTCAGGCTGCGTTCCACAATGCGTTCGGAACTTTCGGAGACTACTTCGTAGCGATCTGCGTATTCCTGTTCGTATTCTCTACTATCGTAGTGTCAGCATTCTATGGCTGGAGACAGGCAGAGTTCCTGTTCGGAGTTAAGTTCTCCAAGGTATGGAGATACGTATACCCTGTAGCTATGGTATTGGCGACATCGGGTATAGACCTGACTATGATGTACATGATCACAGACGGATTCCTGGCAGCTATCATGACTCCAAATATGATCGGACTGATCATAATGGTACCTCAGGTAGCTAAGCTGCAGAAGGAATACTTCAATACTCCAGGCAAGTACTATCTGGCAGATAAAGAAGCCAAAAAAGCTAAAAAAGCATCAGTGTAAGAGATAAGGTATATTATTTATAATTGTTGAATTAAATTATCATAAAACGTTGTTTAAATTTTTTCCGCATGATACTTACTGCTTAAACGTAGTATGATGAATTTAATATGTGCATTGAAGACCCCGTATCATCAGTGATACGGGGTCTTCATTTTTTGCCTGTTATATTTCAGCTTCCGCTACTTTCATCATGATCGCACATTCGATGCGTTTTTTGAACAATTCGCAGCCGGGCTTATAGACGCCTCTTATGCTTCCAGAAGCATGGCAGGCGTTTGCGGCGCAGCCTCCCGAACAGTAGAACTTAGCCCAGCAGTCGCCGCACTCGGGACGGGAATATGCGTTGCAGGTTCTGAATTCCTCCTGAAGAGGCGAATTGCTGACGCCTTCCCATATATCTCCCAGCTTGTAGGCCTCATCTCCTACGAACTGATGGCACGGATAGAGATCTCCCCAGGGAGTCACGGCCATATATTCAGTTCCGCAGCCGCAGCCGGATATCCGCTTATATATACATGGACCGCCGGTCAGATCCAGCATATAATGATAGAAGGTTATAGGGCGTCCCTCTCTTTGGCGGCGTAGCATATCCTGAGCAAGTATTTCGTACTGCTGCTTCACGATTTCTATATCCTCTGAGGTCAGAGCGGCCGGATCACCTTCTGCGGCGACGACCGGTTCCATGCTCAGCTGTGTAAATCCAAGGTCTGCCATGTGGAACACGTCCTTGGTGAAGTCCGGATTGGCGTGAGTAAAGGTGCCCCTGATATAATAATTCTTGTCTCCCCTCGATTCAACGAGGCGCTTGAATTTTGGAACTATGGCGTCATAGCTTCCGTTGCCCTTGTAATCGACGCGGAGCCTGTCGTGGATTTCCTTTCTGCCGTCGAGACTTAAGACCACGTTGCTCATCTGTCTATCTGCGAAGTCGATGATATCCTCATCTATGAGCATGCCGTTGGTGGTGAGGGTGAAGCGGAAGTTCTTGCGATGCTTTTTTTCCTGAACCCTCGCATATTCCACCAGCTGCTTCACTACTTCCCAGTTCATCAGCGGCTCGCCTCCGAAAAAGTCTACTTCGAGATTCGTCCTGTCTCCGGAATTCTCTATCAGAAAATCCAAGGCCCGCTTACCTGTCTCAAGACTCATGAGAGCCCGCTGTCCGTGATACTTTCCCTGGCTGGCAAAACAGTAGGAACAGTTCAGGTTGCATGTATGAGCCACATGAAGGCACAGAGCCTTGATCACGTCTTTGCTGCGCTCTTTGAATGTTCCCGCAACCTCTGCAAAAGTATCCGGCGTATACAGCTTCCCTTCGGCCTTGAGAAATTCTATATCATCTATACATGACATGACGTCGTCTTCTGTGACGTCGTCTCTGTGTACGTATTTTTCCAGGATAGATTTTGCGATATCTTCTCTGGAGTTTTCAGGATACATTGATATTATATCGTAGGCGACCTCGTCCACTGAGTGTATAGATCCCGAGCAGGTATCCAGCACTATGTTATAGCCGCCCATTCGGTACTGATGTATCATATATTTTCCTCCGGTAAAATGACATAAATATTGCCGCCTTAAGTGGCGGCAATTCTGATTGTTGATAAACTTCGAGGTGTTTATTTCTCCTCGTTCTCACATTTTTGGTTTGCAACTCCGCAGCTGGTTTTGCAAGCTGACTGGCAGGAAGTCTGACATTCGCCGCATCCTCCGTTTTTAGCGCTCTCGCAGAGAGAAGCGGTTTTTAAAGTTTTGATTCTTTTCATAGTGCGTTTCTCCAATCTAATAATATATTATTTTATCATAAAAAGTCGCCTGAATCAATGGTTATTTCGACACATTGCTCATGTAGCTCAGCCTGAAGCTGCCGTTGAGCTCGATCAGCGCTTCTATGGCCTCGGCGTCTGTGACAGACGAAGAACCCTTCTGATCTGCTATGATACCCAGCAGGTCGGAAAGACTTGCATAGGACTTGGACTGGAAATATTCCACATATACGTCTTCCATGCCGTAGACTGCGGCCATATCGCTTACGGCTTCTTCAAAAGTTCCTATCTCGTCCACCAGACCGTTGTCCACTGCCTGCTGAGCGGAGTATATTCTTCCGTCAGCCAGTTCTCTTACCTGCTCGTTGGACATGCCTCTGCCTTCTGCTACTATGCTGACGAATTGCTCGTAGGCTTCATCTGTAAGGGACTGGAATATAGCTCTCTGCTCGTCTGTCATAGGTTCCGTGTTGCTTCCCATGGACTTGTTGGCTCCGGAAGTTATCGTCTCTGTATTTATGCCCAGATCAGACAGCAGACCGCTTATATCTATAAATGTGCCCATGGTGACGCCTATAGATCCGGTCCAGCAGTTTCTGTTGGCGATGATCTTATCGCACGGAGCCGAGATATAATAGCCGCCTGAAGTTGCCTGCGACTGCATCGACGAGTAGACAGGCCGGCCTGTAGTCTCCTGATAATCCTTTATCTTTAAGTAAAGCTCATCCGACGCATAGACGCTTCCGCCGGGAGTATTCACATACAGGATCATACCCTTGTTGCGGTCGTCTTCTGCCATGGAATCTATGGCGTTTAGAAGATACTGATGATTGTAAGAACCGCTTCCGTACTCATCTATGGTGTCGATAACGTATAAGACTCCTATATAATCATGACCGAAATTAGTGGTGACTTCCGAAGAATCCGAATCTCCGGCGATACCGCCTATGATTCTGCTGCACCCGGCCATAAATATGGCTATAGCCACGAGTATGAGAACTATGATTATTACTGCCTTTGCCCAGGAGGGAAGTCCTCTCCTTCTCCCGGCGTCTACGTAGGAACCGTATCTGTCGTCAAAGCGTTCTTCGTCGTGAAAACGCCCGTCCGAATAATATTGAACCCGTCTTTTTTCTTCATCGAATCGATCCAAATCGCGACCTCCTTTTTTAGAGAAGTAAGTATGTATAGCAATTGTAACATGAAAACCGGCGGTTGGGAAGAAAAATATTGACAGTGTACTATGGTGCATGGTACACTTAGGGTGAAAAGGGAGGTAAGCTATGTTTCAGCTTGATTTGCGTAACAACAAATCAATATATGACCAGATAGTGGATAAGTTCAAAGAGCAGATTATGATGGGCCAGTTGCAGACCGGAGCTAAGATGCCTTCGGTAAGAGAACTGTCCCGGGAACTTGGGGTCAACCCCAATACCATTCAGAAGTCTTACAGAGAACTTGAACGCCAGGGCTATATCTACACGTCTTCGGGGGTGGGGACCTTTGTTGCGGATAAAAAGAGTATAGTGCCTGATGAAGAGGGGCTTTGCAAGGCTAAAGACGCCATAGGGGGGGCGTTCAGGGAACTACTGTTTCTCGGTCTTAGCTATGAAGAAGCTTACAAAATTGCGATTGAGACAATCGAAGAAAGGAAGAATGACCTGTGATCAGAATAGAAAATCTTTGCAAAACATATGAGGATATAAGAGTTCTGGATAACTTTAGCCTGCTTGTTCCAAAGGGTTCTGTTTACGGTCTGATGGGTCTTAACGGGGCAGGAAAAACGACTGTAATAAAACACCTGGCCGGTTTTGTTGCTCAGGATTCGGGAACCGTCGCCATAGACGGGCAGCCGGTAATAGATAACGAAAAACTCAAAGAGAGAGTGCTCATCATACCGGACGAGGTATTTTTCTTCCGAGGCTACAGTTTGAAAGACATGAGGGGGTATTATAAGGACATATATGAGAGGTGGAATGATGAACGGTTCGAAAGGATGACAGAAGACTTCGGAATAGACGTTAGGAGAAATATGGGGAATTTCTCAAAAGGAATGCGCAAACAGGCAGCCTTCTGCCTGGCTATGTCGGCTATGCCTGATTATCTGATACTGGACGAACCTATAGACGGCCTCGATCCTATAGTGCGCAGAAAATTATGGCGCTATATAATGGGCGACGTGGCCGAACGTGAAATGACCGTTCTCATTTCATCTCACAATGCGAGAGAGATGGAAGACGTCTGCGATTATATAGGCATAATAGCAGGGGGAAAGATGATATTCGAAGGAGATCTGCTGGAGATGATGCCGGTTTCCATAGAAGAGATATTTATAGAAAAGCTTGGAGGTGGCCGAAGTGCAGAATAAAAAATATTTCAGCCTTTCATGGCCTCTCATAAGAGAATGTTTCAAAATGTATTGGTATATACCGGCCTTATCCTTCGTGATGTACTTCTTTGCCGGCATATTTCCGGTGCTCTCAAATCTGAAACATATTCCGGAGCTGGAGAATTATATAACGGAATCTTTTAATAACCTCAAATTTATTTACATGGCTCTTCTGATAATAGCGCCGGTAGTTTCGGCGTCTATCATGATGGGCTACCTGCACAGAGAATCTAAGGCTCTGATGCTTCACGCCCTTCCCATGTCAAAGAATCGCCTGTTCAATTCATATTATCTGAGCGGATGGATACTGTGTCTGATACCGGTGGCGCTGATTGCGCTGCTTTACTGCGCCATAGCTCCGAGTACCGAGATCATACAGCTTAGGGACATATCAATATGGTTTATAAGTTCGCTGTCCATGATAACTTTTTTCTACGGCATAGCCGTGCTGGCTGGGTCTCTCACCGGCACCGTATATATGAACCTCATAGCCGTAGGAATCATGATGGTCATAGCGCCGCTGATCACGTTCATAATAAAGACTTACGGGGAGATCTTTATAGCGGGATTCTATACGCTTCCCGAAGGGGTGCTGGATTTCTCAGTCAAGACTAACCCTGTATTCGCTCTGATGTTCTATTTCCAGCCTCTCACCCTCAAGGCATACGGAATCTATTTCGTAGCAGGTCTTGCGCTGGGAGCAGTATCGAAGGAGATATACAGGACGAGAAAACTGGAACTTGTGGGAAATTCCATGCTTTCCAGAACCTTTGAAGAGATATGCACCTACCTCACCGTATTCGTGGGAATGAGCGCCTTCGGACTTTTGGCCTGGAATTTTACGCGCCAGAGAGCATTTATAATAGTCGGCATGATATTGGGCATACTGTTTACTTTCGCCGTGACTAAGATAGTAGTAAACAGAAGCGTCAGGATATTCAACAGAGGACTCCTGCGTTCGCTGGCGATATATATGTGTATAGCGGCTGTTTTCATATCCATAACCGTCTTCGATATTTTCGGGATCGGAAACAGAGTGCCCGAGGCGGATCAGGTAGAGTCTGTCGAGATGTCGGGCCTGGTGGAAGGCTACGATGTAGCTAACCTGGCGTACGGAGACGCAGGCCAGGAGTATGTGAACAACAAGCCTCTGCTCACTTCGCCGGAGGCTATAGAACTGACTCGCAAGCTTCATCAGTACATCATAGATAACGGTATCTATATAGTCGATGAAGAGACTTCTCAGGAGAGCCGGTATGAATCTCCTCTTACCGATAAAAAGGGAAATGAAATCTATGTATATAACGAATATATAAACATAAATTATCATCTGAAAAACGGAAAGGAATTGAGCCGCAGATATAACATAGTGCTGGACGATGAGGCAATAGAAATCATAAACGATCTGCTCAGCTGTGAAGAATACGTGGAAAAGAGTAAGATAACTTCTTATATAAATGTAGATAAGATAAGTTATATGATCATAACGCCGGTGGATTCATACTGGTACGATTATGAGAACGGCGAGGGCGGCGCTGACGTCAGCGAGGATGATATGTCTACCGTAATAATAGACGACAAGGACAGGATCGTCGAGATACTTAAGGCATGGGAAAAAGACGTGGCTGAGGGAAGCTATAAGAACGGCAATCGTTCGCTGACCGAGTCGAGAGGCGTCGGCAGCATAGATATCTATTTTGAAAAGGCGAAGAAAAAATTAGATAAAGAGACGAAGGACGATAAAACTTCTTCCTCGTCCAATGCGGCAGGCGAGATCGGCGGTATAAACGAAAGTATGATATATGAGGGCGTAAACGATAATCCTTATATAGGCTTCATGTTTACGGACATAGATCAGAACTTGATGTCGTACCTGCAAAGCCTGGGCATAACAGACAGCATGGGATTTTAAAGGTGAATTATGGATGTGGTTTATTATGAAACTATAATAGTAGGCGCAGGGGCCGCAGGGCTTTACTGCGCCTGCAGTCTTGATGGGGGCGCCGAGTCTTCGGCTCTCGTCCTGGAGAAGAACAAAAAGGCCGGAAGAAAACTTCTGATGACGGGAAACGGGCACTGCAATGTGACTCACGGCGGCTCTATCAAGGAATTTATAGGCCATTATGCAGACAAGGGGAGCCGCATAAGAGGAATACTGCAAAGATATAACAACCGGCAGTTGTGCGATTTTTTGGAGAGCATAGGAGTACCGCTCACAGAGCGAGAGGATGGCAAAGTATTTCCTGCCTCCATGGTCTCAGCCGATGTTCTGAATTCTCTGCTGCGGGAGATCGAAAGAAAAGGTATCGCTGTCGAATATGAGTCGGAAGTCATCCGAATAGAGCCTTTTGCCGGCGGCGAGAAAGCTTCTGAAAGCCGCTTTACGATCTATACGCCGAAAAAGAGCTATCGATGCCAAAATCTCGTCATAGCCACCGGCGGCTGTTCTTATGCCGGTACAGGTTCGGACGGAAAGATGCTGAATATATTATCGAGAGATCTTAACATAGATATAGAGGAGCCAAGACCTGTTCTCACTCCCGTATATGTGGAGGATTATGAGTTTAAAGACCTCAGCGGCGTCAGCTTCAGAAACATAGAAGCGTATATAGAGACTGAAGATGGAAAGAGACTCAGGGGCTTTGCAGGAGACTTATTGTTTACAAGTAAAACTCTTTCCGGACCTGCCATACTGAACAACTCCAGATATATGCGGCCCGGCATGGTCTTGTCTGTGAACTTTCTGACTCCGGCGGACGAGCCGAAAATCACAGAACGCTTTAAGAGGGATTTTCCGGGAAACGGCAGATCGCCCCAGACCTATATGAGCGAAAATCTGGGCCTTCCTAAAAGATTTGCTCAGGCCATAGCATGTAAATTATCTGTAAGCGACAGAAAAGTGTCACAGCTTACAGGAAAACAGATGAGATCTCTTTCGGAAGTTCTGACGGGATATAAGTTTAAAATACGTAAATTAGGAGGATTCAGCGAAGCTATGGCCACCGGCGGAGGTGTGTCATTGTGTCACAAAACTTCCGCAGTAATGGAACATGAGGTACATAAGGGGTTATACTTTATCGGTGAAGCAGTTGACGTGGACGGAGATACCGGCGGATATAATCTGCAGTTTGCATATTCGTCTGCCAAAGCTGCGGCACATAATATCTCGGCAGGAGAGTTTTTGCGGGGAACAAAAAAATAAATGCGACGGACGACCTATGACCCGGCAGCTTTAAAGAGGGCTTTAGCTATGCCGGGTTACATTTCTCTCGCTCCCTGCCGGGATGCTATGAAAATACAGATGTTTTAAATAAAAAACGGAAAAGTATCAAAAACTTTTCCGTTTTTTAGAGGCATGAGGGCGGCAATCTGCCGCCCTCTTATTTTCTATGCTTTGCATAGCTGGTGGCGCAAAGCTTCTATTATATCTGCGCCGCAGTCTTCCATGAGATCGCGGTTGATATCCTGCATCCTTGATATGTCGCCGTTTTCGATATGTGAAACTTCGTGCATGTAGGCTTGTCTTTGCATTTCATAACTGAGTCTTGAATTTAAGACTATGGTGTAGAAATCAAAGCCGTCGCTTACTACAAAGCCGTGAACGGCGCAGGGTAAATCCAGCAATATCACCTTTGCGTAATTTGGATCGTACATATACTAATCATCTTCCTTCTTCATACGGTCAACCAAAGCAATAACGGCTCTGAGGTCTTCCGCGCTTACGTCTTTGGACGCGCTGAACAGCATGCGAAGTTCGGGTCTTTCGTATACCTGCTGCGCTATCTTTGCCACTTCATCATCAAGGTAGTAGCCGTCTTCGGCTTGATGATCGCCGGCAAAATCCGCTGAAGTCTCCTCAGACAGACGCCTTTTGGCGGCGGAGATAAACGAAGTGTAATCCACGCCGAAGAGTGAGGTGAGCTCCATGAGTTTATCCATGCTTATCTTTCTCTGACCGGTCTCATATCTTTGTATGGTCTTTGCGATGACCCCTATTTTTTCTCCGGCCTGCTCGAGAGTAAAACCTGCTTTAAGTCTGGCTTCTTTAAGCATTTTTCCCATAATTTCATACAATTTTGCTTCTTGTTCACTCATTTTAAAAACGTCCTTTCCCTTGCTGTAACTACATTATAGACTATTACGGACAAAAAATCAAGTCATATCTAAAAATAATTTTAAAAAAATGTCCAAAAAGGTCTTGACGTATGCAAAAAGTTGTAGTATGATTCTTATTGTCCGATAAGGACAGAAAAATGTCTGAAACGGTACCGAACAGGACATGAATATGAAAAAACATATCGACAACTTAATAGCCAGAAGTTCCGAGACGTTCTTTTAAAGAAGAGCCGAAGTACAGGTGCGCATTATGCGATAAACACTGATGTACAAAATAGAGCCGCGGCGGGCTCTAAGGCGACGAGGCTTTATAAAGGATAATGATACTTACGCATTGCCGGGTCACACCATGGTGCGTCCCGGAGGAAATCGGGGAGGCTTAAAGGCCTATGAAGCAGAGCCACTGCAATCGGAACCGGCAGAAAGGAACAAATTATGATACAGGTAAAATGTATTACAGGGGATACGGAGTATATCGAAAACGAGCTTTCCTCTATGCTTTCTGAAGGCTGGGAAATAATCAGCATAGATACTGCTATATATGAAAGTTACGGGACTCTCAAGAGAGATACTGCCGTTTACCTGAAAAAATCTAATTAACGAAAAGGAGAAATAATTATGGCAATTAGTACACAAGGAACAGTTTTAAAAATCAAAAATGGAGAAGAAGCATTAGTAACCGTGAATATCAAGTCTTTCCCTGATCTTGGGGCAGCCCCTGCGGCTATCGACGTTACTACTCTGGCCGACACGGTACAGAAGTTTATTCCGGGAGTAAAGGCTCTTGCAGCTATGGAATTCGTAGCTAATTACGATAAGGAGGTCTTCACTACCCTCAAGGGAAAAGAAGGAGAAGATCTTACTTATACGGTGGAATTCGGAGCTAACGGCACCTTCACTTTCAACGGTTCTCACTCTGTGGCCATCGCCGGAGCCGGCCTTAACGCAGCAGTAGACATGAAGATCTCTGTACTTCCGAACGGCGAGATAACAGCAGCTTAATCTGAGATGAAAGGGAGGGAAAAATCATGAAAATTAACGACAGAGAATATACGATTCCTGAATTAAATTTCAACGCAATGTGCGAACTCGAAGATCTGGGAGCGTCGTTTTCCGAAATGGACAAAAAGGTGCTTTCCACGGTCAGAGCATTTTTAGCGCTTGCTATGGGCGGGGACGCTGAAAAAGCGGGAAAGGAAATCGAGGCCCACATCGCCTCAGGCGGCAAGTTTGATGACATAATGCAAGACATCAACAGAGCCGTGGAGGAAAGCGGTTTTTTTCGGGCTCTCAAGGCGTGAGCGGAGAAGAAAGCTGGCCGCGGCAAGGCGGAGGCGCATCCGGCGCTTCCAAAGAGCCGGCTCCTGATTCTTTCAGAGAAGCCGTAAGCCGGGAATGGCTCCCCTTCGCCATCTGCGCAGGGCTGACAAAGGAGCAGCTTGGAAAGCTGTCTCCTGCGGCTCTGGCGCCGTATATAAGGGCGAGAGAAATAGAGCAGCGAGCCAGAATGGAAGAAATAAATTTTCAATGTTGGATGACAGGGATTTATTTTACCCATGCTCTGGCCTGCGCTTTCTCTCAGAACAGCTCTTATCCGGAGGCTCCTTTTGAGCTTTTTCCGGAGAAGATTTCGGAAGAAGAAAGAAGCCGAAGGGACGCCGAACTTTTCTCCGCTTACGTCAGCGAATATAATTCGCAGATAAAAAAGGAGGAGAAATGAGATTATTAGACGGATATAACCTGACGGTGGGGGCTGTCCTTGCCATGGCTGCCGAGATATTTCATCAGTATGGCGCGGTGCTGGCGACTTTTCTGATATTCAACATCATAGACTGGATAACAGGCACATGCAAAGCCAGATTTTCGGGCAGAGAATCCAGCGTCTGCGGCCTGAAAGGTATCTGCAAGAAGCTGGGATACTGGGTTCTGATCTTCGTCGCTTTTATGACGGGACAAAACCTGATGATAATGGGCGATGAAATGGGAGTCGGCTTTGCGGCTGCCGAATATATAGGGTGGCTCACCCTCACCATGCTGGTAGTCAACGAGGCCAGGAGCATTACAGAAAATCTGGTGCAGATGGGCGTCAAAGTGCCCTCAGTCCTCATCAGGGGTCTTGCCATAGCGCAGAAGGAACTTGAGGATATGCAAGAAGATGAAGAAAATAACAGCGAGGCCATAGACAGAGACAGCCTGTGACATATATATGAACCGAAAGGAAGGCCCCTTTCACCTTAAAAGGGTTTGTATATAGAGGCAGAAGGCGTGGTTAAATACGCCTTCTGCCGCAAGATGCCGACGAGAAATTTATCTCCGTATGGCCGAAAAGAAAAGACAAGAGCATATTAAAACTACCATAATCCGGAGATGGTAGTTTTTTTGTGTTCTTAAAATAAAGATAGCTTTTAAATGTTACTCCGGAGGACATTTGAAAGGAGAAGGAGGAAAGGAGTGGTAAGATCTATAATTCGAAACGGAGTAAGCATTATCATAAGTTTTTTTATCAATGAAAGTGGAGTCAATGAAATTAAATAATTCTTCACCGCTGAGACGTATACCATACTTCTTGTCAAGTTTATGATTATAGTCAATGGATGTGAAGGAAAGCCTTTCTTCTCTACCATTCTGCATAAAAGTAAAACTGATTGAAAAATAGTATTCATGCTTTGATAAAATAGTAGAATAGGATTCATGGTAGAGCAAAGTATCAAAAGGAATCTCTGCATGGAAGTTTGGATCAACAGAGCTTACTAAAATAAAGGAGTCCTTCGAAAGATAGCAGTAGTTTTCTAAGTTATTACGAGCAGATAAACCAAATGAAGGTATATGAATATTATCCATTACTGTTGGATATTTCGCAGAAAATTCACATGCAAGTTTGTCATAGAAAGGTATAATTGTAAAACGAATGAAAAATCGTTCTTTGAGAAAAACTTGCCATATACGATAAAAAAAATAAGAAGTAATAGCGATACAAAAAATTCATTGGATAGCTTCATTGAAGATTATTAAAGCCTGATTCAACAAAATGGAACCTCCGTAAAAAAGAATTAACTATATTATATATTACCAGTATTTAAAAGGAAAGGAAAAATGGCCTGAAGTTGAAAAAGTGATCAGTTTGTAAATAAAAATTGAGAGAGAATGATATGACCGACACCTATGCTCTTGCCAAGGGCTTTGAAAACCAGAACCTTTGACAAGAGCATACTAAAACTACCATGAACCGGCAATGGTAGTTTTTTTGTGTTCTTAAAATAAAGATAGCCTTTGAATGTTACTCCGGAGGACATTTAAAAGGTGAAGGAAGAAAGGAGGTTAAAATGGGGATAGTATTCGAATTCGTTTGTTGCAAACCTAACCGGTTAATAGTATAATTATCAAAAATGGAGGTGTGGCATGCTGGGTGAAGGTATGATCAAAAAGGTTCTGGATAATATTCTTCAAGTGAATAAAACAGAGATTAAGGACATAAAGAAGATGTTTAAATGTCTTGATGAGGCTCTCGAAGCAAAAGAAAAGCTTGAATATGAAGAAGATGAAAAAGAACGAAAACATTTAGAGTGGCTTTGGGGAAGGCGGGATAGTATATGGGTGAACTTGTCAAACCTTGCTATATTTGAAGTGACATGTGAGTCGTTTCAGAGATACAGTCCTGATGAAAAATATGTGCCATTTATTTTACGGGCTTACGAAGAGCATAAGGACAGAATAAATGCGTGGGATCGGGGAAGCAACTTTAGATTGCAAAAAAAACCCATCACAAGCGAGCGAAAGGCTATAAAATCTTTGGAGGAATTTATCAAAGGATTAAATAAAAATACGCCCCTTGTTGCAAGGCTACTCTTATCAGATTATGTGACCGCCGACCGTAAAAAAATTGCGTACGCAATCAGAGATTGGCTCATAAATGACTTCGACGATTTAATAGATAAGATAGAACCTGCCAGGCAGGAATATATCATATCGAGAAAAGGAAATGTAAAAGAAGAAGAAGTGGAAGTTATGCTTAAAGAAACTTTCCCGGATGAATATGATATGTATAGCAGTTGTCTGCTTGATAGACCTTTTATCCCGTTTGTATATTATCCAAATTTAAAAATCAAATAAGTTATATTTAAAGATTGCTCTGCTGATGAAGCAGAGCTTTTATATTTTAGGAAAGGAGAAAAAATGTCAGAAAAAGAAAAGAAAAAAGCCGAAGAGCTATCGGATGTGTTTAAGAATTTAGGCAGTGCCTTCAGGAGCGTAAACTCTGAGTTTGCCGAATTGATGACTTCCATCTCTGCCGGAATTAGTACTTTTGAAAGCCTAAAAAAGCTGTTCAATATGGGGGAAGAGAGTGGAATGATTAAAAACTGCTTTGACAGTATGAAACAATCGTTTCTAAAAGTTAGCGGGGATATGGAGAAAGTTACAACCAAAGCCTTTGAGTCGATTGAAGATTCATATAATGAACTTTCCCTTACCCTTAAGAACGAAGGTGTATGCTCTTGCCAAGGGTTTTAAAAAACAGAACCTTTGACAAGAGCATATTAAAACTACCATGAACCGGCCATGGTAGTTTTTTGTGTTCTTAAAAATTTACAATCGCCCTATACCGTTGATTAGGGCAGCGACGTAGGACAGAGAAAGGAGTGATATAAAAAAATATCAACACAAGGAGGTTAAACTACTTTAAAGTTATTTTTAAGGATGTTGAGAAAAGGCTGTGGATCAAGTATATTTTTATACTGCTGATCGCACCAAGGGCGGTAAGTAGATGTAAAAAATGTAATCTTCATACAATCCACAGTATCAAAACCAATGCAGTAATGGCGAGAAACTTTTTTTAATGGAGAGATATAAACACAGTCGATGTCCTCGAATGAAAGCTCAAGCTGCAAATCAGGATCATATATCGATTGGAGTACTATTTTTTCATTTAGGATAAAAATGCATACTGTTGGATGCAATGTTGGCAGCTTTTTGTCTATGAGATCTGTAAGTGGAGCCGGGGCTTTAGTAATCCCTGCAAATATAATGGCATTAGGATTATGACTTTCTGTGATTTTGTGATAAAAAGGGGAAATTGAATTTTCTACAAGAGAGACATATTCGTTATCAAGAGCGCCATATTTTCTGTTATGAAAAAATGCAAAAATTACAACTGCAAATAAGGCAATCCTAAAGATATCCCAAAACATAGTAAAACCTCCAATTTTTTAAATCATTATACATCATATGAGAAAGGAGAACAATATTCAGTGGAAAAAAATTTAACAATTACGATTGACGCTACGCCTCTCAAGGAACTTCAGGAAACTTTGTTGTCCATAAGCAAGTCCCTTGAGTCAGTACAGGCCAGAGCGGAAAAAGGCCTCACCATAGCGACTAATATTTCGAGCATATTGAGCGCAGCCATGACCTTTGAAAAGTTCAACAAGGCTGCTAATTCTGCCGTAGAGCAGGTGGCCATAAAAGTTCAAGAAGGGTTTATACAGTTAAAACGTGTAATACAGGGTTTTTCATCTGACATAACCGGAAGCTCCAAGACTGTCAAGTCCGCCATGGGCGACATCAGCGACACCGTGGAAAAATCCGCCAAGAAGACTTCAAAGACCAAGTTCAGCTTCGGGGGCATAGCCGCCGTAGCCACAGTGGTAGCTACCCTGGTGGGATATTTCGTAGACATGCTTTCCACCAACGAAGCGTTGAGCGAAAAGATGGGCAAGATCTGGGAGAAGATAACAGAAGCCCTTTCGCCTGTCATAGAAGTGGTGACCGGCCTCTTCGATTCCTTCATAAACGGAGGAGAGGGAACCAGCAGCATACTCGACACGGTGGTGGAAGTTATCACCAACGTAGCCACGTTCATAGGAGAAGTCATAACTCAGATAGTCACCTTCTTCCAGGAAAACAGCGAGGTCATAGGAGGAATAGTCAGCGCAGTCTGGGGTGTGATTTCAGGCATAATCGAAGTCGCCAAAGAGATATTCGCAGGAGTCTTCGAGATAATAGGAGGATTCTTCGAAGAACACGGCGATACCGTGATGGCAGTAGTCGAAACCGTATGGGGATTCATCTCAAGCATACTGGACGGAGCGGCTAAGATCTTCGGCGGCATCTTCGACGTCATAGTCGGTATATTTACCGGCAACGGCGAAAAGATAAAAGAGGGCTTCGGCAAGATCTGGGAAGGTATCAAGGGCATCTTCGGAGGCGTAGCAGACTTCTTCAGCGGAATCTGGGATAAAGTAGTGAGCCTGTTCAAGAAAGTGGGAGCCAAGATAGGAGACGCCATAGGAGGAGCCTTCAAGACGGTGGTGAACTCTATAATCGGGTTTGCGGAAAATATGATAAACGGCTTTATAAAAGCCATAAACGTGGCGATAAAAGTCATAAACCTCATACCGGGAGTCAATATCAAGAAGCTGGATCTTCTGGTTATTCCTAGGCTGGCCGCCGGCGGAATGGTAGACGCCGGACAGATGTTCATCGCCCGTGAAGCAGGTCCCGAACTCGTAGGTTCCTTCGGATCGAGAGCCGCCGTCATGAACAACAATCAGATAGTGGAATCAGTATCAAGAGGTGTATACAATGCCGTCAGAAGCGCCATGGGCACAGGAAACGGCAGTTATACCTTCAACATCACCAATCAGCTGGACGGAAGAGAGATAGGCAGACAGGTGATCAAATATCATAACGGAGTAGTCAAACAGACGGGAATGTCGCCGCTTCTGATTTGATCTCCATATAAAGTAAAAAGTATAAAAACGCCTTCAAGCCAAAAGCGGAAGGCGTTTTTAATTGAGAAAAGGAGGAAAAAATGTCAATTTTAAATGTAATAACTTATGATGAGAACGGCGCAGCCGATAAGACTCCGCTGCCCGACCCTCAGACTCTCCAGTGGGATTCCGTTGACGTCGAGGCGGAAGGCTGCAGCGGCACTAACCAGCTGGGGGAATATTTCAGAGATGTGATAGCAAGCAAAGTCACCTTAAGCGCCACCTGGGCAGTTCTTTCCGATGAAGAAATCTCAGGGCTTTTAAAGAGCATAGAGGAAAAATCGTTTGTGCTGGAATATCCTGACGCAAGGCTTGGGAAGAGAGTAATGACAGAAGTATACGTAAACAGCCGTACGGCGCCTATGTATTGTTATGACAAGGGCGAGGAAGGGCAGGAGGACTCATGGAAGTGGCAGGGCCTTTCCATAAGCTTTATGGAAGTATAGGAGGTGAGATTTATGGCAAATTCCACATGTAAGATAGACGCATCTTGGCCTGCGTGCAATATATGCAGCAGGCTCATTTTCAACAGAGGAACAAGCAGCGAGATGACTGTGTGCGGAAAAAACCTCATTTCAGTAAACCTGGTCGAAATGTATAACTCTTCGGACGGCATAACCATGGGAGCTTCCTGCGCCAACGCCTTGACAGTAGATATGATAGTACCCTCAGGTCTGGCGTTTAAGACTGCCATGATAGAGCCTGTAGTCACCATAGACGATGCGGATACGGCTCTTGGGACATTTTACGTATGCGGACACACTACTGAGAACAAGTACAAGACCGTGACGCTGGAATGTTATGACCCTTTCTGCAGAACCGAAGAAAAATATGCGCCGGGGATAGACGCGCCGGCTTCCATAGAAGAAGTGGCCGCAGATATAGCCGGGCAGTGCGGTTTTGAGATAGATTATGACTTTTCGCCGTATGCGCATATACAGATACCGTGGTACGGCGACTACACCTGCCGCCAGATGATAGGATATATAGCCGGCCTCATGGGAAAAAACGCCCGTTTTAACAGAAACGGTAAGCTGACTTTCTCCTGGTACGAGGACAACGATATCACCATCGAAAGAGAGAGGCAGTATATAAACCAGTTCAAGCTTCTGAAATCCGATACGCAGAAGGTAAATTCCGTATCGTCGGGAACTGAAGAAGAAAGATTTTCAAAAGGAGACGGACTGGGCATAGCTTTTGAAAATCCGTATATGACCGGGGAGATATTAGAAGCCATATACGATGAGGTTCATGGATTTGAGTTTCAGCCGTGTTCTGTGGCTCACAGAGGCGATCTCAGGATACTTCCAGGTACCAGAATCAAGATAAAAGACGATACGGGCGGCGACGTTTACGCCTGCGTCATGGAACATAACATGATCATCAACGGAGGACTGTCATCGACGCTGTACTCTTACGGCAAAGAGGATATCAACTATAGCTTTGAGTCAAATAATTCATCTAAGACTCTCAGCCAGCTGTCAAGCCGCATGGACAGAGCCATGATGATGACTAAGGAAATCAACGATTCTAAAGGAGGAGTGTTTCAGATCATAGACGCCGACGGAGACGGAATCAACGATTCCTTTATAATGAGAAACGCCGACGGAAAGGGGAGCTTTATACGAGGCAACAAAGACGGCATAGGTTTCAGCAAGGACGGAGGAGATACTTATACCACCGCCATAAACGAGCAGGGCATATGCACTGAGGCTCTCAATGTAAAAGAGATCTTCGCAGAGGAAATAGGCGTCAGCGGAGTTGAATTCTCAGATATGTTAAAAGTCCAAGAAGATGAACAAGAAGGCATGATAATGACCATAGGCTCTGGAACCAACAACGTGATAATGCAGCAGGAAAACGACCAGATCGCTTTTTACGAAAAGACTGATGAAGCAAAAAAAGTTCTCTGCTCTTTCGGCGTACAGACCGGTACCGGAAAGAAAGTCATCACTCTGGGCAATCTTTCCATAGAGGCATGGCCCAGCGGCAGAATAACTTTCAGCACAGGAGGTGATAAATAATGGCTACTACTATATTATATAACCAAAAATCTACTTACGGAGGACCGTATTGTTTCTATACGGTGCAGTATACGGAAAAATCACGTTCGGCGACGGCCGTCACGCTGGGGATAACTGTACAGGCAAGACTGCAGTATGCCGCCTCGTATAACGGATACAAGCTTACAGGCATACTGACGGTGGGAGGAACGGCTTTCAGCATACCTATCAAGGGAACTGAGACGTGGAGCGGCACTGCTGTTCATACCGTAAATCAAGATATAACGGTAGCGGCTTCCGCAGGAACTACTGCGCTTTCTGCGACTTTCGCCGTCACCAATCCGTCTACCAGCAGTTCAGTACTGTCTACCACAGGCTGCTCCAATATCTCTATTTCAAGATATTATACGGCGGCTTCCATGACGGCCGCCGGCGGCAAGATAGGAAACAAGATAAGAATTACTCTTACGGGAAAATATCCGCCGGAAGCGACCTGCGATATCACATACAATTTTTTGGGGCAAACGGGAACGGTGGCAAGCGGCACTACGGCCACTTCTATAGATTGGGATACTTCTTCCATAAAAGATAAGCTCCTGGCCAAAATACCGTCGTCATCATCGGCCTCCTGCAGCTTTTCCTGCACTACCAGAGTATCGGGCTCGTCTATAGGCGCTGCCTCGGCCAGCTGTACTCTTTCCACCGATGAGAAGGTGAAAATCAACTCTATGACGGTAACGCCTGTCAATGACAAGCAGTTTCTCATAGACAGAGGAATCTATGTGGCAGGCTATTCAAAGGCCAAAGTAAAGATATCGGCTTCTGCCGGAGCGGGATCATCCATCAAGTCATACAAGATAACAGGTCTTGAAAAAGAGGGTGATTCTGCCGACTGGACTTCACCGGTGATAACTAAAGACGGCAGCTTTGCGATAAAGGCCGTTGTAGCTGACATGAGACCTCAGACGGCTGAAAAGAGTCAGAATATCACCGTTTTGAAGTACGAAAAACCGAAAGTGACTTTGAATGTGGAAAGAGGCTTTGTGGAAAACGGCCAGTGGACCGCCGACACTTCCGGACTCAGACTGAGAGTCAGCGGAGCAGTATCGGTCAGCCTGGCGGAAAACAGCGCGGATCTGACTCTGACTCTGGACGATCAGCCTTGCGCAGAGCTTCTCTCTCTTTTGGACGGAGAAACCTTTGACCTGATTCTCGAAGAAGAAGTGTCTATAGACGCTACCCATGAAGTCAAAGCCTATGTCACCGACGCTCTCGGCGAAAAAAGCCCCGATGTGACTTTCGGAATCCCTACAGAGATCGTAAACATGTCTTTTATGCCGGACAATAAGGGAGTGACTCTTGGAGGCCATCCGGTAGAAGAAGGTTTCGTATCTCAGTTCCCTGCCAAGCTCTACGGCGGAATCTATGTGGATACGGAAAAAGGAGGCTTTGCCGCTGAGCTGGCGGCCAAATACAGTCAGCAGGGCAATGTGGCGGCTCTGAGCCGCCTTCTGCTGGACTTTACTCACCCTGTGGGATCATATTACTGGAGTTCTGACGACACCGACCCGTCGCAGATATTCGGCGGAACATGGACTCAGATAACAGGCAGATTCGTGCTTGCGGCCGGAGGTGGCTATAAGGCAGGTTCCACCGGCGGAGCCTCCAGCGTAACTCTGGGAATTTCCGAGATTCCTTCCCACACTCACAGCATCAGCGCGTCAGCGTCTTCAAGCGGAAGCCATTATCACAATATAGGATGCGACTATGACGGAGCAGGAGGAAGCATCTATGCTACTATTCATAAATCTGCGTCTTCCTCTCCGGGATACTGGGCGGGAAGGACTACCTCAGACGGATCGCATACTCACAGCGTTACAGGTACGGCTTCTTCCTCAGGAGGCGGAGGCGCTCACAACAATATGCCGCCTTACGTGACGGCCTACTGCTGGAGAAGGACTGCGTAAAAGCCTTGTCAAATGCGAAAAGAACAGTCAAATCACACTTGCATATAATAAAAAGAAAGGAGAATTTTTATGGCAAAATTGATATATTTAAGCCCGTCTAACCACGGGAAAAACCAAAATAAATGTTTAAGACCGGACTGTTACGAGGATAAACATACCAGGCCTATAGCCGAAGTATGTGCAAAATACCTTAAAAACAGCGGTTTCGATGTTATAATAGGCCAGACGTCCCAGAACATGGCGAAAAGGTGTCAGGAAGCCAACAGCAAGGGCGCCGCTCTCTACGTGCCTATTCATACCAATGCTTCAGCCACAGAATCGGCCAGATATCTTCTGTTCATGTTCTATCAGGATAATGCCGCATACAGAGCTATATATAATGCTGTGGCGCCATTCCTTGAAGCGATATATCCGGGAGGCATAAAAGCTCAGTTTTCAAAGAGGGCGAATCTCTATGAGATAAACAGGCCCAGCGCCAAGACCATCTACTGCGAACTTGGATTTCACACCAACCAGACCGACGTAGACAGCTTCATCCACGATTCGGAAAGCGTGGGAAAGGCGCTGGCTCAGGGTATCTGCAAATATTTCGGAGTTCCTTTCGCGCAAGGAGGCGAAAGCGTATCGCCTCAACCGGATCCTGCGCCTTCGGTCACGGCGGGTAAAGCTGTCAAGCTGGTCAGCACGCCGCTATACTCTTCTTCGACAGGAAAAGTCCCGGCCACCCATGTGAACGGAACTTATTATCTGTGGGACGATAAGGTAGTAAAGGGACGTATCAGAATCACCAACATTAAGTCGCGAGTCGGCGTCGCAGGCCAGGTGACAGGCTGGATAGACGAAAAGTATATTTAGAAAAATGAGTACGGCTGACCTAAAGGTCAGCCGTACAGGCCAGGGAAGCAGGCGACGGCCCGTTTGACGGGTTGTTATGATCGCAGGCGGAGCTATTGCAATGACCTGGAAAAAAAGAGATAAGGGCGGCGATGTTCTGCGGCGGGCAAGTTTGCTTTGGCAGGCAAGCCTGTTCTGAAAGGGAAGTTTGTTCTGGCGGGTAAGTTTGCTTTGGCGGGTAAGTCCCGGCTTTTTCTAAAATCGTGACGTTTGCGGGAATTTTTGGCGCCGAGTTCTCGGTAAAGCGGATTTTAAAGCCGTTTCCGGGACTTTTCAGAGCGAAAATCAGGGCAGAACGGCGCTAAGGCTCTCCCGGCAGCCACTTTACCGCTATAAGATGCTCAAAAATTCCCGCAAATGCTCTATAATTTAAGGTAACCGAGACTTACAAAGAAAAAATTCCCGGCGGGAGTCTTTTTTGCTTGGTACCGGGAATCGCCGATGAATTGTATTCTTGAGTTAAAGTTCCGCAGTAAACCGTCGTTACCAATACATGCATAGAATTTTTCACAACTGTGATTCAATAAAAAATAATATCTTTAAGTCTCTGAATATGAACTTTCATCTGACGGGCAAGGATTTCAATTTCAGTGATTATCCATAATCTTTACATGGCTGACCTTCGGGTCGGCCATATTTTTTTATTTACATATATTTACAAATGCGCAGAAAAAATGTATAATTTTACCAGGAAGGTGAAAAGATGAATTTTAGAGAATTTACTCAGAAGGAAATAGAATATGAGAAAAAACTGGCGCAGGATTATAAAAGAAAGATAAAAACTCTTCCCGGCGGCTGCCTTAACTGCAAGCGCACAGAGTATTATCTGGTCGAAAACAAAACGAGAAAGCAGACTTACATACCTAAAAAGCAAGGAGATGTCGTCGATGAGATTAAACTTCGCAAACGTCTTGAAATCTCAATATCCGTATTGGAAAACAATATTACCGCCCAGGAAAAGATGCTGATGAAATATCGGCCGTATGAATTTGATGATATTGAAAAGATAATTCCGAAAGTTTACAGAACGGAATCAGTACCTGCCGGTGAAAAGGTAAATATTAAAGAGGGGATAAAACTGTTTGATGACGGTGTAATTCATCTGACCAGTTTTGGCTTGAAAGTCAGATCGAAGTCAGAAGTGATGATCGCCGAATTTTTGAAATCAAGGAAGGTAGAGTTTGAGTATGAAAAACCTTTGGTTCTAAAGGATACTCTCGGTGAAAGAATGACGGTGCATCCAGATTTTACGTTTACAAACCGGTATGGAGACAAGCTTTACTGGGAGCACTTTGGACTCCTGGGATCACAGAAGTACAGGACAGATACGCTGAAAAAGATTGAAACTTATATAATAAATGGAATAATGCCTTCTGTTCAGCTTATTACGACGGCCGAAAACGCTGATGGAAGCATTGACGCAGGGGTGATAATGCGAACGATAGAAATGATAGAAAAGATTTTATAACACCACGATCCGCCGTACGATCCTCTGCCCGCTTAGCGGGCAGAGGATCGTTTAGAGTTGGGACGAGGCTTAGGGAAAGCAGGGGAAGAGCTGGGGGTAGAGACTGCGAGAGAGGCTTGGGGAGAACCGAGGGGGGACTACGATAGACTACGAGAGATTGGACCCCACTCGTTTTCTGAAAGATTAGTGTTTCGAGTGGGGCGGTACCCACCCATTTTCAATGAAACTTCGGTTTCGAGTGGGATGGTACCCACTCATTTTTTAGGATACAGCTGTTTCGAGTGGGGCAATACCCCACTCGTTTTGCAAGATATCTTTACTTTGAGTGGACTTATCTCGCAGCAATCAGCTAAAAAATTACAAAAGTTTAATATAATTTACATTTTGCAAAGGGAGTAACCCCACTCGTTTTTATTAAAATTGTCATTTCGAGTGGGGTCGCACCCACTCATTCTCAAAAAACTTCGGCTTCGAGTGGGGCAGTACCCACTCATTTCCAACAAAACTTCGGATTCGAGTGGGGCCCTGCCCACTCGAAACAACAAAAAAGCTTGAACGAGTGGGCCCTCGCCCACTCAAAAACCGAAAAAACTTGAAAACGAGTGGGCCTGAGATCACTGTATTGACCCACTCACTGACTCTGCCCACCGACTTCGTCCACTCATCCCAAACAAACTCGTAACTTTGAGTGTAACGCCGGCGACAGACGGCGCTGGCCGGTACGCCCTCGGCACCGCCCGCCGTCCAATGACCTTACTGCCCGTCAACTCAATTTATTTTACAGCAGGATTCTGCTTCGGGTAATCGGTGTTACCGCCATTGCAAGGTGAAGCGCAATTTCTCTTCTTCGCATATTTTCATATATTTCAAGCAAAAAAACTTGACACCTATGCTGCAGTCATGATAATATATACGCTGTGTCAAGCAAAATGCCTTAACATCATGCGAGGAGAGCCAATGCTTAGCGATATAAACGATATTACAAGAGCCAGCCTCTTATATGATTTTTACGGAGCTTTGCTGACGGAAAAACAGCGCAGCGTCATGGCTTTGTACCACGAAGAGAATTTATCTCTTTCAGAGATTGCCGATGAATACGGCATATCGAGGCAAGCCGTACACGACGCCCTGAAAAAAGCCGAACAGGCTTTAGAAGATTACGAAAACAAATTAAAACTTATAGACAAATTAAAGAAGACGGCAAACGCGGCGGAAAGTCTCAAGCGAGAGCTAAAACTGCTGGAAGAATCTGCCGACATAGGCGGACAGGCCAAGATACATCTGAGAAATATAAAAGATATAGTAGCTGGGCTTGAAGATTAAACATCATTGAAGCTGCCGAAAAACACCGAAGATGTCGAACAGATAGGTCGGACTGTCGCATAGGATTCGTTTGGCTGAGCTGCACAGCCGGCCACCCAAATGACGGTCGCCAGGCCGCCCAAATTACGGTCATTCAAAACCCCAGACGGCCGACACAAGGAGAAAAGATGGCATTTGAATCATTATCCGAAAAACTTCAAAATACATTTAAGAAGCTGAAAGGCAAGGGAGTCCTGACAGAAGCCGACATCAACGACGCCATGAGGGAAGTCAAGCTTGCGCTGCTCGAGGCAGACGTAAACTTCAAGATAGTAAAAGAATTCGTGGCGGAAGTAAAAGAAAAGTGCCTCGGTCAAGAAGTTCTCCAGAGCCTTACGCCGGGACAGCAGGTAATAAAGATAGTAAACGAGCAGCTGACCGACCTCATGGGAGGAACCGGAAGCAAGCTGACCTACTCGCCCAGCGGGTTCACCGTGCTTCTGATGGTGGGACTTCAGGGAACAGGAAAGACCACCACCTGCGGAAAGCTGGCGACTTACCTTAAGAAAAACGGCAAGAAGCCGATGCTCTGCGCGTGCGACATCTACAGGCCTGCGGCCATAGACCAGCTCGAAGTGGTGGCAGCCGGAGCAGACGTACCCGTATATGTAGACAGAAACAACCGAAAGGCGGAAGAGATTGCGATAGCGGCCCGCAAAGAGGCCGAGAGAAAGGGCAGAGACGTGCTTATCGTCGATACCGCCGGACGACTTCAGATAGACGAGGAACTGATGGAGGAACTGGCCAGAGTCAAAAAGGCCGTAAAGCCTCACGAAATACTGCTGGTAGTAGACGCCCTTACAGGACAGGACGCAGTGAACGCCGCCGAGGGCTTCAACGAAAAACTGGGCATCGACGGAATCATAATGACCAAGATGGACGGAGATTCCAGAGGAGGAGCGGCCCTTTCAGCCAAGAAAGTGACGGGCAAGCCTGTCAAATTCGTAGGTATGGGAGAAAAGCTGGACGCTCTGGAGCCTTTCCACCCGGACAGGATGGCCGGCAGAATACTTGGCATGGGCGACATGCTCTCCCTCATAGAAAAAGCACAGGAAAGCTATGACGACCAGCAGGCCGCCAAGCTGGAGAAGAAGCTTCGCAAAAACGAGTTCACCTTAGAAGACTATCTTGAACAGATGGGCCAGATGCAGAAGATGGGCGGACTGGGAAAGATGCTGGAGATGATGCCCGGACTCGGAAACAAGAAGGTCAGCGATGATGAAATAGAAAAGGGAGAAAAAGAGCTGAAGCAGATGGAAGCCATAATCTATTCCATGACTCCTGCCGAAAGACGAGATCCTAAGATATTAAACGCCAGCAGGCGAAGAAGAATCGCGTCGGGATCAGGACAGCCTGTCAGCAAGATAAACAGCTTGATAAAAAAGTATGAGGATACCAAGAAACTGATGAAGCAGTTTACAAATCCCGGCTTTATGAAAAAGAATAAAAAATTTAAAGGATTGTTTTAAGGAGGAAAAACAAAAATGGTAAAGATCAGATTAAAGAGAATGGGAGCTCATAAGAAGCCTTTTTACAGAATCGTGGTAGCAGACGTTAGAGCGCCCAGAGACGGAAAATTCATCGAAGAAATCGGCTATTACAACCCTATGACAGAGCCTAAAGAAATAAAGATCGACGAAGAACTGGCTCAGAAGTGGATAAATAACGGAGCTCAGCCTACAGATACGGTAAAAGCCTTATTCAAGAAATCCGGAATTTTGAAATAGGAAGAAAGCGGTGAAATCTAATGACTAAATTGGTTGAAGCAATCGCAAAGTCACTTGTTGACAATCCCGACGGCGTCGAAGTGTCCGAGACCGAAAGCCGGCAGGGAACGATTATTCGCCTTAAGGTAGACCCGAGCGATATGGGGAAGGTGATCGGCAAACAGGGCAGGATCGCAAAAGCTTTCCGTACTGTTGTCAACGCCGCAGCAACTAAGGAAAATAAAAAAGTGACAGTTGAAATTGTGAAAGAATAATTCTAAAATAAGTAGGCACATACTTACCCGAGGTATTTATGTGCCTATAATAATATGGCAGAGACTGCTGATACTGCGGCCATAAGCCGGTACAGCCGGGCCGGGCCGTATGTAAGAGGAAAGAGTTTGCTTATGGAGAAGATAAAGATTGGAAAGATTGTAAACGCCGCAGCGCTGAAAGGCGAGGTGAAGATATATCATTATTCCGATTATAAGGAAAGATTTGAAGAACTTGACAGCGTCATCGTCTGTGGGGACAGACGAGGCAGCGATGAAAGACAATATGAAATAGAGAATGTCAGGTATCAGAAGGATATGGTAATAGCCAAACTCAAAGGAGTGGATGACCGCAATGCGGCAGAATCTCTCAAGGGCTTTGACGTGTTCATAACAGAAGAAGATCTGAGAGAACTTCCCGAAGATACCTTTTATATAAGAGACCTCATCGGATGCGAGGTAATAGACGGCAGAGACGGCAAGAGCCTGGGGCAGATAAGCGACGTGCTCAAGACGGGCGCCCAGGACATCTATCAGGTGGAACTTGCCTTTGGAGGACAGGCACTTATTCCCGCCGTCGCACAATTTATCGAAAAAGTAGATATAAGACAAAAGACAGTGGTGATAAAAGTGATACCGGGGCTTATTCCCGGGACAGACTGACCAGCCTGCCGAGAGAATGAGGAGAAGCTGATGAAAATAGACGTACTGACCTTGTTTCCAGAGATGTTTACTGCCGTAACAGAAAGCAGCATACTGGGAAGAGCCGGAGAAAAGGGCATAATAAATATTAACCTGATAAATATAAGAGACTACAGCAGAGATAAGCACAACAAGGCGGACGATACCCCCTTTGGAGGAGGTCCTGGGATGGTAATGCTTGCAGACCCTATCTTCGGAGCTCTCGAGGCTTCCTCTGCCGGAGGAAAGAGGATTCTGTACATGTCGCCAAGAGGAAGGGTACTGGATCACGACAAGATAAGAGAATTGTCAGAGGAAGAAGAGCTGGTGATATTGTGCGGACATTACGAAGGGATAGATCAGAGAGCCATAGACTATTGGGGTATGGAAGAAGTCTCCATAGGAGACTATATACTTACGGGAGGCGAGCTTCCTGCCATGGTGCTGATCGACGCAGTGGCAAGATTCATACCCGATGTGCTTGGGAATTCTCTTTCAACCAGCGACGAGTCTGTTTATTCGGGCCTTCTCGAATGTGATCAATATACTAAACCGAGAACCTATCAAAATATGGAAGTTCCGGAAGTGCTTACCGGCGGCAATCATAAACTGATACATCTGTGGCAGTACGAAAACGCTCTGAATCTCACAAAACAGCGCCGTCCCGACCTATGGAAGAAGTACCTTGAGGCAGAGAAAAATCTCACTAAAGATGAGAAAAAAATATTGGAAAAGGTTGCGGCAAAACCCCGTTAGTCCTGTTGTGCTTGGCAATATTTTGTGGTAAAATATTTTAAGGGGAAAATATGAAAAAAGCAAAGATTAACTTTACTGCAAAAAAGGGATTGATAGTGTTTTTTATCCTATTTATCCTCTTATATACGATAATTTACATTGTTCCTACAGTATTCGATATATTTACACAGACATATATCGCAGAATACGGCACTTTAGAGGTGAAAGAGGAGGCAACTTGCGTATTCGTCAGAGATGAAAAGGTATATAAGGCTCAATCGTCGGGGAAAGTGGAACGAAAAGCAGAGAGCGGCGATCTCCTGCGTTCCGGCGAGGTTGTGGCTGCTTTAGGCGGACAAGACCAGATAAACGATATGAGGGGAATAGTCAGCTATCGTTATGACGGATATGAGGACAGGCTCAATTCGGAGAACATGACCCAGCTTGAGAAGTCGTTCATATCAGAATATAAAGAAGCGGGCAGCGCAGTACACGACGCGGCCACAGGCACTGCTGAAGCAGGCGACGTACTGTTTAAAATGATAGATAACAGTAGCTGGTACCTGGTGTGCTGGATGAGCGAAGAAAAAGCGTCTATATTCACAGAAGGAAGCAGCGTTTCGGCTAAAATGGATGAGACAGACCAGATACCGATGAGCGTTGAGAGCATCGTTAAGCAGGGCGACTTTGTACAGATAATATTATCCTGCAACAGGACGTATAAGGATTTCGACCTTTACAGGATAAGAACTTGCGAGATAGTGGCTTCCGCCTACAGCGGAATCATCCTGAACAGCGACAGCATAGTTGAAGAAGACGGAGTAAAGGGCGTATATGTGGTGGACAAGTTCAACAATGAGAACTTTGTACCGGTCAACGTACTGTCATCTCAGGGAGGAAAGACTGTCGTAGAGAAGAATTTCTTCCACGATCAGGATGGAAATCGGGTCGAGACGATCAGCGCATACGATGAGATTCTGAAATCCGGGAAAAAATAGCAGATAAGGGGTGAGAAGATGTCTATCGGAGAGAATATAAAGCATATACAAAAACTTAAAGAAGACGCGGCCAAGAGGGCCGGACGCAGTGGAGAAGAGGTTCTTCTCGTGGCCGTAACCAAACTACATTCGGCAGACGAGATAAATGAAGCGATAGATTGCGGCATAACAGACATCGGAGAGAACAAGGTCCAGGAGATAATGGACAAGTACGAGAAGGTGAAGCCGGTTCGCTGGCATCTCATAGGTCATCTTCAGACTAACAAAGTAAAATATATAATAGATAAGGTAGCGATGATACATTCCGTCGATTCGCTTCACCTTGCCAAAGAAATAGACAAAAGAGCCCGTCAGCACGGCCTCGTCATGGATATACTTATCCAGGTGAATTCGGCTATGGAAGAGAGCAAATTCGGCATAACAACCGAAGAGACAGGGAAGATGATAGATGATATTCTGAGGGAATGTCCCAATATCAGGATAAGAGGGCTAATGTGCATAGCCCCGTTTGAAGATAATCCGGACGACGCAAGAGTTTATTTCGCAGAAGTCAAGAAATTGTATGACGAGTACGCAAAAGTACATCATCCGAATTTAGATTTTAAATACCTTTCGATGGGTATGTCCAATGATTTTGAAGTGGCCGTAGAGGAAGGTTCAAATCTTATACGGGTAGGCACTTCTATCTTCGGAGCGAGAGATTATTCCAAAAAAATGGGTTAAATACGAGGAGGAAACTAATAATGGGAATTTCAGACACTTTTAAAAAGCTGGTAGGCATTGAAGAAGTTGAGGACGACTTCGACGATGAAGAATTAGAAGCGGAAAAGGAGAGAATATCGAGAGAATCCGTCCGCAAGCCTCAGACAGAATACAAGGCTCCAAAGGCCATGGGAGACACTACCAAGGCCGTACCCATCGACAGACGTATTTCGGTGGCGGGAACCAGCGCTTTTAAGCTGGTGGTCATAGAACCCAAGAGCTTCGACGAGTGCCCTAAGCTCGTAGACAGCTTAAAGGGAAGGAGACCTGTGATAATAAATTTAGAAAAGATAGAAACTGAAACGGCGAAAAAAATCTTTGATTTTTTGAGCGGAGCTACATATGCTTTAAACGGCAATGTGCAGAAGGTGGCCAACAATATCTTCATATTCGCTCCGGAAAGCGTAGATATAGCCGCCAATCAAGATGAAAGGGGATTTGACTTCGGGGGAAACAAGAACCCCTGGAGGTAAGAAAAATTAAGAGATTATGAAAGCAACGATTATTTACGCCATATATATGTTCTGTAACATTTTAGTGGCGCTGCTCTTAATAAGAGCGTTGATGAGCTGGTTTGTAAGGGATATGTACAGTCCTATGGGGAAAATATACGGCGCGATTATCAGATTTACCGAGCCTATAGTGATGCCTTTTCGGAGACTGCTTTCCAGGTTCAACACCGGCATGCTGGACTTTTCCGTCCTTTTGGCTATGCTTGTCATAGAGATGGCGGGGAACATACTCGTAAAGATTATCGTACTGTTTTAACAGGCGGGGAAAGAACCTCTGCGATCGTCTGTCTCGACTGCAGACGGGCGGGGCTTTCTTTCAGACTTCGCTTTGACTTTAACAAAAGTGTTTTGGGAGGAATAAATGATTACACCTGCGGATATAGAATATAAGGAATTTACTAAAGCAGTAAGAGGATATAAAGAAGAAGAAGTAGACGCCTTTTTAGATCTCATCATAGTGGATATGGAGAATCTGATAAGAGAGAACAAGAAGCTCAAGGCAGACCTTGAAAAGGCTAAGAACCAGGTAAATCAGCACGTCACTACGGAGACTTCCGTATACGAGACTCTCGAGGCAGCCAAGTCACTCATGAACGACATAGCTGCCAGCGCTGAAAGAAGAGCGGAGGTACTTCTCAAAAATGCCGAGCTCGAAGCTTCTCTGATCACCAAGGAGGCCAGAGAATCTATAGCTAAACTGACGGAGGAAGGCAGCCGTCTCAAAACGAAAGTCGAAACTCTTAAGAGCAGATACAAGAGACTCCTGGAAGATGAACTGGAACGGCTCACTTATTCCGGAAATGATCTCTTCGCAGAGTTTGAAAACGAATTTATGCCTGAACCTTCGGTACAGAGCGACAGGGGAGAGAGTGCAGCTGAGGAGAAGACCAGTCGAGAAACTTCAAAGCAGGATCTCTCGAAAACGATAGTTAATTTACGGTGATGATATTAGGGGGAGCTTGGCGTAAGGCGCAGTCAAAATGAAAAAATTCAGGTATTTGTTGGTAGTAGGGATTATACTTTTAGATCAGATCATAAAGATTTGTATTAGAAATACCATGTATATAGGCGAGAGCATGCCTTTGATAAAAGATGTGTTCCATATTACCTATGTACAGAACAGGGGGGGCGCTTTCAGCATATTGTCGGGACAGGGTTTTATTCTGACCGTAGTGCCTTTGGCGGCCATAATCTTTGCCGCCTGGTATATGGAAAGACATCTGACCGACCATTGGAGTCTGCCTTTATCCCTATGTCTCATAATAGGCGGAGGTATAGGAAATCTGATCGACAGGATATTTCTTGGATTTGTCACGGATATGATAGATTTCAGATTTTTTCCTGTATTCAATATAGCGGATATAGCCGTATGCGTGGGAGCAGGTTTTCTGATACTCTATACCCTCTTCTTTTCTGAGGACGACGCCTCTAAAAAGACTAAGAGCGGTTCGAGAGAACCGGCATGAGAACAAAAACATCAGAGAAAGGTCCGCCTGCACGTCAGGCGGTCGGTCACATGGATAAAATACAGAAATATACATTTGTCATAGATGAGGAAACACAAAGCACTAGATTGGATTTAGTGCTTTCTTTGCAGCTTGGGGAAGTATCACGAAGCTTTATACAAAAGCTCATAGACCAGGGTCAGGTCTCTGTGGATGGAAAAGTATGCCGCTTAAAAAAATACAAGGTCAGCCTGGGTGACGCCATAGAGATAACTCTGCCACCGCCGAAGGAACTGAAAGCTGAAGCGGAGAATATACCTATAGAGATAGTATACGAGGACGATGATCTATTGGTAGTGAATAAGCCGAGAGGAATGGTGGTACACCCGGCCGCAGGAAACGAGAACGGAACTCTGGTAAACGCTCTGATGTATCACTGTCAGGGCAGATTATCTTCCATAAACGGCGTCATAAGGCCGGGCATAGTTCACAGAATAGACAAGGACACCAGCGGACTGCTTGTTGTAGCTAAGAACGATACGGCTCACGAATGTCTGTCTGCGCAGTTAGCCGAGCACACCATAGTTAGGCGCTATGAGGCGCTCGTATTCAATAATCTTTCTGAAGAGGAGGGAACCATCGACGAACCTATCGGAAGGGACCCTTCCAGCAGAATACGCCAGACCGTGATACACGGCGGCGGCAACGCCAGAAATGCCGTTACTCACTGGAAAGTACTGACCCGTTTCGGGCGTTATACTCTTATAGAGGCCAGACTCGAAACAGGAAGGACACATCAGATAAGAGTCCATATGTCATATATAAAGCACCCTCTCGTAGGCGATATGGTATACGGACCTAAGAAACAGCCGTTTAATATATCAGGGCAGCTTCTCCACGCTAAAGTGCTGGGATTCCTACATCCGCGCACAGGCCGTTACATGGAATTCGAAAGCCACCGCCCCCAGGTATTCGACGATGTTATAAAGAAACTTGAAAGTAATTTGTGAAAGGATCAACGATGCAGAGATCTAATGAAGAAAAAAACACACCTTTTGAAAAAACAGCTCTTAAACCGGGAACTCTTCTGAGCCCCGTACCTGCAGTTATGGTATCTTGCGGCAGAGATGAGGAGAAAAATATATTGACTATAGCGTGGACCGGAATAATAAATTCCCAGCCTCCTATGACTTATATATCAGTGCGTAAATCCCGCCATTCTCACGGAATAATTAGCAGGGAAAGAGAGTTTGTAATAAACCTGACTACCGAGGAGCTGGCCTTTGCGGCCGACTGGTGCGGAGTCAAGTCCGGAGCGGACGCAGATAAATTTAAAGAGATGAAGCTTACGCCGCTGAATTGCAGCGAGGTGTCCTGTCCCATGATAGCTGAATCTCCCATTAACCTCGAATGTAAAGTCAGGGAGATACATGAATATCCTACCCACGACATGTTTGTAGCTGAAATAGTAAAAATTCACGTAGACACAGGCCTTATGGAGGAAGACGGCCGGCTCTCGGCTGACAAGGCCGGCCTTTTGGCCTATGTCCACGGTGAATACTTTGGGATAAAGAAGAACCCTATCGGCAGGTTTGGTTTCTCTGTCATGAAGAGAAAGACTAAAAAGCGTATCAACAGAGAGAAAAACCTCGACCGTAAAGCACGAAACCATAGGAGGCGGAGAGGATAGCTCTCCGCGGGAGCCTGGTCTTAGCATCATGGATAAAGATAGATAGGGCTGATCCGAGCATTTTATTTTAAGTTGTAGCGAGGCCTGCTCCCATGGCGATTAAGCCATGGGAGCAGGCTTTAAAAACATCTAAGTACAAGTCTTGATGTAGTCTATACAATCCTCACATACATATCCGCATTTAAAGGTTATGTTGTTGTGTATTCTCCCGCATAGTGAACAGCGATGCTGCATCATCATCTATACCTCCTTCTTTCGCACAGCCAAGGCCGTACCTGAGATGTGATTTAATGGTACATCAAATGACCGTCAAAGAAAAGGGTAAATTTACAAAATATGTAAAATTTATCATTTTTATGTAGGATTTTAGACTTTAAATGTATTTTTGATGAGAAAAGATGCATCAGAGATAGGGACTGCGGGCAGCGGCATATCGTAATGTCCGTCGCTTGATACGCTCCTCTGACATGCTGAAGTTTAAAGGACTGAATGACTTTTACGGCCTCATTGCCGCAGCCCTCTTTTTCTGAAAAAAAGCCTGACAATGGACTGCCAGCCTGGAGAAAGAGTTCAAGTTTCTTTTTTTGAGGTGAGTTTTTTTCCGCCGGGTAGCAGTCCATACTCAAATCGCATGGAGCTTGCATCTCGCTGAATTTTGACTTTACCGAGAATCCTTCGCCAGAAATTCCCGCAAACAGCTTTAATTTTGACTTTACCGAGACTCCACAGTCAAAAATTCTCACAAACGGCTTGAATTTCGACTTTACCGAGACTCCGCCGCCAAAAATTCCCACAAACAGCTTTAAATTTAGCTTTACCGAGAATCCACAGTCAAAAATTCCCACAAACAGCTTGAATTTTGACTTTACCGAGACTCCACAGTCGAGAATTCCCACAAACAGCTTGAATTTTGACTTTACAGAGAATCCACAGCCGAGAATTCTCGCAAACAGCTTTAAATTTAGCTTTACCGAGAATTCGTAGTCAAAAATTCCCGCAAACACCTTTAAATTTGACTTTACCGAGAACCAGCCGCCAAAAATTCCCACAAACGGCTTGAATTTCGACTTTACCGAGAATCCGCAGCCGAGAATTCTCGCAAATAGCTTTAAATTTGACTTTACAGAGAATCCACAGCCAAGAATTCTCGCAAATAGCTTGAAATTTGGCTTTACCGAGAACCCTTCGCCAGGAATTCCCGCAAATAGCTTTAAATTTGACTTTACCGAGAATTCACCGCCGAGAATCTACAGTCAGGAACCCACATCCGAGAACTCACAGTCAGGAACCCGCAGCCGAGAACTCGCCGCCCAAAAATTCCCACAAGCGCCCCAATTTTTAAAATAAAAGAACCGGGACTTTGTCTTTATACCCTCGGAAAAGGCCGCCGTGCGGCCGTGCAGCCATGCAGAAGTGAGGCCATGCCGCCGTGCAGCCATGCGGCAATACGGTGGTGGCACGACCCTTATACTTTCACTTTTGATATTTGAATTTATGACGCCGAAAAAGCGCCAACATCTATAAGTGGTCCGAGCTCTGCTCTTCTTCAGCTTTCGGAAGCTTTGGATCTACCCATACAGTCTTGTTGTTTGTGAATATCACCATGCCCGGCTTCGCTCCGGCAGGCTTCTTTACATATTTGACCCTCACATAATCTACGGGAACATTTTCTGATTCGCGTCCCTTGCTGTGATAAGCTGCTATAGATGCGGCGGCATAGAGGTCTTCGTCAGATATTTCTTCACAGGACGTTTTCACGATGACATGAGAGCCTGGGATATCTTTGGTATGCATCCATATGTCTCGTGATGAAGCAGTCTTAAAAGTGAGGATATCGTTTTCCCTGTTGTTCCTTCCTACCAGCACTTCGCATCCTCCGGGGAGAATATATCTGTAAGGCTTAGAGCTTATCTTTTTCTCCTTGAATCCTCCGGGAATTTTTCTCTTCCTCAGATAACCTGTCTCTTCCAGTTCTCTTCGGAGAGCCTCTATCTCTGATACATCCGACGCGTTTTTCAGATAAGACATGACTGAATCCAGATATTTTATATCGCTCTCGTTTGTTCTTAACTGGAACTGCTTCTCTTTTACGGCAGTCTTTGCTTTGCCGTATTTTTTGAAATATTGCTGAGCATTTTTAGAAGGAGAAAGGCGCGGATCGAGAGGGATATTTACAGTGGAACCGTCGTAATAATTGATGACGGAGGTCGACTTGTCTCCAGGTCTAACCTGATGTATATTAGCCGTCAAAAGCTCTCCGTATAATCTGAGACTTTCCGAGTTTTCGGCTTTGAGCAGATCTTCACGAAGCCTCTGCTCCTTGAGATACAGTTTATCCAGCTGAGAGGAGACTGATCTTTCGAGATCGGAGGCCTTTTGGTGAAGTTTGTTCGAACTCTGCTTATGAGCGTAATAGTATTCCAGACAGAGGCTCAGAGAATCGAATTCTTTTTTTTGACAGACATCTTCGTATTCTGATAAAGGGAGAATGTGAAATTCCTTTGGGGATCCTTTGTCATCGCTGTAGACGACAGGGTAAAAACGCCCTTCTTCGATGATCCTTGCCGCAGAGCGGAGAAAGGATAGAGGGTCTTCTGACGCTGCCATCTCCTGAGCAAAAGAGGGGGAAACGCCTCCCACCGTCCGCTGTATAGCCTTTGCTTCGGGCGGCAGAAAGACGGAAGGGCTCCCTTCCGGCAGAAGTTCTTTAAAAGGAATCTTATCCTGCGCCGGAGGGTATTTATATATGATACCCGGCAGGAGCTGCCTTACCCTGTTTACGTCTATAGAGACATGCTTGATACAGTCTATTATCTTTCCGGAGGATATATCTAAAAGAACTATATTGCTGTGCTTTCCCATTATCTCAAAGATCAATTTTTTTGAGACTGTAAAGCCCAGTTCATTTAGAGTTTCTAAAGATATCTCGATTATGCGTTCGCTGCCGACTTGAGCCACGTCAGTTACACGCGCTCCCTGGATATGTTTTCTCAGAAGCATGCAGAAGGGAAGCGGCGCCGGCGGATTTTGCAGAGAATTTTCTATGAAGTGTATCCTGGCCGCCGCCGGATTTACTGAAGCGTAGAGTTTCACGTTGCCTCTTTTGGTGTGTATGTTGAATACGAGCTCATCTGCCTCCGGCTGATAAACCTTATCTATCTTTCCTGATATTATTACAGGCCGCATTTCTTTTGCGGCTGTCATCGTAACTATTCCGTCAAATGCCATAACTGCTCCTTTCAATAGGTATATTTTAGCACGGAGCGTTCTTAGGGGCAAGGGAGCTTTTAGCCGGCGTAAGAGAACAAGTACCAAGGACCGGGGCAGCAGCTTTACCGTGCGCAGTTTATGAGAAAATTCCGCGACAGCCCGGCAGTATCAAGGGTCCATACTTACTTGCCAAATATGGCCGTTTAATGTACAATATCTTTGTTATCATAGATTTTAGAAAAGAGGAAGACATCAGATGATAAAAAGTATGACAGGATTCGGCCGCAGTGAATATACCGACGGCAAGCGAAACATCACGGTAGAGATAAAAGCGGTCAATCACCGTTATTCGGACGTATCCGTAAAAATGCCCAGAAGATACGGCTTTGCCGAGGACAAGGTCAAGGCGGCGGTCAAGGGCAAACTTCGCCGCGGAAAGATAGATGTTTCTATAATGGTAGAAAACATAACGGAAAACGACATAAATATCAAGCTCAATCAGCCCATAGCGAGGCAGTACTATGAAAATTTAAAGATACTTCAGGATGATTTTGGCCTGGAGGGCGGCATATCTCTTCAGCTCCTGGCCACCATGCCTGACGTCATGAAGGCTATTGCGGATGTGGAAGACGAAGAAGAAATAACAGAGGCTATTCTCACACCTGTGAAGCAGGCTGCGCTGAACCTGGAGACTATGAGAAGCGTAGAGGGAGAAAAGTTAGCCGAAGATTTGCTGACAAAAGGAGAGACCATAAAGAAAATCCTGGATAAGATCGCAGAGAGATCGCCTCTGGTAGTCAAGGACTATATGGGAAAACTCACAGACCGTATCAGTGAACTGCTTTCGGGAAACGCCCAGCTGCCTGAGGAGAGGATATTGACAGAGGCGGCCATATTTGCCGATAAGTGCGCTATTGATGAGGAGATAACCAGGCTCAGCAGCCACCTGATACAGCTTAAGAAAATAGTGGAAAGCGATAGCGAAGCTGAAGGAAAGAAACTTGATTTCCTGGTACAGGAGATGAACAGAGAGGCCAATACTATAGGCTCCAAGGCCAATGATATAACCATAACTAATTATATGCTGGAAATAAAGAGCGAGATAGAGAAGATAAGAGAGCAGGTTCAGAATGTAGAATAACTCTTGAAAACATGCGGCAGATGTGCTAAAATATTATTTCATAACAAGCACAATCTGAAGCAACAGGAGTTCAAAATGGACCTCAAAGATAAGAATCCGGGTAAACTTTTCGTGTTGTCCGGCCCGTCCGGCGCAGGAAAAGGGACGATATGCAGAAGACTTTTAGAAGAGACGGATAAACTGGAGCTTTCGGTCTCGATGACTACCCGCGCTCCACGCTGCGGCGAGGCAGAGGGCGTAAGCTATTTTTTCACGGATAAGGATACGTTTGAAGAACACATATCCTGCGGCAATCTGCTGGAACATGCCGAGGTATACGGCAACTATTACGGCACTCCCAAGGCGCCGGTTTTGCAGAGATTGTCAGAAGGGATAGATGTCATTCTGGAGATAGATATGCAAGGGGCCTTAAAGGTCAAAGAAAACTATCCGGACGGAGTCTTTATCTTCATATTGCCGCCATCTATGGCAGAACTTAGAAAGCGTCTTACGGGAAGAGGAACAGAGACTGCAGAAGCCATAGAACTCAGACTTGGAGAAACACTGAAAGAACTTTCGTATATAGACAGATACGATTACTGCGTGGTAAACGGAGTTTTGGAGGAAGCGGTGGCCAGAGTAAAAGCCATAGTGGTAGCTGAACATTCCAAAGTAGCTTTTACCGCAGAGGAACTTATTGAGAGTTATAAGGAGGAAGCATAATGTTATATCCATCGATCAATGAAATAAGAAAGAAAGCTGACAGCAGATACACTATCGTGATCCTGGCGGCAAAGAGAGCCAGAGACATAATAGACGGAAAGCCGATTCTTACGGACGCGGATACTGATAAGCCGGTCTCCATCGCGGCAAACGAGATAGCAGAGGATCTGATCACCTACAGGAGAGACGACCTACTGCTGTAGCATCTCGATAAACGTCCGGCTTGCGCTCCGGTATTAAAAATATTCATTTATATACGGCGAGGGCGAAGAGCAGTTTGCAATCTTGAGCAGAAATTTATTTTCTGCTCTTTTTTATTGAAAAGCTGTAGAGAAGAGTGACCCCAGTCTTTAGGGATGATCATTTTTACTTCTCTTGCCTGTTTCTCGCCAATATTATGAATTATAATGTAATATATTAAATTATTTACACTTGAAAAAATTCTTGGGGGGGGGGGTATAATATTTATAAAATAAAATTCCTTATAAAGGGAAGAGGAGGAAATTATAATGAAAAAATTGTTTGTAGTATTTTTGTGCCTTGTAATGGTTATGGTTTTTCTTCCGACCATGGCATTTGCAGGGACGACAGGACGTATTGTAGAAATTGATACTGTAGATGAGCTTTCAGATGCTATTAAAAATCAACAGGCCAATGATACTTGGATGATAGCTGCCGGTACATATACTCTGACACAGGCAGACCTCGATAAGTATAAAGATGTCAAGCCGGGAACGAACGGAGAGGGTGATTGGTATTTCCCTATTTATGAGTCTGGTATCAAGATTATAGGACAAGGCGAAGTTGTCATTACTTCCGATGTAGAAAGAGCTAATGGAGCATGGTCTTCTCAGGACTTCATTTCGATTTGGGCCGACGGAGTTACTATTGAAAATATAAATTTTTCCTGCAAAAAAGAAGTCAATAAAGTCATTGAAATTATGGCTAAAGATTGTACCCTCAGAGATGTGCTTTGCCTCCCTGTTGAAGACGGAGATGGAAAGGTGTTCAGCGGTTCGATCTATGTAAATACTCAGGATGCCGGAAATACTGTTTTAGAGGATGTCACTTTATCCGCATGGATTAACGCAAGAGCAGTAAAGGAAGGAACTGTTACCGCAAAGAACGTTACCCAGGACTTTGTAAAAAATTCTTATGCAGGCTATTCTACCCCTGGAGATGGATATGCATGGAACCCGGGAATAAGCGGTGATAAAGTAATATTGGACGGATTTACTGTTAAAGTAGATAATTCAGTCGAATTCAACAAGCAAATTATAGACAACCTCAAACCGGGAACGACAGTAGTGCTGACAGAAGATATTGAAGTGAGCGAAGCGATTGTCATCGAGGCTTCAGATGTAACCATAGAAGGTAACGGACATAAAATTTCGGCCAGTGAAAATTACATCAAAAATTCTAATAACAATTTGAATAATGTGATAAATGTTGAAGAGGCAGATAATGTTACATTAAGAAATGTCAATGTTAAAGCTGGTGCAAATAATAATCATGTACTCAACCTGTATAAGTCAGAAAACGTAGTCCTGGAAAATGTCGCCCTCGATCACGAGGATGCATATCGCGGCGCGCCAATGATCGCCAATACTTCTACAGTGACTGTAAAAGGTGAATTTAAAGTTATCACAGGGGATAATTCCTGGTATGGTATTAATATTGACAACAGATACGGAGAAGCCGAGCTGACATTTGATGAGGATGCTACTCTTGAATTCCAAGATAAGAGCGCTGGAAAAAACCAAGATTTAATAAGAGTTGAAAACAGCGGTACTGCTATCCCTGACGGAAAACTCCCTACAGTAATAAATAAATCGGAAAATATTTTGCTGGATGTCAGTGAAGATGGAACAACCAATCTGCATGAGCACGCTGCAATCCATGTTGCGTCCAAGGCTGCAACGACAACTGAAGATGGAAATATCGAGTATTGGTATTGTGAGGGATGCGATAAGTATTTCAGCGATGAAGACTTGACAAAAGAAATCACATTGCAGGATACTATAATCTCTAAACTTACTGAAAACAGGAAAGATACTGAAACTCCTAAGACAGAGGATCTTAACAGCATACTGCCTTGGATAGCGGTAATGTTGATTGCGTCAGTAGGAACAGGAGCAACGTTTATTTACAAAAAGAGAGAAGAAAGATAAACAGAGTTAAATAAGAAAAAACAGGTAATTCATTTATAGCAGGATCAGCAGGCAGGCCTCAAACATCATAGAGTTAGGGGCCTGCATTTTTTATTTCTCAGATAGAAATTTTCTATAAAACCTTTGTTGGAAAGCCTTAATTAAGATGGATGATAACATAAGTCAAATGGTATAAAAGCAATTTTTCAAAGAAACTACGTATTAGGGCAAAACGACCTAATATCAATGACAGAGGCGGAAAAATGAGTAAAAAAGGCAACTTTACTTTTGTCGAGGAATGTTATGTTTTGACATAATAAGTCTAAAAACAGTGAAAAGACAGGTACTGTGACGATGTTATAATGGCCGTATAATAATCATGGCTATTTCGAGGAAACCTTAAATGGTATGAGAGGCAGGAGGATATTATGAGCAGATATATACCTGTTATCACCAAGGAATATAGCAGAAAGATCAGTGTAGACGATATAATTTATCTGGAACAGAGACAGAGAAAGCTGGCAATAGTGACAGACGACGAGACGTATGTATGTTACGAGAGAATAGAAAATATCGAAAAGCAATTAGACGACAAATTTTATCACACGCTGAAGAAGTTAGTAGTCAATTTGGAAAAAGTTTCGGTGATGAGAGATCAGAAAGTCATATTTCAGAACGGCAGCATACTTATGTTGGCCAGAGAAAGCTATATAAGGACGAAACAGATATACACAGCTTATCTGAGAGATCTGCTGAGATGAACGGATAAACCTCGAGATATGAGATCTTCGATCCTATCTTAATCGTCCGGTTTTAGTCAGAAACAATCATGTTGACTCTGTGCCGGGCGAAAACAATGTCCGTCGCAATAAAAATTCTGGATTTTCAAGGATTTTGGACAAAAAACCCTTGCGATTTCAACAGTTTTGTTGTATAGTATTAAGGCGGTTTGTGTTTAACACACCGATAAATTATAAACTGACACACCGGCTCGGTAGTGGTTGCCGCGTTTTCCTGAAATAAGGGTGCAGCAGACAGGCCTTAAAGAGATGACTTCGCTGACAAGCGGATGAGACAGACGCTTTTAAAGAAGCGATGCTTTTACGGCTATTGCAAGCGGTGTTCGAAAGCTCGGTGGAAGTAGAAACCAGGAGGATTAAAATGGCAGTAATTTCAATGAAACAGCTTTTAGAAGCAGGTGTGCATTTCGGACACCAGACCAGAAGATGGAACCCTAAGATGGCTCCTTATATCTTTACGGAGAGAAATGGTATTTATATTATCGACCTTCAGAAGACCGTAAAGAAAATCGAAGAAGCATATGATTTTATGAGAAGCGTGGCTGAAACCGGCAAGCCTATTCTCTTTGTGGGAACAAAGAAACAGGCTCAGCAGGCTATAAGAGACGAAGCTGCAAGATGCGGACAGTATTTTGTAAGCGAAAGATGGCTGGGCGGAATGTTGACAAACCATAAGACCATCGCACAGAGAATCAAGAGACTTTCTGATCTTCATACCATGGAAGAAGATGGAACTTTCGATAAGCTTGCTAAAAAAGAAGTAGGCAAGCTTAAACTGGAAATGTCAAAACTGGAAAAATTCTTAGGAGGCATAAAGGATATGCCTGAAATGCCGGGAGCTATATTTGTAGTAGATCCTAAGAAAGAAAGAATAGCAGTTAAAGAAGCGAGGATTCTGGGAATCCCTGTAATAGGTATCGTCGATACCAACTGCGATCCTGATGATGTAGACTACGTGATCCCTGCCAATGACGATGCCATAAGAGCAGTTAAACTCATCGCCGGAAGAATGGCTGACGCCGTTATCGAAGCAAATCAGGGAGAAAGCTTTGACGAAGGCGCCGGCGCAGAGGATGTTCCTGGCGAAGAAGCTCAGGAAGCTGAAGAGGCAGAAGGCGCAGAGGACGCCGAATAATCAGGAATTTCGGGAGGAGAAAAAAATGGCAGTAACTGCACAATTAGTAAAAGAATTGAGAGAGAGAACCGGAGCAGGCATGATGGACTGCAAGAAGGTTTTAGTGGAAACCGACGGCGATATCGATAAGGCTATCGAACTTCTGAGAGAAAAAGGCCTGGCTAAGGCGGCCAAAAAAGCCGGCAGAATAGCAGCAGAAGGACTGGTTAAGATCGCTTTCTCTGATGATAATAAGGAAGCCGCAGTAGTAGAAGTAAACTCTGAGACAGACTTCGTGGCCAAGAACGAAGAATTCGTACAGTTCGTTGAAAAGCTGGCCGACATGGCTCTGACAGCAGACAGTGACGATATGGAAGCTTTTAAGGCTCTCCCTTATGAAGGCGAAGGCACTGTTGAGGAAGCTCTCAGCAATAAGATCGCAAAGATCGGTGAGAACATGAATATAAGAAGGTTTCACAAGCTGGCTGCTCCCGGCGTCGTTTACACCGGATATATCCACGGCGGCGGCAAGATCGGTGTTATCGTAGGAATCAAGACTGATGCGTCAGCAGACGAAATCGCAGTATGCGCGAAAGACGTAGCTATGCAGGTAGCTTCTATGAGCCCTAAATTTGTGGATGATAGCCAGGTAGATCAGGCGTGGCTCGAATCCGAAAAAGAAATCGCCAAGCAGCAGCTTCTCAACGAGGGAAAACCTGAAGCTATGCTGGAGAGAATCATTCCGGGCAAAGTGAAGGCTATCCTTAAGGAAGTCTGCCTTGTTGACCAGAAATTCGTAAAGAACAGCGATATGACCGTGGCGCAGTACGTTGAAAGCGTAGCTAAAGAAATCGGAAAGCCGATGCAGGTTGTAGAGATGGTCAGATACGAAGTAGGCGAAGGAATAGAAAAGAAAGAAGAAAACTTTGCTGAAGAAGTAGCAAAACAGATGGGACAGTAGTTATATACCTCTATTGACCATGATTTTAAGCCCCTTTGGGCGCCGGTTTATCAGGCGCTTAAAGGGGTTTTTATGTAGACGGCATTTTCATCATCCCTATTTGTGTATGCGGGGGATAAAATGTTATAATCATGTTGAACGAAATGGCTATCGCCCGCAAGGGCCATAAGATCTTTTACGGGAGGTCAGAGCATGGATGTGATAAAGACTGTATTTAATAGAAAAAAAGTCAATTTTTCAAAGCTCTTAGCTTTTGGATTTATACGAAGCGGAGATATATATACATATGAGGAGACGCTTTTAGGAAGCGGATTTTCCCTTATCGTAAGAATAGGGATCGAAGGAGACGTCTGTACAGAAATAAGAGATCCGGCTTTTGACGAGATATACACTCTGCATTTGAACGAAGGCGCCGAAGGAAAATTCGTTGGAGAGGTAAAGAAATATTACGAGGAAACTTTAAGGAAAATATCGGAGAAATGCTTTGATCAAGATGTATTCAAGAGCAGGCAGGCCGCTGAACTGATAAAATATGTGCGTAAAAAGTATTCTTGCGAGCCGGAATTTCTCTGGAACAGGTTTCCCGACAATGCCGTTTGGCGAAGAGAAGACAGCGGCAAGTGGTTCGGCGTTTTGCTCACGGTCGAAAAGAGCAAACTCGGATTTGAATCGAAGGACGTAGCGGAGATCATAGATCTGCACGCTTTGCCTGAGACAGTTGAAAAACTGATAGATAATGAAAGATTTCTTCCCGGATGGCATATGAATAAAAAAACCTGGTATACCGTGATTCTCGACGGGAGTGTATCGACGGCAGATATCTGCAGAAGAATAGACGATAGCTACGCTTTAGCAAAAAAGCAGACGGCAAAGACATAGAGGGGACTTCATGGAGAAAGAGATGATGGAAAATAAGGATATACTGATAGATAATATCGACAAGATACATACGACACAGATAGGAGCAGACAGGATAAGAAAGAACCTCAAGATGGATATTGACGATGTCACAGAATACTGCATAAAAAAGATCTTAGATAAAAATTGCAGGATAAGTAAGAACGGAAAGAATTGGTACTGCAGAACCGGCGATATACAGATAACTGTAAATTCAAGCAGCTATACTATCATCACTTGTCATATACTCTGATAAAAGTATCATGAGATGCCGCCCTAAAAGCTTTGCTTTACGGGCGGCATTTATTTCCTGCAAGATATGAATGAAGATACATCTTCTCTCCCTCGCAGTGAAAGCTGAATCCGATGTTGGCTCCTGAGCTCGTGGTAAAGCCGCAGTCGTTTTCTTCGATCATTCGCTCCCTCATGTGAGATAAGAAATAAGGCAGGCTGAAATTGCGGCGATAACAAGTAGGATATTCCCTCAGCAGAGTCTCCATAGATTTCCTGCCGTTTTCAAAATAAAAATACGTTCCCAGCAGTTTAGTATTTTCGTTGAAATAAGGCGCAAGCTCATCGTACAGAAAAGTATCGTGATAGAAGTTGTGCTCGTTGACGGCGAAATAATCTATGTTTACATCCACACAGGAAGGCTTCAGCGGAAGACGCGTACTGCTGTCTGCTATAAATAGAATATCCAGATCAAACCCCTGCTGCTGGATGAGAGACTTGTACATGGACAACATTTCCGGATATTTGTCTACTACGATGTATTTGCCGCGGGGATCCAGATACTTGAGATGATTATGCATAAAAAACCAGGCGTTTATATAAGTCTCCATGACTACCTTATCAGTTAGATCCATCTGCTGCAGCTTTTCAACCATCCAGTTATACGAGTGCTGAAACAGGCTTATGAGAGAAGGAGGAAGATCCTTGTACATCTTTCGGTCCAGATCCGGCGTGTCATAGACGTCTTTGTTCTCGTTGGGCGTCAGGAGGATACCGTCTTGGACAGAGGCACAATATCCGCACTGGCAGGACAAGCTTCCTTCAAATATGTAACGCGTGTTCATGCTGACGTCCTCCATGGAAAAAGCGCCGCCGCATACAGGGCAGCGAAGCAGCCCCAGCATACGCAGAGGAAGGCCTATGTGAGCGTCGTCCTCAGGTATCAAAGCGTTCAGTTCAGATATTTTATCTTCAAGCTTAGCTATGTTCTTTTCGGTAAAAGCGATGTCATCCTGTAGTTCGCGCAGTTTCTTCTCATAGAGCCTCTTGAGATCTTCCGCGTCTCCCTCTCCTGCAAGAGAGGATATCCTGTAAAGAGACAGTACCTGATGTATCTCTTTGAGAGAAAACTTCATGTCTTTCAGTTCCAGAATCAGATCCAGATCTCTAAGAGTCTGCTGATCGAAATCGTACTGCCCCTTGGGCTTTTTCGGCACTAACAGACCATAATTTATATAATAATAGAGATTATCTACCGAAATACCGTATGATCTGGAAACTTCTCCTATTCTCAAATTTTTATTCCTCCCTTGCTGTTTGAATCGGCTCCTGCAAGCCTCAATACGTTTAAATTTGCCATATTCTGATGATAACACAAATCTTGAGTCAACTCAAGGTTTTATTACGATAAAGTGAAAAAGTGGACTTGACAAGGAGGGCGCTGAAGGATGTAAAATTTAAATCAGAGAAAAGCCCGGGGCGCGTGACGGGGCGTTAGGCGTTTTAAGAACAGGAGGCGATCAGGTGATAAAGACAATAAAGAGCTGCAGGAAGCGGACTGAATCAGACAGGAGCAAGCTCAGCCAGACAGTGTCTCAGATGATAACGCATGTCAGAGAACGAGGCGATATGGCTTTAAGAGAATATAATAAGAGATTCGACCGTTGCGAGAGAGAAGACCTTCGCATATCCCGTGCAGAAATAGAAAGAGCATACGAAAAGGTAACTGAAGAAGAAATCAGCGATATAAAAAGAGCCGCGGCCAATATCAGAGTTTTCGCGCAGGCGCAGAGAAAAACTGTAAGAGAGTTGACAGACTTTTCGCCTGCTCCCGGTCTGATATTGGGTCACAGAGTGATACCTGTCGATTCATGCTGCTGTTATGTGCCGGGCGGCGGCTATCCGCTGTATTCCACCGCTCTGATGCTGGGCATACCCGCCAAGACTGCCGGTGTCAGACGTGTGGCAGCCTGCTCGCCGGTGATGAAGGGCAGCCAAGAGATACACCCTAAGACACTGGTGGCCATGGATATAGCCGGCATAGACGAGATATATGCCGTAGGAGGAGCTCAGGCCGTCGCCGCCTTTTCATACGGAACACGGCAGATCGCCCCGGTAGATCTGATCGTAGGCCCGGGCAACAGTTATGTCACCGAGGCCAAGAGACAATGCTTCGGCAAAGTGGGGATAGATTTTTTAGCGGGCCCCAGCGAAGTACTGGTAATAGCGGATCATACGGCAGACCCCTGGGTCGTGGCGGCAGACCTCCTGGCCCAGTCTGAACACGACAGAGAAGCCAAGGGTCTATTGATAACTACAGACAGAGCCATGGGAGAGGCCGTTCTGAAGGCGGTGGAGCAGCAGCTTGAGACACTTCCCACAAGAGAAATAGCCTCAGAATCATGGAGAGAGTTCGGGGAAATATTGCTGGCAGACGACTTGCAGGAAGCCGCCGGATACGCTGACAGATATGCTCCCGAGCATCTTGAGATCAATGTATCGAAGGAATATGAACAGCAGGTAGTCCGTTCCATTCACAATTACGGTTCTCTGTTCATAGGAGGCAATACTGCCGAAGTATTCGGTGACTATGCTTCGGGAACCAATCACACTCTCCCCACTTTAGGCGCCGCCAGGTATACGGGAGGAGTGTGGGTAGGAACTTTCCTGAAGACCTGCACATATCAGACCATGAACACACAGGCCATGATGGATATAGCGCCCCTCGTCTCGAAGCTGGCCAGAGGAGAAGGTCTGATAGGTCATGCCAGAGCGGCCGAAATACGGATGGAGAAAGCAGATAAAACGACTAGATGATAAGGACAAACCGGAGGAAAAACAGTATGAACGATATGAATTATAGTGAGAAATTGAAGACCGGCACAGCGGTAGGTTATGGAATAGGAGCCATAGGAGAAGGCATCGGATACAATGTGTTCTTTTCCTTTTTCAGCTTCTTCCTGACCACCATAGCCGGGATACAGCCGGCAGTGGCGGGGGTCATATCTATGGCGGCCGTACTTTGGGATGCAGTCACCGATCCCATAATAGGACTCTGGTCCGACAGGACAAAAAACCCGAGAGGCAGAAGACGGCCTTTTATAATGACGGGGTCTGTCCTTCTGTGCGCCTCGGTCACTCTGCTGTTCACCAATATAGAGATGTCTCAGAACATGAAAGTAGTATATTTCATCGTTATGAATATATTTTACTGGGTAACGCTGACCAGCTGCGTGATTCCGCACATATCTTTAGGATCTGAGCTTACGGAAGACTTTGACGAGAGGACGAGACTGAGAACTTATGCCGCTTCTCTGATGGGAGTGGGAACTCTGATCGCCACCAGCGGAACTCTCATGGTAGTGGATTTCTATACTAAGCTCTTTGGTAGCGTCAATGCGGGCTGGGCAGGCATGGGTCTCACCTATGGAATACTGATCATAGCGGCATATAATATATGTTGTATGGCTATAAAAAACAGAGAGCCGAAAAATCCCAATCTCGAAAAAGAAGACCAGACAGAGAAAAAAGGCGCCGGCCAGCTTCTGTCCGAGTTCTGGAACAATGCAAGGCACGCTTTTCAGAACAAGCCGCTACGTCAGCTGCTCATCATCACATTCGCCGTCAATATAGTAGTGACTCTGGGCTCGGGGCTTCTCATATATGTGTTTACATATGTGTACAAATATGACGATGTAAAAACGTCGGGAATATATTTCATCCAGGGTATCCTGGTGATAGCGGCCGTAGTCGCGGCGGGATTTGTTTCCAGAAAGACCGAGAAGAAGGTAGTGATGGCAGGAGGCCTGATCTTATATATGATGGCTTATCTGATAGTGATGATCTTTCCTATAAGCGATGCGACTATGTATGTCAGCATCATATTGTACGCTCTGGGAAACTCTTCTTATTGGACCATGATATACGCCATGTCTTATGATACGGCGATAATAGAGCAGATAAAGACGGGAGACAAGCCCGACGGCCTCTATACTTCTCTGGTAGGGCTGTTCATGAAATTCGGAAATTCGTTAGGTTCTCTCATAGTAGGAATAGGGCTTCAGTTCATAGGGTTCTCCTCGGAGGCGTCAGTTCAGAGCGCCGATACGATAAACTCCATAAGGGTACTCTACGGCGTAGCTCCCACGATAGTTCTCTTCGCAGGTTTTATGGTGGCCATGAGGTATCCCGTGACTAAGAATACATACAATAAGCTGGTGGATCTGTATCACGCTAAAAAGAACGGCCTTCCATATGATGAGAAAATTCTGAAAAGAGTACAATAGGAGGAAAAAAATATGGACACGATCCTATACGGAAAAATATATACCATGGACAGAGAGAATCCTTATGTCGAGGCAGTAGGCATAAAAGACGGGAAGATCGCCTATGCCGGCAGCAGGGAAGGGATAGATGCAGAAAAATCGTCCCGTGTGATAGACTGCGGAGAGGGAGCAGCTTTTCCCGGATTCATAGATACACATGTACACGCCGTCCCTTCCGGACCTTTCATGAAGGGAGTGGATGTTTCGGGGGCAAAGGATATAGACCAGCTAATCGGCATGATGAAAGAATACGCAGCCTCTGTTCCCGAAGGAAGGTGGGTGTTTGCGACTAAGTTTCAGGATAAGAATATAGCCGAGAAAAGATTTCCCACAAGAGAAGAGATGGACAGAGTGTCGGCCTCACACCCGGTAATGCTCTATCACAATGATACTCATCCCTTTGCCTTTAATACTGCAGGTATCGAAATAATGAAGCTTGACCCTGCCATTGACGGCATAGAGACCGACTCCTGCGGAGAGCCTACGGGGTTTGTCACCGATCCGGCGTTTATGGAGGTGGCGGACAATCTCATCGAATTGTTCACCGACGAAGAATTGCTTGAAGGATATCACAGCATAGACGAATATGCTGTTTCCGGCGGCATAACCACTGTATACACTAAGGACTATTACAAGATACTCAGGCTTTTCCGGGATCATAGAGATGAATTCAAGACAGAGATAAAACCTATGCTCAGGACGAGAAACTGCAGCGACTCGGATAACCTGGGGAAGCTGATGAATGATGAGGAACTTCGCGAGATGACCTGCGTATGCGCTTTCGCAGACGGAGCCTTTGACGGATATACGGGATCCGTGGTAGAGCCTTATGAAGGTTATCCGGACAGATTCGGAATGTTGTTCCAGTCGGCGGAGGAACTTTACAGATATTTCGAAGGACCTCACAGAGAGGGGATGCAGTTGTCTTGCCACGCCATCGGCGACAATGGGATAGAGATAGCGCTGAAGGTGTATGAGCGCCTGCTTGAGAATTATCCGAGAAAAGACCACAGGCACAGGATAGAACATTTTGAGATGCCAAAGAGATCGTCCATCGCAAAGGCGGCGGAGCTTGGATGTTCTCTGGGGATGCAGCCCCTTTTGATAGAAGTGTGCGAGGGAATGGATATGAAAGGATACCGCTGTTTCATAGGAGACAGAGTCGAAAGATGCAGCCCGTATAGATCCATATTGGACGCAGGTATTCTGGTAGGCGGAGGTTCGGATTTCAGCGTGACGGCCATGGATCCTTTAAGGTCGGCCATGATATGCCTTCAGCATCCGGTGGAATCCGAAAGGATAAGTCTGTACGAAGCGTTGGAACTCTTTACCGTAAATGCGGCGAAGATAGGCTTCCTTGAAGACCGAAAGGGAATGTTGAAAGTGGGAATGGACGCAGACGTAGCCATCCTCGACGCAAACCCATTCGCAGCACCCGTACCAGACATAGCCGACATAAAGGTGGTGAAGACTATATCGAGAGGCGAGATAGTATACGAGAGATGATGAAGAACCGGGAGCAGGCAGGCTCCCGGTTCTTTGAAGCAGCCGCCTGCCGTGGAAGTCATCATACTCTCCGTTCAGGCGGCTTTGCCCCTTGAAAAGTATACAAAACCTGATGATTTCTTCGCTGTTTTGTGATATACTGTCTCCTATATCTAATTTAAGAAGAGGTCGCAGATATGAGAAGAAGAATAGCAGGAGTAATAATACTGATAGCAGCTACTATAGCGTCTGCTGCAGCAGCTTACGGGTTTGGAATAAATCCTCCCATAGGCAATGTGGCTGGAGCTTTTGTTTCTATCGCTGTAGTGGTACTGGTCTCGCGAGTCATCCAGGTGAGCGACACGCTTTTTTACAGCGGGCTGGTGTTTGTATTCATGGCGTCGCCTATGGGCTCTGTAATAAATCTTTATCGTTCTTTCGGGCCGTATGATAAGATCGTTCATCTTATCAGCGGATTTCTCTTAGCGGCTCTTGGGATGCTCATAGTAGAGAAACTGCTTAAGAAGAGCCTTAAGACAGATGATCTGGCGGCGCTGACGGTTCCCATGGTCTTTGCGGCCTGCATGTTTTCCAGCGGCGGAGCCGGTATATGGGAGATATTTGAGTTCCTGGCTGACAGAATAGCAGGGGGAGAGATGCAAAGGGGGATGGTGGATACAGTCACCGATATGATAGCGGGCAACATAGGAGCGCTTGTGTATGGGGCGGCAGCGCTGAGGAAGAGAAAAAGTAAAAAGTGAAAAACAACGGCTCGGGATAATGCAGATTTGCATTATCCCTATTTTTTTTGCCTTCGAAACCAAAAGGAACAATGGGATAAAACATTGAAAAATCAACGATAATCCATCGGTCGAAACACTTGGCGTGAATTTTGCAATATCATTTGATTAAGTAAGTTAACGCAATATACGAGAAATCGGCACAAGGAGAAAGAATAGACAACTGGGAGGATTACCCTATGATAGAACAGTATAGCCGGTATATAGCCATGTCCGCCGATGGCTGGGGCAGTGAACTGCGAGAATGAAAGGGGAGAAAAAGAGATGACGAAATATCAATGGAAAGCTGTAGCTGATGAATTTACTTCTTTACTCAGATTGCATTATCCGCCGGTAGCTCTTAAATGGATAGAAACAGAAGAAGAGCTTAAGGCCATACCGAAGGTTAGGCTGCACGACAAGCACATGCCGCCGTGTACCATAGTCAGCCATGCCGCCCAGTTTAACTGGACCAGCGCATGCAGGCCTGAGAACATTCACGCCGACTATTGCAGAGGAATAAACGGAATGTTTGAGAGAGATGAAAAATGGTATTCGGGCGAGATGTTCAACAACGTGTGGTTCGATAATATCGAGGCCTCGAAGGCTCACAACCGGTCGCTTGAGTGCGTGCCCGCGAGGTATATCGCCATGGTGGCATCGCCCCTTTCGGCAGAGAGGATAGAACCCGACGTGGTAGTGTTCAACGTGGTGCCGGCGCAGGCGTTCATGCTGCTGTCTGCACTTCAATATCACAGATACGATAAATTCGAGTTTTCCTTCGTGGGAGAATCCACCTGCTCGGATTCGTGGGGAAAGACATTCACCACGGGCAAGCCGGGCCTTGGCCTGCCGTGCTATGCCGACAAGAAATTTGCGGGAATGTCAGAAGATGATTTGAGAGTGACCCTTACGCCTGAAGATACAGTTAAGGCATTGGCTGGCCTGAAAGGAATGAGCAAGAACGGGCTCAGGTATCCGATAGCCTCTTACAGCCTTACCAGCGACATATTGGACGGACTGCCGAAGCATTATCTCCAATTCTAAAAGAACATACCTATAGAAACCATGAGGGCCCCTCGCATTAAACGAGAAGCCCTCTTCCTCATTATTTGACGGCAGGCAAAAAATGAAATTTATTGAAGAACTCACAAAAAGCAGCTTAGAGGTGCCGGATCAACCTCGTCGTCCTCTGTGACAGGTTGAATATAATCGATTCCCAGTATTATCCTATGAGTTAGAGTCTGACCTTTTTTCAGCTGTTCTTCGCCGGAAGAACAGGCCTTGATGTTGACGCAGCTGGCCGCTTCGTCTTTGGAACATGACGCTGAGTCGAAGGTGGAATACACTGACAGCCTCAGCAGGCTTTTATCGTCGGCCAGCTCGATCATAGGCTTTATCTCTTCGCTGTGATTTAAGAATATCGGCGTTTCGCAATCAACAGGTGCGAAGGCCATGTCTTTGTAGACCGATTTTGCCACAGGCTTCTCGTTTCCGGAGGAATCTGCCAAGAACGGACAGAAAGTACATATGCTGAAGGCCTTGCCAGAAGAATCTATACTGATGTTGCCCTCGATATTTACCGCCGCCGCTTCTGCCGGCGTTACGAATATGTCTACTATAAGCCTGTTCAGATTTACCCATGTTATGCGCAGGCCTACCTTTACCGAGACGCCGAAAGGCGAGTCGGCGCCGTCCAGTTCCTGTGCAAACAGAACGTGATTTTCCCCTTCCTCCATGACGCTCCATGCGGTATTGGAGAGGACTTCTCCCAGAGAGCCTCCCAATATGGGCAGAGTGTTTACACCCGTCAATGAAGAGGATGAGCTTTTTCCTGCCAGATCTTCCATGGACATATCGGGACGGTGAACAAATATGCCCGATATGGAGGCTCCGCAGTTGGTCACGTCTACGTAGTCGCCTGTATTGTTGGGTATCCTGAACTTATATACGGGATTGCCTTCAGTCGTTTTGAAGAGCAGTTCTTTTTTTATGCTTTGAGTCATTTTACGCACCTCCACGTTTATCGATACATGGTTTTAAAATGCAAAAAATATGCCAATGACGATAAGCTAAAATGCAGCCTCGTGATACGCCCCTGTAAGTTGAAACCAACTTGAAGGCAGAACGGAGCAAGTTAAAAATGAATTCGCAGCCATGCAAATCTGTAAAAATCCCACGGCAAACATATGGCATGGCTCTTGCATTAAAATATTAAAGAAACATTATCATATCACGCATTCAAGATGCTTAAATAAGAAAGGAGATTTAATTATGGCAAAAATTATGTACGGCAATTATAACGATCTGCCATGGATGCCAAACCACAAAAAAGATGTAGACGGAAAGGTGATGTGCTATATGAAGTGCTTCGCAATGGAAGCAGCCAACCTGCACATGTGCATGGGAAAAATGTACAATGGTATGCCTATAGGACCGCACACCCATCCTAACGAACAGATAGCTACCTGCGTAAAAGGCGAGTGCGATTACTGGGTGAACGGAGTCCCCTACCGCTTGGCTCCCGGCTGCTGGGTAAACGTACCGCCGCATTACGTTCATTATGCTCACGTATACCGTTCGGTAGGCCCGTGCTATCAGCTGGATATCATGTCGCCAAGGAGATCATCCAGCTGTGACGAATACATAGCCTGGCTGAAAGAGGAACACGATATAGATTGGAATTCGGGAGGAATAGAAGTTCCCGACCTTGACGCTCCTGAGGACGATACGGCAGAGGTGAGAGCGTAACCGACAAGAAGGAGGGAATTTACTATGCAGATGCGTAATTTAATCAAAGAAAAAATCGCAGCCAACGGATATGCCGTAGGAGCGTTTGTGGCGTCGAGCTCGGCTACCAATTGCGAGATATTGGCCATGAACGGCTATGACTTTGTTATCATAGACTGCGAACACGCCCAGACTGACAGCGAAACGGCGGTCAACATGTTTCGCGCCTGCGAGATGTACGGCATGGCCCCTATGGTAAGAGTCTATAATCCATACGACGGCCCCATGATGAGCAGGTTGCTTGACGTTGGGGCCCACGGTATAATGGTGCCGCTGGTAAACGACGGCGCTCAGGCTAAAAATATCGTCGATAGTACGAAGTATGCCCCCGTGGGAAGACGGGGAGCTAACGGGGGGAGAGGCCCGAGATGGGGCGCGTATGACGACTATGTAAAAGTATGCAACGACAATACTCTTACTTTCGTCCAATGTGAATCCATAGAGGGCGTAAACAACATTGAGGAGATAGCAGCTCTGCCGGGAGTGGACGGCGTATTCATAGGCACTGGCGATTTGTCCCTCGAGATGGGTATAAAATTTAAAGCGGACTCTTCGTCAAATCATACGGTAGACTCGCCGGAAATGGTTGCGGCCATAGATAAAATCTTGCAGGCATGCCTTAAAAATAAAAAGATACCCGGCATCGTAACCGCCAGCGCGGAGGATACGGCGAAGCGGGTGAAGCAGGGCTTTCAGTTCGTTACATGTATGAACGATCTGGGATTTTTCTGCTCGAGGACCAAGCAGCATTTGAAGAGTATAAGAGAGCTGGTAGGCAAATAAAATAATAATATCCTTACTTGAAAAGGACGCCCGAATCTTGAAAATCGACGGGCGTCCTTTTTCTGCGTCTATTTTTTCTGCTCTATGCCTAACATGCGCATCTTCCTGACTATTGTAGACTGTGACGTACCCAGTGCTTTTGCCGCCTTATAAGTGGATTTATAGAGGTTGAAAGCGTCGGTTATCATCTGCTTTTCTAACATGTCCACAGCAGTCTTAAGGTCTGAGAAGCCTGTAAAACAAGGAGGTTCCTGACCGTCGGACGAGACGAAGTCCATTATGTATTCTACTTGTGAAGCAGTTATAGAAGGTTCGTTACCGACTATGACCAGCCTCTCTACTATATTCTCCAGTTCTCGGACGTTTCCGGGCCACGAATATCTTTCAAGGGCGATCACGGATTGAGGAGTGAAAAATTTGGACTTCTTATATTTCTTATTGAATTTGCTCAAAAATGAAGAGGCCAAAGGAGGCACGTCTTCGGGCCGCTCCCTGAGAGGCGGTATCTTGATGGGAAACACATTCAGCCTGTAATACAGGTCCGTTCTGAAGGTGTTGTCCTTTACCATGTTCAGCAGGTTCTGATTCGTTGCGGCTATCACCCGCACATCTATAGGTATGGTCTTAGTTCCGCCCACTCGCCTTATCTCCTTCTCCTGAAGGACGCGGAGAAGCTTTGGCTGCAGGGAAAGAGGAAATTCTCCGATTTCGTCCAGCAGGATAGTCCCGTGGTTGGCCATCTCAAACAAGCCGACTTTTGAAGAAACAGCTCCCGTGAAGGAACCCTTTTCATGTCCGAACAGCTCCGACTCCAGCAGGTTTTCCGGAATCGCAGCGCAGTTGACGGTGATAAAAGGCTTATCCTGACGGTCGCTCTTATAATGTATTTCCTTGGATATGACTTCCTTTCCCGTACCGCTTTCACCGTTGATGAGGATAGTGGCGTCTGAGGGAGCCACTATAGAGATCAATTTTCTAAGTTCTGCCATCTGCTTTGAATTACCCAATATGGTAGAATTATTTAGAGCCTCTCTGAGGAAGGCAAGTTCTTTTTGAGCCGCCTGGTTCTTTTCACTTATACTGGTCATAAAATCATGCCAGCTCGCCAACATGGTGAGATCCTGTATAAGTGTAAATACGCACGCAACCTGTCCTTCATCATCAAATATCGGGGTTGAAGTGACCATGACCTGATTATTTGCAGGCGTTTGAGAAAGCATGGTTATCTGATGCTTTTTTTCAGCTGCAATTAAAGCGGCGGAACGATTATCGGGCTTTTCAAGAAATTTATACTGAAATTTTGAAGGATCGAAGTTGAGAGGGTCATCTAAAGATACATAAAAATTACTTATATCTACTATGTGCTCTATATGTTTCCCTAAAGCTTCTTCCAGAGGAACGCCGTAGATCATGCACCAGGACTGATTTACAAATCTGACGATACCATCAGGCGTGATTATATGGATAGGTTGGTTGACCATATCAGCCATGCTGAATATATCGATGTAACGCTGGTCTATATAGTCAAAGTTTGAATTATACATATTTTCGCCCTCCTAAGTCGAAAGCATCGAGTCAATATTTGATTGATGAGTCAATAACGGTTTAAATTTTGGCTTATATCATTATATCACATCTGATTTAGTAAGCAAGCGCAACATTTTGACACTGTTAAAAACTTGGCATAAAGATTGCAATAAATTTATACAACGATAGAAAGTCTTTGTAAGTACTGCCGGCAATAAAGACTTTTAGGAAAGGAATTATACTGAAATGAAAAGAAAGAAAATTTTTATAACGGCAGCTTTGACCGGAGCAGTACATGTGCCAAGTATGAGCCCATATCTGCCGGTAACGCCCCGGGAGCTGGCAGATGAGGCTGTAAGAGCTTATGAGGCCGGAGCTTCCACAGTACATATCCATACGAGAAATCCTAAGACAGGAGAACCTGACGCCAGCCTGGACTTGATGAGAGAAACGCTGAAGCTTATAAAAGTCAGATGTGACGTGGTATGCTGCGTTACCACGGGAGCCAGTCAGCTCATGACGCTGGAAGAGAGACTCGCTCCTGTATCCGAATTCAAACCGGAGCTGGCCACCCTCAACGCAGGGTCCATGAACTTTGTGCTCTCGGATATAGCCAAAAAGATTCCCGATGGGTTCGGCTGGGAAAAGCCGTATCTCAAAGCCACGAGAGGCAACGTGTTCTCCAACAGTTTCAACAGCCTGGAGGCCTTCATAGAGACCATGAACAAGAACGGCACCAGACCAGAGTTTGAAGTATACGATGTAGCCATGATAAACAACATCGCATACTTCATCAGAGAAGGAATAATCAAACTGCCGGTGTATATGCAGTTCGTACTTGGGATTACAGGCGGGTTGCCTGCATCTGTGGGAAACCTGAACTTCCTGTACGAAACGGCTTGCAGACAGATAGGCGAAGAAAACTTCATCTGGTCCGTAGCAGGCGCAGGAAGACATCAGATGCAGATGGCGGCAGCCGGCTTGGCGCTGGGAGGCAACGTCCGAGTGGGACTGGAGGACAACCTCTATCTGGAACCGGGTCAGTTGGCCAAGTCCAGCGGAGAACAGGTGGCGGCGGTCAGAGACATGGCCATGATAATGGGCTACGACATAGCGACTTCGGCAGATGTGAGAAAGCAGCTTAGCCTTAAAGGAGCAGAAAAAATCGTATTGTAATCAAAGTTTTTATTTAAGTAGGAGGAAAAAGATGGGACATGACAACAGTGTAAATTGGGAGCAGTTAGAAAAGGATTATGTGATTTGTCACGGAGACTTGCTGGAGGGAGCAGTAGACATGCACCTTCATGTGGCGCCGTCTCTGATGTACAGAAAGTGCGATATCGCAGAACTGACCTTGCGCTGCGAACAGTTTGGATACAAGGCCGTAGTGCACAAGGATCATCACATGATGACAGGTCCGGGCTGCAAAATAGTAAATGATCATATCAACAGAGAAGGCAAGTGCGTGGCGATAGGCTCCGTGTGCCTCAACAATACCAACGGCGGTCTCAATCCGTATGCCGTAAAGTCGGCTATTTCCGCAGGCTGCAAAGTCGTATGGCTGCCTACGGTGTCGGCTCAGAATCACATTAACGCAGTGCTTAAAGGAACGTCCTTTCCTAAGCTGGCCAACGGAATAGTGATAGAAGAGGAAGCCATAAAGCTGGTAGACAAAAAAGGAGACTGCAAGCAGGAAATCGTCGATATTCTGCACATAATCAAGGAACATCCGGGCGTGGTCCTGGCGACAGGTCACGGCGACTGCCACGAAATAAACAAAGTAGTTGAGAAGGCCTGCGAAATGGACATGCAGGATCAGATAATGATAGACCATCCCGATTTCATGCTTGAAACGCCGGACGAGCTTTTGAAGCACTGGGTAGACCTGGGAGTCTGGATCGAGTGGGTAGGAACAATGTTTTGCGGCATATCGCGCCACCACATGTGGGATTACGCCGATATGGCGGAGAAAATCAGAAAGACCGGCGTGGACAGAACTATAATTTCCACCGACTTCGGACAGCTGGATAACGTTGATCCTGTCAAGGGGCTGGATAATGTTATCGACGGGCTTCTCAAGGAAGGATTTACGAAAGATGAAATCCGCACTATGATAAGCGCCAATCCATCTAAAGTCTTGGGAATATAACAAACGCCGTATGTCCCCCCCCCGCCTCTATAGGCGGCGGGGTCCATTCAGACTTTTGGCGGATAGTAGTAATCTCCCGCCAAAACCCTGAGGAGCTTACAGCCCCGGCATTTGTTGCAATCGTTTGCTTTGTCCCTGACGTCGCTGCTGTCCGTTTTGTCTTGCGAATCGCCTGCGGCTCTTCGGACAAAAAAGCAAGCGAGCTTGCCGGGAGCTACGCTCCGATTTAAAAATAAAATCGAAAAGGAGAGAAGAGATGAGCGAAATTATGTCCGGTAATTGGAATGAGATGCCATTCAGACCCTTGAGACAGGGAATGAAGCAGGTAACTCTGGCGATGGGTGCAGACGATTGCACCGTAACTCTTGGAATTGTTCAGGAGGGTCACGAAAAACGGCCCCATTCACATCCGGAGGAGCAGGTGGCCTTAGTAGTAGCCGGCGAATGTGACTATTATGTAGACGGAAAATGCTATCATCTGACGCCGGGCGGGTTTGTAACGGTTCCGGCCAATGTAGAGCATTACATAGACGTACACGATACAGACATACCCTGCTTTCAGATGGATATATTCGGCACTCCTCGTCCGGAGTTTAAAGAAAAGTATATGGAATTTTTAGGAAGTTTGAAGAAATAGGCAGATAATTAAAGAAAGGAAGAAGAAATGAAAAAGATTTTAGCGGTATTATTGGTGGCTGTTTTGGCCTTTGCGCTATCTGCTTGTGGAGGCGACGAGGAATCTGAAGAAACTGTATATACTCTCCGCTTCGCCCACGGCTCGTCCACAAGCGAGCCAATCCACATAGCGGCCGAATACATGGCTGAAGAACTGGAGGAGCGTTCAGACGGAAGAATAAAGGTGGAGATATATCCAAGCGCCACGCTGGCCGATCAGGTTCCGGCATGTGAGATGCTGATGGATGGAACTCTGGACTTCTTCGGCGGATCTGTAGTAGCTGTGGAGAATTATATAGACGAATTTAAAATAGTCGACCTGCCGTATCTGGTAAGCGATTACGAGTCTGCGGACGCCCTCTTTGAGGGAGAGGTAGGACAGGAACTGTCCGACATGCTGCCTGAGATAGGACTGGAGAACCTGGGATGGTGTGAATACGGATTCAGAAACACCTTCAACAACATCAGACCTATAGAAAGCGCAGATGATTTTAAGGGAATAAAGATAAGAGCGATAGAGTCTCCTATTTCCGTGGGAATGTGGACGGCCTTCGGAACAGACCCTACAGTAATGGGCTGGTCTGACGTTTACAGCGGATTGCAGATGGGAACGGTAGAAGGAGCAGACGGTCCTAACGCATTGTTCGCGTCGGCTCAGATGGAAACCGTATGCAAATACATGTCCACCACTCAGCACATGTACACTCCGGGAGTCATTCTGGCTTCAAAAGCCACTATGGACAAGCTTCCTGAGGACCTTCAGGCATTGGTTCGCGAAGTAGGAGCCGAAGCGGCGGAAAAGATGAAAGAGATCACGAGAGAGACTCAAGAAGACGCGGCTGATCAGATGGAAGAGAACGGACTTATCATAAATGAAGTTACCGCTAAGGTGAGAGAAGAACTGGCCGACATGTGCAAAGGCGTATATGAAGAAAACCGCGACATCATCGGCGCAGAATTTTACGATAAAGTTATGAAGCAGCTTGGAAGAAGCTAAAACAAAATTTTCTTTGGGGCGAAGGAAATCTTTGCCCCATTTCAAAATTATGAGAAAGGAGACTTTTTCTTATGAAATTCGTTCATAAATTCGAGGAAGTCTTTGGAGGAACGATATTGGCGGCCATGGCCATAATAACATTTTTAGCGGCCGTTAACAGGTTTACGTTTAATTTTCCGATGCCGTGGAGTGAAGAAATAGTCAAGTTTCTTCTGATGTGGATGACCATGATAGGAGCGGCCCTCGGAATAGGAAGAAGTGAACATGTAGGAATAGACGTTTTTGTAGAGAGATTTCCGCAGAAGATGCAATTTATCATAGGACAGATAATGTCGCTGGCAGGAGTGGTGTTTTCCGTAATCTTCTGCTATATAGGATATCTTATGGTAATAAAACAATACGCCCAGAAGTCCACAGCCCTTGAAATAAGCATGGGAATAGTGTACATGTGCGTTGTTGTCGGAGCCATACTGATGTTTATAGAGTTTGGATATAAGTTTTACAGAGGCTTTAAGGATAAAAAAGACGGAAAAGGCGTTTTAATAGAGGGAGGTGAACAGCAATAATGGCAGATATGATAATTCTGATGTTCGTATTTTTCTTTGCCCTTGCATTGCTGGGATTCCCAATCGCATATTCCCTCGGGTTTGCCGTCATAGCGCCTTTGATGATAACAGGTAACCTGACCCTCAATACGGCAGGTTCATGGATGCTGCAAGGCATAAGCTCCTTTCCACTGCTGGCTTGTCCGTTCTTCATACTGGCAGGCAACCTTATGGAAGGCGGAGGTATTTCACGGCGGCTTGTAGACGTGGCCAAGACCCTTATAGGTAACGTACCGGGAGGTCTGGGCATGGTTGCCGCCGTTGCATGCGTATTCTTTGGCGCCATATCGGGCTCCGGGCCTGCTACGCTGGCTGCCATAGGAGGAATAATGGTTCCCGAGATGATAGCCGCGGGATATTCGGCAGGCTGGTCGGCGGCATTGTGCGCCACGGCAGGTTGTATAGGTATATTCATACCTCCCAGCGTGGCTCTTATCAATTATGCGGTAATCGCCGAAACGTCCATAGCGGATCAGCTGCTGTCGGCTATAATACCGGGACTTTTGACCGCATTTTTCATATGTATCTACGCTTTCTACACAGGAAAGAAGAGAAATTACGGCGGCGGTGAAAAATTCAGCTTCCAGAACTTTATTGAAGCGCTGAAAAGAGGCATATGGCCTCTACTCATGCCGGTGTTGATACTGGGCGGAATCTACGGAGGATTTTTTACTCCGACAGAGGCGGCGGCAGTAGGATGTGGGTATGCCTTTTTTGTAGGCGTATTTATTACAAAGGAACTGACGTGGGACAGACTTAAAAATATAATGGTGAGGAGCACCAGCTCGTCAGCCACCATAATGCTGATAATAGCCGTTGCGTCTGCTTTCGGAAAGATGCTCACCATAGGACAGCTTCCGGCTACCATGGTCAACTTCATTCTTTCTCACGATGTTTCAAAGGGCATGTTCCTGCTCATAGTGATGGTAATGCTGCTGATAGCGGGCACATTTATGGATCAGATTTCCACAGTGCTTATACTTACGCCTATGCTGCTGCCGATAGCTACCGCCCTGGGCATCAACCCAATTCACTTCGGCGCGCTGATGGTAGTAAACATCACCTTCGGAATGCTTACGCCTCCTCTGGGAGTTCACCTGTTCATGGGATGCGGAATAGCTAAGATAAAGTTCAAAGACATTATTAAAGAAATGCCCATGTTTCTGCTGATATGTCTCGTAGTTATCATACTGACTACATACATACCCGAGGTATCGCTGGCTTTCTGCGGAGATTGACGGAGGTTTGATATGAAAGTTATAGAACTTGAAAAGAAATACGATTTCTGGCTGAAAAACGGACACGTTATAGACCCGTCGCAGAATATAGACGAGGTTCGCGACATACTGGTTAAAGGCAACAAGATAGTAGAGACGCCTAAGGACGGAAAAATCGATCCTCAGGACGTAAAAGAGGTAATCAACTGCAACGGATACTATGTGTTTCCGGGGCTTGTGGACAATCACGCCCACTTCTCTTGGAACTTCAACAATACGGGAGTACAGCCCGACTTATATACGTTGCCAAGCGGAGTCACTTCGGTTCATGACGCAGGATCCTGCGGCAGCTCCGGCTTTGAGGGCTTCATAAGGACCACCATACTGCCGTCGCTTGTAACCATGAAGGCTTCGATAAACGTGGCTTCCGGCGGCTTATGCACTCCTCAGTACATGGAGAATATAGAGCCGGAGAACTTTGACGAAAAGGGAATAGAAGAACTCTTCGACAAATATCCTCAGCACATTTACGGACTTAAGCTCAGACTGGGAAAGGACATCTCCGACGGCATGGGAGTCGAGCCTTTAAAAGCGGCGGTCAAGCTGGCGAGAAAATTCGATACAAAATTATCGGTTCACGCCACCTACCCGCTTACGCCGATATCCGACATAGTCGACGAGATGGGCGAAGGCGACGTGCTGTGCCATACCTTCCAGAAGATGGGACCGTATAACATTCTGGACGAAAACGGCAGGGTACTAAAAGAAGTTTGGGAAGCTCGCGACAGAGGCGTAATCTTTGACTGCGCCCACGGCAGAATACACTGCTGCTTCCCTTTGACCAAGGCGGCAATAGAGCAGGGCTTCATGCCTGACTGCATATCCACCGACCTCATAACCTTTTCGGCATATCAGGAGAGACTGTTCTCACTGCCTGTAGTAATGACAAGGCTGTGGATGCTGGGAATGTCTTTAAACGAAGTCGTAAGGGCCGTCACTCAGACTCCTGCCAAGCTGATGGGCATGGAGGGAAAGATTGGAACTATCAAGGCGGGAGCCTTCGCCGACATAACGGTGATGAAGCTGGAGGACAGAGAGTATACCTTCGTGGATTCGTACGGCAACTCCCTGCCGGCAGATAAGATAATGATACCGCAGTTTACCATGAAGAACGGCAAAACCCGCTATAGACAGATCGACTTTACCGAGATGTTCGGGTTGGTTAAATAGGAGCTTGAGCAGATTGAGAGGTGATTTATCATGAATTCTGTCGAAAGAGTTATGGCCGCTTTAAATCATCAGATTCCCGACAAGGTTCCTTATGCCTACGGATATATTCATCCTAAAGTCAGGGAGGCCATACTGGGAGAGAAGATACAGGGCTGCGGATACAAGGTCAACTGGGCTCCCGTGTTTGCGCCGGGAGAGAAGTGCTGCGACTTGAATCCGGACGAGAGCACTGATGTAAGGGTGGCGCGCAAATTGGGCCTTGACGCTCTGGGATTTCAGCTTTTGACTCCCATGACGCCCCTGCTGGAAAGCAAGCCTGACGGTACATACGGTATAAAAGGCGGGCTGCTGAGACCCGGCAACTTAGTGGAATTTAAGAAGGGCATGCCGGACGTGGACGACGAAGCCCTGTACGCGGAAGCCGAAGATTTTGTAAAACGATATAAAGGCGAGTTTGCGCTCTTTTGCAGGATACGCCTCGGCTTTTCCCCTACGCTGACCAGCATAGGGCAGAAGGACTGCATAGCCCTTGTGAAGACGGCCCCCGACTTCGTAAAGGAAGTGGTAGACTTCTACTGCGTATGGATGGAAGGACACATAAAGAACCTGATGGAGCTGGGATTTGACTTCCTGTGGGATTTCGACGACATGGCGGATAAAGACGGACCGTTCTTTACATCAGAGGAGTTGCAAGATGTGTTCCTCCCGCATATGAAGAAGGCGGCCGACAAGATAACGATTCCGTGGATATTCCACAGCGACGGAGACCTGTTTGATGTGATAGACGATTTGATGACGCTGGGAATGAACGGCCTGCACCCCCTCGAACCGGGAGTGATGGACTTAAAACGCCTGAAAGGCGAATACGGACAGAAGCTGTGCCTCGTGGGAAACATCGACATGAAGCACATAATGACTTCGGCGTCGGAGGATGAGATAGAAGATTATATCGTAGGCTGCATGAACACATTGGGCGGCGGAGGAGGATACATAATATCTGACTCGAACCAAGTGCCGGCTTCTGCTTCCGCCGAAAATATCATGAAGATTTCCGACAGCGTACACAGAAACAGAAATATCTATTAAACGACGTTAAGAAAGGAGATACGACTATGGGATTAAAACTTCAATATCTTGGATGGGCTTCGTTCCTGTTCACTACGCCAAAGGGAGCGAACATATTGACCGACCCGTTCCTCGACGGCGACGGTGAGCTGGGCATACCGGCCACTCCGGTTGATTACATGAATCTGGATATTGACCTGATTGCAGCCAGCCATCCGGCAGAGGATCACTTCGGACAGGCTGTTAAGATACTGAAGAATTCGCTGAAGACCAAGGTGCTTGGAGACCACTCCACCCTGATAATTTCGCAGGCGGGAGGCGTAGAGGCCCAAAGATGCGAGCTTACCACCGCCGGGGCAACGTACATAGAAGGCGACATGAAGATCAAGGCCTTCGACGCTTGTCACATAGCGCTGGGCCACTTACCGGACGGAGGACTGATAACGGGCGAGCCTTTATGCTACATCATGTCTTGTGAAGGCTGTCCTACGGTGTTTTTCGGCGGAGACACGTCTATAACCATGGACATGAAGCTGTGGGGTGAAGTGTACAAGCCGGAAGTAGCCATCATAGGCATAGGCGGCGTAGACCTTTCGGGACGCAGCCTCGACGAGATGGACCCTGAAGACGCCGCAATATGTTGCAGATTGCTGGGAGTCAAGAAGGTGATACCTATGCACTACAGAGGAGAGGACTATTTGGCCAGATTCAAGGCCGCCCTTGCAAAAGAAAGCCCTGAATGTCAGTGCGTGGCTATGGCATACGGCGAGACGGTGCAGCTATAGCTTGAACGAACTACGGATTTAATTTATTCATAGAAATTATCAAGAAAGGAACGGACAAATGAAAAACTTGAAGAAAATCACAGCCCTTACCCTTTGTATGGTATTGGTCTTTACCCTATTCGCATGTGGCAAGAAAGAGACCACAAGCGGCGAGGCAGAGCCGGTAAAATGGGACTTCTGCGTAATTAACAGTCTTACACATCCTTCGTCCGTACTGTGCCAGCAGTTTGCAGATGAAGTCTATGAAAAAACTGACGGAATGGTTCAGATAACTGTGAGGGCCCCGGGAGAGCTGTCTTACAGCGCCAACGATTACCTGACGGCCGTAGGAGACGGCTCCATACAGGTGTCGGACGTAGGCTCCAACTGCTACGGAGTATTGGACGTGGGAACCATGTCGGTGCTTCCTTACTTGGCAGATAACATCGAGGACATGGATAAAGTCATGAACATAATTCAGCCGTACCTCGATAAAGAACTGGAAAAATTCGGAGCAAAATATTTGTTCTACTACACTTGGCCTGCTCAGTCCATCTGGACGGGCGACACTCCTTTGAAGTCTATGGAAGATATTAAAGGTCTTAAGATAAGAACATCAAACAACGAGCTGTCCGAGCTGGTTAAGCTGTGGGGCGGAACTCCTGTATCGCTGACGGGCTCAGAAGTACCTGCAGGCTTACAGACAGGCGTAGTAGACGGAGTAATTACTTCTGCGTATGGTCTGGGCGGAGCAGGATGGGATGATTCCCTGAATTACGGCCTCATCACCGACTGCCAGATAATACCGGATTACATCTGCGTAAATGCAGAAGAGTTCGAGTCGCTTCCGCAGGAGACGCAGGACATAATCATGGAATTGGCCGCCAAGTATCAGAAGCTGATGAACGAGAGCATGTTTGCCGACGAACAGACGTGGAGAGAGCAGCTGGCCGAAGAAGGCATAACCATCAATACTGCCTCTGATGAAGAGACTGCCGAAATGAAAGAAAGCATCCAGGAATACTGGAAAGAATGGGCAGAGAAGAGAGGCGGAGAATGTACTAAAGTCTTAGATGAAATAATCGAGGCTCTTGGTCTTTAGATTTAAGAGAAGGAGGTGCTTCGCAAGTGTTGGATAAGACTATGGAAGCTATAAGAAAGTTCACTCTTAATATTTCCGTTGCGGCCATATTGATAATGGCCGTAATGGAAATACTCGAAATCTTCGCAAGGAGCTTCTTTAACTTCTCTTTTCTGGTGGTCGATGAGTTCGCAGGATACCTGATGTCTTGCATGGTATTCATGGGACTGGCCAACAGCTATCACGAAGGCTCGTTCGTAAGAGTAGAAGCTGTATACAGCAGATTCAAGGGAAGATTCAAAAGAATTCTGGACGGAGTATATACGTTTATTTTGATCATATTCACCGCAGTATTTGGGTATTATTCGATACTTTTAAATTATAAGTCCTTTGAAAGAGAATTGGTATCTACAGGATACTACATGACGCCTTTGGCCATACCGCAATTCTTTATGTCGCTGGGAATAATTTTGTTTTTCATATACCTGATATTGGATTTCGTGAAGATGATAAAAACCAAGGGAGGAGAGAAATGATATCCGGAGTAACGCTTACTATAATAATGGTAGTCATATTATTTGTTCTCCTCATACCCGGTCAGTGGATATTCGTGGCGCTGGGAGTGTCCGGCATAGCCGGCATAATTCTCGGAAGCGGAGCCGACTATCTCACTACGGTGGGAACGATAACATGGAACACCACGAACAACTTCGTGCTGTCGGCAGTGCCTATGTTCATGTTCATGGGAGAGCTGATAGTGCAGAGTGGATTGAGCAGCAATTTCTATAAAGGACTCATGAAATGGTGCAGAAGAATACCGGGCGGGCTGCTGCATGCCAACGTAATCGCCTGTGCGTTCTATTCGGCAATTTCAGGATCTTCGGTTGCTACGGCAGCGGGAATCGGCTCCATAGCCGTACCCGAGACTAAAAAGAGAGGTTATCCCGTAAGGACCATATACGGCTCCATAGCGGCCTCCGGCACGCTGGGAATTCTCATTCCGCCCAGCACGGTGCTGATACTCTACGGTTCCCTGACAGACCAGTCGGTCGTAAAGCTTTTCGCGGCTTCGGCCATACCGGGAATCGTGCTCACACTCATGTTCATAGTATACATATTCTTTAACGGAGTATACCTGAAGAAAAAAGGAGAATACAACATAGTCGATACGGAAGCCGAGTCGCTGAGCACATGGCAGGCCATCAAGGGCATAGCGCCTATCGTCATCACCATAGTGGTGCTGCTGGGCTCGCTGTACACCGGAAAGGCGACTCCTGTAGAGTCGGCTGCTCTGGGAACCTTCATCGTACTGGTATTCGGCTTTGCATCAAAGGGCCTTTCGTGGAAGAAAATAGTGGAATCGGCAAAGAGCACATCCAAGTCCATAGCGATGATACTGACTCTGATGATTTCGGCGTCATATCTGACCTTTGCCCTTTCCCAGTCCAGCGTCAACAGACACCTGACGACATGGGTAATAGACCAAGGCTTTACTCCGCTGGCTATTTTAACCATCATCGGCTTGATATATCTGGTACTCGGCTGCTTCATGGACGGCTCGTCGATGATAATGCTGACGATTCCTCTGTTGGCGCCTATATGCAAGGAGCTTGGGGTCGACCTTATCTGGTTCGGAGTATACATCACTCTGTTGGTGCAGATAGGACAGGTAACGCCGCCTATGGGTCTGAATCTGTTTATGGTTCAGGGAATAGACAAAGAGGCGAAGCTGAACGACATAATACGAGGAGTAATACCTTTCCTCATAGGCATGCTGATATTTGCGGTATTGATGATAATGTTCCCTCAAATGACGGCATGGCTGCCTGAAGTAATGGGATTTTAAGGAGGAACACGCAATATGACCAAGTACAGTCACCTGTTCGAGCCGATAACCATCGGAAGCATGACGGTCAAGAACAGGATATTTCAGTCAGCGGTAGGTACTCACCTGGCCACTGAAAACTACGAGGTGACCGACAGGCATCTGGCATATTTTGAAAAGAGGGCCAGAGGAGGAGTGGGTCTGATAACCACCGAGTGCATAGTGATGCAGCCTGACACGAGATACACCACGTTCCATGGTTTGGGACTTTTTGAAGACAGAATGGTAGACGAGCTGAAAAAGGTTACCGACCTCGTACACAAATACGACACGAGAATAGCCGCTCAGATAATGCACCCGTCGGCGGTCGCCACGCCTAAGTACAACAACGGCAAACAGCCTGTAGCGGCTTCGCCCCTCGAATGTAGGGCGGTTGGAGAGATAACGAGAGAGATAACCTTAGAAGAGATAGAGCAGTTTATCGCGGACTACGGCAAGGCGGCTTACCGGGCGTACCGAGCCGGCTTTGACGCCATAGAAGTACATTGCTGCCACGGTCACGGCTTGCTGGGAAGATTCATTTCTCCTGTGGAAAACAAGCGTATAGACAAGTACGGCGGAAACACGGACGGACGCCTCAGGCTGCCTCTGGAAGTGATAAGAGAGATGAGGAGAGTCTTACCTGAGGATTACCCAATCATCGTAAGAATGTCATCCGAGGACAATTATCCGGGAGGGCAGTCCATGGCAGAGGCTAAATATATAGCGCGCCAGTTTGAGAAAAACGGAGTCTCCATGATACACATGTCCTTTGGAACCATGAACACTCCGTGGACGCTGACAACGCCTTCCGGCACGCCTAAGTCCTTTAACGCCGAAAGGGCGGAAGAACTGAAACGGGCCGTGAACATTCCTGTAGGCTTCATAGGAAGGAACAACGAAGCTTGGGTTGCCGATATGATGATAGAAGAGGGAAAGTGCGACGTGGCATACATGGGAAGAACTTGCCTCGTGGATCCTGAATTCCCCAACAAGGCCCGGGAGGGAAGGGAAGAAGAAATCATCCCTTGCATAGGCTGCTGCCACTGCCTTGTTTCCATCAATTCGGATCTTACCATAAGATGCACCATGAATCCGGAAGTGGGACATGAAACGGAGGTCAAGACCAAGACGGATAATCCTCAGAGCATACTGGTAGTGGGAGGAGGAGCCGCCGGACTGACTGCGGCAGCCTATGCCGCCGAGATTGGCCATAAGGTAGACTTGGTAGAAAAGTCAGGCAGATTGGCGGGACAGATGTACATGGCTGCATTTCCTCCGGCCAAGCAGGAAATCGCTCAAGGCTCCAAATACATGATAGGAAGAGCCGAAAGAGCCGGCGTGAATATCAGCCTCAATACATGTATGACGGCGGAAGAGATCAAAGACGCCGGATACGATAAGGTGATAGTGGCTACTGGAGGAGCGCCTGTGGTTCCGGGCTTCTTGAGAGGAGCAAATCACATGATTTCAGCATGGGATGCCCTTACCGGAAAGGAAAAGTGCGGGCTGAATACAGTCATCGTAGGTGGAGGACTGGTGGGAGTCGAAACTGCCGACTTCTTGGCCCATCCTATCCGCGACCTCGGCCCTCGCTCACGACGCGTCACCGTAATCGAGATGGACGATATAATCGCAAAAGAAGAGAAATCGTCCTTCAGACCTCTCATGATAGACAGAATCCTGCAAAAGGGAGTAGAGGTTCTCACCTCTTCTAAGGTCTTATCGGTAGAAGGAAGTACCATAAGGTACGAAAGGGGAGGAAAGGAATACGCCCTTGAGAACGTTGATACTGTAGTATCGGCGGTAGGCGTAAGGAGCGAAAACTCTTTAGTTGAAGAACTGCAGGCCGTAGGAATCGAGCCTGTTGTAATAGGCGACGCTTCCAAAGCGCGAAACATTCATTCTGCGACGGAAGAAGCGTTTGCGGCGGTCAATATGCTATGAGATAAAGAATATAAATTCAAGAAACGGCGCATTTTATGCGCCGTTTCTTTTATATATTGGAAAAACTTACACCTTGAAAGAGAACGTATGTTCTCATATAATTGATGTGAGAACAGGATCAGGAGGTGAGAAAATATGATTTCGGGCTGTTATCTGTGCATAGATTTAAAATCCTTTTACGCTTCTGTGGAATGTGTGGAGAGAGGACTGGATCCTCTCAAGACAAAATTAGTGGTAGCCGACGCCGAAAGAGGAGAAAGGACAGTATGTCTTGCAGCGACTCCTGCCCTCAAGAAGATGGGAGTAAAAAACAGGTGCCGCCTCTTTGAAATACCTCAGGGTATACCATATATAAAAGCTACGCCCCGGATGAAACTCTATATGAAATACTCCTCGGAGATATATAAAATATATCTTAAGTATTTTAATAAAGACGACATCCATGTCTATTCTGTAGATGAAGTCTTCATAGACGCAGGAAAATATCTTAAAATGTACGGCGGCGACGCCGGACATATCGCTGAAATGGTAATGGGAGATGTTCTCAGACTTACAGGGATAACCGCTGCATGCGGCATAGGCTCCAATCTGTATTTATCAAAAGTAGCTCTTGATATAATGGCCAAAAATGCACGCGGCGGTATAGCCGTACTGGATGAAGAAAAATATAAACAACTGCTCTGGGATCATAAACCGATCACGGATTTCTGGCGGATAGGAAAGGGGACAGCCGACAGACTCGGAAAATACGGTATCTATACCATGAGACAGGTAGCCTCGGCAGATAAGGGGCTGCTTCGCAGAAATTTCGGGAAGGACGCTCAGCTGCTCATAGACCACGCATGGGGAAGAGAGCCGGTGACTATAGAGGACATAAAGTCTTATATACCTAAAGAAAGGAGTATAACCGCCGGACAAGTACTGCCAAAAGCTTATGACTTTGAAAAGGGGAAGCTGATAATGAGAGAAATGATATGCGGTTTATGTATTGAACTTACAGAAAAGAGCCTGTTGGTCAACTCTGTAAGCCTCTTTATAGGGTATTTTAGGGAATCCGCTTCTCCCGGAAGGGGCAGCATATCTCTGCCCTTTTATACGGCGTCCTGCAGTGTGATAAGCAAAAAAGTCGGTGAACTCTATGACAAGATCGCAGGCGGAACCTGCGGAATAAGGCGGATACACATCTCTTTATGCGGGGCGATATACGGCAGAGAGTCTCAGTTCGATTTTTTCAATACTGCAGAAGACATGGACAGAGAAAAGCGAATATCGGAGACGGTGATAGACATAAGGCATAAATACGGGAAAAACTCTGTGATCAGCGCTATGAATCTCGAGGAGGGCTCTACGGCTGTTTCTCAAAATAATCAGATAGGAGGTCATAAGGCATGAAAAGATCAGAAAGAGCAAAACAATTCATACCGTTTTCTGCCCTCAAGGGGCTCGACGAAGAGCTCACAAGAGCTGAAAAAGTCCTGTGCCAGAAGAGAGAACTGCTGGAGGATGAGGCCGAAGAACTCAACAGAAAGCTAACTGATATCGAAGCGGGAAGCCGGATAGAAATAGAATACTACAGAATGGGGGAGTACGTAAAAAAGAAGGGAACAGTGAAGAGAGTGGATGATGTGTATCGAGTCATAGAAGTAGATGATAAAAAGATCAAGATATCCAGCATAGTTTCTTTAAAAGTAGATATCTGAAGTCTAAAACACTGACGGCTCGGGCGCTATATGGCCCCATATGCGAGTATTTCGCTGCTGCCTACGCTATAACTGTTCCTGACGCATTTATTGCCGCTGTTTCCTTCTATGACAAAGACGTCTCCATCGTCGGCGCCGTCTACTATTCCCATATGGTCGGCAGACCGGTCGCCGTCCCAGTCAAAGAAGATGATCATGCCGGGCACCGGATCTGTATTTGGACTGTAAAGGCGGCGGTTTTCTTTGAACCATCGCAAGAATTGAGTACACGAAGCAAATTTGGGAGGCTCGTCGTAACACTTATCTAAGCACCACGACACGAAACAGGCGCACCAGCTTGTATGGCTGTCGAATCCGTACCATTTCCAGTATTTTTCTCCGCCTGAATTTCCAAGTTCAGATACGGCGGTCTGTTTTAAAAGATTGCCGTCAAAATTTTTTAAGGGTCTGGGTCGCGTCATGAGAAAGAAAGATAAAAATGATGAAAGAAGAAAAACTATGAGAAAGAGAACTATAAACCTTTTAGCCTTATTCATAAGATCACTCCGGATGGGAATTTAAGAAGAAGTATAAGGCCGCGGTAAAGGGCCCTTTAATCAGCATATTCCCTCTGTGTGAAGTATATACCGTAAAACAAAGACGCCTTGGCTTTTGATATGCCAGCGTCTTTGCTCTGCGGTATATTTGTATAGTATAGGAATTATTTTCCGTGAGAATCAGCCCAGAGTTTATCTGCTACAGGCCCCCATTCTTTTGCGTACTGGGTACATTTGCCGCATAAGTGCTCGCAAGTCTCAGGCTGCTCCAGGTCCGTGGATTTGGCTCCTGTCTTGTGTATCAGTTCTTGCAGTATATGAGGGTTCTCAAGCATAGGACAAGGCTTGAGCATGTTATCATTGAACGGCTGGCCATCTTTATACGCCAGGAACAAAGGCTGCCTCAGACAGTCCAGGAGAGACTGATCTTTTATATTCGCTCCCGAGTAATGTATAAAGACGCAAGGTTCTACATCTCCGTTAGCGTTGATGTGACAGTACCTCTCGCCTCCGGCTATACATCCGTGTACAAACTCTCCGTCGTTTTGGAAATCTATAGCAAAGAGCTCTTTGCCTCCTGTAAGTCCTCTTATCTCCCTTATCTTGTTATACATATAAGTTCTCTGCTCAGGACTCAGAAGAAGATCGGTGCTGGCATTAACACCTACAGGCATATAGTGGAAATACCAAGCGAAAACGCAGCCCTTATCTATGAGCATATCCAGGAAATCATCGCTGGTGACGGTCAGATAATTCTGACTGGTATAACATATAGAGACTCCGAAAGGAATATGGTTTTCGTGCATGAGATCCATAGCAGCTAAGGCTTTCTTATAATGTCCGTTTCCGCGGCGGCCGTCATTGCTCTCTTCGAATCCTTCGATACTGACAGAAACAAAGAAGTTTCCAACCCTCAGAAGGTCGTCGCAGAACTTTTGATCTATGAGAGTTCCGTTGGTGAAGGCGTGGAAAGCTACGTCCTTATGTTTTTCGCACAATTTGATTATATCGTCCCGGCGAACCAGCGGCTCGCCTCCCGTAAACAGATAAGCGTATATCCCAAGCTCTTTTCCTTCAGTGATTATCTTGTCCATAATCTCATAAGAGAGATTCAGCCTGTTTCCGTATTCGGCCGCCCAGCATCCCGTGCAGTGAAGGTTACATGCCGTGGTAGGATCCATCAATATGATCCACGGAATGTTGCAGCCGTATTTTTCTTTCATTGCCAGAGAGGTCTTATATCCCCTGAAACCTGCCTCATATCCGGCATTGAGCAAGAATGTCTTGAGAATGTGAGGATCTACTTCTCTGACTATCCTGTTGACATAATGAGCCCATTTGCTGTCCGGAGAATGAGTCAGATCCCTCAACATATCATAGGATGAACTCTGCCAGGAATCACCTAAGATCTTTTCTATTTTATCCACCAAGGCCAAAGCTTCGGAAGAAACGTCCCCCTGTTTTCCTTTGTCTATCAACGAATTGAGAGCCATACTGAAAGCTTTTCTTTCTGCGATGTGTGCTAAACTTTTTGCCATTTTAATACCTCCCTTTTACTACTATATTAGTATACATTTTTATGAAAACTATTCATATATACAAAAATGACCGGCAGTTTAAAATTTGTGCAAATTGTCAAATTTGTTAGAAACGAAAGGGACGCGTCATCAGAAAATTTTCGTGCAAACGCGTCCGGAGTATAGTATAATAAATTTATCTGACTGAAAAGATATGAAATTTTAACTGAAACGGAAGAAGATGTACTATGAACCAATCTGATAAAAGTAAGATAAGAACGAGCAAGGGACTTATACTTGTGATCTTTATACTGATCGCAGTCGCGCTGGCTTTTAAGATGTATAATCCGCAGACTGAGAACGAGGTGGATTTTTTTTCAGAAGATGCTAAAAAGCAGATATCTGTAGAACTGCGAAACGATCAGACGCAGGTAAGCCAGACTGCAAAGATAACCGGAGCTGAGGCTGCGGAACAGGAAGAAAAGATATATCTGCTTCGCGTCAATCACAACGAAGATGTAACTATGGTTTTCAGTATTCAGGTCGTTTCGCAGGAAGACGGCATGGATGAAGCCCTTAAGATGAAAGTATATGACGAGACCCACGATGAAGTTTTGTATGAGGGAAGCGTAAGAAATGCTGATAATAAGGTATTTGAGACAAAGCAGGTGACTAACGCCGCTAAGAAAAACGATACCCGCTACAGAATATATTTTTATTTTGAGGGTCAGGCGTCGCAGCAGTATGAGACTTCTGAGACAGAGGTCAAGTTTGACTGGTCCATACCTGAAGATCAGACCGGCGCCCTGAAGATGTCGAAGACAGGAGATGTAAAAGTGATACTCTATGCGTTTATAGCTATGATAGTGATCACAGGAGTACTCCTGATAGTGTTCAGAAAGAGAATAAACCCTGAAGTTTTCAATTTGGGACGTCCTGCCGAAGAAGAGAAAGAAGAACTTTTAGAAGAGACGGACGAAAAACAGCAGCCCGAAAGCGGCGACGATATAGAAGAAGATAAAGAGTAAAAAAAAATATAACCGATAGCGTATGCGCAGCGGCCTTGCGGCCGTTATGATAAAAAAACAGCAGCCGGCTTGGTGATACCGGCTGCTGTTTTTTTATGGCTACCGCAGGCCCTTGCAGATATTACTGACGTGGCTTCGGAAGGCTCCAGCGGAATTTGGCGGCGCATAGTCTCAGGACGATGACTATGGCAGTGCCTGTAAACATTGAAGCTATGCTTCCGGCATACGGCCATATGAGCACGCAGGCGAAAGCCCCTATTATAGACGCGCTGGCATAAAAATGCTTTACAAATACATATGGCTGATCTCCCGCCATTATATCTCGCAGAATACCTCCTCCTACTCCCGTTATCACACCTACGAAGATGAGAAGGAACATGCTGTATCTGGCGTCGAGGGAATAGGCTGTATTTATGCCGATTACCGTAAAAACTCCCAATCCTATGGAATCCATGATCAGCATGATCACGTCATACCATTTTCCGCCGAATATAGAATACTTTCTGGCTATGATAAAGACGAGTATGGATACGGCGATGGCTATAGCTGCATAGATGGGATCCCGGAAAGTCATAGGAGGCGTTATTCCCAGTATCAGATCGCGGATTACACCTCCGCCGACGGCTGTAGTCAGACCGAGTATAGATATCCCCAGGATATCCATGCGCTTTTCCAGCCCCAGTATGGCCCCGGAGACGGCAAAAGCGACGGTACCTGCGATTTCAAAAGACAGCAGTAAAAATTCTGGCATAAAGACCTCCTTATAACAAACGCCGGACTTACTCGCCTGTAAGTGCAAGGGGGACTTTTAGTTCTCGACCGGCGAACAATAATCTTTTTTAAGAGCTCTGATGAACTTAAAATCCTTCCCTGAAAGCTTACACTGTGAACAAAGATATTATACTTCTTAAGTACGCCGCCTTCAAGGCAAAACTAAATACGGGCAGAATTCAGGTATCATGAATTATGTTATATCTGCTCAAAACGAACTAAAAATAATATAGAGGTAAAAACATTCGCTAAAAGACGAATAACAGATAAAATACACAGAACTTTTATACAACTATTACGGGGCGGCGATTGACAACGATTTTTCTTCCTTGTTATAATAAACCCATCGATTATGATCGCGGCGCCTGCCGAGAGAAAGGGTTTATTGAAACACCGTGCGGCTTGGCTGTGTTATAATAGAAAAAGAAAATGAGAATAACGGAGGATGAAATGAAGAAGATCGGTATAGTAATGGGATCTGACAGCGACCTTGGTATAGCAGAAAAGGCGGCAGAGACCCTCAAAGAACTGGGAGTACCTTTTGAGGTACACGTATACTCGGCTCACAGGACCCCTGAACAAGCTGCCGAGTTTTCTAAGACGGCCAGAGAAAAAGGCTTCGGAGCTATCATAGCCTTCGCAGGCAAAGCAGCCCACCTGGCAGGTGCGCTGGCAGCCAATACTACCCTGCCTGTTATAGGAGTACCCGTAAAATCATCGACTTTAGACGGCATTGACGCCCTCTTGTCAACTGTGCAGATGCCATCAGGAATACCTGTAGCTACAGTTGCCATAGACGGAGCAGTCAATGCCGCATTGCTTTCTGTACAGATGCTGGCTATAGAGGACGAGGAAGCTGCGGCAAGGCTGGCAGAAAAGAGAAAAAAGGATGCGGCGAAAGTTCTGGCGAAAGATGCGGACATCTCGGCCAGATTCTGATGAACCGGAGTAATAATCTCGAATATAAAGATGACAAACAATTATGAAAAGGAGAAATAAAATGGAAAACAAATTGGTTTACACAGGAAAGACGAAGAACGTATTTGCACTTGACAACGGAAATTACCTGCTCAAGTTCAAGGATGACTGTACCGGCAAGGACGGCGTGTTCGATCCGGGCGAAAATTCGGTAGGACTTACTATCGAAGGCGTAGGCGACGTTAACTTACGCATGTCCATATATTTCTTTGAAAAGATAAACGCAGCAGGCATAAGAACTCATTTCGTAAGCGCAGACCTGAAGGACACTACCATGGAAGTTCTTCCGGCAAAGGTTTTCGGACAGGGACTGGAAGTAATCTGCCGTCATAAGGCGGTGGGAAGCTTCTTCCGTCGCTACGGCGAGTACATAGAAGAAGGCGCAGACCTTCCTGCTTACGTTGAGACTACCTTCAAAAACGACGAAAAGGGCGATCCGCTGGTAACTAAAGACGGACTGGTAGTGCTCGGAGTAATGACGGAGCAGCAGTACGACGACATCAAGGCCATGACTCAGAAGATAACTCAGATAGTGGCTGACGACCTTAAAGAAAAGGGATTGGTGCTCTACGACATCAAGTTTGAATTCGGATACGATAAAGACGGAAAAGTAATGCTCATAGACGAGATTGCTTCCGGCAACATGAGAGTGTACAAGGACGGGGAATACATCGACCCTATGACTCTTTCAGAATTATTCTTCGCATAAGGAGGAAGCCATGGGCGGATTTTTCGGAGTAGCCTCTAAAGAGGACTGCATGCTTGACGTGTTCTTCGGCGTGGACTACCATTCACACCTCGGGACCCGCAGAGGCGGTCTTGCGGCTTACGATAAAAACATAGGCCTGCAAAGGGAAATACACAATATAGAAAATTCACCTTTCAGAACAAAGTTCGAGAATATTTTCGACGAGATGAGCGGAACGTCGGCAATCGGCTGCATAAGCGATTCAGACCCTCAGCCGCTCCTGATAAGATCAAAGCTGGGTACGTACGCCATATGCATCGTAGGACGCATAAACAACACGGAAGAACTGATAGAAAGCTATTTTGAGAAGAGCGGCGGACATTTCGACGCCATGACAGGCGGAAAAATCAATTCCACTGAGCTGGTGGCGGCCTTGATAAACCAGAGAGATACTTTTGCCGAGGGCATAAAGTTTGCGCAGGAAGTCATAGACGGATCGGCCTCCGTGCTTATCCTCAAAGACGGCGGAAACATCATAGCGGCCAGAGATAAGGTCGGAAGAATTCCGGTTCTTATAGGAAAGGGAGAGGACGGGTACTGCGCGTCCTTCGAGTCCTTCGCCTATAAGAAGCTGGGATACGAAGACGAAAAAGAACTGGGCCCGGGAGAGATAGTGGAGCTTACTCCCGACTCCATGACCCAGCTTAACCCTCCGGGAGAAGAGATGAAGATATGCGCTTTCCTCTGGTCTTACTACGGATACCCGACTTCCAACTATGAGGGAGTAAACGTAGAGGTCATGCGCTATCGCAACGGCCACATAATGGCCAAGAACGATATGGAAAGCGGTAATGCCAAGGAGATAGATTACGTCTGCGGAGTGCCGGATTCGGGCACGCCTCACGCCATAGGATATGCCAACGAGACTCATATACAGTTTGCGAGACCGTTCATAAAGTATACGCCTACATGGCCGAGAAGCTTTATGCCCAGCAACCAGCGTGAACGCAACAAAGTAGCTAAGATGAAGCAGATACCTGTTCACGAGCTGATACAGGGCAAGAATCTCTTGTTCGTAGATGATTCGATAGTGAGAGGAACTCAGCTCCGCGAGACGGTGGAATTCCTCTATGAAAACGGAGCGAAGGCAGTCCACATGCGCTCTGCCTGTCCTCCTATAATGTACGGCTGCAAATATCTCAACTTCTCATCTGCAAAAAATGAGATGGAATTGATTGCAAGACGTGTTATAGTAGAGTTAGAAGGCGAGGAAGGATTGAAATACGCCGACGAGTACAGCGACTTCAGAACGGAGAGAGGCAAAGCCCTCAGAAAGTCCATCTGTGAGAAATTTCAGTTCGACTCCCTCGAATTCCAGTCGCTGGACGGAATTGCAGAAGCCATAGGAATACAGCCGTGCAAGCTCTGCACTTATTGCTGGAGCGGAAAGGAATAGGAATCATGAACGAAAAATCTAAATCAGACAGCTACGCAGCGGCAGGCGTCGATATAACTGCCGGATACAAGGCCGTTGAGCTGATGAAAAAGCATATAGCAAGGACCATGGTAGGAGGAAAGAGCGCCGACATAGGCGGATTCGGCGGACTGTTTGAGCTGGATATTACAGACATGCCAAACCCTGTTCTCGTCAGCGGCACCGACGGCGTGGGAACCAAGCTTAAGATGGCGTTCCTGATGGACAAGCACGACACCGTGGGAATCGACTGCGTGGCCATGTGCGTAAACGACATAATCTGCTGCGGGGCAAAGCCTCTGTTCTTCCTTGATTACATAGCGTGCGGCAAGAACTATCCGGAAAAGATAGCCGAGATAGTTTCCGGCATAGCCGAGGGCTGCGTTCAGTCCGGCTGCGAGCTGATAGGAGGAGAGACGGCGGAGATGCCGGGCTTCTACGACGAAGACGAATACGACTTGGCCGGATTTTCCGTGGGAGCGGTAGACAAGGCTAAAGTCCTCGATAAGAATAAGATGAAGCCGGGGGACGTGATAATAGGACTGGCTTCCAGCGGAGTACATTCCAACGGCTTCTCCTTGGTGAGAAAGGTGTTTGACGTGGAAAAAGCAGACCTGAAAAAGCCTTTGGAAAAGCTGGGCGGAAAGTCTCTCGGAGAGGCTCTTCTTACGCCTACCAAGATATATGTGAAATCCATGCTGGCCCTCTTCAAGGAAGCAGAGGTCAAGGGAGTTTCTCACATCACCGGCGGCGGCTTCTACGAAAACATACCGAGAAGCATTCCAGACGGACTGGGAGCGAAGATAGATAAGGCGTCCGTAAAGATACTGCCTATATTCGACCTCATCGCAGAAGAAGGAAACATACCTGAGCACGACATGTTCAACACCTTTAACATGGGAGTAGGCATGAGCGTAGTCGTGGCTGCCGAGGACGCAGAGAAGGCTCTTAATATCCTCAGAGACGCAGGAGAAGACGCCTACGTCATAGGCGAGATAATAAAGTCCGACGAAAAGGTGGTAATATGCTAAAGGTTAGAATCGCCGTCCTCGTTTCGGGAGGCGGCACCAACCTGCAGGCGCTCATAGACGCCCAAAAGGCGGGAAACATAAAAAGCGGCGAAATCGAGCTGGTGGTTGCCAGCAACGACAAGGCTTACGCCCTGCAAAGGGCGGCCGCGGCCGGCATAGAGACTGCTGTAGCCTCGAAGAAAGAGCTGGGCAGCCAGAGCCGGTTTGAAGAAGCGCTCTGCGCCCTGATGACGGAAAAGGATATAGACCTGATAGTCATGGCCGGATTTATGAGTATCCTGACCAAGGATTTTACGGACAAGTATCCCATGAGGATAATCAACATCCATCCGTCCCTGATACCGTCGTTCTGCGGCAAGGGCTTCTACGGGCTTCATGTCCACGAGGCGGCGCTGGAATACGGAGTAAAGGTGACGGGAGCCACCGTCCACTATGTCAACGAAATACCTGACGGCGGCCGCATAATAATGCAAAAGGCCGTAGAGGTAAAGGACGGCGACAGCCCGGAGACTCTCCAGAGGAGGGTTATGGAGGAGGCCGAGTGGAAGATACTTCCCGAGGCAGTTGAGATTATTTCCCGAAAGATAGCCGAGGAGAAGCGGTAGGCTTTTCCCCACAATACGCATAAGAGGTATGTATATGAAAACCATAAGAGAATATATAGGGAACAATTCTTATCCCGGCAGAGGCATTCTCGTAGGAATGACTAAAGATAACAAGGCCGTGGTCGGATACTTTATCAGCGGCCGCAGCGAAAACAGCAGAAACAGAGTGTTTGAGGCGGACGAGGCAGGCGACGTTTTCACCAAGCCTTTCGACGAGTCCAAGGTGGAAGACCCCAGCCTGATAATCTACAGGGCGGTGGCTCACATCGACGGAGGACTCATAGTGACCAACGGCGACCAGACCGATACCGTTGCCGGGTTCATGGCCGAGGGAAAGTCGTCACGCGATGCTCTCTTCACCAGGGAGTTTGAACCGGACGCGCCTAACTTTACGCCGAGAATCAGCGGAGTGCTTAGCTTTGGCCAAGAGAACGGCTTCAAGTACGAGATGAGCATACTTAAGAGCGCCGACGAGGCGGGCAGCGCATGCAGCAGATTTTTCTACGACTATCCTGCCCTTGCGGGAAAGGGCCACCTGATACATACTTACGAAAGGGACGGCAATCCCCTTCCTACTTTCTGCGGCGAGCCTCGCCCGGTAGCCATAGACGACGACATAGACGCCATGACAGAGGCGATTTGGGAAAGCCTCGACGCGGACAATAAAATTTCCCTCTATGTGGCATATACAGACTTAAACAGCATGAAGACAGAGACGAGAATGATAAACAAGAACGAGAGGAAGGTGAGATGATGAAAGATTACGAACTGAAATACGGCTGCAATCCAAACCAGAAGCCTGCCAAGATCTTTATGGAAGACGGCAGCAACCTTCCCATAGAAATACTCAACGGCCGTCCCGGATACATAAATCTTCTGGACGCCATGAACAGCTGGCAGCTGGTAAAAGAGATACAAGACGCGCTGGGGATGTGCGCGGCTGCTTCGTTTAAGCATGTCAGCCCCACTTCTGCCGCCGTCGGCATACCTATGACCGACAAGCAGAAAAAAGCCTTTTTCGTAGACGACATAGAGGGACTTGACGATTCCCCTATAGCCACGGCGTACGCCAGAGCCAGAGGAACAGACAGGATGAGCTCCTTCGGCGACTGGATAGCCCTTTCGGGCAAGTGCGACGCCACCTGCGCCAAACTAATAGCGAGGGAAGTTTCCGACGGAATAATAGCCCCGGACTACGATGAAGAAGCTCTCGCCATACTGAAAGGCAAGAGAAAGGGAGGCTACAACATAATAAAGATAGACCCTGCTTACGTTCCCGCCGAGGAAGAAAAGAAGCAGGTATTTGGCATTACCTTCAGTCAGAAGCGCAACGACCTGACCATCGACGAAAAGCTGCTTGACGACGTGGTGACGGAGAACAAGGAAATGACCGACGAAGCCAAGAGAGATCTGGTGATAGCTTTAATCACCTTAAAATATACTCAGTCCAATTCCGTATGTTACGCGGAAAACGGACAGACCATCGGAGTAGGAGCGGGACAGCAGTCGAGAATACACTGCACCCGTCTTGCCGGAGAAAAGGCGGACAAGTGGCACCTGAGACAGCATGACAAGGTGCTGAACCTGCCTTTTAAAGAAGAGATAAGACGCCCCGACAGGGACAACGCCATAGACGTTTATCTCTCGGAAGATTTTGAAGACGTTATCGGAGAGGGAAACTGGCAGCAGCTCTTCACAGAGAAGCCGGAGAAGTTTGACAGGGCTCAGCAGAGAGAATATCTGGCGGGGCTTAAGGGCGTATGCCTCGGCTCAGACGCCTTCTTCCCGTTCGGAGACAACATCGAGAGGGCGGCCAAGAGCGGAGTTACTTACATAGCTCAGCCCGGCGGCTCCATAAGAGACGACAATGTCATAGATACCTGCAACAAATACGGCATGGTGATGGCCATGACGGGCATACGACTTTTCCATCATTAAACTCCGGGAGGCAGATATGAAAGTAATGGTAGTAGGCGGCGGCGGAAGAGAGCACGCCATCATAAAGAAGATAAAAGAAAACAAGAGAGTAGAAGAGATATTCGCGCTGCCGGGCAACGGCGGAATAGCAAAGGACGCCACCTGCGTGGACATAGGAGCCAAGGACATAGAGGCCATAACGGATTTTGCCGTGAAAAACGGCGTAGACTTTGCCGTGGTGGCTCCCGACGACCCGCTGGTGCTGGGAGCCGTAGACTCTCTGCAAGCGGCAGGCATAAAGACCTTCGGGCCTGATAAAAAGGCCGCTGTCATAGAGGGCAGCAAGGCATTTTCCAAGGATCTGATGAAGAAGTACGGAATCCCTACCGCTGCATACGAGACCTTCGACGACATGGACAAGGCCATGGACTACGTAAAGACCTGCCCCGTGCCGGTGGTGGTAAAGGCCGACGGCCTTGCCCTCGGTAAGGGAGTCATAATTGCGGAAACCAGAGAAGAGGCTGTGGCCGCTGTCAACACCATAATGGGCGACAGGGCTTTCGGAGACAGCGGAAACAAGGTGGTGGTGGAAGAATTCCTGACGGGACCGGAAGTCTCGGTGCTTTCCTTCACCGACGGCAAGACCGTAGTTCCAATGGTTTCCTCCATGGACCACAAGAGGGCGCTGGACGGAGACAAGGGCCTCAACACCGGAGGCATGGGCACTGTAGCCCCTAACCCGTATTACACTGACGAGATAGCAGAGACTTGCATGGAGACCATCTTCAAGCCTACGATAGAGGCCATGAACAAAGAGGGCAGAAGCTTTTCCGGCTGTCTGTACTTCGGCCTGATGCTTACGGAAAAAGGCCCTAAAGTCATAGAGTACAACTGCCGTTTCGGAGACCCTGAGACCCAGGTGGTTCTCCCGCTTCTCGAAAGCGATCTGCTGGATATAATGCTCAGCATATACGACAAGGAGCTGGATAAGGCGGAGATAAAGTTCAAGGACGAGTATGCCGCATGCGTAGTTATGGCTTCTGCCGGATACCCGGTGAAATACGAAAAAGGCTTTGAGATAACCATGCCTGCGGACAAGAACATATACGTGGCGGGAGCCAAGATAGAAGAGGGCAAACTGGTCACCTCAGGCGGCAGAGTTTTGGGCGTGACTGAAACGGGAGCTACCCTCAAGGAGGCGATAGACGCCGCCTACGAAACTGTCAGCAGCGTAAGCTTTGAAAACGCATATTACAGAAAAGATATAGGTAAGAGAGCCATGGAGGCGGAAAGGAGCTAACTGATGGTTTGCAGAATTTTTGTGGAGAAGAGACCGGGACTCGACAACGAAGCACGAGGGCTTGCCGGCGACATCAACGAGTTGCTTCAGATAGAGTCTGTGAAAAAGGTCAGGCTGTTTAACAGATACGATGTGGACAACATAACGAAAGAACTGTTTGACTATTCGGTAAACACTGTATTTTCCGAGCCTCAGCTTGACGTGGTTACGGAGGAGCTGCCCGAAGCGGACGCCGTGTTTGCGGTGGAATACCTGCCGGGTCAGTTCGACCAGAGAGCCTCGTCTGCGGCCGAGTGCATACAGATAATTTCCAGAGGAGAAAGACCTGCCGTAAGAACGGCTAAGGTCTACGCCCTGTATGGAAACATCAGCGGCGAAGAGCTTTCCGCCATAAAGAAATACGTGATAAATGCGGTGGAGTCAAGAGAAGCCGACATGACCGTTCCTAAAACCCTCGAGACAGAATACGAAGTACCGGATTCGGTGGAGACTGTAGAGGGCTTCCGCCAGTTCACCGACAGCGAGCTAAAGGCTTTCATAGCCGACAGAGGCCTTGCCATGGATCTGGCGGACATACAGTTTTGCAGAGAATACTTCCAAAGAGAAGACAGAGACCCTACCATAACGGAAATCAAGATGATAGACACCTACTGGTCGGATCACTGCCGCCACACCACCTTCAACACCGTCATCGACAGCGTCAAGTTTGAAGATCCGGATTTGGAAGAGGCGTACAACAGATATGTGGGCCTGAGAAAATCTCTCGGCAGAACCAAGCCGATGACTCTGATGGACATCGGCACCATAGCGGTGAAGCACCTTAAGAGAGAGGGCAAGCTCAGCAAGCTGGACGAGTCGGAGGAGATAAACGCCTGCACCGTCAAGATAAAGGTGGACGTGGACGGAGAAGATCAGGACTGGCTCTTGCTGTTTAAAAACGAGACCCACAACCACCCTACCGAGATAGAGCCTTTCGGAGGCGCGGCCACATGCGTAGGCGGAGCCATAAGAGACCCGCTGTCGGGAAGAAGCTACGTTTACGCCGCCATGCGCGTGACGGGAGCGGCAGACCCGCTGGCGCCGGTTTCAGAGACGATACCGGGCAAGCTGCCTCAGCGCAAGCTGGTGACTACGGCGGCCGCCGGTTACAGTTCATACGGAAACCAGATAGGCCTGACTACCGGTCAGGTTGACGAGATATATCATCCCGGCTATGTAGCCAAGAGGATGGAGATAGGAGCAGTTATAGGCGCAGCTCCGGCTGAGAACGTAGTAAGAGAAGTTCCGGCTCCTACCGACAGGGTAATCCTGCTGGGAGGAAAGACGGGAAGAGACGGCTGCGGCGGAGCCACAGGCTCCTCCAAGTCTCACGACGTGTCTTCTCTGGAAAGCTGCGGCGCCGAAGTGCAGAAGGGCAACGCTCCGGAGGAGAGAAAGCTCCAGAGGCTTTTCAGAAATCCGGAGGCCTCAAAGCTGATAAAGAGATGTAACGACTTCGGAGCAGGCGGAGTTTCGGTAGCCATAGGAGAGCTGGCCGACGGCCTCCTGATAGACCTGAACAAAGTTCCTAAGAAGTACGAGGGACTGGACGGCACCGAGCTTGCCATCAGCGAATCTCAGGAGAGAATGGCCGTCGTGGTGGCGGAGAAGGATGTGGATCGCTTCTGTAGTTTGGCTCGGGGAGAAAACTTAGAAGCCACGGTGGTGGCGCAGGTTACGGAAGAACCGAGACTCTCAATGTTCTGGAACGGAAAGAACATAGTCAACATATCGAGAGAATTCTTAAACTCCAACGGAGCCGAAAAGCATACTACGGTAGAGACTTCGAGACCACAGAGCTACGATAAGAAGGTAGACGATTCCTTTGAAGAAAGCTACAAAAAGCTGGCGGGAGACTTGAACGTCTGCTCCAAGAGAGGACTGTCGGAAAGATTCGACTCCACCATAGGAGCGGGAACGGTACTGATGCCGTTCGGCGGAAAGTACCAGAGAACGCCTATACAGGCCATGGTAAACAAGGTTTCCGTGGAGAAAGGCGATACCAACACTTGCAGTCTGATGGCGTGGGGATACAATCCTTTCATAATGGAGAAGAGCCCCTACCACGGCGCTTATCTGGCCGTAGTAGAGTCGGTTTCCAAGCTGATAGCTCAGGGAGCGGCTTTCGAGGATGTGTACCTGTCGTTCCAGGAATACTTCGAGAAGCTGGGCAAGGACCCTGAGAAGTGGGGGCAGCCTTTCGCAGCCCTTTTGGGAGCTCTGGACGCTCAGATGGGATTGGAAATCGGTTCCATAGGAGGAAAGGACTCCATGAGCGGAACCTTCGAGGATATTCACGTTCCGCCTACGCTGGTATCTTTCGCGGTGACTACCGAAAAGACCGACAGCATAATTTCGCCTGAATTCAAGAAAGCGGACAGCAGCGTGTATCTGTTCAAGGCAGAGACGGACAAAAAAGGCCTGCCGACAGGCCAAGCCCTCAAAAAGCTGTACGACAAGATTACCGGCCTGTCGAGAAGCGGCAAGGTTCTTGCCTGCTACACGCCGGGTATCGGAGGTATTGCCGAGGCAATACTGAAAATGGCCATGGGTAACGAGATAGGATTCAGATACGGCGAAGCCTTGACTGCGGAAGAAATATTCGGATATAACTACGGCACATTCGTAGTGGAGTCTACGGACGACCTGAGCGCCGACGGCGGACTGCTTATAGGCCGTACGTGCGACGACAAGATAATCGCCTGCGGTGAGACGGTTCTCCCGCTGAATGACCTCTGCGGAATCTACGAGGACAAGCTGGAAAGCGTATACCACTGCAATATAGAGACCGACGGACAGACCCCTGCCAACATTTCATTTGATTCTTCAAAGAAATTCGGCGCGTCGCTAAAGACGGCCCGTCCTAAGGCCCTCATACCTGTATTCCCGGGAACCAACTGCGAGTACGACACGGCCAAGGCCTTCGACAGAGCAGGAGCAGAGCCTGAGATATTCGTGCTGAACAACCTGACTGCCGCAGACGTGGCCTCTTCCATAGAGACCTTTGCGGCTAAGGTAAGAGAGAGCCAGATGATATTCATTCCGGGAGGCTTCTCGGGTGGAGACGAGCCGGACGGCTCGGGAAAACTTATAACAGCCTTCTTCAGAAATCAGGAGATAAAGGAAGCCGTTACCGAGCTCTTAGAGCAGAGAGACGGCCTGATGGCAGGTATCTGCAACGGATTCCAGGCGCTGATAAAGCTGGGTCTGGTGCCTTTCGGCAAGATAATGGATACGGACGCTTCCTTCCCTACTCTGACTTACAACAAGATAGCCCGCCACCAGTCCAAGCTGGTGAGGATAAGGATAGCCTCTAGCAATTCGCCTTGGCTGGCGGCTACGGAAGTGGGCGACATATATACGGTGCCGGTTTCTCACGGAGAGGGCAGATTCATGGCTTCTCCTGAGCTTCTCAAAGAGATGGCTGCCGACGGACGCATCATAACACAGTATGTGGATATGGCCGGAAACGCCACCTCGGATATACAGTTCAATCCTAACGGCTCCGACTGGGCCGTAGAGGGTATCGTTTCGCCTGACGGAAGGGTTTTGGGCAAGATGGGCCATTCCGAGAGAATAGGTGCAGGGCTGTATAAGAACGTGCCGGGACGCTTCGATATGAAGATGTTTGAGTCTGCGGTAAAATATTTCAAATAGCTTGACACACTTTTACTGCGGGACTATAATAAAGAGTATTTTTTGAGAGATGTTTAAAGACTTTCTACCAGAAGGAGTGATGATAAATGGAAAGAAGAATAGGTACGATTTCGAGGGGCCTTCGCGCTCCCATCATCAAGGAGGGAGACGACCTGAAGAAAATCGTCGTCGATACTCTGATGAGCTGTGTGGACAACGGCGACTTTGAAATCGGAAAGAAAGACGTTTTAGCAGTGACCGAATCCATTCTGGCTCGCTCGCAGGCCAACTATGCCACTACCGAGCAGCTGGCGGAAGACGTTAAAAACAAGCTGGGCGGCGAGACTGTAGGCGTGGTATTCCCTATACTCAGCAGAAACAGATTCGCCATATGCTTAAGAGGCATAGCCAAGGGCGCAAAGAAAATAGTCCTGATGCTCAGCTATCCCAGCGACGAGGTAGGAAACCATCTTTTGGATCTGGACCTGCTGGATGAAAAAGGCGTCGACCCTTACAAGGATGTCCTGACTCAGGAAGAGTTTGAAAACATCTTCGGAAAATCCCGCCATACCTTCACGGATATGGATTACGTCAACTATTATAAAGAGCTGATTGAGGAGGAAGGCGCCGAGGCTCAGATCATATTCGCCAACAACCCAAGGAAGATTGTGGATTATACCGACAAGGTAATCTGCGCCGACATTCACACCCGCTTCCGCACAAAGAGGCTGATAAAGGAAGCCGGCGGAAAAACCGTTCTCGGCATGGACGATCTGATGACGTCGTCAGTAAACGGTTCGGGATACAACCCTGATTACGGAATTCTCGGCTCCAACAAGGCGACGGAAGACAGCATAAAACTGTTCCCGATCAACTGTCAGGAGTTCGTGGACGAGATACAGGAAGAAATCAAAAAGAGAACCGGCAAGACCATCGAAGTAATGGTATACGGAGACGGAGCTTTCAAGGATCCGGTAGGCAAGATATGGGAGCTGGCCGACCCTGTAGTATCTCCGGGCTTCACCGAAGGACTGATGGGACAGCCTAACGAGCTTAAGCTTAAGTATCTGGCTGACAACGATTTCGCAGAGCTGAAAGGCGACGAGCTCAAGGCCGCGATAGAAGAGGCCATCAGAGAGAAAGACGAAGACTTGGTGGGACAGATGGTTACGGAGGGAACTACTCCGAGAAGACTCACAGACCTGCTGGGCTCCCTGTGCGACCTGACCTCCGGTTCGGGAGACAAGGGAACGCCATTCATCTATATACAGGGATACTTCGACAACTATACGGATTAAGACCGCAGATAGAGATTTTTAAAAGGGCAAATACCTCGGGCGAGGCATTTGCCCTTTTAGCATGCGGCGGCGCTCCGGCCGCAATTTAAAAAGAATTTACATGTATTTTATAAATGCGCGGTTTAATAAATCAGTCGTGATTATATAATAAAAGTATGATAAAAAAGGAGAAAAGATCATGACATACGGAGTGATAGACGTGGGCTCGAACACCATCAGGCTATGTATATACGATGTGGAAGACGGCCGCATAATACCGCTTTTCAGCACCAAGAATACTGCGGGGCTGATTGACTACGTAAACGACGGCGAGCTGAGCAAAAAGGGCATAAGAAAGGCCTGCGCCGTGCTGGAAGGATACAAAGAAACAGGAAAAAAAGTCGGCATAGACCACCTCTTCGTCTTTGCCACAGCGTCATTGAGGAACATTTCCAACAGCCGCGAGGCCGTGAAAAAGATTCAAGATACCACCGGACTGACCATAGACGTACTGAGCGGAGAGGAAGAAGCCAGACTGGACTTTCAGGGCGCTTCCTTTGAAAAGAAAATGGAGCTGGGAATAATGGTCGACATAGGAGGCGGCAGTACCGAGATAGTCTCCTTTGAAGACGGAAATATAAAAGACGCCGTAAGCCTTGAAATAGGCTCTCTTTACATGTATAAGAATTACGTGTCGGGCTTGTTCCCCGACAAGGGAGAGAGAAAAGCCATACAGAGGGCCGTCCGCTTAGAGCTGAAAAAGGCAGACTTCCTCAAGGGACAGAGCTACAAGAAGATGATAGGCATAGGAGGAACCATACGAGGAGTAAAGAAGCTGGGCGAATACAGGTTTGAGACGGAAAAAGAGCAGGCCATAAGGCGTAACGACCTGAGCAAGCTCATAGATGAATGTAAAGACGAGGAGAGGCAGCTGCTGAAGAGGATACTCAGAGTTTCACCCGATAGAATACATACCCTAATACCGGGGATGTTGATTCTGGACGTCATATGCCGTCATTTCGGATGCGATGAGATAGAGGTAAGCGGCTTTGGCGTCAGAGAGGGCTATCTGCACAAAAAGGTGGTGCGCAATGGCTGAAAAGGACGTTATATACACACAAAACAGGGAACTGTCGTGGCTCAGATTTAACGAGAGAGTGCTAAAAGAAGCCGTTGAAAAGGATGTTCCCGCCTTCGAGAAGCTGAAGTTTATTTCTATTTTTACCAGCAACTTAGATGAGTTCTTCATGATAAGAGTAGGAAGCCTTTACGACCAGACCTTCCTGCCTAAGCCTCAGAAAGACAACAAGACCGGCATGACGGCGGAAGAACAGCTGGACGCCATCTTCAAATCGTCGGCCGCCCTATACAAAAAAAGAGACAGGATTTATAAGGACGTGACGGCAGAATTGGCCGGCTGCGGCATCAAGCATATGAAGATGAGCGAGCTGGGCGATAAAGATCGAAAGTATATAGAAGAATATTTTACATCTTATATTCAGCCCGTCTTATCGCCGCAGATAGTCAGCACCCACCACCCATTTCCCCATCTGGTGAACAAGGGACTGTATACGGCCGTCCTGCTTCAAATAAACGATACTGAAGCCTTCGGCATCATACCTGTGCCCCAGAGTATAGGCCGAGTCATAAGACTTCCGGGCAGCGAGATGAAGTATGTGCTGACGGAAAACATCGTCACGGAATACGCAGGCAGAATCTTCGACAATTGTAAGGTTACGGCAAGAAGCACAGTCAGCATCACACGAAACGCAGATATAAACGTAAGCAGCTTGGCGGACGAGGACGAAGACTTCCGCCACCACATGAAGAAGCTGCTGAAAAAGAGGTCGCGGCTGGCTCCCGTGAGGATGGAATATTACAGAGAAATCGACCAACGGCTGGAGGCCTACCTTGCAGAGAAGCTGGGCCTCAGAAAAAAACAGATATTTTCCAGCAAGGCGCCATTAGAGATGTCATATGTGTTCGGACTGCTCGACATGCTTCCAAAGAATATGGTTCCGTCCGTGACATACGAATCCTTTGAGCCACAAAGGCCGGCGTGGATGGTCAAGGGAGAATCCATGATACATAGAGTCATGAGAGAGGATATACTCCTTTCTTACCCGTATCAGCAGATGACGCCTTTCTTGCAGCTCTTGAAGGAGGCCGCCGACGATCCGAGGGTCATATCCATAAAGATAACCATATACCGCCTTGCGGGCAAAGCCTCGCTGATAGATTATCTGAGGACTGCCGCAGAAAACGGAAAAGAAGTGACGGTGATAATGGAGCTGAGGGCCCGCTTTGACGAGGCCAATAACATAAACTGGGCAGAAAGCCTCGAGGAAGCCGGCTGCACCGTCATATACGGCCTGCCGGACTATAAAGTACATTCTAAGGTATGCCTGATTACTCTGATGGACAGAGACGGAATCAAGAGAATAACTCAGGTCGGCACAGGCAATTATAACGAAAAGACCGCCAAGCTGTATACAGACCTTTCCCTCATCACTTCCGACGAAGCCATCGGAAGCGACGCCGCCGAATATTTCAAGAACATGTCCATCGCCAACATAAACGGCAGGTACACCGATCTTCTGGTAGCGCCCGGCAACATGAAGACTAAGCTTCTGGCGCTCATGGACGGAGAAAGGGAAAAGGCCCTGCGCGGAGAAAAGGCAAGCATTACAGTAAAGCTGAATTCGCTTACCGACAGAGAAACCATCGATATGCTCAAAGAAGCCTCCATAGCAGGGGTTAAGGTGAGAATGATAATAAGGGGCATCTGCTGTCTGCTTCCGGGAGTTGACGGATATACGGACAATGTGCAGGTGACCGGCGTAGTGGGCAGATTTCTGGAGCACTCGAGGGTGTATTGCTTCGGATAGGGAGAAGATATGCTGATGTACATCTCCTCCGCCGATTTCATGACCAGAAATCTGAACAGGCGTGTAGAAGTGGCCTGCCCCATAAAAGACAGGGCCGTCAAGGCTCAGATATGGGAGATATTGCAGCTGATGCTTTCGGACAATGTAAAGGCCAGAACGATGGATTGCAGAGGCATTTACAGGAAGAAGGAGAGAGACGGGCAGGCCGTAGACTGTCAGAAAGAGCTGATGAAGAGAGCCGTCCGTCAAGCCGTATCACCTGTATCATCCGCAGCAGCTGCAGCGCCGACTCCGCAGGCCTCGCCAGCCCCACAGGCCCCGCCGGCCCCGCAGACCTCGCAGACCTCGCCGATCTTTGCCGGCACCGCCAATATTCTCAGGCGGCTGTTTCGCAAGTAAATCGCCCCAAACAGCTCCCGATGTGATACAATATAAGCATGAGAACATCGAGGAGGAACGGTATATGAGCGACATAACGGTTTACAAGGGCGACATCACAGCCCTCGAATGTGAGGCCATAGTCAATGCGGCAAACCACAGCCTGCTGGGAGGCGGAGGAGTGGACGGAGCCATACACAGGGCGGCTGGGCCCGGCCTGCTGGCCGAGTGCAGAACGCTTGGAGGCTGCCGCACGGGGGAGGCCAAGATAACCAAGGGCTACAACCTCAAAGCGTCATACGTGATACACACGGTGGGACCGGTATACAGCGGCATACCGCAAGACGAAAAAAAGCTGCGGGACTGCTACATAAATTCGCTGGAACTTGCCAAGAGTCATAACATTCACACCATAGCATTTCCCGCCATATCCACGGGAGTGTACGGATACCCGATAAACGAGGCAGTGCCGGTAGCAGCGGCAGCAGTCACAAGGTGGCTCAAAGAAAACAGCGGCTACGACATGGAGGTAACTTTCGTATGCTACAGCCGGGAGATGTATGAGGCATATCTTAAAGCGGTGAAGTGAGAGCCGCAAAGATATTAAATTAACACAAGAATTATGCAAAACCGTATTGATTTGCGCTAAGATTGTGTTATATAATACTGATGAAAGACATCCGAAGAACTGCCTTCGGGTGTTTTTATTGACGATATTTAAAACACGAGGGCAGGAGGAATATATGCGAAAAAAGTCAAACGTAACATCTGAAAAATCTCAGGAAGAAAAGATGATAGAACGAGAAGAACGACTTGAAGAGAATTTGGAAGAAAAAAGAGAACTGAAAGAAAAACATGAGATAGATATGTGCAGCGGGCCCATACTCAAGAAGATGTTGCTGTTTGCTTTTCCGCTTATGTGTTCAGGAGTATTGCAGCTCCTGTTCAATGCCGCAGACATAATAGTCGTCGGACGATTCGCCGGGGATAATTCTCTGGCTGCCGTGGGTTCTACCAGCTCTCTGATACTGCTTTTATCAAACCTGTTCATAGGGCTTTCCATCGGCGCCAACGTACTTGTGGCCAGGTATTTCGGAGCGAGAAAAGAAAGAGAACTTAGCGAGACTGTACATACTGCAGTGAGCCTGAGTATCATAAGCGGAATCGCGCTGGCTGTTTTGGGCATATTGCTGGCAAAACCTATTCTTCATCTGATGGAGGCTCCCAGCAACGTCTTAGATCTTTCGGCCCTTTATCTGAGGATATATTTTCTGGGGATGCCGGCCATGATGCTGTATAACTTTGGAAGCGCCATTCTGAGGGCAAAGGGAGACACAAGGAGACCTTTAAAATACCTTACGGTAGCAGGCGTCCTGAACGTCTGCCTCAACCTGTTTTTCGTCATTGAGCTTAATATGGACGTGGCGGGAGTGGCTACCGCTACAGCCATCTCTCAGTGTGTTTCTGCGGCCTTGATTATCAGATGCCTGTGCAAAGAGAGCGGAGGCTTTAAACTTTCTTTTAGCAGACTCAAGATACATAAATCCAAATTACTTACGATAGTGCAGATAGGACTGCCTGCCGGATTTCAGGGAATTCTGTTTTCGCTGGCTAACGTCATAATACAATCTTCCATAAATACTTTCGGAGATGTCACCATGGCCGGAAGCGCAGCCTCTGCCAACATAGAAGGGTTCGTATATATAGCCATGAACGCTTTCTATCAGTCGGCCATATCCTTTACGGGACAGAACATGGGAGCCGGTAAGTATGAGAGAATAAGACCTATAATGATACGCTCCGTGCTGTGCGCGGCGGTTACCGGAGCCGTCCTTGGAAACCTGGCGTACCTCTTTGGGCCTCAGCTTTTGGGAATATATTCTTCCAGCGCTCCTGTAGTAGAAGAGGGGCTAAAACGCCTTGCAGTGATATGCACTACTTATGCTCTGGGAGGAACTATGGACGCTCTGGTGGGAGTTCTCAGAGGAATGGGATATTCGGTGGTGCCTATGATAGTCTCGCTGGTAGGCGTATGCGCTCTGAGAATAGTATGGCTCAGCACTATTTTTCAGATGGAAGAGTTCCATACGGTTACAGTCATATATCTGTCGTATCCTGTCACATGGTTTATAACAGCAGGAGTACAGCTTTTATGCTATCTGTACATAATGAAGAATAAGATACATAAGGAGGCTTCTGCGAAGGAGGAAGGGACGCTGTGATAAAGGTAAGAGGAAAGGTTCTCCTCATCATATTCTTGGTTATAATTGCGCTGGCGGCTGCGGCTCTCTTTCTGGCAGGGAGATATCTGTTCAGATATGCGCTGGATACGGATTCTGAGTCATTTATAAAATCAGGCCGAAAAGAGGATATGAACAGCTCTGAGGAAAAGAGCAGTTTCAGCGGGCCTGAAGGAAGCGAAGAAATACGCCGATGGTTCAAAGAAACTGCCTGCGACGTATATATAGAGTCTGAGGACGGACTCAAACTTCATGGATATGAGATAAAAAACGAGGAAGGGAACGGAAGATATGTCATAGCCTGCCACGGGTATACTTCGAGGGCGGAGGATATGGCTCAGCATGCCAGGCGTTTTTACGATATGGGTTACAGCTTGCTTCTGCCCGACGCCAGGGCTCACGGTAGCAGCCAGGGTAGAATCATAGGCATGGGCTTTCTGGAGCGAAAGGATATGCTCGGATGGATAGATATGATCATAGAAAGCGATCCGGAAGTTAAAATTGCTCTTTACGGTATATCCATGGGAGGCGCCACAGTCATGATGACGGCGGGAGAAGAATTGCCGTCTAACGTCTGCGCAGCCATAGAAGACTGCGGATATACATCAGTATGGGATGAGTTTGAAGAGCAGCTTAAAAGGAAGTTCAGACTGCCGTCTTTTCCACTGCTAAACATAGCTTCGTATATATGCGATAAGCAAGGCGGCTATGATTTTAAAGAAGCCAGCGCTCAAAAACAGGTCGCCAGGTGTGATATACCTATGATGTTTATACACGGCGACGCAGATGATTTTGTACCTTTCGAGATGCTTGACAAGGTATATGAGTCTGCGTCTTGCGAAAAGCAGAAGTTAGTAATCGAGGGAGCAGGCCACGCTATGTCATCTTCTATAGCTCCGGAACTTTATTGGGGCGAGGTGGAGAAATTTTTAGACAGACATATGAACGGCATATAAAAATTATGCTGTGCAAGTATACATGAATCAAGCCTTGCGGAGGAGAGCCGTATATGATATGTTAAGAGTATGAAAAGTAAAGCATGGGGAGGCAGAGACAGATGAAAGTATTGCTTTTTAACGGAAGTCCTAACGAAAACGGCTGTACTGACGCGGCGCTGAGACATATGTCAAAAGTCCTGACCGAGAGAAATATACAAACCGAGATATTTCAGATCGGCAGAAGAGTAAAGGGCGGCTGTATGGGCTGCGGAGGCTGCAGCGATACTGGCAGATGCGTCATAGACGACTGTGTCAATGAAGCCCTCGATATCATTTCGGAAGCCGATGGCTACGTGTTTGCAACGCCAGTGCATTTTGCTTCGCCTTCGGGAGACATGATCGCTTTCCTCGACAGGCTGTTTTATGCGGGAAGCAGCGCCATGAGATATAAGCCGGCGGCTATCGCAGTTATAGCCAGAAGAGGAGGCTGCACATCTGCCTTTGACGCGATGCTGAAATATCCCACTTATAATCAGATGCCGGTGGTGAGCGGAGACTACTGGCCCATAGCTCACGCCCATGTAGATCCTGCTCAGCTGAGATGCGATGAAGAGGGGCTGTTTACGCTTTCTACTCTTGCCAGAAATATGGCGTGGATGCTCAGATGCATAGAAGCCGGAAAGAGAGCGGGCATACAGCCTGAATACGTAGAAAAGAATATATGGACTAATTTCATAAGATAATCTTATACTTGCTTGGAGGGACCGACATGAAAGATATAAAAGCAGCTCTCGTAACGGGAGGAGCCACAGGAATAGGCAAAGCTTGCGCGCTCAGCTTTCTCGAAGGCGGCTATGCAGTAGCCATAGTAGGAAGAAGAAAAGAAAAGATAGAGGAGACAGAGAGAGAGCTGGCTGATATCTTTGGAAACGAGAAAGTATTGGCCATAGCAGCAGACGTTTCCAGCCGTGAGGATGTGGAAAAGATCTTCGCTTCTATCGAGGAAAAGTACGGTCGGATAGACGTCGTAATAAACAATGCGGGAGTAGCTCCCAGCCATCCTTTTTTAGAGACATCTTACGAAGAGTACGATAGGGCGATAAAGATCAATCAGTACGGGACGTTTATGTGCATGCAGAAAGGCGCCAAGATGATGGTGGAAAAAGGCATATCAGGCGTCATAATAAATATGGGAAGCATATACGGAAAAGTAGCCAGCGGCAACATAATAGGCTACAATGCCAGCAAGGGGGCCGTTGAGATGATGACCAAGGCCGCGGCATTGGAACTGGCCCCGTATAACATCAGAGTAGTCTCCATAGCTCCGGGAGTCATAGACACGCCTATGCTGGAGATAGATAAACAGAGAGGAACCTTTGAGGAACTCTACTCCAAGGGAATGAGAAAGAAGCCTCTGCCGCCCTCGGCCATAGGAAAGACGGCCTTGTTTTTGGCTTCTGACGCCGCCGACGGTATAAATGCCGTTACAATCCCTGTGGACGACGGTTTCCTCGGATATAAATAAAAATTAGTGAGAGAGGTTTGATATGGATTTTGTAAAGATGCACGGAGCCGGAAACGATTTTATCATCGTGAACAACATAGAAGAAAAGATTCCCGATGAGAAGCTGGGAGACTTGGCCGAAAAAATTTGCCACAGGAGATTCTCCATCGGAGCCGACGGCTTTATGGTGATAGATTCTCCCGAATATGGCGGCGATTATAAGATGAAATTCTATAATGCAGACGGAAGTTTCGGAGAGATGTGCGGAAACGGGGCCAGGTGCGTCGCCAGATATGGTTATGAGAACGGCCTTGCGGGAAAGGTTCAGAACATAGAAACTATCGCGGGCATGGTAAAAGGTTATAGAGAGACAGATAGCCTTTACAGGATAAGGCTCAACGATGTGACTACGATGGAAGAAAGAGAAGCGGAGGCGTGCGGCAGCCGTATCCGCTGTACATACGTGGAACTGGGAGATCCGGGAATACCTCATGTAGTGTTGGAGATTCCCGGACTGATGATCAAGGACAAGGAAGAACTGAGAGAACTGGGAAAGACTCTGCGCCATCATGAGATTTTTCCAAAAGGCGCAAATGTCAATTTCTATGATGTGATAGACAACGATAACGTATCCGTCCTCACATATGAGAGAGGCGTGGAGGATTTCACCCTGGCCTGCGGCACGGGAGCCGGATCTGTGGTGGCGGTTCTTACAGATAAGAAACTTGTCAGCGGAGACCACGTAAAGGTCAGCGTGCCGGGAGGAGAATTGTTTATCACGGTATCCGAAGACGGGCTCTTCCTGACAGGGCCTACGGCCATAGTAGCCGAAGGGACTGTAAACGTAAAGGAACTCCTCGGGTAAAGACTTGTTTATCCTTACGCCGCTTTTGTGTAAGATCGTCCGGCGGACGGAATCAGATGAATTTAAAAAATGCTCCATATCCCGGCAAAGGTGGATAGAGAGCATTTTTTTATTATGAATAAACCATAATGCACCGGACTTATTCCATCGTCCGATCTGATCAGTAGTCCGTATTGGTCCAAGGCTTTTGATTGCAATAGAACAGGGAGTCTATGAGAGCTTCGTAAGAAGGATCGCTCAGCTGAACCGATCCCAGCCTAACCAGAGAAGACAGCCTGCAGCTTCCCATGAACAGGGAGGAGATATCAGCCAGGGAACACTTTATGCGCACATCACAGCCGGCGCCGGGGGAGGCTTCATGCCAGCGGGAAATCTTTTCTCCCGGCTCAGTTTTAAAACTTACTGAGAAGCTCTCTGAACGATGAGCCAGCTCGTCGTAGAAATCGAAAGCCACGGTCAAGTCTGCGGCAGGAAATTCTCTATGGCCGCAAGTCTCGATAAAGTTTGCCAGATCTACTATCTTGTACATCGTTCCTACAGCTGAAACATTCGTCTGGAGGAAACCGAAATCTATGTAATTGCCGCTGATGTCCTGAGCGCTTGGAAGAATATGATAGAAATCCTCTTCTCCTGTGCGGATAACGATGTTTTCGGCCAGGTCGGACTGATTGCGGAAAAAGCCCAGAAAAGCCCTGAGAACAGCAGGAGAAAGATATACGAGTTCGCTGACCTCTATCCTGTTGAGAGTATAGTTGACTTCACTTTCAGAAACAAAGTCATATACGGCATATCCTTTTAACTGACCATCTTCTATAAAGCCTATTCTCTTGGACTGGCTGTCAGAGGCCATAGCCCGGATCTCGTCTTCGAATTTAACCACCATGCCGTGATTGCGGGAGGCGAAATCCGCCTGACACCTGAGCATAGCTTTTGTGTCTTCAAGGCCAAGAAATTTTATCTTTGAAGTATCACTGCACTTGGGGAGATTCGAGGTAGGTATCCTGTACTCGTCCATCCTGCCGCCGTAACCGTATCCCATATTTCTGTAAAAATCTATGCGGAAAGGCAGGAGCATAGCTACTGTCGCCTTGGTCTCTTTAGTGTATTTTTCAAAAAAGCGGACCATGTCGAGGCCGGCGCCTTTCTTCTTATGCATAGGGGAAACAGCCAGAGACATGAGCCCCACCGCATGACCCATTCTGCCGAATATATTCATAGAGAAATCTATCAGCTTCATCAGAGCGATGAATTCTCCTTCTTCGAACAGGCCCACAAAGGTTATATTTTCGTCGTTTTGCATAGAGTTCAGATACTTGTTTCTGTAGCCGGCTATACTCTCGTCGCTGAGATCCTTATAAGCGGGATATGCGTTGAGGTATATTGTCAGATATTCATCTATGAGATCAGGAGTGATTACCCTGACTTCTCTGCCCGGACTGCCGCCGAAATCTCGGCTTATCTTTTCGATTACATTCTTTTTCATAGGATGTACCTCCTTATGGTTTTAGTTTAAAATAGTGATGTAAAAATGTCAATTAGATATAAATGTGCAAGACGCACAAACGATCAGGAATTCACATGTTCTCATATACAATTAAGAGGAACTCAGACGATTATGAAAATCATAGCGCGCATACATACCGGATTCGAAGAAAAATTTGGAATACCAAGGCAAAGCGGCCTGGCTCAGACGCAGGCGGAGATAATATTTGAACCTCCGTATAACATACGGGAGGCAGTCAGAGGCCTTGAGGAATTCTCTCACATATGGATACTGTGGGATTTTTCAGAGTGTCATAAAGAACAGCAAGAACGAGAATGGAATCCTACCGTCAGGCCGCCGAGACTGGGCGGCAACACACGGATAGGAGTCTTCGCCACCCGTTCTCCCTACAGACCCAATCACATAGGGCTTTCCTGCGTGAGGCTAAAAGAAGTCGCTTTCGACCACAGAGGTCCCGTGCTAAGAGTTTTGGGGGCTGATCTGCTTAACGGTACGCCTATATATGATATAAAGCCGTATCTGCCGTATGCTGATTCTTTCCCCGATGCGAAAAGCGGATTTGCATCTTCTGCTCCTAAGAGAACGGAAGTCGAATTTTCCTGCCCAGTTCCCGGCGGAATATCCGACGAAATGCTTGCAGACATAAGAGAACTCCTAAAGCAGGACCCCAGGCCCGCATATCAGAGAGATCCGGGCAGGATATACGGAATGAAATATGCCGGTGTAGAAATAAAATTTAAGGGTTCAGAGGAAAAAATTACAGTATGCGATATTTCTTTTTATCCGTCGATATGATAGAATTTAAAAAGAATAAATTGCGACTTGGGAGGATAATATGCAGCCGGAACGTCTCAGAGAACTGATAAGCCCGCTGAAGGGAAAGATAGGCTTTTACTATGAAAACATGATAGATGGAGATAAGCTGTCCTACAATGCGGATCATGTATTTAAGGCGGCCAGCGTCATAAAAGTGCCGCTGTTCATGTATGTGGCAAAGCTGGTTAGCGAGGGAAAATTGAGCTGGGATCAGAAAGTGATCGTAAGAGAAGGGGACAAAAAGCCCAGCTGCGGAGCTCTGCTCTCTCTTTCCGGAGACATCGAAGTAGACATAGAGAGTTTATGCAGGCTCATGATAACTCTCAGCGACAATACGGCCACCAACATGCTCATAAGAACTGTGGGCATAGATGAACTGAAGAGAGGGTTTGCACAGATGGGTCTTGTTAAGACCCAGATACAAAGAGAGCTGTTTGACGACGAGGCGGCGGCTAAAGGACTTGAAAATTACATATCTCCCGAAGAAATAGCCATGCTTTTGAAGCAGATATATCAGAGGAGATTTGTCAGCCGGCAGGTATCGGAGAAGATAGAGAGCGTAATGCTGCTCCAGCAGATCAGACATAAGATACCGGGTTATATAGGGCGCAAGAAAAAGATTGCCAACAAAACGGGAGAAGATTCGGACACTACTCATGATGCTGCTATAGTGTTCGCCCAAAGGCCTTTCGTACTGGTCATCACCTCCAACGATACAGATGTGCCTCAGACAGAGAGATTTATAAGAGAAGCAGCCCTTGAATTATATAGGGAAAACGGGGAAGGGGAATAGAAAATTTGAGGTTGAACGATGATATAAATTACATAAAATTAGAAGAAAAAGCGGAAAGCTGCATGCGACTTTCCGCGGTGGTGATAATGGTGATAATGGCGGCGTCAGTCACAGCCGTCTGTCTCATATTCTGGAACGCTTCGCTCATGAGAAATCTTGTACTGGCGGGATGCTGGGTATTGGCCGCAGTTTATATCATAGCGTCTCCCGCAGTCAGGTATGCCAGATACCGTTACTGCATAGACGAAGAAGCGATAAGAGTCATAGAGGGATTCATATGGATACAGGAGCAGATAGTTCCCATCGAAAGGCTTCATAAGATAGCTAAATCTCAGGGACCCATAGCCAGAATATTCGGACTGTCTACCGTAGAAGTGACCACGGCGGGCGGAGATGTGAACATCAAGTTTCTCACCGATGAGAAAGCAGATGAAATTTCAGAGACTCTGAAGAAAAAGATAAACGACATGGCTGTCCGTGAAAGGGTGCGGCAGTGATGGAAAATATGAAACTTCGCTGCCACTTTTCCATAATATTCGAAAATCTCTGGCAGTTTTGGCTCGTCATAATCATCATGCTTGTACAGCAGGCCGAAAACCTGATAAGGATGGTACGGGACATAGGGGCAGGCGGCATACGCGGTCTGATAGATTCGGGCGGCGGATGGGTTCTTGCCGGCCTGATGCTTCTGACCGTTGCCATTTTGTGTTTTTCATTTTTCAGATGGAGAAAAACATGGATAATACTGGACGACAATCTGGTTATAATAGAGAGGAATACTCTGAAGAAATATAAGAATACCATAGCCGTGGAGAATATCTCTGCGGTGAATATGGAGCAGAATCTCTTTGAGAGATTGGTGGGAACTTATAAGATCAAGATGGACACCGGCAGCATGACCACCGCCAATAAGACTGATGTAGCTATAGTGCTGAAAGAAGCCGATGCAATCAGATTCAGAAAAGCCGTCCTTGAGAAGATAAGTGAAGTAAAGGGAACAGGACAGCGGGGACTGACGGAGGATTCTTCGAAAATTCATCAGGAAACGGCAGTATCTCCTGAGACTCATCCCGACAGGCTCTTTGATGAAAGTGCAGGCGGCAGAAAAGTATTTCACAGCGATAAGAAAGATATGCTCATGCATGCCGTATATACGATGCCTCTGATAAGCCTCTTCATCGCGGCAGCAGGCGTATCAGGCGGAATATGGTATATCTGTGTCTTTGGGTTTGCCAGCTTTATAGAGAATGCTTTTGGCGGATTCATCGCCCTGATATTGATGGTACTCTCTGCAGTCTACAGTCTGATAAAGAAGTTCGTGACTTATTATGACTTTACGGTCTACAGAGACGGCAGAGATCTCCACGTTAGATGCGGTCTCATAAAGCTCAGAAGTTACACTATCCCCGTCGATAAGATAACGGCGCTTCAGATCGAACAGCCGCTCATATCGAGGGTGATGAAGAAATACAGCGTCAAAGTAGTCACTGTAGGTATCGGAGACGAGGCCGGAGAAAATTCAAATATAACCATGTCTGTTTCCGCAGAAGAGCTTATGGAACGCTTGACTGAACTGGCGCCCGAATATAGCTGGGCCGCCATAGGAGACATAGAAAAGGAGCAAAGAGGCAGTATCGCCGTCCGAGCGGTGAAGTCGGTCAAATGGCATATATTTACGGTCTGCGCCGTACTGCTGCTCTACTTTGAGGCAGGCTGGCCGGTCTATACCGCAGCCGCGGTTCCTGTAGCCTTGGATGTATTTATAAACCTGCTTTATATATTGTCGCACCTGTCTTCGGGATATTCTGTAAAAGAGGAAGGTCTTCTGCTTTCCGGAGGATATTTCAGAAGAGTCTACACGATATGTACTTATGAAAAAATGCAGATCCTGACTATGAATTATCCTCCCGTAGCCAGAGGTTATGGGATAGGAGACGGAGCCGTTAAACTTTTAAACTTTGCGGCAGGTATACCGTATCTTAAGAAGGAGACGGCATTTGAAATATCTAAACGTATAATACGAGGAGGAACAAAATGAGAAAAATCGTAGCTACAAAAAAAGCCCCTGCGGCCATCGGCCCTTACGCACAGGCAAACATCGTCGGAAATCTGATTTTCACATCGGGGCAGATCCCATTGATACCTGAAACGGGAGCGCTGGTAGAAGGCGGCATTGAAGAACAGACAAGACAGGTATTCGCTAACCTCAAAGCCATATTGGAAGAAGCGGGAAGCGGCCTTGACAAGGTAATAAAGACTACTTGTTTTCTTAAGGACATGAATGATTTTCAGGTTGTAAACGAAATCTACGGAGGATATTTTGAAGGTGATTATCCTTCCAGATCTGCCATAGAGATCGCCAGACTTCCTAAAGATTGTCTGATTGAAATCGAAGCCATCGCTTACATCTGATAAGCGCAGAAAGTCCCCGTTCCTTATAAACGGGGACTTAATCTTGCAGCTTTAAAAAATGAAAGCTGAAACCGCTGCTATCTTCAGTATATCGGGGCGGAATACGATATTTTAGGAGAGAATATGAAAGAAAAGAATTTTGACCGTTCACTGTTTCGCATCTTTATATCCTACTTCGGGGCTCACAGAAAATTATTTCTTATAGACATGAGCTGCGCTTTTTTGGTGTCCATGGTAGACGTGGCCTTTCCTCTTGTGAGCAGGTTCGCCATGTACGACCTGCTTCCGGGCAAACTGTATCAGACATTTTTTACAGTGATGATCATAATGGCCGTGGCTTTTGGCCTCAGAGCGTTGCTTTACTATGTCATAACTTTTCTGGGGCATAGGTTTGGCATCTGCGTAGAAGCAGATATAAGGGAAGACCTATACCAGCATTTTCAGAAACTGGATTTCGATTTTTTTGACAAGAACCGTACAGGAAAACTGATGAACAGACTGACGGGCGACTTGTTTGAGATAACTGAACTGGCTCATCACGGTCCCGAGGATCTGCTGATATCGGCGGCGACTATCTTAGGCGCCCTCATAGTGATGTTCGCAGTGGAGTGGAGACTGGCTCTTTTAGTCCTCATCATGATACCTCTTTTCCTCCTGGTGGTGATACTGTGCAGAAAGAGCATGGTAAACTCATCAGGCAAGGTGAAGCAGAGAATGGCTGATATCAATGCCGATATAGAGTCCACCATATCCGGAATGAAGACGTCCAAAGCGTTCGACAATATGGATGTGGACTACGAAAGATTTGAAAAGTCCAATGAGACTTATAAAAACTCAAAAAACGATTATTACAGGGCTATGGGAAGATTCAACGCTTCTCTCGAATTCTGCATATGTATGCTTCAGGTGGTGGTGATCGCCTTCGGAGGATGGCTTATCATGGAAGGAAGCCTGAATTATATAGACCTCATAACCTTTACATTATATATAACTACCTTTATAACTCCTATAAGAAAACTGGCTACCCTGGCAGAGATCTTTACCAACGGAGTGGCAGGACTGAAGCGATTTGCCGAGATAATGAGGATAAAGCCCAGCATAAAAGAATCCGACGACCCTGTTCGCCTTACGGATGTTAAAGGCGATATAGAGTTAAAACACGTGGAATTCGGTTATTCAGGAGGACAAGATGTCTTAAAAGACGTTTCCCTGAGCATAAGAGCAGGCGAGTGTGTAGCAATCGTAGGCCCCTCCGGAGGAGGAAAGACTACCATGTGCCAGCTGATACCGAGATTTTATGATGTAGACGGCGGCAGTATAACTATAGACGGAGTCGACATAAGGGACATTTCTAAGAGTTCTCTGAGAAGCAACATAGGAATAGTTCAGCAGGATGTATTTCTCTTTGCCGCCACCATCTTTGAAAATATAAGATACGGAAGACCGGAAGCCACTTTTGAAGAAGTGGCGGAGGCCGCCAGAAAAGCGGAGATATATGAGGATATAATGGACATGAAGGACGGCTTCGACACCTACGTGGGAGAGAGGGGAACTCTCCTCTCGGGAGGCCAGAAACAGAGAATATCCATAGCCAGGATTTTTCTTAAAAACCCGCCTATACTCATACTCGACGAAGCCACCTCTGCCCTTGACAGCATAACGGAACAGCAGATACAGAGATCTTTCAGCCAGCTTTCGGTGGGAAGGACTACTCTGATAATCGCTCACCGGCTGGCTACGATACGGGACGCAGACAGGATAGTTCTGGTAGAAGACGGAGGAATAAAAGAGACCGGAAGCCATGAGCAGCTGCTGGCCGAAAACGGAAAATATGCCCGTCTTTATGAGGCTCAAGCTTTTCAGGAATAACTTGCGGCCTTATGCGCAATTATGGTATAATAAACGAAGCAATCATTTAACAAAATGAGAGGTAAAGAGATGAAACCCATATATAATAGAGTGCTGCTTAAAATAAGCGGCGAAGCTCTGGCCGGAGAACAGCACTTCGGAATCAACGAAGCCATGACTCAGAAGGTAGCCAAAGAGGTCAAACAGATACATGATCTGGGAGTCCAAGTGGCCATAGTTGTAGGCGGCGGAAACTTCTGGAGAGGCAGGACCAGCAAGGACATGGACAGGGCCACGGCGGACTACATGGGAATGTTGGCTACGGTGATGAACTCCCTTGCTTTGCAGGACGCTTTTCTGGCTTTAGGGGTGCCTACCAGAGTTCAGACTTCCATAGAAATGAGAGAGATCGCCGAACCGTATGCGAGGCGCAAGGCGCTGAGCCAGCTGGAACATGGAGATATCGTCATCTTTGGAGCCGGAACGGGCAATCCGTTCTTCTCGACAGATACTACGGCTGCTCTCAGAGCTGCCGAGATGGATGCGGAGATAATATTGCTGGCTAAAAATGTAGACGCAGTCTATGACAAAGACCCCGCAGTTCATTCCGACGCCAGAAAATTCAGCAGGCTCACACATATGGAGGTGCTGGAAAAAGATCTGAAAGTCATGGACCTGACAGCTGCTACGCTCTGCAGGGACAATCACATAAAGATACACGTTTTCGCCATCGCTGAGGAAGGAAACGTGATGAGAGCTATCGTCGGCGAAGATATAGGAACGATTATCGAATAGGAGGACCAATATGGAGACTATCAAGAAAAATCTCGAAGAGAAAAGCAAAAAAAGCATAGCGGTTTTAAAAGAAGACTTGAATACGGTGAGAGCCGGCAGGGCGAACCCGGCGCTGCTGGACAAAGTCATGGTGGATTATTACGGCTCGCCGACTCCCCTTAAAAATCTTGCCAACGTTTCCGTCCCGGATCCCAGGACTCTTTTGATAACGCCTTTTGACCCTAAGGCTATAGGAGAGATAGAAAAAGCGATAAACGTAGCTAATATCGGCATAAATCCATCCAACGACGGAAAATGCGTCAGACTGGTCATTCCTCAGGTAACGGAAGAGAGAAGAAGAGAACTGACAAAGACTGTAAAGAAGATGGGCGAGGACGGCAAGATAGCCGTAAGAAACTTAAGGCGCGACGCTAATGAGCACTTGAAGAAAAAAGAAAAGGCTCACGAGATAACAGAAGACGAGCTGAAAAAAGCTCTCGACGATATTCAGAAGGCTATAGAGAAGACTGTCAAAGAGATAGACGATATTGTAGCTAACAAAGAAAAGGAAATCTTAGAAGTATAAGACTATCTATCGGTGTGGCTGCTGACAGGGCAGCCACACTGTTTATGGAGAGAAACATGACGGATAAAGAGCGTCTGCCCCGGCACGTTGCCGTGATAATGGACGGAAACGGACGATGGGCGCAGAAAAATAAAGTCAGCAGGCTGGCCGGGCATAACGCGGGTATGCTTGCGATGAAAGAAATAATAAAGAGAGCAGACGTACTGGGCATCAAATACTTGACGGTATATGCCTTTTCCACGGAAAATTGGAAGCGTTCGCAGGAAGAAGTCGGAGGCATCTTCGGACTGCTGGTCAAATATGTAGCCAGCGAACTTAAAGAACTTAATGAGAATAACGTAAAAGTGGCCGTGCTGGGAGATCTCAAAAAGATCCCGAGATCGGCACAGGCCAGTATAGACAAGGCCCTCTCAACTACGGGAGAAAACGACGGCCTTCACTTTAACATAGCGCTGAATTACGGAAGCAGACAGGAGATCGCAAGAGCCGCCAGACGATTGGCCGGCAGAGTCTTATCCGGAGAAATGGACTTGAGTGAAATAGACGAAGCCGCCGTCTCAAGGGATCTTTATACTGGTGAGGAAAACGGTTTTATACCTGATCCTGACCTCATAATCAGAACCAGCGGCGAGGAGAGGATTTCCAATTTCCTGTTGTGGCAGGCGGCTTACAGCGAGCTGACTTTCACTGACTCACTGTGGCCGGATTTTACTCCTGACGAGTTTGAACAGATCATATGCGATTATGCCCGAAGAGAACGACGCTTCGGCGGCCGGTAAAAGATATCACCATGGCTTAGATGAATATGACGGAACTTCAAGATATAGGGATGATAGAAAGTAAAATAGAGAACAAACTGAAAAAGGAGGGGCACGAACTTGCAAAGTTTATGCAAGGCGTAGTGCAAAATGTACATGAAGACTAGAATAATTTCGGCATGCGTGATGCTGCCGCTGCTCATATTAGTCTACCTTGGGGGCTGGTTCATCTGGGCGGCAGCCCTGATCGTAGCAGTACTCGGGGTACGGGAGTTCTACAAAGGTTTTGAAGCCTCCGGCGCAAAGCCGTGTTATCCCATCGCCTACGGGGCCATAGCGCTTCTCTACGTGATTGGCGCAGTGAGCCCCCATGATACGAGGCTTATGATGATATGGGTAGTGCTTGTCACGGCCTTCAGCATGGTATATGGATTCAGCGTAAACGAGAGAAAGCTTGCGGACATGACTTCAACTTTGCTGGGGATAATGTACGTAGTGTTCTTTTCATATCACATAGTACTCATAGACCAGTCTCAGCACAGGATATTGATATGGCTGGTGTTCCTTACGGCCTTCGGTACCGATATAATGGCCTACTTTACGGGAATGGCCTTTGGAAAGCATAAGCTCTGCCCTAATCTCAGCCCTAAAAAGAGTGTGGAAGGCGCGGTAGGAGGCGTGATCGGAAGCGTGGTTTTCTGCGGGATATTCGGATATTTTGCTCTTCCCGACGCCTTTGTGATGACTTTGATCATAGGATTTTTAGGGAGCATATTCGCCCAGCTTGGAGACCTGTCTGCGTCAGCTTTTAAACGTCAGATGGGAATCAAGGATTACGGTAATCTTATTCCCGGACACGGCGGTATCCTTGACAGGTTCGACAGCGTTCTTTTTACAGCGCCGCTGGTATATTATTGCATACTTTTCATAAATATTGGCTGATTGGCCTTGAATAAGACTGAAGAGGAAGGCAGAGATGATGAAGACTATTTCAATTTTGGGGAGCACCGGGTCTATCGGAACCCAATCTTTGGATATAATAAGAGAAAACAGAGAGGAATACAGGGTGAAAGCCCTGACCTGCGGCAGCAATGTACAGCTTCTGTCCCGGCAGATAGATGAATTTCATCCTGATATCGCAGTGACAGCTCATGAGGAAGACGCAGCCGCCCTTTCTAAAATTCATAAAGGCGTTGAGTTTTTCTGGGGCAGAGAAGGTCTCATAAAAGCCGCGGAGGCAGAATGTGGACTGCTCCTCAATGCTCTCGTGGGAATGAGGGGAATGGAGCCGACCTATCGGGCCATAAAGATGGGGAGAAATATAGCTCTGGCCAACAAAGAAACTCTGGTGGCGGGCGGCGAGGTCATAATGCCTCTGGCCGCAGAAAGAGGAGTCGGGATGCTCCCGGTGGACAGCGAACACAGCGCTATATTCCAGAGCCTGGAGGGGAACGAAGGCAGAAAGATCAGAAAGATACTTCTGACGGCTTCCGGAGGACCTTTCAGAGGGGCTACGGCGCAGCAGCTCAAAGAAGTGACGCTGAAACAGGCCCTGAAACATCCAAACTGGAGCATGGGAAAGAAGATAACCATAGATTCGGCGACCATGATGAATAAGGGACTTGAAGTCATAGAGGCCAAGTGGCTGTTTGGAGTGGATGTAAAGGATATACAGATACTTGTTCACCCTCAGAGCATACTTCATTCGGCTGTAGAATTCGAAGACGGGTCGGTGATAGGGCAGATGGGAGCGCCTGATATGCGTATTCCTATAAGCTTTGCCATGGCTTATCCCATGAGGCTGAAAAGTACCAGGGACGGGATAGACTTTTTCGGCAGAGCTTCCCATCTTACCTTTGAAAAGCCTGATCCTGAGGTCTTTAAATGTATAAAGATCGCCTATGAGGCGTCGGAGGCGGGAGGAACTTATCCTGTAGTCATGAACGCCGCCAACGAGGTACTGGTGGAAATGTTTCTTGCAGGTGAAATAAATTTTGTCGATATTCAAAATAACATACAGAGAATACTGGATCTGCACAAACCTACATATAATATTAAATTAGAGGATATTTTGGAAGCGGATGAGAAGGCCAGAGTCGAGACGAGACTCATAGCGTCAAAATAAGCATCTGATCAGGGGGATTTATGAAAACAGCCATACTTGCTATAATATTATTTTGTATAATGATCTTTCCTCATGAACTGGGTCACTATATAGCGGCCAAGAGGATGGGAGTCAAAGTAAACGAGTTTGCTTTCGGCATGGGACCTACTATATGGAAGAAACAGAGAGGAGAGACTCTTCACAGCATAAGACTGTTTCCCATAGGCGGATTTTGCGCCATGGAGGGAGAAGACGAGGAATCTGACGAGCCGAGGGCATTCACCAATAAGAAGCCTTGGCAGAAGATAATAGTTCTGGCGGCAGGCTCCTTTATGAACGTAGTCTGCGCGCTGCTGATAATGATCATAGTTACAGGCGTCTTAGGATTTACTACCACTACGGTCGACACTGTCGCCGAGGACAGCCCTGCGGCTTATTCGAGCCTGAAACCGGGAGATGAAATCGCAGCCATAGACGGAAAGACTGTAGATTCATGGGGCGACGTGTCTCAGTTCATCGCCGAAGCCGAGGGAGAGCCTGTAAACGTCACCGTAAATAGAGACGGCTCAGATGAAGATATACTGATAACGCCGGAGGTAAATCAGCAGGGCGGATACGTGATCGGCATCACCTGCCAGATAAGCCACAGCCCGTTCAGAGCTGTGGTGGAAGGGTCAAAGGCCACGTGGAATATGACCGTGAATATGTTCGATACTCTGGGGCAGCTGTTCACAGGAAAAGTAGGAGCAGATAATTTAAGCGGCCCTGTGGGAATGGTGCAGATGGTGAGCGAGACTTCACAGTACGGATTCTGGTACTACGGATTTTTGACGGCGCTCATATGTATGAATCTGGCCATAATAAATATGCTTCCTCTGCCGGCGCTGGACGGCGGAAGAATAATCTTCGTTCTGTATACGTGGATAACCGGTAAAAATGTAAGTCAGAAGGTGGAGGGGACTATTCACTTCGCCGGCATACTGCTGTTGTTTGCTCTTATGATATACGTTACATTCAATGATGTTGTGAGGATTTTCGGATGACTGCCACGAGACAAGTTAGATGTAAAGATGTGTTGATAGGCGGAGGCGCCCCTTGCTCTATCCAGTCCATGACCAACGTGGATTCGAGAGACGAGGCGGCTCTTCTGGATCAGATCTGCCGGCTCAAGGACGCCGGATGCCAGATCGTAAGGATCGCCGTTCCCGATATGGAATCTGCGCAGGTCTTTGCGCAGGTGAGGAGAAAGACCTCCATGCCGCTGGTAGCGGACATTCACTTCGACTACAGGCTGGCGATAGCGGCCATAGAAGCCGGAGCAGATAAGATACGCATAAATCCGGGGAACATCGGAAGCCCGGACCGGATAAGAGCCGTGGTAGAGGCTGCGAGGGCCAGGGAGATACCTATAAGAGTAGGAGTGAATTCCGGTTCTCTCGAAAAAGATATACTGAAAAAGTACGGGGGCGTCACTGCCGAAGGACTGGCCGAGAGCGCCCTCAGAAATATAAAATACATAGAAGATATGGATTACGGCAATCTGGTGGTTTCCATCAAGTCCTCGGATGTAAAAGTAAATTATGACGCTCATAAGATACTTGTCGAGGCTACTGATGTGCCGATACATATAGGGATAACCGAGGCCGGAACTCCCAAAAGAGGAAAGATCAAATCAGCCATAGGGCTTGGGGCTCTTCTCCTGGCAGGTATAGGAGATACCATGAGAGTATCTCTTACAGCAGATCCTTTGGAGGAAGTGAAGTTTGCAGCGGAAATACTAAGAAGTTTAGGCCTTAGAAAATCTTGTATCAATCTGATATCCTGCCCTACATGCGGCAGAACAAAGATAGATCTTAAGGGCCTGGCCGAAGAGATAGAAGAAAAGCTGTCCCCTATAGAATCCAAACTCTCATCTTCAGGGAAGAACGGAATCACCGTAGCTGTGATGGGCTGTGCCGTAAACGGCCCAGGAGAAGCCAAAGAGGCCGACTTCGGCCTTGCGGGAGGAGACGGAAAGGGATTGATATTTGCAAAAGGAGAAATAATTAAGACCGTAGACGAAGAAGATCTGGCGGCCGAATTTTTGAAAATCATAGAAGATTACTGCAGGAGCTTAGAATAGGCGAGATGAGAGATATCATAGAAAATATTTTAAACAAATACAGTGTAGGAAGTATGGCAGGAGAGAATCTTAAATTCCAACTGATGAGGGCTTCGATCAAAAAAGAGCAAAGGGTTTTATCATTAGATATGACCCTTAATTTTGTCATGCCGCTGGCCGCCTGCCACGATATAAAATATGCCGTTGCAGAAAAACTCGATAATAAGATAAACGGAGTCGAGATAAATTTTTCTTACGACGGCTTAAACATGAAAGAAGAAGAGATCATAGCCGCTTTTATTCCCCACATGATAGAGACCGCAGGATGCGGATATGCCGGCATAACTAAGGCTATTCAGGCGGACAACTTTGAATGGGACGGAAAAAATCTGACTATATATGCAGTAGGCGAATTTACAGTAGGTCTTTTGAACAAACAGATGAGAAAGCCCTTTCAACTTCTGCTTAAACAGACTTTCGGCATAGATGCGGATATAACGTTTAAGAATAATGAAGAGATGTTTCACAAGAGTTCTCAGAAATTCAGGGAAGTGGAAGAAGAGGATATAAGGCGTTCTCTCGAAGAATACACCAGAGAACTTAAAGTGAAAGCCGATTCAGTCAAATCTCAGCCTGAGATTTCCTCGGGACAAGCCTCCGCCGGAGGAGAATGGCGAAGTCGCAGGAGAGAAAAGGAAGCTCCGGCCCAGGGGAACAGAATAATGGGTAAGGATATAAATTCCGGCGCCACTACTTCCCTGAGAGATATAGATCCGTCTCAGGGGGTAGTCGTAGTAGAGGGAAGCATATTCAAGATAAGCCACCGCCTCATCAAGAGCGGAAACTTTCTCATGACTCTTCTTTTGACGGATAATACCACCACCATATGTACCAAGGCTTTCATCACCGCCGCAAAACAAAAGGAGATAGAGCAATTTTTGGAGCCCGGAGATCCGGTAAAGATAAGAGGCGAAGTGCAGTGGGATACGTTTGAAAATCTCAATGTGATAATGATAAAAGACATAGAGAAAGGAGAACGGGCCGAGGGAAGACAGGACACGTGGAAGGGCGCCAAGAGAGTGGAACTCCACGCTCACACCAAGATGAGCTCCATGGACGGCCTCAACGAGCCTTCAGATATTGTCAATCAGGCGGCCGCCTGGGGACAGCCGGCAGTAGCCATAACGGACCACGGAGTGGTGCAGGCCTTCCCGGACGCGGCTAAAGCTGCAAAAAAGCTGAAGAGCAAGGGAAAAGATATAAAGATAATATACGGCATGGAAGGCTACGTTTTCGATGACGCCGGTCTCATAGATGAAAACGGAAATATAGACTACAAGAGCAGGCCTACCAATCATATAATTCTTCTGGCGGCTACTCAGGAGGGAATGAAAAACATATATAAGTTAGTTTCTTATTCTCATCTTCACTATTTTTATAAGAGGCCGAGACTGCCTAAATCTGTGATACAGGCTAACAGGGAAGGAATAATAATAGGTTCGGCCTGCGAAGCCGGAGAACTCTATCAGGCGTTCTACAGGCAGAGACCTATGGAGGAAGTCAGACAGATCGCTGAGTTCTATGATTATTTTGAGATACAGCCGCTGATAAATAACAGATTTCTTACAGAAGACAGGACAGAAGGCGGAAAATATCCTGATCGGCGCCGGCTGACGGTGGACGATCTCAAAGACATAAACCGGCAGATAGTGGCCTTAGGCGAAGAGATGGGTAAGCCTGTAGTTGCAACTACCGACGCTCATTATGACAGGGATACTTCCGCCATATACAGGAACATCATAATGGCGGGCCAGGGATATAAGGACGCCGAAAGCGGTCAGGGCCTCTATCTTAGGACTACCGATGAAATGATGGAGGAATTTTCGTACCTGGGCGCCGAGACTGCCCGAAAAGTAGTCATAGAGAACACCAATCTTATAGCAGATAAGATAGATGAACTTCTGCCTGTACCTAAAGGAAAATTTCCTCCGAAGATAGAGGGAGCTGAGGAAACTCTGCGAAAGACGTGCATGGAAAAGGCTCACAGCATATACGGAGACCCTCTTCCCACGGTAGTGGGGGAACGTCTTGAGAAGGAGCTCAGTTCCATAATCAACAATGGATATGCAGTCATGTATGTATCTGCTCAGATGCTGGTACATAAGTCGCTGGAAGACGGGTATCTGGTAGGGTCCAGAGGCTCCGTGGGATCATCTCTTGCGGCTACCATGGCCGGCATCACGGAAGTAAATCCGCTGGATCCTCATTACATATGCCCGGAATGTAAGTATATGGAGTTCGGAGATATGCAGATGTATGACTGCGGAATAGATATGCCCCCGAAGAAATGCCCCGTTTGCGGCGCAGAGATGAACAGAGACGGCTTCACTATTCCTTTCGCCACATTCCTGGGCTTTGACGGCGATAAAGAACCGGATATAGATCTTAACTTTGCCGGAGAGTATCAGGCGGTAGCTCATAAGTATGTCGGTACGATATTCGGAGAAAAGAATGTTTTCAAGGCCGGTACGGTTGGAACTATCGCAGATAAGACTGCTTACGGATATGTGAGAAAGTTTTATGAGGAGCAGGGGATTCCTATAAACAAATATGAGGCTGACAGGCTTACTCAGCATTGCACGGGAGTCAAGCGCACCACCGGACAACATCCGGGAGGAATAGTAATAGTACCGGACGATCATGAGATATATGAGTTCTGTCCCGTACAGCACCCTGCCAACGATACGAAGTCCGACATCATCACCACTCATTTCGACTATCACAAGATAGACGAAAACCTGCTGAAGCTGGACATATTGGGACATAACGTGCCGTCCATGATAAGGCAGCTTCAGGACATGACCGGGGTGGATCCTCTGACGGTGCCGCTGACGGACAGAAAAGTGCTGAGCATATTCAACGGCATAGAAGCCCTCGACATAAAGGATCCTGATTACAAGTTCAAGCACGGCTCGTATGCCATACCTGAATTCGGTACTTCTTTTGTAAGGCAGATGCTGGATGATACCAAGCCCGACAAGTTTGCCGATCTTGTCAGAATATCCGGTTTTTCCCACGGTACAGACGTATGGCTCAATAACGCCCAGGACTATATAAGACAAGGCGTAGCTACCATGAGAGAGGTGATTTCCACCAGAGACGACATAATGAACTATCTGATGCTCAAAGGCATAGAGAACAAGACTTCGTTTCAGATAATGGAAGACGTCAGAAAGAACAGACCTCTGAAGGAAGAGCAGCTGGCCGTGATGAAAGAGCACGGCGTGCCTGACTGGTACATAGATTCGTGCATCAAGATACAGTACATGTTCCCGAGAGCTCATGCCGTCGCCTATACTATGATGTCTTTTCGGATGGCCTGGTATAAGGTGTATTATCCGAGGGAGTTTTATGCCACCTATTTTGGAAGTGTGGTAAGTGATTTTGACGCCGATACCATACTTAAAGGCAGAGAAGCTATCGTAGAGAAGATGGATCTGATAAATGCCAAGGGACAGGAGGCTACGGCCAAGGAAAACAATGAGCTTACGGTGCTTGAAGTGGCTTATGAGATGTATGCCAGAGGATATGAGTTCAAGGATATGGTACTGGGCGAATCGGAGGCCGCCAGGTTTAAAATATCTGATGGAAAGGTGCTGCTTCCGTTCATGGCTCTTTCAGGCATGGGAGAGACGGCGGCCAGGTCTCTGGCAGATGAATATAACGTGAAACCATATGAGACGATAGAAGAGATAACAAAGAGAGCCAAGATAAATAAATCTTCTGTGGAAGCGCTGAGAGTTAGAGGCGTCCTCAAAGGGCTGCCTGAGACTGATCAGCTGAGCTTTTTCTGACCGGGACCTTGTCGATAGAGGTTTGGGGCCGCGGCTTTTTTGCAGGCGGAATTTTGTAGAGCTGGGGTGAATTCTCTCTAATATGAATATTCGGACTGCGAGAGAGCATTTTTTCGACCGGAATGCTCTCTCTTTTTGTTATTTACAGGAAGAGAGAGCATTCCGTGGATTTTGCCCTATCTGTCAGGGCGATATTTCTCTCTAAACTCTTGAATATTAAAATCAGTGAGCATGGATTTTGCGAAATGCTCACTGACAAGTGAATATAAGAAATTTGAGAGACTAAGATGCGAAAAAATGCTCACTGATAAGGGGAAAATCCTGGTTTAGAGAGAAAAGGGGTTGCCAGCTTTGCAGCCACTGTCCCGTCGGGCGAGGGCTTTAATCTGCTAAGTTCCGGCTTTTTCAAAAATCGAGAGGTTTGCGAGAATTTTTGGCGGCGTATTCCCTGTAAAATGGATTTTAAGGCCGTTTGCGGGACTATTTAAGGCAAAAAATCAAAAAATAAGTCTGCAAAGCCCTCTCTGCCACTGCAATGCGGACAAAAACTCCCGCAAACCCTCTGCAATTTAACGGGAGCAGAGACTTGTCAGGAAAAAATTCTCGCAAAGAGGTCCAAAAAGCCAAGTGCAGGGAATGACGGCGACAGCGAGGGTCTACCTGCGGACATGAGAGGCGACTTTTGCCGAAGAAGTTCCGTCCTTCTCCCAAAAACGGAATGACGGTGAGAGGTTTTCAAAGGCAACTCCCGGTGGGACGTTTAGGCCGGCTGTAGACTTTAGGTCGTGAAAGCTTCGCAATTCAGGGGGAAGTGAGATCCACTACCAAAAATCCCCGTAAGCCTCAAAAAGCAGCGTAAATCGGGGCCTTACGAACCGAAGACCGGAACCTGCCTGACTTAAAACCGCCCCGGCCGGACTGCCTCTCCAGTTAAACCTTGATTTTTCAATAATTTCTCTTGCAATTATGATAAATATGTGTTAATCTATATAAGGATTAAATTTCTAAACGGTATGACAAAAGAGTGGGCAAAACCCACTCTTTCAGTTTGATGAGGAGAAAAGATGGCAAAGAAAAAGATTACGGAGCTGGTAGATGAGCTTCTGGCGGACTTCCTGAAGGAATGTGGGATGGAGCTTTATCACAGCGAATTTGTTAAGGAAGGCAAGGATTGGTTTCTGCGAGTCTACATAGACAGAGACGGCAGCCAAAATGAAAACGAATATGTTTCCACCGATGACTGCGAGAAAGTCAGCCGGTTCCTGAGCAAAAGGCTGGACGATGAAGACCCTATAACTCAAAATTATTATTTGGAAGTGTCGTCTCCGGGGATGGACAGGATCTTATACAGAGAAAAAGACTTTGCCAGATTTACGGGAAGCCCGGTAGAAGTGAGCCTTTATAAGGCGATAGACGGAAAAAAGAGTTATTCCGGCACGCTGGCGGGCCTTATAGACGATCATGTCGTGATCACAGATGAAAAAAATAATGAACTGAAATTCCCTGCGGAGCAGGTGGCCAAGACCCGCCTTGCCGTAGTTTTCTAAAGGAGGTTAAAATGAACAAGGAATTTATTCAGGCGATTGAAGATTTGGAAAAAGAACGTCAGATTTCCAAAGACGTACTTATCGAAGCGATAGAGTCGGCTTTAGTCTCGGCTTATAAAAAAAATTACGGCACATCACAGAACGTAAGGGTAGATATAGACCGTGAAAACGGAGATATAGCCGTACTGATGCGTATGGACGTAGTTGAAGAAATAGAAGACGAACTGACTCAGATATCTGTGGAAGAAGCCAGAGAAATAGACTACAGATATCAGGCCGGAGATATAGTGGAATACCAGGTAACTCCCAGAGACTTCGGAAGGATCGCCGCCCAGACAGCTAAACAGGTAGTGGTTCAGCGGATAAGAGAGGCGGAGAGAGGAATGATATTTGACGATTACGTCACCAGACAGGGTGAGATCGTCACCGGTACCGTACAGAGAATAAGCAATGAGACCATGTTTATAAACCTGGGAAGGACCGAAGGTATCCTTTCGGTCAACGAGCAGGTGCCGGGGGAACATTATAAAGTAAATGACAGACTTAAAGTCTACATCATGGATGTAAAAAAGACTACGAAAGGACCTCAGGTATTCCTTTCCAGATCTCATCCGGGACTGGTAAAGAGATTATTCGAGCTGGAAGTTCCCGAGATAGAAGATGGAACTGTGGAGATAAAAGGAATAGCCAGAGAAGCAGGTTCCAGGACTAAGATGGCCGTATATACTCAGTATGAGGATATAGATCCTGTGGGAGCATGCGTAGGAACCAGAGGCATGAGAGTTCAGGCCATCGTAGATGAGCTTCACGGAGAAAAGATAGATATCATCACATGGAGCGAAGATCCGGTGGAACTGATAGCAAGCGTGCTCAGCCCGGCTAAGGTAGAGGCGGTAATACTCGCAGAAGATGGTGAAAAATCAGCTATGGTAGTAGTTCCTGACTATCAGCTGTCTCTGGCCATAGGAAAAGAAGGCCAGAACGTAAGACTGGCGGCCAGAGTGAGCGGATGGAAGATAGACATAAAGAGCCACACTCAGTATGAGGCCATAGAAGAAGCCGGCGAGGACCTCTCAGAAGAGATCGTAGAAATAGACGATGATAGCTCAGAGGAACTTAGGGAGACGGAGGAACAGCTGAAAGAAGAACCGGCTACTGATGATGCCGAGGGCGAAGAGATTATAGTCTCTGATGAAGAGGAAAATTCTGAAGAGTAAGGCCGCGGAGGTGATTGCACTTGAAAGAACGAAAAGTACCCATGAGAAGGTGTATAGGGTGTATGGAGTCAAAAGAAAAAAACTCGCTCATACGCATAACCTTATCAGACGGAAAACTGACGGCTGATGTAACAGGCAGAGCCGACGGAAGAGGAGCTTACATCTGTTCGCATTATGAGAGCTGCCTGCAAAAGGCTTTCAAGAAAAAAGCTTTTGAGAGGACTTTCAGTACGGCAGTCAGCCAGGAGCAGAAAGAAGAACTCATCAGACAGCTTGAAGAGATAAAAGGAAAAAATGAAGGATAAAGTTTTGAACTATCTGGGACTTGCGGCCAGAGGAAGGCTGCTGGTCAGCGGATACAATACGTGTGTATTCATGATAGATAAGAGAAAGGTCAGGCTGCTTGTGATCGCAGAAGATCTTTCCGAAAACTCCATAAAGAAGATAACAGGGATAGCAGAGAGAAAAAACGTGCCCTACCGTATCTACGGCAGTATGCGGGAACTTTCCCATATGACCGGAAAGACGGACAGCGGTATCTTCGGAGTTACAGATGAAAATCTGGCAAAAGTGATTTCAGAGAAGATTGATCATAGAGAATCTTAGAAGGAGGTGTTCTAATGGCAACAGAAAGCAATACGAAAGAAACAAAGATAGTGAGGGCTACGCCCAAGAAGACTGACAGCCAGCAGGAAGAACAGCCGAGAGTAACTGTCAAAGCGGCAGTTAAACCGCAGGTGAGGACACAGACAAAGCAGGCTCAGACCAAACAGGCGTCTCAGGAGAAGTCCGCTCAGAGACCGCCCATGGGGAAACCTGTAGCTAATAAAGAACTGGAAGGCAGGAGCAGGATGCCTATAGGCAGGCCTGTAGTGCCCAAAGAGGTGGCTGAGAGAGGAAGACAAACTCAGGAGCCGGTTTTAGAGAAGCCGGCAGAAGTGAAGGAGATAAAAACCGAAGAGCCTAAGACACAGACTTTAAAGCCTGAGGCAGCAAAACCTGAGGCCGTAAAGACTGAGCCGGCTCAGAAGCAGGATGCTCCTAAGCCTCAGAGAAGCGAACAGATAAAGAGCACAAGACCTGTTTCAGGCAATACAAGAACAGACGCTCCGGCAAGATCAGGCGCAAGGCCTGCCGGAAGCAGAACAGAGGAGAGATCTCAGTCTTCACGTCAGCAGTCAGATCGGCCGCAGAGAAGCGACAGACCGCAGGGAGGCCGCCGCAGCGACAGGCCTCAGACAACATCTGGTCAGAGGGGAGACAGACCTCAGAGAGGCGACAGGCCTCAGAGACCGTCAGGCGGATATACCCAGAGAAAGGACGGCGACAGGCCGACCAGAAGAGACGGAGATAGACCGGCCAGACCTCAGAGAAGAGACGACGCGAGACCTTCCGCTTCAGGAAGCACAGTGAACGCTAAACCTACTCAAAAACGAGCAGAAAAGCTACAGCACCAGGATAAAGAGAGAAATAAATTCGCCAAGCTGGACAGCGGCGGCAAGAAAAACAAGCAGAAGATTCAGCAGCGCTCTCTCGAGAAGCAGGCTAAGCCTAAGAAACACAGCAAGCCTAAGCCGGCCCCAGTAGTAGAAGAGGATATAATGGAAGAACTGCCTACAGGAACAATAGCTATCACCACGCCGATAACCGTCGCAGGCTTCTGCGAACAGGCGGGAGTATCCACGTCTCAGGTAATCATGGCGCTGATGAAGCTGGGAATAATGGCCAACATAAACCAGAACGTCGACGAAGACACGGTTCTGGTGCTGGCCGACGAACTGGGAATAAGCGTGGCCGTAACCAAGGTGGAAGAAGAAATAGAGGAAGAAGGCATAGAATCCTTCGAAGACAGAGAAGAAGATCTCAAGGCCCGTCCGCCTATAATAACGGTAATGGGACACGTAGACCACGGTAAGACTTCGCTCCTGGACGCCATAAGAAAGACTAACGTTACGGCTTCTGAGTCAGGCGGAATAACTCAGCACATCGGAGCCTCCGAGGTAACCATCAACGGACAGAAGATAGTATTCCTCGATACTCCGGGACACGAAGCCTTTACGGCCATGAGAGCCAGAGGAGCCCATATCACCGACATCGCGGTGCTGGTAGTCGCTGCCGACGACTCGGTAAAACCTCAGACGATAGAATCCATAAGCCACGCCAAGGCGGCGGGAGTTCCTATCATTGTCGCCATCAACAAGATAGATAAGCCGGGCGCTAATCCGGACAGAGTAAAGCAAGACCTGACGGAACACGGCATACTGGTGGAAGACTGGGGCGGCGAGGTCATTTCCGTGCCTGTATCAGCAAAGACAGGCGAGGGAATAGTGAACCTGCTGGAGATGATACTGCTTCAGGCGGAAGTCCTCGAGCTCAAGGCAAACCCTAATCGTCTTGCCATGGGTTCTGTAATAGAAGCCAGATTGGATAAGAACAAGGGTCCTGTGGCTTCACTTCTGGTCACCAACGGAACACTTAAGAGCGGCATGAGCATAGTAGCCGGAACCTGCTCCGGAAGAATACGTCTGATGACCAATTACAAAGGCGATACCATAAAGAAAGCCGGTCCTGCCACAGCCGTGGAAATCCTCGGACTCACAGACGTTCCCGAGGCGGGAGACGAGTTCCATGCCGTCAAGGAAGATAAGATAGCCAGAGAAATCGCCGAGAACAGGAAGTCCAAGCTCAGAGAAGAAATCCTTGCAAGAAACGCAAGCACCACCCTGGAGCAGCTGTTCAGCCAGATACAGGAGGGTGAAGTCAAGGATCTCAACCTGATCATAAAGGGAGACGTTCAGGGTTCCATCGGAGCTATCGTATCTTCTCTGGAAAAATTAAATAACGAAAACGTGAGAGTAAAGATAGTTCATACGGGCGTAGGCACTGTGACCGAATCCGACGTAATGCTGGCAGGAACCACGGGTTCTGTCATCATCGGATTCAACGTAAGACCTACCACCGCCGTTCAGACCTTTGCCGACAGAGAAAACATCCAGATCAGACTCTACAGAGTCATCTACGATATAATTAACGACGTGGAAGACGCCATGAAGGGAATGCTGGATCCTGAATACAAAGAAGAAGTTCTGGGCAAAGTTGAAGTCAGAGAGACTTTCAAAGTTCCTAACGTGGGAATCATCGCCGGAGCTTATGTTCAGGAAGGAAAGGTCATCAGAAACGCAGAAATCCGTCTGGTTCGCGACGGAATCGTCATCCATGAGGGTCATATATCTTCCCTCAGAAGATTCAAGGACGACGCTAAAGAGGTGAATCAGGGGTACGAATGTGGTATAGGTATCGAAAACTATAACGATATCAAGATAGGCGACATAATAGAATGTTTCCACATGGTCGAGGTGGAACGCAAATAGCGACCCGTATGGCCCAAAGAAAGGATAATTATGGGAAAAGGCTACAGACAGGGAAGACTGGGCGAAGAGATAAGAAAGATAATAGGCGGCATGCTGATTCATCAGATCAAGGACCCCAGACTTTCCTCAATGATAAGCATATCGGGAGTAGATGTGACCAGCGACGGAAGTTACGCCACATGCTATGTGTCTGTTCTCGATATGTATGAGACAGGTCAGGAGAAAGAAGCTTTAGAAAAGGATATCCTGGAGGGGCTTGCCAGCGCCTCGGGCCTGATGAAAAAGGAAATAGGGAAAAAAGTCAGGATGAGAAGGGTACCGCAGCTGATATTCAAGATGGATCATTCCATAGAATACGGAGAGCATATAGATAAGATATTAGGTACCATGGACTTTGACAGCTACCAGAAAGATGAAGAAGAGGACGGGGAAAACCCGGCAGAGTAAGCTATGAAGAATAACTCTTTAAGAGAAATAGCGCAGGTTTTACATGAGGCAAAGAGCATTTTGCTCTTTCCTCATGTCAATCTGGACGGAGACGCTTTGGGCTCCTGCGCAGCCTTGTGCAGGACTCTTAGGCTTCAGGGAAAGAACGTATGGATCATGCTGGAAGACGATATTCCGGCAAATTTGCGTTTTTTGGACAGAGGATACTGCACATGGGATAAGGATAAGATCGAGGAGCCGGACGTATGTATGTGCGTGGACTGCGGCGATACAGGCAGATTTCCGGGCAGAGTCGAAGAATTTGCCGCCGGAAAGACGACCGTATGCGTGGATCATCACATGACCACCGAATTCTTCTGCGATTATAATTATGTGGAGCCGGAAGAAGCCGCTACGGGGCAGATTATATTCGATCTCCTGAGCATTATGGGCGCAAAGCCCGATAAAGAGACGGGAGAGGCCATCTTTGCCGCCATAACTACAGATACCGGCGACTTTCAGTACTCCAATACTCAGAAGAAGAGCCACCTCATAGCGGCTCAGCTTTACGACTGGGGCGTGGACTTCAATAGAGTCAGCGTTGAGATATACGAAAACGTACGTCTTGCAAAGATAAGGCTCAAGAGCAGAGCTATGGAAACTCTCAGGATAATAGGACGCGGCAGAGGCGCAGTAGTTACAGTCAGTCGTGATATGCTTGAGGAGACAGGAGCTCTGATGGAAGAAAGCGAAGGATTGGCCCAGGAACTCAGGTCCATATCGGGAGTGGAATATTCGGCAGTACTCAAAGAATACGGACCGAAATCCGTGCGAGTGAGCCTGAGAGCCAAGAGAGAAGGAGACGTCTCCAAAATTGCCGCCCGCCTGGGCGGAGGCGGCCATATCAAAGCCGCCGGATGTACTCTGAATACCGACCTAAATACAGCTGTTTCCATGGTCGAAAAAGAGATAGAAAAAGCCATAGAAAGACTTCGATAAATATGATAGAAAACGGAATATTAAACATATATAAGCCGGCCGGCATGACTTCCCACGATGTTGTAAATATAGTCAGAAAAGTCATGGGAATAAGAAGAGTAGGCCATACAGGCACTCTGGATCCGATGGCTACGGGAGTCCTTCCCGTATGCGTCGGCGCTGCTGCCCGGATAACAGAGTACCTGGATATGGACTTTAAGACCTACAGATGTACTCTGCAGCTTGGAAAGACGACAGACACTCAGGACATCTGGGGCCAGATCATAGAAGAACGGCCTGCCGAGCAGGTGACCGAAGAAGCTGTGAGAAAAGCCTTTGCTCCTTTCAGCGGCCTCATAGATCAGAAGCCTCCTATGTACAGCGCAGTGAGAGTAAACGGCCGCCGCCTTTATGAGTACGCCAGAGAAGGAAAAGAGATAGAAGTAAAGACCAGAAAAGTATTTATCAGACATCTTGAAATATTATCTTTTGATAAAGAGGCAGAGACTGTCAGTTTTGAAGTAGAGTGCTCGAAGGGAACTTACATAAGGACTATATGTCAGGATGTGGGTATAGCTTTGGGGTGCGGAGCCGCCATGTCGTCTCTTGAGAGGACCGCCAGCGGCAGATTCGAGGCAAAAGACGCCGTGGATCTGGACCAGCTGAGAGGTATGAGCAGGGAGCAGGCCGCCGAACTCATGGTAACTGCCGATTTCCCTCTGATTCATTTCGGACAGGTGACGGTAGACAGCCAGGCAGCCAAAAGCTTCACAGCCGGCAGACACCTTTCGATGAAAGAGTGCATAGTGGAAAAAGAACCGGAATTCAGGGATAAATCGCCTGATATATATATCAGGCCCGAATACAGACGAGCCTATAACGTTTACCGGAGACAGCCTCAGGGTAATATTTTTTTGGGAGTTGCGTTCTACAGCGATAAATACAAGAAGCTTGTGGCAGACAAGGTTTTCATGACAAACGCAGAAAGCCTTTCTTTATAGGCAAGTATAGGCAAGCCGCTTGCGCAGCTCCCGACAATCGAGTCTGACGGAGACTTCAATTCGATAAAGAGGTGAGAATGATGAAAGTATTTAATTCTTTAGATGAAATAACCGGCACAGAAAGCTGCGCCCTCGCTCTGGGTAATTTCGACGGAGTCCATAAGGGACATCAGGCTCTGATCGCCAAGGCCGTCAGGGCAGCAAAAAAACAAGGCATGAAGAGCGGAGTATTTACTTTTTCCAATCATCCCAAGGGACTTATGCCGGGGTGCAAAGAATTCAAGAATATAATCTACAGTGAAGAAAAAGAGGCTTTGATCGCCCAGCTGGGAGTGGATTATCTGTTCAATATAGAGTTTGACGAGGCGATAATGACCATGTCACCGGCCGATTTTATAGAAAAGCTCCTGATGGATAAATTTAAAGCCCGGGAAGTATTCTGCGGATTCAACTACAGGTTCGGATTTAAAGCTGCCGGAAACGTGCCTTTTCTCAGGACGGAAGGAAAAAAACTTGGTTTTAAGGTCAACGTGATGGAGCCGGTGAGCGTGGACGGCGAAGTGGTAAGTTCAACTCTGATAAGAAGCCTCATAAAGTCCGGAGATGTAGACGAATGTCACAAATATCTCGGCAGAAATTATGACATAGGCGGCGAAGTAGTGGTGGGAAACCGCCTGGGAAAGAGCCTGGGATTCCCTACTTCCAACATAATGATAGACGAGAATATGGTGACTCCTCCCAACGGAGTATATATAACTTACTGTATTTACAACGGAAAAAAGTATCCCAGTGTGACCAACGTAGGGGTGAAGCCTACGGTGGGCATATATAAAAAGAATGTAGAGACTCACATATTCAACTTTAATAAGGAACTCTACGGAAAATATATTAAGGTGGAATTTCTCAAGATGACCAGAGACGAAGTTAAATTCAACGATATAGAGCAGCTTTCCGCCCAGATCGCAAGAGACTGCGAGGAGGCGAAGGCATATCACGGTCTGTAAAAGACCCTGCCGTGACAAAGACCCGAAAAAAGTTTTCGGGTCTTTTGTTATAAACAGCTTGACTTTTTGCCCTGGGGGGGGGTAGACTTATTTTGAATAAGTATATTTTTAACGATAAAGAGGAGGAAAAGATGGAGAGACAAGGTTTGATGAAGAAAAATCTTGCAGTCATTTTGGCCCTGGTAATGATCTTTACCATGTTTATTCCCGCAGCAACGGGAAGGGCATATGCGGCTCAGGACGCTGTCGTCAGCATAGACGGCAAGAGTCTTAATGACGGAACGAACGACGTAGGAGGAGGCACTGCCGTTCTCAACAAGGCAGAGGGAACGCTGACTCTCAAAGATGTCAAATCGGAAAACGGCTTACTGATCGTCTGCCAGGAGAAAAAGTTTACTGTCACTGTTGAAGGCACGACTTCCATGGGAAGTAAAGATGCGCAAATAAGCGGAGCTGCGATCTGGTCTGATACGCCTGAACTTGCAATTATAATAGCTGAGGGCGCTTCGCTTTCCGTATACGCCAACGATGCCAACGCCATTTATGCGTATAACGGAAATCTTGATATATCGGGAAAAGGAACTCTTACAGTTGATGTTACAGGCAAATATCCGGCTGTTTGCGCCGGTCAGGGTATTTCTATGAGCGGCGGCCTCTCCCTTTCTGTGGATTCGGAAAGAGCCGGAATCTTTTCAGAAAAGGGATATTTCAAGGCTGAAAACATCACCGGACAGATAAGATCCAATAACGTAGGTATCATAGCGCAGACATACTATGTAGTGAATCCCGACACTGACGATGAGGATTATGTAGACGTTCCGTCCTGGATAGAACTGACTGACAGCGATATCAGCATCTCGTCGGCTCACGGAGCAGGTCTTCACTGCGGAACAGGAGGAATTACAGTAAGCGATTCCACCTTGGACATCAAGACCAGCAGAGATATCGACAACGATGAAGGATACGGCATGTATTCCGAAGGTACAGTCACTATAAAAGGCGATAAGACGGACGTCACTGTTGACGGCGGAATAGGAATAGATGCGGAAAGCTTGAATGTCGAGGACGGAAAAGTAAAAATGGATACTGAAGACAATTCTCTCTACGGATGGAAAGGCGTTTCCATTTCCGGCGGAGAGATTGACGTTCATTCTGTGCTTTCCAGCGCTATAGCCACTAACAACGGCAGACTGGAGATCACCGGAAAAGACACGAAGGTAAAAGCTGTGAGTGACAGCGCCGAATATGCCTCCGTGAGAGTAGTGAGAGCAGGCAATGACAGCGGAATCTTCTTGGACGCATACGTCACTGCCGTCAATACTGCGGGCAACAAGCCTTTTGAAGGAAAAGTAAAAGGAGTGGGTCCGTCTATAACCTTAGGAAGCAATTTCGAAGCTGACGGATTTGAGATCTATACAGATGGTTCAGGCACTTCTTACTTCATCAAAGCCGGAGAAACGGGAGATAATCCGGCTCAGGGAGAGGTACAGATCTGCAAACATGAATGGTCCGAGCCGGTATGGAACTGGAACGAAGACAAGTCAGAAGCCACGGTAACATTCACTTGCAAGATCAATGAAGCTCATACCGAAAGTATAGAAGCGCAGATAACCAGCAAGACTACCGACGCCACCTGCGGAGCTGACGGCAAAACGGTTTATACGGCTAAGGCGATCTTCGGCGGTGAAGAATATACAGATACAGAGGAAGTAGTGATTCCGGCCACAGGCAAGCACACGTATAAAGACGGAACGTGCGAGATCTGCGGAGCAAAGGATCCAAATTATCAGGAGCCGCAGGAGCCTTCAAAGGAGCCTTCTCAGAATCCGTCTGACGGAGATGAGGACAACGTTCCTAAGACGGGAGATGAAAGCCTGCCGTATCTGTGGCTTGTCATCATGGCAGTTTCATTTGCAGCAACTGCAGGTATAAAGAAGAGATCGGAAAGATAATACTCATATCGAGCTATATAAAAGACCGCAGAAAAATTCTGCGGTCTTTTGAAAATACAGGTCAAAAGCCATTAAAAAGAGATAGACAAAAGTATTTGTATGTGTTATTATAAATTGTTGAAATAAGTACCTACTGCTTTGTCTGGCGACACTCCGGCGCTTCACGAGGCAGCAGGCGGATAAGAAGAGGAGATATAAAATGATTACTAAAGAAATGAAACAGCAGATCATCAAAGATTATCAGCTCAAAGAGGGCGACACAGGTTCCCCTGAGGTACAGATCGCCGTCCTGACTTACAGGATCAACGATCTGAACGAGCACCTGAAGGTTCACAAAAAGGACCACCACTCGAGAAGAGGACTTCTCAAGATGGTAGGACAGAGAAGAAACCTTCTTGCCTACCTTAAGGAGAAGGACCTGGAAAGATACAGAACACTTATCGCTCGTTTGGGACTGAGAAAATAAGCAAGCTGCATAAGAGTTTAATCTAAGCGGGGAGCCAGCTCCCCGCTTACTTTGTATCATTTGGTCATGGCTCCCGGCATTGATTTTTAGGTTTTTCGGATCGTCCAAAAGTCGGCGGGACAGGAAAATCAATGCGGCGAGCCATCGGTATGATCTTCTCGGCTATCATGTCTGTGAGTTTTTATATCGGGACTTGACGGCCGCAAGGAGTAAGAGAAGTTAAAAGATATTATGGAATTAACAGGAGGTAGTTGTTAATTATGGCAAGATTTGAAGATTACAGAACATTTAAGACTGCGGTGGGAGGAAGACTCCTGCAGCTTGAGATCGGCAAAGTCTGCGAGCAGGCCAACGGACAAGTCATGGTGAAATACGGAGATACGGTGGTCAATGTTACGGCCTGCGCGTCAAAGGAACCTAAGCCAGACATAGACTTTTTCCCGCTTTCAGTGGATTTTGAGGAGAGAATGTACTCCGTAGGAAAGATTCCCGGAGGTTTCATAAAGAGAGAAGGCAGGCCCAGCGAGCACGCCATACTCACATCGAGACTTATAGATAGACCTATACGTCCTCTTTTCCCTAAGGGATATTATAACGACGTAGTAGTGGTGGCTACGGTAATGTCAGTAGATCCGGACTGTTCCCCTGAAGTATGCGGAATGATAGGATCATCGGTAGCTCTGGCTACTTCCGATATTCCGTGGGACGGACCTACAGGCTCCGTCAAGGTAGGAAGAGTAGACGGGCAGCTGGTGATAAACCCTACTCTGGAACAGAGAGAAGTCTCCGATATGGACATGACGGTATCCGGAACTAAGGACGCTATCATGATGGTAGAGGCCGGAGCCAACGAAGTGCCGGAGATGGAGATGCTGGACGCTATCCTCTTCGCCCACGAAGAGATCAAAAAGATCGTAGAATTTATAGAAGAAGTGGTCAGAGAAGTAGGCCGTCCTAAGCAGGATGTCACTTTATACAAACCGCTGGAAGAGATCGACCAGGCTGTCAGAGCTTACGCCGCGCCTAAGATGAGAGAAGCCATCCAGACTTCCGATAAGCTGGAAAGACTCGAAAATATGGACGCAGTAGAGCTGGAGACAAAAGAGCATTTTGCCGAAATCTATCCGGAAGGCTCTAAAGATATAGATTCCGTACTGTACAACATAACTAAAGAGACGGTCAGAGCCATGATACTCGACGAGGGAATACGTCCCGACAACAGAAAGCACGAAGAGATCAGACCTATATGGTGCGAATCTTCTGTACTGCCGAGGACTCATGGAAGCGGACTCTTCAAGAGAGGACAGACTCAGGTTCTTTCCGTATGCACACTGGCTCCTGCCAGCGAGTCCCAGACCATAGACGGAATCACGGAAGACACTGAAAAGAGATACATGCACCACTATAACTTCCCGGGATTCTCCGTAGGAGAGGCCAAGACTTCAAGAAGTCCGGGAAGAAGAGAAATCGGACACGGAGCCTTGGCAGAGAGAGCCCTGATACCGGTTCTTCCGAGCATAGAAGAATTCCCTTACGCCATAAGAGTGGTGTCGGAGGTATTGTCCTCCAACGGTTCCACATCCATGGGTTCCACCTGCGGATCGTGCCTGGCTCTGATGGACGCCGGCGTTCCTATCAAGAAGCCTGTGGCAGGTATCGCCATGGGACTTATCGAGAGAGTTAAGGAAGACGGAACATCTGAATTCGCCATACTTTCAGATATACAGGGAATGGAAGACTTCCTGGGCGACATGGACTTCAAGGTGACCGGTACCGACGAAGGTGTTACAGCCATCCAGATGGACATAAAGGTTCACGGACTGTCAAGAGATATTCTCGAAAAAGCTCTGAAGCAGGCCAAGGAAGGCAGAATGTATATAATGGGCAAGATGATGGAAGAGCTAAAAGCTCCTCGTCCTGACCTTTCCAAGTACGCTCCGAGAGCGATCACCATGAACATCGACCCTGATAAAGTGAGAATAGTCATCGGACCTGGAGGAAAGACCATCAACAGGATAGTAGACGAGACGGGAGTCAAGATTGACATCTCCGAGGATATACCTGGTCTGGTAAGCATATACAGCGTAGATCAGGAAGGAGCAGAAGCTGCCCGTCGCGAAATAGAACTTCTGACCAAGGAAGTGGAAGTAGGTGAAGTTTACGAAGGAACAGTAATGAGAATAATGAACTTCGGCGCATTCATCGAGGTGCTTCCGGGCAAGGAAGGCCTCCTGCACATTTCCAAGATGGCTAAGGGCAGAGTGGAAAAGGTGGAAGACGTGATGAACATCGGCGATAAGGTGGAAGTCAAGGTTGCCGAGATCGACAGCCAGAACAGAATAAACCTGCTGAGAACCAGCTTCCCAGACGAAAAATAAATAAAATGTCACAACCGGCCGGCCTTGCGCGCAAGGCCGGTTTTTGAGTGGCAGAAAGGATGATTTGCTTTTTTTTCGTGAGGACCTGCCCTCTGGCTCTACTCAAATTGCCCAGTTAATAAGGAGAGTGGGCAGGCCCACTCAAAGTCAGATTTTTGGTTAAACCGGGTGGGTGCTGGCCCACTTGAAATAGGGCTTTTCTTGGAAACGAGTGGGTACCGACCCACTCGAAATAGGGCTTTTCTTGAAAACGAGTGGGTGTCAGCCCACTCGAATAGAATGTTTTATCCCGAACGAGTGGGTAGACTCCCTTCGCAAAATTACATATAATGTTAAATAGTGAGGATAAAACGACCCTTTTCATCTTCTATCGACAATTCTAACCCCACTCGAAAGAACATTTATTTGAAAAACGAGTGGATGCCGACCCACTCGAAACAGGGCTTTTGCTGAAACCGAGTGGGTGCCAGTCCACTCGAAATGACAAGTTCATACGAAACGAGTGGAAATAAATTCATCAACATGAAGCGCTAAAAAAGAATAATTGACCGCCTTTCATAAAACCTTGCATAAAAGGTTGGGTTTACACCTTACTTTTAAAATTGCCCCATGCTTTTTGTGCCGAAATATGGTATAATAAACCCATCGATTGTGATTGCGGCGTTGCCGAACGGAGGGGCTCATTAAACTACCGCATCCGCGTTTGTTACGGTGAAAAACAGCGCATGCTGTATTCTACAGAGAAAAGCATAAATTCTACAACA
>ERZ773183.79-NODE-79-length-120700-cov-20.121688_pt1 | contig 120700 bp, 98 predicted proteins | sample MGYA00580532_ERZ773183 | MGnify/ENA primary metagenome ERZ773183 (study PRJEB29015, sample SAMEA2737791) | human gut metagenome | biome: human gut; feature: human-associated habitat; material: faeces | place: China | collected 2012 ...
GGGCGGATATGCGGCTGGCGACGATGCGGTTGAGCGTTTCCGCGCATTGCTCCGCGTCCCGACCATCTCGCGCGACGACCCCGCGCTCGTGGACCGCGCCCCCTTCGAGGCGTGGGTGCCCACGTTGCGCGAGCAGTACCCGCGCGTGCTCGGGACCTGCGAGCTCACCATGTTCGATGAGTTCGGCATCCTCATGCGCTGGCCCGGCGCCGATCCCGCGCTCGACCCGATCGTGCTCATGGCACATCAGGACGTCGTGCCCACCGAGGGGCAGGAATGGGCGCACGACCCCTTCGGTGCCGAGATTCACGACGGCGAGATCTGGGCGCGCGGCTCGCTCGACACCAAGAACATCGCCGCCGGCATCCTGGAAGCCATGGACGTGCTGATGGTGGAGGGCTTCGTCCCTCCGCGCGACGTGTATTTCTTCTCCTCGAACGGCGAGGAGGTCTCGGGTCCCGCCGCGCGTCAGGCGGTGGCATGGCTGCGCGAGCACGGCATTCATCCGTATCTCGTGATGGACGAGGGAGGCGCAGTCGCCGCTGACGCCCCGCTGGGGGTCGAGGAGCCTGTCGCCATGGTGGGCGTCTCCGAAAAGGGGCACGTCGATGTGACCGTCACCGCCCGTGCCGACGGCGGTCACGCCTCGACTCCGGCCGATAACGACGCCACGCGCCTGCTTGTCCGGGTGTGTGAGAACATCGCCGCGAAGCCCGGCAAGCCCCGCTTCACCCGGGCGCTCGATGCGACCCTCATGGAGCTCGCCAGCCGCAGCTCCGCCCTGTATCGCACCGTCTTCTCCAATCTGTGGCTCACCAGGCCGCTTGTGTCCCAAATCATGGCGGGCAATTCCGAGATGGGCGCCATGATCCGTACCACCTATGCCCTCACGCAGCTTGAGGGCTCGCCCGCGCATAACGTGCTGCCCACGGTCGCCCGCGCCAACTTCAATGTCCGCGTGGCTCCGTTCGAGACGGTGGAAGACGCTCTCGCGCGCATGCGCAGTCGTGCGGACGAGGTCTGCCGGGCAAGCGGCGTCAGCCCCGAGCATGTCTCCATCGAGATCGATGAGGCGGTGCCGTATACCGAGCCCGCGCCCGTGAGCCCCTTCGAGGGCGATCCCGCTTTCGACTACCTGCATCGCTGTGTCGCGGGGGTTTATCCCGAGGCCGGGTTCGCCCCGTACGTGCAGAACTCCTGCACCGATTCGCGCGAGTTCTGCGCTATCTGCGAGCGCGTGTACCGGTTCGGCGGATTCATCTATTCGGCCGAGGCGCGCTCGCTGCTCCATACGGCTAACGAGCGCATCGGCGCTGACGCGTATAAGCGCGGCGTCGAGTTCTACGTCGCGTTCCTGCGCAATCTTTCCGAGCTGGGCTAGGGGGCATCATGGCTGCAAGGAAAAACAACCGCACGGGTGCCCCGCGCCTCGATTACGCGCACGTCGCCCTCGCGTCCCTGCCGTTCATGGGCATGATCAGCTTTTGGCAGGTGTTCGACGGCATCGTGCCCAAGATGCTCACGGGGACCTTCGGGCTCGACAACATGACCACCGGCGCGGTGATGGCCATCGACAACGTGTTTGGCCTCATCCTGCTGCCGATTTTCGGCATCTTGTCGGACCGATGCGCGAGCAAGATGGGCCGTCGCACACCGTTCATCCTGGTGGGGTCGGTGATCGCGACGTTCAACGTGCCGCTCATCGCCGTGGCCAACGGCATGCGGAGCCTGCCGCTGCTCATCTTCGCCATCCTGCTCACCCTGTTCGCCATCTGCATGTACCGTACTATGACGGTGGCCATCGTGTGCGACATCACGCCGCGGCCGCTGCGCACCAAGGCGGACTCCATTCAGAAGATGGTGGGCTACGCCGGCACGGGCGTGATGCTCGTGGCGATCGCGGTGCTGGTGCCGGCCGGTGACATGCCCAACTACATTCCGCTGTTCATGCTGCAGGCACTGGTAATCTTGGGGTCCGCGGTGGTGTACGGCATTCGTGTGCGCGAGCCGCAATTGGTGCGGAAGATGCATGACGACAGCCTCAAGATGGGCATCGAGGAGTCTCAGATCATGGTTGACGACTCGCCCGAGGCGGGCGGCCGGGCCAAGATCACCGATCGCTCGGTGCTGTTTTCCGTGGCCATGCTGCTCGCCGCCACCTTCTTCTACTACATGAGCTATAACGCCATGACTACGAACATCTCGCGCTACGCCGACATATTCTACAACATGGAGGGTGGTTCCTATGCCATCATCAACATCGTGACGATAGCCGGAGCGCTTGCGGGCTACGTTCCGCTCGCCAACCTCTCGCTCAAGTATGGGCGAAAGCGCGTGGCCGTGACCTCGGCGCTCGTGATGGCGCTCTTCCCGGTGGCGCTGTGGCTCATACCGGGATTCAGCCCCGTGTTCTACTTGGTGTTCCTTGCCATGGGCGTGGCGCTGGGCGGCGTTGATATGTGCGTGTACACCATGTTGCTTGAGGTGGTCGATGCCAACAGCGTGGGCCGCTACTCCGGTTACTACTACACCGTGTCCATGGCGGCCCAGGTGGCGACGCCCATTCTCTCGGGTGTCGTGATGGACGTGGCGCCGAGCCTGCTGTTCGCCTACATCGCGGCGATGGGCGCATTCATGTTGATGGCCATCGCCGCGGCGCGCCATGGCGACACGGTCCTTATCGACGAGGTCGTTCGTCGTGAGCGCGCGGCGGAGGCAGAGCTCGAGGCGTAGCTCTTTGCGAAACCGGAGGGCCCTCGTGCTTGGGCGTTCCGTTGCGTAGGGCCTTTGCGGAGCCGCGGTCGGGTGCATGTGCATGGCACGTACTCTGGCATACTGGGTGCGTGCCATTTTTCTTTTGAAAGGTTTCGTATGACGAACGTGTATTTCAACCACGACGGCGGCGTAGACGACCTGGTGAGCCTGCTGCTGTTGCTGCAGATGCCCGAGGCCCGTGTAACGGGCGTCTCGGTGGTGGACGGCGATTGCCAGATCGAGGCGGCGCTTGAGGCGTCCCGCAAAATCATCGATCTCTTCGGTGGCAAGCAGGCGGCTCTCGAAGTAGCGGCTTCGGACTCTCGCCCGCATCATCAGTTCCCCTCGGAGTGGAGGGGCTCCGCCTTCACCTTCGATGCGTTGCCCATGCTGAACGAACACGGCGCGCCGCGCACGCCGATCGCCGCGCGCCCGGCCCATCTCGATCTGGTGGACAAGGTCATGGCCGAGGAGGGCAAGACGACCCTGCTGTTCACCGGCCCTCTGACCGACCTCGCCCGTGCGCTGGACGCCGAGCCCGCCATCGAGAAGAAGATCGAGGCGCTCTTTTGGATGGGCGGCTCGCTTGACGGCCACGGCAACGTGGTTGACCCGTGCTTCGACGGCACCGCCGAGTGGAACGCCTTTTGGGACCCCGAGGCGGTCAAGCGCGTGTGGGACTCATCGCTCGAGATTCACATGGTGGGCCTGGAGAGCACCGAGGAGCTGCCGCTCACGCGCGAACTCTGCCAGCACTGGGCCGAGTTGCGCCGTTACCCGGCCATCGACCTGATCGGCCAGGGATATGCGCTGGTCCTGAATGTGGCGGCGAACAACGTGTACTACCTGTGGGATGTACTCACCACCGTCTACTGCCTGCACCCCGAGATCGCCGAGGTCGAGCGCGTGCGCTGCGATGTCCGCGTGGACGGCGCCGCGGCTGGCCGAACCTTCCGCTGCGACGAGGGTCGCGAGGTGACGCTCGTGACGCATGCCGACCCCGAGCGCTTCTACGCGCTCGTCGATGAGCTCGCGATGTCCGCGGCTCCGGCCCTGTACTGAGACCCATCGATCCTTCGACCCCACGGAGCTGACATGAACATTCAGATCTTCGGCACCAAGAAGAGCTTCGACACTAAGAAGGCCCAGCGCTATTTCAAGGAGCGTCGCATCAAGTTCCAGTTCATCGATCTCAAAGAGAAGGAGATGAGCAAGGGCGAGTTGCAGAGCGTGATGCGCGCAGTGGGCGGCATCGACGCCGTGATCGATCCGAACGCGAAGGATCAGGACACCGTGGCGCTCATCACCTATCTCGCCGAGAGTCAGAAGTTCGACAAGCTGCTCGAGAACCAGCAGGTCCTGCGCGAGCCCATCGTGCGCAATGGCGCCAAGGCGACCGTGGGTTACTGCCCCGATACCTGGAAGGGCTGGGAGTAGGCCCGCTGCCGCATCTGCGCGAGAGCGATTATGCCAAATTCAAAAGAAGTGTGACCGGCGCCCCTTGCTAGGGGCGCCTTTTTGTCGAATGGGGATGGGAAAAAGAAAAAAAGAGCGCCCGTGCGACGCATGGCCGGGGGTGATTCGTGGTCATTTCGCGCTGAAGTCTCGCGCGGCAGCGGCCCGCATGCGCTCATCGGTCACACATCTTGAGAATTTGACAATCACAGAATCGGTCGGCGCTTTCCAGGCGCATAAAAACGCCGCCTACCGAATGGGTGGTGCATGCGGTAAGCGGCGGTGCTGATGGCGTCAGGTTGATCTGATGGTGGGTGCTTGGCGTGCTACTGGAGCTCGCTGAGGAAGCTCGTGCCCTCGCCGTTGCCGGGGACTCCGAAGTTCTCCAAGATTGTGGCACCGATATCCGAGGCGGTTGGGCGAAGCCCCAGGTCGACACCGCCGCGCATGGAGGGGCTCCAGGCGAGCAGCGGTACGAGCTCGCGCGTATGGTCGGTGCCGCGGTAGGTGGGGTCGTTGCCGTGGTCGGCGGTGATGATCAGCAGGTCGTCGTCGCGCATAGCGTCCATGACGCCGCCGAGGCGCCGGTCGAAGTCCTCGAGCGCCAGGCCGTCGCCGAGCGGGTCGCGGCGGTGTCCGTACACGGCGTCGAAATCCACCAGGTTGGTGAAGCACAGGCCGTGCCAATCGCGCGCCATGACCTCATCCACATGGTCCATGCCATCGGAGTTGCTCTCGTTGTGATAGCTCTCTGAAAAACCGTTGCCGCACAGCAGGTCGTAGGTCTTGCCCACGGCGATGGTGTCGAGTCCCGCGTCGCGCAGGAAGTCGACGACTGTGGGGCCGGTGGGGGTTAGGCCGTAGTCGTGGCGGTTGGCGGTGCGGGTGAAATCTGCGGCGCGCGTGCCCACGTACGGGCGCGCGATGACGCGGCCCATGGTGATCTCAGGGCCGTTGATGAGGGTGCGTGCGTATTCGCAGATGCGGTAGAGCTCGTCGAGCGGAATCACATCCTCATGCGCGGCGATCTGCAGCACCGAATCGCCAGAGGTGTAGACGATCAGGTCGCCTGTGGCCAGTTGGTGCTCGCCGTAGTCCTTGAGCACTTCGGTGCCGGAGTAGGGTTTGTTGCACACGATGTCGCGGCCGCTGAATGCGCGGAGCTTGTCGAGCAGCTCATCGGGGAAGCCCTGCGGGAAGTAATCCACCTCAAAGCGCGTGGGCAGGCACATCATCTCCCAGTGACCGTCGAGTGAGTCGTTGCCCAGGCTGATGATGCGCATGCGGCCAAAGCCGCCGGCGGGCTCGGTGTCCGCGCTTACGCCGGCGAACGGCTTGCCGGGGCGCACGCGGCCCAGGCCGAGACGCTCCATGTTGGGGAGCGCGAGCGGGCGCCCCTGATTATCGACCCACCATTGGGCCATATGGCCGAGGGTGTCGGCGCCGTCTGAGTTGTACTTGTCGGCGTCGGGCGCGTCGCCAACGCCGATCGAGTCGATGACGATGGTCAGGATGCGGCGATACTTCTGAGATGCCATGAAAGGTCCTTTGAGAACGATGAAAGCCCCGAGCGCGCGATTGCGGTGCTCGGGGCGACGGTGCAGGTGCGGTGTTTAGGCGCCGAGCTCGCTCAGGATGGAGATGCTCGCGGAGACGCCCAGGCGGTTGGCGCCAGCCTCGATCATGGCCTCGGCGTCGGCGAGGGTGCGGATGCCGCCCGCGGCCTTCACGCCGAAGTCGGGTCCAACGGTCTCGCGCATGAGGCGCACGTCCTCGACGGTGGCGCCGCCGGTGGAGAAGCCGGTGGAGGTCTTCACAAAGTCCGCGCCGCCCTCGACGGTGAGACGGCTCGCGCGGATCTTCTCCTTCTCGGTGAGCAGGCAGCACTCGATGATGACCTTGAGGTGGGCGCCGCCGGCGTGAGCGGCCTCGGCCACGGCTGCGATGTCGGCGCGCACCACGTCGTCGTTGCCGGCCTTGAGTTCGCCGATGTTGATGACCATGTCGACCTCGCGCGCACCGGCGGCCACCACGTCGGCGGTCTCGGCGGCCTTGGCGGCGGTGGACATGGCGCCCAGCGGGAAGCCGATGACGGCGCAGGTCATGACATCGGTGCCCTCCAGCGCGGCGGCGACGCGCGGGACCCAATAGCCGTTCACGCACACGGAGGCGGTGTTCAGCTCGCGCGCCTCGGCGGCGACGCGGTCGATCTGCTCGGCGGTGGCGTCGGCCTTGAGCAGGGTGTGGTCCATGTACTTGGCGAGTTCGGATTTGGTGAGGGACATGGCGGTTCCTTTCATTTGAAGCCCCGGGTGGGGCGGTGGTTGCAGATGCGCATGTGGGGCGTATAGCCCGAGGAGTGTCCGGCTACGCGTACGTAACGCCCGCAGCCGTCACGCTCGCGTAGAGCAGGGGCTCGACGGGCGGCTCTTGCGGTCCATACGTGTAGGCGCCGGCGAGCGTGGCCAGGCCGGTTGCGAGTTTCCCCGCATCGTTGGCGTGGACGATGGCGACGGGCTCCCCGTCTTCCACGGGATCGCCGTAGTTCTTGAGCAGGGTGATGCCGCAGCTGTGGTCGATTTCGTCTTCGAGGGTGAGGCGCCCGCCTCCGAGTTCGGCCGATGCCACACCCACGCGCTCGGTATCGATATGCGCAACAAAGCCCGTGCACGGTGCGCACAGCGTCTCGTGCAGGCTTGCCTGTGGGAGTAGGGAGGGGTCGTCTATGACGCGCACGTCTCCGCCCTGGGCGGCGACGATCTCCTTGAGCTTGGCGAGCGCCGAGCCGTCCTCGATCACGCGCCGCGCCCGCGCCTCGGCCTCGTTGTGGCCAAAGCGCCCCGTGAGCTCGAGCAGGTCGCTCGCGAGCATGATCGCCTCATGCGTGAGATCGGCGGGTCCCTGTCCCTGCAGGGTCTCGATGACCTCTACAACCTCGAGGGCATTGCCGATGTTGCGCCCCAGCGGGCGGTCCATATTGGTGATGAGCGCCTTCACGCGGCGTCCCATGCCCTCGCCGATCTCGACCATGGCCTGCGCGAGTTCGATGGCTTCGGGCACGGTCTTCATGAATGCGCCGGAACCGACCTTGACGTCGAGCAGGATGCAGCCCGAACCCGCGGCGAGCTTCTTGCTCATGATCGAGCTGGCGATGAGCGGTATGCAGCTCACGGTCGCGGTGACGTCGCGCAGGGCATAGATGAGCTTGTCGGCCGGGACGAGGTTGCCTGTCTGGCCGATGATGGAGGCGCCGTGCTCCCGCACGCAGGAGAGGAATGCGTCATCTGTGAGGGCGGTGTCGAATCCAGGGATACTCTCGAGCTTGTCCACGGTGCCGCCCGTGTGGCCAAGACCGCGCCCGGTCATCTTGGCAACGAATGTGTGCCCGGGGTCCATGGACGCAAGCATGGGCACGACGGCGAGCGAGGTCTTATCCCCAACGCCTCCAGTGGAGTGCTTGTCCACGGTGGCGCCCGGGATGCTCGAGAGGTCCATGACATCGCCCGAGTTCATCATGTGCATGGTGAGCAGGCGCGTCTCCTCGGGCGTCATGCCGCGTAGGTAGATGGCCATGAGCAGGGCGCTCGCCTGATAGTCGGGGATGCGCCCGGAGGTGTAGCCATCCACAAAGAAGCCGATCTCGGCGTCGCTGAGCGCGCCGCCGTCGCGTTTCTTCTCAATGATGTCGTACATGCGCATAGGGTTGCCTCATTTCCATATGGCGGCAAAGGGGCGCCGCCGGAGCCGTTGGCGAGATGGGGTTAGCGCCCGAGGTTCTCCGGGCCAAAGCCGTAGGGGAGAAGCTCTTCGAGGGTGGCCTCGACGAATGCATCGGGGCTCGTCCCCATGAGGATGCGGAAGGTGGCCGGGTCGCAGAACTCGCGCATCACCTGCCGGCATACGCCGCATGGCGCGCACAGCTCGCTGATGGGCTCACCTGCGGGGCCCCCGACCACGGCGATGGCCGTGAAGTCCCGATGCCCGTCGAAGATGGCGCGGAAAAACGCCGTGCGCTCGGCGCAATTGCCCGGCGAATAGGCCGCGTTTTCGATATTGCACCCGCCGTACACGGTCCCATCGGCGCACAGCAGGGCCGCACCGACGGCGAAGTTCGAATACGGGGAATACGAGTTTTCCCGAGCCGCGATGGCAGCTCGCACAAGTTCAAGGTCGTTCATGATGCTCCTTTCCATCCCCCAGGGGGCCGGCACGTGCCAGAGAAAAACATCTAGTTCGAGCAGGCCAAAGTCAACGCAAGGAGGCCCGCCCTTTTTATCCTGAGCGGGTTCCGCACGCCAAACAGTCCAGTGGACTGTTTGTTGAGTGCAAAACGACTACCCGAGCGCAGGGTAAAAAGGGCGGGCCTCCCGTTGGAACCGGATTACCCGCGCGATCCCTTCTCGTAGGGCACGCCGTCCGCCTTGGGCGCCACGGAGCGGCCCACGAACAGCACGAGCACCACGAGGGTAAGGATGTAGGGCATGATGGCGAGGATCTCGCTGGGGATCGGCACAACGCCGCCGCCCAGGATGATCACGAGGGCCTGTGCCATGCCGAACAGCAGGCACGCGCCGAACGCGCCGTGCGGGGTCCACTTGCCAAAGATCACCGCTGCCAGCGCGATGAAGCCCTGGCCTGCCACGGCCGTCTGCGTGAACTGGGAGATGATCGCCAGTGTGATGGACGCGCCGCCGAATCCCGCCATGACGCCGGAGAGCACAACGCAGATGAAGCGCGTGCGGCTCACGTTGATGCCGAGGGTGTCGGCGGCGGCGGGGTGCTCGCCCACGGCGCGGACGCGCAGGCCCCACTTGGTCTTGTAGAGCACGAACCACACCACGGCGGCGGCGATGATGCCGAACACGACGGTGACATCGACGTTGAGGTTCGCCCACGGGGTGCCGGCGAAGGCGCCGCGCCCGAAGATCTTGGGCAGCGTCTCGATGGAGGGGCTCTGCGTGCCGCCGTCCCACATGAGGCGGGCGAGGAAGAGCGCGAGACCCGGTCCCAGCATGTTGAGGGCGATGCCCGAGACGTTTTGGTCGGCGCGGAAGGTCACCGCGGCGACGGCGTGCAGCAGCGCGAAGACGCCGCCTGCGATGCCTGCGCACAGGAACGCGATCCAGGGGTTGCCGGTGTAGAACGAGACGGCGGCGCCGGCGAGGGCGCCGACGGTCATCATGCCCTCGATGCCGATGTTGACGACGCCGGAGCGCTCGGAGATGACGCCGCCCAGGGCGCCGAAGACGAGCGGGGTCGCATACATGAGGGTGATGCCGATGAGCAACATGACGTTGTTAAGCATGGTTGACCTCCCGCGCGTCGGGAGTGGCCGCTGCGATTTGGGCCCTCTCGGCAGAGCGCTTCTCCAGGTGCTCGGCGACGAGGGTGACCACGCGGGCGAGCGCGACGAAGAACACGATCGTGCCGATCATGATGTTGATGATGTCGGTGGGGGCGCCCACGGCCATCTGCACGGAGGTGCCGCCGTAGAGCAGGCCGCCGAACAGCAGGCCCGCGAAAATGCACCCGATGGGGGAGGAGCCGGCGATAAGCGCGACGGAGAAGCCGTTGAAGCCGTAGTTCTCGAACGCGGCGAGCGTCGAGATGCAGTGCGGCTGGATGCCGGTGATCATGAGGGCGCCGGCCAGGCCCGAGATACCGCCCGCGATGACCATGGCGAGCACGGTGTTGCGCTCGACGGGCATGCCGGCGAACTCGGCGGCGTCGCGGTTGAAGCCCACGGCGCGCAGCTCAAAGCCGAGCTTGGAACGGTAGAGGACGAACCAGATCGCGATGGCGACGAGGATGGCCACGATGAAGGCGATGTTGACGTCGGCCTTGACGAGGAAGTCGTAGAGCCACGGCACGTTCCTGAGCGTCTCGAGGCCCTGGTCGGAGAGCTTCCACTCGGGCAGGATCATGGTGTAGCTGGAGGGATTCACCGGGATCGACGAGGTGGAGCTCGGGCGATGGAACATCTCGGAGTTCACGACGAAGTTGTTGAGGTAGAGCATCGTCCAGTTGAGCATGATGGCCGTGATGACCTCATGGATGCCGAAACGCGCCTTGAGGAAGCCCGTGATGGCGCCGATGGCCGCGCCGCCGGCGATGCCGGCGAGGATGACGACGGGCACCTGCAGCACCATGGGCAGGTCGAGCGTGGAGCCCACGAGCACGGCACACACCGCACCGGCCACGTACTGGCCCTCGGCGCCGATGTTGAACATGCCCGTCTTGAAGGCGAACGCCACCGAGATTCCGGTGAGGATGATGGGGGACGCCTTGATGATGGTGTTGGAGATGTACTTGGGCTTGGAGAACACGCCCTCGAACAGCGCCGCGAAGGACGCGACGGGGTCGTAGCCGGCTACCGCGAGCAGGACCGCCGCCACGGCGAATCCGAGCGCGATGGCGATGAGCGTAGCGGTGATGGGGCGCTTGAGGATGCGCTGGAGCAGGCTCTCCTGGGGTTTGGCGGTATGCGCCGCGCCTGCGGTTGCAGTGGATGCCATGCTATTCACCTCCTGCCATGAGCAGGCCGATCTTGTTCTCGTCGACCTCGCCCTGCTTGAATGTACCGGTGATGCGGCCGTCGTAGATGACGTCGATGGTGTCGGACACGCTCATGACCTCGTCGAGCTCGAGTGAGATGAGCAGGATGGCCGTGCCGCGGTCGCGCTCGGCGACGAGCGCTTTGTGAACATATTCGATGGCGCCCACGTCCAGGCCGCGCGTGGGCTGCACGGCGATGAGCACGTCGGGATCGTTGGAGACCTCGCGGGCGATGATGACCTTCTGCTGGTTTCCGCCGGACAGGCCGCCGGCGGTTTTGTCGGCGCAGTCGGCGGGGCGGACATCGTAGTCGGCGATGAGCTGCTCGGTGTATTCGTGCATCTTGGCGCCGTCGAGCATACCGTGCTTGCCGAACTCGGGCGTGCGGTACTTCTCGAGCACGGCGTTCTCGGCAACGGTGAAGGGCAGCACCAGGCCGCGCTTCTGGCGGTCTTCGTGGATGGTCGAGACCTTGTGGTCGATGACGTTGCGCGGCGTGGTGTTTTGGATCTCCTCGCCGTTCACGAGGATCTTTCCGGAGTTGGCCTTGGTCAGGCAGGTGATGGCCTCGACGAGCTCCTTTTGGCCGTTGCCATCGATGCCTGCGATGCCGACGATTTCGCCGGAGCGGACCGCGAGGTCGAGGCCCTTGACGGTTTCGATACCGCGCTCGTCGTTCACGTGCAGGTCGCGAATCTCGAAGACGGTCTTGCCGGGCGTGGCGGGCTGCTTCTCGACTTGGAGGTTCACGTGGTGTCCGACCATCATGTCGGCGAGGTCCTCCTCCGTGACGTCCGCGACGGTGACTTCGTCGACGTACTGGCCGCGGCGGATGATCGTGCAGGTGTTGGAGGACGCCTTGATCTCCCTGAGCTTGTGGGTGATGACGATGATGGTCTTACCCGCGCTGGTGAGGTCGTGCATGATCTGGATGAGGCGGTCGATCTCCTGGGGCGTGAGAACCGCGGTGGGCTCGTCCAGGATCAGGATGTCGGCGCCGCGGTAGAGCGCCTTCAAGATCTCGACGCGCTGCTGCATGCCGACCGAGATGTCCTCGATCTTGGCATCGGGATCGACCTCGAGGCCGTACTGCTCGATGATCTGGCAGACCTTCTCACGTGCCTTTTTCATGTCGAGGATGCCCGCTGCACCGCACACTTCGCTGCCGAGCACGATGTTTTGGGTCACGGTGAAATTGTCCACGAGCATGAAGTGCTGGTGGACCATGCCGATGCCATGGGCGATGGCGTCGTTGGGGGTGTTGATGACGACGGGCTCGCCGTTGAGGCAGATCTGGCCCTCGTCGGCTTGGTATAGACCGTAGAGCACGTTCATGAGCGTGCTCTTGCCGGCGCCGTTCTCGCCCAAGACCGCGTGGATCGTGCCCTTCTGCACGGTGAGGTCCACATGGTCGAGTGCAGTGAACGTGCCGAACGTCTTTACGATGCCGCTCATCTGCACCGCGTAGCGCGCATCTGGCTTCATAGGCCGTTCGCTCCTTCCATTTCTCCTTCGGGTTCGGGGTCCTTCGGCCCCTCTTCGTCCCGCGCCGAGGGCGTCCTTGCGGGCGCTCCCGGCGCGGGACGGCTCGTCTGCTCACACGAGCCGTGAACGACGCGGGCCGGCGATGGCGCCGCAGGGCGCATCGCCGGCCTGGCAAAACGTTAAACGTTAGAGCGAAGCGACGTAGTCGTTGAACGCTTCCTCGGTCGCGGGGGGCTCGATCTCGCCGTTCTTGATCTTGTCGAACAGCTCGACGGCGGTGTCGTACACGCCGGGCTCCATGAGGTCGTGGTGGGTGGAAACGGCCACGGCGCCGTCCTTGGCGGAGAGCTCGATGTTCTTGCCGCCGACCTTCTCACCGTTGGAAGCCATGGTGGAGACCTCGATGACGGCCTTGTCGACGTTCTTCATGACGGAGGTCAGCATGTTCTCGGGGGCGAGATCGTACTGGTCCTTGTCGACGCCGATGACCATCTTGTCGGCATCCTGGGCGGCCTCGATGACGCCGTTGCCGGCGTTGCCGGCGCAGGCGAACACGATGTCACAGCCGTCGGAGTACATCTTCTGACCAGCGGCCTTGCCCTTGGCGGCGTCGGTGAAGGTCTCGATGTACTGGGAGACGACCTCGACGTTGGTGCCCTCGGTGGCGTTGGCGTAGGCGACGCCGGCCTGGTAGCCCCAGTCGAAGGTCTCGAGGACGTCGGACTTCATGCCGCCGATGAAGCCGACCTTACCGGTCTGGGTGGTCATGGCGGCGATATAGCCGGCCACGAAGGAGGGTTCCTGCGTCTTGAAGGTCACGCCAGTGAGGTTATCGAGCAGGTCGGCCTCGGGGTAGGCGTTGTCGATGATGGCGAAGTGCACGTCAGGGTTGGTCTTGGCGGTGTTCTGGATCGCCTCGGCCATGGCGAAGCCGATGCCCCACACGGTCTGGGCGCCGTCGTCGACGGCCTTGTCCAGGTTGGTGGCGTAGTCGGACTCCTGCTTGGACTCGGTGTAGCCGACCTCGATGCCGGTGTCCTTGTTGAGCTGCTGCAGGCCCTCCCAGGCGAGCTGGTTGAAGGACTGGTCGTTCACGCCACCCATATCGGTGACCATCTGGACCTTGTAGTCGGCAGAGGCGTCGGCGGGAGCGGAGCCCGCGGGCTTGGCCTCGTCGCCACCGCCGCAGCCTGCGACGGAAAGGGCGAGGACGCCGGCAAGGGCGAGACCCATGAGACGATTCTTCTTCATGTTCTTCCTTTCTTGCGTACTGTTGTCGCTTGCAAAATGGGCGCATAGCTGCGCCGTATCTTCTGCCGTGCCTGAGCAAGGGCATGGCGAAAGACCATGGGGGATGCGGGGCGACGGCGCTCGATGCGCCGTGCGCTCCGGACCGAAAGGCGTCCGCCCGGCCTTCGCGATGCGCGAGACCGGGCGGGCGAGGGGATTTATGCGGGCAGGGCGAGGGAGAGGGCGATCTCCATCATCTGGGTGAAGCTCGTCTGACGCTCGTCGGCCGGGAGGGACTCTCCGGTGAGGGGCAGGTCGGAGACGGTGAGCAGGCACAGGGCCTTCTTGCCCAGGCGAGCGGCGTTCATGTAGAGCGCGGCGGCCTCCATCTCGACGGCGAGGACGCCCATTTTCTGCCAGGTGGCGGTGGAGGAGGGGTCGTCGAGGTAGAAATGGTCGGAAGACAGGATGTTGCCGACCTTGACATCGACACCCTGCGCGCGGCCCGCGGCAACGGCGCGCTCGAGCAGCTCATAGCTTGCGATGGGGGCGTAGGAGCCGGGGAGGTTGTACTGGGCGGCGTAGTTGGAGTCGGTGCAGGCGCCCATGCCGGCCACGACGTCGCGGACCTTGATGGACGGGTCGATGCCGCCGGCGGAACCCACGCGGATGATGGATTCCACGCCGTAGAACTCGTAGAGTTCGTGGGAGTAGATGCCGATCGAGGGCATTCCCATGCCACCGCCCATAACCGAGACGGGCTGGCCCTGGTACGTGCCGGTGAAGCCGAGCATGTTGCGCACCTCGTTGAAGGTGCGGACATCCTCGAGGTAATGGTCCGCGATGTATTTGGCGCGGAGCGGGTCTCCGGGCATCAGGACCGTTTTGGCGATATCGCCGTAATGAGCCCCGTTGTGGGGCGTAGGGGTGCTTTCCATAAAGGGACGAGGCCTCCTTGCGTCGTAGGTACAACAGAGTACACTTTCTCACCTACGCGTGAGGTTGGCTATCGGAATTCGGTGGGAGGATGCTGCGTTCAGCGAGCGGTTGCCCAGGTCAGATGGTCTATCCTGCTAAAGCGAATCACCAGCCGCGCCAAATCACCTCAAGGAAAAAACACTCTTGAAAGATGCGGTGAGGGTTTCGAAACGCGCCCGTCAGGTCCGTGTGAAGCGAATGTCAGGCGCCGTTTGCCGATATCGATGATTCCAGGGCGGGACGCAAGACGGCCGTCGTGCGTGGGCGGGCATTGGACCTGCGCGTTCGGAGGCGCAAAACGCGACGGTGCCCGTATAGAAATGAATGAGAAAAAGTCCCATTTGCGATACCCTTTGGGACCTGTGCATATGGTATCCTTGCAAACGTGAATAGATCTTCGGCCAACGGTCTCTTTTTTCACATGGGCGCGAGCGTTTTTTCGGCGAGTGGCACGTGCGAATGTCCGGGGATTGTTGCCGGGGATGTCAAATTTGGGGCGGGGACGCCCCGCGAGCACGACGAGGAGCGTGGTCACGCAATGCAGGAGGCATGGGAAGGCTTCGAGGGCGGCAATTGGCTCAACGAGATTGACGTCCGCGACTTCATCCAGAAGAACTACACCCCGTACGAGGGCGACGAGTCGTTCCTGGTGGGTCCCACCGAGCGTACCGTCAAGCTGTGGGATGACGTCATGTCGCTGCTTCTCAAGGAGCGCGAGCAGGGCGGCGTCCTGGACATGGACACCAAGGTCGTGACGGGCATTCTGTCCCACAAGGCCGGCTACATCGACGCCGAGCACCCTGAGCGCGAGACCATCGTCGGCCTGCAGACCGACGCCCCGCTCAAGCGCGCCCTGCACGTCAACGGCGGCATCCGCATCGCCTGCCAGGCCGCTGCCCAGCACGGCTACGAGGTCGATCCCGAGATCGTCGACTTCTACACCAACAAGCGCAAGACGCACAACGCCGGCGTGTTCGACGCCTACACCCCTGAGATGCGCGCCTGCCGCTCCGCTCACATCATCACCGGTCTGCCCGACGGCTACGGCCGCGGCCGCATCATCGGCGACTACCGCCGCGTCGCCCTCTACGGCGTCGACGCCCTGATCGCCGACAAGGAGGCCCAGAAGGCCTCCACGCCCTCCGTCATGACCGAGGAGACCATCCGCGATCGCGAGGAGCTGTCCGAGCAGATCCGCTCCCTCAAGCAGCTCGTCGAGCTCGGCAAGCTGTACGGCTTCGACATCGCCCGTCCGGCCGCCAACACCCAGGAGGCCATCCAGTGGATGTACCTCGCCTACCTGGCTTCCGTGAAGGATCAGAACGGCGCTGCCATGTCCATCGGCCGCACCTCCACCTTCATCGACATCTACGCTGAGCGCGACCTCAAGAACGGCACCTTCACCGAGGAGCAGATCCAGGAGTTCGTCGACCACTTCATCATGAAGCTGCGTATGGTCAAGTTCGCCCGTACCCCCGAGTACCAGAACCTGTTCTCCGGCGACCCGCAGTGGGTCACCGAGTCCATCGGCGGCATGGGTGTCGACGGCCGTACCCTCGTCACCAAGATGAGCTACCGCTACCTCCACACCCTGGAGAACATGGGTACCTCCCCGGAGCCGAACCTGACCGTCCTGTGGTCCACTCACCTGCCCCAGGCCTTCAAGGAGTTCTGCGCCAAGACCTCCATCGCGTCCTCTTCCATCCAGTATGAGAACGACGACGTCATGCGCGTCTACCACGGCGACGACTACGCCATCGCCTGCTGCGTGTCCTCCATGCGCGTCGGCAAGGAGATGCAGTTCTTCGGCGCCCGCGCCAACCTCGCCAAGTGCCTCCTGTACGCACTCAACGGCGGTGTCGACGAGGTCTCCAAGAAGCAGGTCGGCCCGAAGTTCCGTCCGGTCGAGGGCGACACCCTTGATTTCGACGACGTCATGGCCAAGTACAACGACATGATGAAGTGGCTCGCCGGCGTGTACGTGAACACGCTGAACGTCATCCACTACATGCATGACAAGTACTGCTACGAGTCCATCCAGATGGCCCTGCACGACAAGGACGTCCACCGCTGGTTCGCCACCGGTATTGCCGGCCTGTCCGTCGTGGCCGACTCCCTGTCCGCCATCAAGTACGCCAAGGTCCACCCGGTCCGCGACGAGAACGGCGTCATCGTCGACTTCAACATCGAGGGCGACTTCCCCAAGTACGGCAACGACGACGACCGCGTCGACGTCCTCGCCCACGACATCGTGCACCAGTTCATGGAGTACATCCGCATGAACGACACGTACCGCAACTCGGTGCCCACCACTTCCGTCCTGACCATCACCTCCAACGTGGTGTACGGCCAGAAGACCGGTGCCACCCCCGACGGCCGTAAGGCCGGCGTGCCGTTCGCTCCTGGCGCCAACCCCATGCACCAGCGCGACACCCACGGTGCCATCGCCTCCCTGTCCTCCGTCTCGAAGCTTCCCTTCCGTGACGCTCAGGACGGCATCTCCAACACCTTCTCCATCATCCCGGGCGCGCTCGGCAAGGAGGACCAGGTTATGTTCGGCGATCTGGATCTCGGTGACGTCTCCTTCGAGAACCCGGTTGCCTGCTGCGACTGCACCGATTCCTCCGCTCCCGAGGGCTCCGAGGACCGCTAAGGCCATCGGACATTCGGTCCGTCTGTAATGTTTCCGCGCCGGTGGTAATTCTTATTCACCGGCGCGGTCAATGCTGATATAATTTCAGTAACAATTCCTATTTCGGCGCGAGAGGGCGCCGAAGATGAAAAGGAGTGCACCAATGAAGGTTGCTGACATCCCGCAGGCTCAGGCCGACAATCTCGTGAGCATGATCGACGCTTACGCCGAGAAGGGTGGCCACCACCTGAACGTCAACGTGTTCAACCGTGACACGCTGCTCGACGCCCAGGCTCACCCGGAGAAGTACCCCCAGCTCACCGTTCGCGTTTCCGGTTACGCTGTGAACTTCCACAACCTGACCAAGGCTCAGCAGGACGAGGTTATCTCCCGTACCTTCCACGATAGCTTCTAAGCGATCACCCACACGGGCACCGCTCAAGCGAGGGACGTCGGCATTGCCGGCGTCCCTTTTTGCATTGCTGGGCGGGTCTACAGGCTGAGAAGGGATGCGAGTCCGAGGAATAGGACAAGGAGGGCGAGGTTGATGGCGGTGAACCAGAGCAGGTAGCGCCCGGTTTGCGCGTCACGCGAACGTCCATAGACACGTAGCGTGATCAGGCTTGCGAGAGAGGCGACCGGTGTTCCCAGGCCTCCGATATTGGTGCCGACAAGCAGTCCGATGCCGTTGCTGCTAAACCCGGAGAGCATGATCGCGGCGGGGACGTTGCTTATGACCTGGCTGGCCAGTGTCGAGACGAGGATCTCACGCCCGACGACGATGGACTGCAGGGTGCTGGCGATGACTTGAACGTGTTTGATGTTTCCCACAAAGATGAAGAAGCAGGCAAAGGTGATAAGAAGGCTGTAATCGAGGTGTTTGAGTACGCTGCGATCGAATATGAGGCAGCCAATCAGAGTGATGGGCACACAGAGCTCCCAGCTCACGACCCTTCCAACGCAGGCGAGTGCGAGGAGGAATAAGGCGCCGTAAGCGAGGGCGAGCCGTGTATCGACCTTGGAATCGGCGGCTTTGCCGAGCGTTGCCTTCGTATTGGGAATGAGCATGCATGGGGCGATGGAGGCAAGGAGCCCGATGATGCCGTAGGGTGCGATTGCGGTGAGGAATTCACCGAGTTCGAGCTCGTACGCTGAGTAGAGGTAGATGTTCTGCGGGTTGCCGATGGGCGTCATCATCGAGCCGAGATTTGCCGCGACGGTTTGTGCGACGAGTGTGATGATCGTCGAGCGCGGTTCGGAGCCCTGGAAGAGCAACAGGGTGAGGGGTGCGAACGAGATGAGGGCGACATCGTTCGTGACGATCATGGCGGTGAAGAAGGAGAGCGTGACGAGCAGGAGCGAGAGGCGTCGCTGCGTGCCTTCGGTGCGGGTGAGCAGGGATCGTATACGCGCCAGCAGGCCGGCGCGCGTGAAGCCGGCTACGACGGTCATGAGACAGAAGAGAAGGCCGATGGTGCGCCAGTCGATTGCCTCGGCGTATGCGGACCAGTTTTGAGGCACTGGCGGGAACAGGCAAGCCGAGAGGAGCGCTGCGAGGGCCGCGACGACGAGCACGGCTTCAGCTTGGATGAAGGAACGAATTCGATCGATGAGGGGGAGTTGCATGCTGGTCCTCAGGTTCGGGCGACAGGTGAAAATGACCGAGATGAATGCGGCCAACGGGGTATTATAACTTGCGAAATAATGCGTCTGCAGCCGTGTCTGCAGGTAAAGAGGGAGATGCGATTATGGCACGTGTTCAGCTAGATGAGGATAGGGACGTCGAGTCCAGATATGCGCTCGGGCGCATCCACTCCATCGAGAGCATGGGCACCGTGGACGGGCCGGGTGTGCGTTTCGTGGTGTTCACCCAGGGGTGCCCCATGCGCTGCGCGTATTGCCACAACCCGGACACGTGGACCGTGGGCGAGGGGGCCGGTACGTGCGTGTCGGTCGAGCGCCTGTTGGGAGAGTACGAGAGCAACAGGCCGTTTTACCGCACCGGCGGCCTGACCGTCACGGGCGGCGAGCCGTTGCTTCAGCCCGAGTTCGTGGGCGATCTGTTCGCGGCCGCCCATGCGGCGCCTGCGGGCCGTATCCACACATGTCTGGACAGCTGTGGATACGCGTATAACCCCAAGAAGCCAGAGCGTTTTGAGAAGCTTCTGAGCGAAACCGATATGGTCCTGCTCGACATCAAGCACAGCGACCCTGTGGGGCATAAGGCCCTGACCGGATGCGAGCCCGATCGCATCATCGCGTTCGGCGACGAACTCGCCAGGCGCAAGATCAAGGTCGTGATCCGCCACGTAGTGGTTCCCGGAATCACGGACACGGAAGAGGAGTGCGAGGCACTCGGACGCCTCATCGCCCCATGGCACAACGTGGTGGGTCTCGAGATGCTGCCTTATCACACGATGGGCATCGTCAAATATGAGCAGCTTGGCTTGGAATATCCGCTCAAGGGTGTGCCCGCGATGGACAAGGGCCGCATGCCCGCCCTTCGCGAGGCGGTTATGCGCGGGTTGCGCGCAGGCCGTGCGGCGGAACACAACTGCCAGGGTTAAGCAAAAGCGGCGGGAAAGCTCCCACCGCTTTTTGTTGCGCTGTATGGGGCGTGATCGGGGCTAATGTCACAGATATTCGATCTGAGCGCCTTGCGTGTCGCAGGTGAGAATGTGCGTCTCGCAGGTGGGGAAGGCCTCGCGGAGCCGGACCTGCAGGAATTTGGCGACGATAGTGTCGTCGGTCACCGCCATGAGGGTCGAGCCCGAGCCGGAGATCCACAGCGTTCCGGCGCCGCCTTCCAGGCAGGTTGCGCGGATGCCGTCGTAATCGGGGATGAGCGCGCGACGGAAGGGCTCCTGTAGGCGGTCGTCGTTTGCGGCCGCGATGAGCGCAAGGTCGCCCGTCTCCAGGCCGCGCGTCATGCCGGCGATGCGGCCCATCTGCCATACGGCGTCTGCGAGTGCGACCTGCTGCGGCACGACCTTCCGCGCCTCGCTCGTGTGGACCTCGTAGGGCGGGATGACGGTGATGAAGCGGAGGCGATCGCTGACCTCGTAGCGCAGGCAGCGGGGAAGTCCGCCCTCGGGCGTGAACGAGCACACGGCCCCGCCGAGGATGGCGGGGGCGACGTTGTCGGGATGTCCTTCGACGGCGGTTGCGATGCGCACGAGCTCGGCGCGGTCGACGGTGTGCCCGGTCAGCGCGGCGGCCGCCATGATGCCCGCGACGACGCAGGTCGAGCTCGAGCCCAGGCCGCGGGCGACGGGCACCTCCGTCTGGATGTCGATTTTCACGGGGAAAGGCTCCTCGCCCCACTCGCGCAAAGCGTCAACGAGCGATGCGTATACAAGGTTGTTCTCATTTTGGAACTCCTCGGGGCATCCGGTGATCTGCAGTTCATCGGCGCGCTCAAACGTGAAATGCGAGTAGAGCGAAACGGCCATTCCGAGCGTGTCGTATCCGATGCCGAGGTTCGCGCTGGTGGCGGGTACGGTGATCTTGATCATTTGAGACCTCCGGCCGCCTGCTCCACAAAGGACGCCATGCCGTCGATGTCCACAACGTCGGTGTGCAGCACGGGCTTGTCCTGCAGTTCTGCGAGCTGAGCGGGCGCACAGGTGTCCGTTGCCTTCTCCAGGACCTGCATGCAGGCGAAGTCGTCGGGCGGGCAGAACAGGCCGAGCGCGCCGGCGACCGCACGCGGGAACTTGTACGGGTTCGCGGTGGAAAGCAGGACGCGGGCCTTGGAACCAGGGGCGGCGGGCATGTGGCTCAGCACGTGGTAGCCGCAGGCGGTGTGCGGGTCGATCAGATAACCGTTTTCATCCCAACAGGCTTTGATGGCGCGGGCAACCTCATCCTCATCGGCCCAGCCACAGGCGAACACCTCCCGAATCTTGGAGAGCAGCTCGTCGGGAAGGGTGTAGGAGCCCTCATCTGCCAGCTGGCCCATGAGTCGGGAGACGAGTTCGACGTCGCCGTCGGACAGGTAGTAGAGCATGCGCTCGAGGTTTGAGGAAACGAGGATGTCCATGGACGGCGAGGTCGTGGTGAAGAAGGGGCGCTTGCGGTCGTACGTACCCGTGGTGAGAAAGTCGAACAGCACGTTGTTCGCGTCGCTCGCCACGATGAGCCGTGCCACGGGAAGACCGAGGCGCTTGGCGTAATAGCCGGCGAGGATGTCGCCAAAGTTGCCGGTCGGCACGCAGAACTCGACTTCGTCGCCGCATGAGATATCGCCGGAGCGAAGGAGCTGCGCGTATGCGGCGAAGTAGTACACGACCTGGGGCACGAGACGGCCGACGTTGATGGAATTGGCGCTGGAGAGCATGACGCCCTGGGCAGAGAGACGCTCGGCGAGCTCGCGATCGGCGAAGATCTGCTTGACGGCGGTTTGCGCATCGTCGAAGTTGCCGCGCACGCCGCAGACGGCCACGTTGGCGCCTTCTTGGGTGCTCATCTGCAGCTCTTGCACGCGGCTGACCTTGCCTTCGGGATAGAAGACGGTGATGCCGACGCCCGGGGCATCGGCGAATCCGGCGAGAGCCGCCTTGCCGGTGTCGCCGGAGGTGGCGGTCACGATCATGATCTTCTCGTCCCCGGCGCCGTTGTTCGAGCCCGTGCGGGCCATGAGGCGGGGCAGCATCTGGAGGGCGACGTCTTTGAAGGCGCTCGTGGGGCCGTGCCAGAGCTCGAGCACGTGCGTGGGCACGCCGCCGGCGTTGGCCGGCGCGAGGCGCTTCACGGGCGTGATTTCGGCATCGGAGAAAGTCTCCTCATATGCCTCGGAGACGCACGCCGCGATCTCTTCGGGGGCGTAGTCGGTCAGCAGCGCAGCGAGCACCTCGCGGGCCAGGTTGAGATAGCCCATCTCCGAGAGGCCGGCGAGCGGGATCTGCGTGCAGCCGAGCTCATCGCACACATATAGACCGCCGTCGGGTGCGATTCCCCGACGGATGGCTTCTTTTGAGGTGAGCGGCGCCTCGTGGGAACGGGTGCTGTGGTACGTCGCCATGCTTGGGTCTCCTCGCTGCCGATGTCGTCGTGCGTTCTGCCATAGTAGCAGAGCGCGTTGCTACACCATGGTAAAGCACTGCAGCCCCATTGCTTTCCAGCGGGGCTTCACACGTCGTTTCGCAATTGGAAACATAGGTAGCGATTCTTGGGAAAGAGCCGGATGGGGGAGCGGTCGGGCACTTGCTCATGGTAAAGTGGCTGCCTACGTGACCATGCGCCCATATCGACGTGCGCCAGGGGAAAGGCATTCGCTCCATATGATCAAGATCACCAAGTTCGGCGGCTCCTCTGTCGCCGACGCCGAGCATTTCAAAAAGATCAAGGGGATCATCGACGCCGATCCCGCGCGCCGCTTCGTGGTGGTAAGCGCGTGCGGCCGCCGTCATAAGGCCGACACGAAGGTCACCGACCTGCTGTATCTCGTCGATGCGCATGTGAACTACCATGTGTCCTGTGAGGACCTGCTCGCCGACATCGGGCAGCGCTATTTCGACATCGCCGATGAGCTGGGGCTCTCCTATCCCATCCGCGAAGAGTTTGCCGCCTTTGCCGAGCGCGCCCGTTCCGGTGGCTACACCACCGAGGAGCTGGTGAGCCGCGGCGAGTACTTCACCGCCCGCCTCATGGCCGAGTACCTGGGGCTGCCGTTCATCGACGCTGCGGACATGGTGGCCTTCCACCACGACGGCACGCTGTCGATGTCGCGTACGGCCAAGCTCGTCAAGCAGAACGCCCGCGAGGGCGGGTTCGTGATGCCGGGCTTTTACGGCGCCACCAAGGAGGGCAAGGTCAAGCTGCTCGACCGCGGCGGTGGCGACATCTCCGGCTCGATTCTCGCCCAGTGCCTCGAGGCTGATCTGTACGAGAACTGGACGGACGTCTCGGGCTTCCTCTCCGCCGACCCGCGCATCGTCCCGGGCGCCCAGCCCATCCCGCGCATCACCTACGAGGAGCTGCGCGAGCTGTCTTACATGGGCGCGAGCGTCTTGCACGAGGAGGCGGTCTTCCCCGTCCGCGATGCCGGCATCCCGCTCGTCATCAAGAACACGAACGCCCCCGATGACCCGGGCACGATCATCTCCGAAACCGCCAAGGAAGGCGATACCGAGCCGATCATCACCGGTATCGCTGGCAAGCGCAACTTCCTGGCCATCAATGTCTCGCGCGACCGCACCAAGAGCCGCATCGGCTTCATGCGTCGCGCCCTGTCTGTGTTCGAGCGCTACGGCGTGTCCGTCGAGCATATGCCCACGGGCGTCGACCAGTTCGCCGCGGTCGTGCAGGCCGCCGACGTCAAGGATTCGCTGTACTCGCTCGTCTCCGACATCCAAGAGGAGGTCGAGCCGCTCGAGATCGAGGTCGTGGAGAATCTGGCGCTCATCGCCACCGTGGGCCGCAACCTGTGCGGACGCGCGGGCATCTCGGGCCATCTGTTCGGCAAGCTCGGCGAGGCGGGTGTGAGCGTCCGCATGATCACGCAGGGCTGCGACGAGATCAACATCATCATCGGCGTCGAGGAGCGCGATTTCGACCTCGCGATCAAAACCATCTACGAGGCGTTTTCCGACGAGAACGGTATCGTGACGACCGCCGAGTTGGAGCCCGCGCCGCGCGCGTTCTAGGCGCGAGGCAAAGGTTGCCGGAACCATGCATACCCAATGCGAACTGTGAGGAGTGGGGCAAGATGAAGAAGTACGCCGTCGCTATCGTAGGGGCCACGGGGGCCGTCGGCACGCAAATGCTCGCGTGCCTGGAGGAACAGCAGTTCCCGGTCGGCGCACTCAAACTCTTGGCGAGTCCGCGTTCGGCCGGCAAGGTCGTGTCGACCCCGTGGGGCGAGGTCACGGTCGAGGTGGCCGCGCCCGAGGCGTTCGACGGCGTTGATATCGTGCTGGGTGCCGCCGAGGACGACGTGGCGAAGGCCCTGTACCCCGAGGCCGTGCGCCGCGGTGCCGTGGTGGTGGACAACTCGCACGCCTTCCGCCTGGACGAGGATGTGCCGCTGGTCATCCCGGAGATCAACGCGGCCGATGCCCTTACGCACAAGGGCATCATCGCAAATCCCAACTGTGCCACCATCATCGGCCTGGTGCCGACTTGGCCGCTTCACCAGCTGGCCGGCGTGAAGCGCATGATCGTATCCACCTATCAGGCCGCGTCCGGTGCGGGCGTACCTGGCATGCGCGAGCTCGAAGAGCAGATCGGCTGCATGGGCCGCGGCGAGCAGATCCCCGCTCCCGCTGCGTTTGCGGCGCAGCTGGCGAGCAACCTCATCCCGCAGATCGGCGGGGAGAAGTATCAGGGCTTCACCTCCGAGGAGATGAAGATGCAAAACGAGGGCCGCAAGATCATGCACCTGCCCGATCTCCGCGTGAACTGCACGTGCGTGCGCGTTCCCGTCTTGCGCTCTCATTCCGAGAGCGTCACGCTCGAATTCGAACGTGACATCACGCTTGAGCAGGCGCGCGAGGCTCTCGCGTCCGCTCCCGGTGTGAAGCTTGTGGACGACCTGGCCGCCGAGTCCGCGCACGACCGCTGGCCCATGCCGCTGGATACTACCGACCAGGACCTCATCTGGGTCGGCCGCGTACGTCGCGACATCTCCAACCCCGACGCCCTGCGCGGCATCACCTTCTGGTGTTGTGGCGACCAGATCCGCAAGGGCGCTGCCACCAATGCCGTCCAGATCGCCAAGCTCCTGTGCGAATAGCGACATGCGTCGCCGTAGGATACGGATGTCTTGCGCGGTCTTGACGGCCCTGTACCATTCGGTCGGAAATACTCGGCCGGTGGTCGGTAATTAATCTACATATCAAGTTTCAGTGTGTACAATCTGATGTCACGCACAGAACGGGGAAGGCGCCGGCGACGAGAGATACGACCGGCGCCTTCGCCATATGTAATATCGATTAGATTGGTCGTGATCTTGTGGGTAAGTACGTCATCGTGGTCGAGTCCGGTTCGGACGTCTCGCCGGAGCAATGCGAGCGCTACGGTATCGTGATCGTCCCGATGCACGTGACGATCGGCAGCGAGACGATGGACGACGGTTCCATCGACCCGCTCGAGATCTACTCTCGCTGCAACGAGCTCGGCGAGATGCCCAAGACAAGCGGCTGCACTCCCGGCGACTTTGAGAAGGTCTTCGACCGCATTCACGCCGAACAGCCCGATGCGACCATCCTCCACCTCGCGTATTCCGAGGCGACTACCTGCTCGCACCAGTCTTCCAAGATCGCCGCCCAGGGCCGCGACTACGTCTACTCCATGGACACGCGTTTCGTCTCCGTGGGCCAGGGGCTCGTGGCCGTCGAGACCGCCAAGTACATCGAGGCCCATCCCGATGCCACGGTCGAGGAGATCTTCTCCTACGCCGAGAGCGTGATGGATCGCATCCTGCTCGGCTTTGTCCCCACCGACCTCGGCTTCCTCAAGGCCGGCGGTCGACTCTCCAACGTCGCGTTCCTCGGCGCGCACCTGCTCAAGATCAAACCCTGCATCGAGGTGCTCGGCGGTAAGTTCCTCGCCACCAAGAAGTTCCGCGGTTCCATGCTCAAGTGCGCGCATTCCTTCATCGACCACATGATCGAGAAGGGCGATATCGACTACTCCTACATCGGTCTCGCCTACTCTGTGGGACTGTCCGACGAGCTCCGCACGGAGATGGAGGCATATGCCCGCGAACTGGGATTTAAGGAGATCGCCTGGACCAAGGTCGGCGGCGTGATCTCCAGCCACTGCGGCCCCACTGCTTTCGGCGCCGTGCTCATCCAAAAGCCCAAGGCGTAAAGCGCGCTCGATAGCCTCAGAGGTCGTGTCGGCACCTCAATTTAGGGACAGTCCCTAAATTGAGGTGGCGCGGGCTTTGCCGGCCGAATTGATGCGGTGTTTGCCTTCCTCTTCTTCCGGTGGCGCTATGAGTGGGTGTGGGACGTTGCGCTAGCCACTTGATTCGCATTGTGCAAACTAATACGCGGAACTATGTTAATCACGAAGTCTTTCTTATGCTAATTGCTAAGTCAGAGCTATGTTAATCATGAAGTCAGTCTTATGATAATCACGAAGTGCGAATGAAACCATAGGCTATCTCCGTGTGATTCAGTCTCGTAAAAAGCAGGGGGCCGCTCATGATCTTGCGTGATATGAAGAAGAAGCTGTTGCAATTGGCAACGAAGTTTCCCGTCGTTTCGGTCACGGGGCCACGCCAGAGTGGGAAGTCAACGCTCATCAAAAACGCGTTTCCCACGTATACGTATCTATCGTTTGAAGACCCCTCGACGCGCGAGCTGTTCCAGGCCGACCCGACGAGCTTCCTCAAGCGCTATTCCCACAACGTGATTTTCGATGAGGCACAGCGCGCGCCCGAGTTGTTTTCGTATTTGCAGGGGATGGTCGATGGGCGCGACGAACCCGGCTCGTTCATCATCTCCGGTTCGCAGAACTTCCTGTTGTCGAAAAGTGTTTCGCAGTCACTTGCGGGGCGCGTTGGAATCTTGCGCCTGCTGCCGCTTTCTCATGGTGAAATCGTTCGCGGCGCACAGCGCTCGGAGAGCGCTTGGAGTTGGGCGTATCGTGGGGGCTATCCGCGCGTCATCGCATCGGATATCGATCCGCTCGATTTCTACCCCGCGTATGTCGAGACGTATCTGGAACGTGATGTCCGCCAGGAGCTCGGCGTGGCGAAGATCGAGGAATTCTCGCGCTTCATACAGCTTTGTGCGCTGAGATCCGGAGAGCTCCTCAATGTTTCGAGCCTGGCGAGCGATTGCGGCATCTCGCCCGCGACTGCCAATAATTGGATTTCGATTCTGTCATCGAGCTATGTGATTCACCTGCTTAGGCCCTATGCGACCAATCGGGGAAAGAGGCTCGTGAAAACGCCCAAGCTCTATTTTTACGACAGCGGGCTGCTGTGCAACCTTCTTGGAATAGAAGATGCCGATGAGCTTGCGATGCACCCCCAGAGAGGGGCCGTGTTCGAGACTGCGGTCGTGTCGGAGCTCATGAAGGAGTATCTCAATCGCGGGAGGACGCCGCACCTTTCTTTCTGGCGCGATACCAATAAAAACGAAATCGACGTCATCGTCGAAAAGGGGCCCGTTCCCTTCGCCGCAATAGAGGTCAAATCTTCCGCGACGTTTCGTGCCAAATACTTCGATGTGATCGAGCGCATCGCTCCGCGCGAGCTTGGGCTCAAGGCGGACAGCTGCTCTGTGGTGTATGCAGGGGAAGACGCGCTATCGAGTCCCCGCGGCCGTCTTGTGCCGTATGCGGACATCCCGAGCATCCTGGGCTTTGGGGGACAGAGCCATCTTGCAGCACCTCAATTTAGGGACAGTCCCTAAATTGAGGTGCCGACGGGCTTTCGCGGGGGTTGCACTCGCCCGTGTTTGACACCCCCTCTCGTGGGTAGAACATACGAATATGACTGTATGAGGTAATGGGAGCGCGGCCATGGCGTATATCGAGTTCAAAGACGTCACGAGGGTCTACGGATCCGATGGGTCAGAGGTGCACGCCCTCGATGGGGCGTCATTCGAGGTCGAACGCGGCGAGCTCGCTGTGATTCTCGGCGCCTCTGGAGCCGGCAAGACCACGGCCCTCAACATTTTGGGCGGCATGGACAGCGCCACGAGCGGGCGCGTGGTGGTTGACGGGCGCGACATCAGTGCCGCCTCCGAGGACGATCTCGTGGAATATCGCCGCGCCGACGTGGGCTTCGTGTTCCAGTTCTACAACCTGGTGCCAAATCTCACGGCGCTCGAGAACGTCGAGCTCGCCTCGCAGATTTGCCCCGATTCGCTGGATGCCGTCGAATGCCTGCGCAAGGTCGGCCTGGGGGAGCGCATGGCGAACTTCCCCGCCCAGCTTTCCGGCGGCGAGCAGCAGCGCGTATCCATCGCGCGTGCCATCGCCAAGAATCCCAAGCTCCTGTTGTGCGACGAGCCCACCGGCGCGCTCGACTACCAAACGGGTAAGCAGGTGCTTCAACTGTTGCAGGACACCTGCCGTCGCGACGGCATCACCGTGCTCATCATCACGCACAACTCCGCGCTCGCCCTCATGGCCGACCGCCTGATCCGCTTCAAGAGCGGGCACGTGATAGACATGCAGGTAAACGAGCATCCCGTGCCCATCTCCGACATCGAGTGGTAGGCGGAGCGCATCATGAGGGGGAAGAAGGCCTGCGTCCGGCCCAGCGCATTCGCGACCGATATCGAACGTACCATCACGGGCAACCTCAAGCGGTTCATCTCGCTGTTCGTGATCACCGCGCTCGGCGCCACCATGCTGGTGGGTCTCAAGGCGGCCTGCGACGACCTGCGCTTCACCGCCGATGATTACTACGACGCTCAGCGCCTGTTCGACATATCGGTCAAATCGACGCTCGGCCTGGACGAAGCCGACATCTCCGCGCTCAGCGAGGTGGATGGGGCCGAAGTCGCGGAGGGCGGTTACACCGAGTCCGCTTACACCCAGGTAGACGGCTTGAGCGAGAAGGTCGATCTCAAAGCGCTCTCCGCAGCCGGCCTCAACGAGCCCCGTGTGATAGAGGGCCGCCTTCCGCGCGACGTGCATGAGGTGGCCGTCACGCAGAAGTACCTGGATGCGAGCGGCAAGAAGATTGGCGACACCGTGACCTTCGAGAGCGCCGAGGAGAAGCACGGCGGCACGGCCGAAGAGGGCTCCGATGCCGCCGGATCAACTGATGCAACGGCAATTTTCGAGCGCGGCCGTTACACCATCACCGCATCCGTGTTCGATCCCATGGATGTGAACGCCGGCAGCAAGACCATGAGCTTCCGTAGCACCGGCGGTCCGCAGTACGCGTTCTTCCTCACGCCCGCCGCCGTGGTGGACCGCGATGCGTTTACCGTCGCCTACCTTCGTGTTGCCGGCGCCTCCGAGCTCATGTCCTACTCGAATGAATACAAGGAGCTCATCGATGGCGTCAAGGGACGCGTCGAGCAGATTCGCGAGCGTCGCGAGGCGGAGCGCACGAGCGATGTGAAGGACGATGCCCTCGCGCAGATCGACGAGCGCCGCAGCGAGGCCGACGAGGCGCTCGACGCAGCCGCCGGCGAGCTTGCGAGCGCCCAAACCAAGATCGATGCCGCCCGCGCTCAGATCGCGAACGGCAAACTCGAGCTCGACGCCAAGCGTGCCGATGCCTCCCATCAGCTCGATGCCGCCCAGTCCAAGCTTGATGCCGGTTTGGCCCTCATTGCGCGCGAACAGGGCAAGCTCGACTCGGCCCGTTCGGAGCTCACCGACGCTCTCGCCGGCATCGCCAAGGCGGAGGCCGCGGTCGACGTGATCCAACCGCTGCTCGGCGATCGCTGGCCCGCCGATTTGTGGGCACGCCTGCAAAAGGGTGATGCAGCGGCTGTCGATCCGTTCGTCTCCTCCGTGGTTCCGCTGGTGCGTGAGGCCCGCGGTGAGCTCGATCAGGCGCGCACCCTTGTGGCAGAGATAAAAGGGCTCGTTTCCGGGTTGCCCACCGCCTCCCCCGAGGACAAGGCTCAGATTGCGCTCATGCTCGAGCGTCTGGATGCGCTGACCGGTGGCAGGTACGCCGCCGCCATCGACGCCGTTCGCGCCATTGTGAGCCTGTATCCGGAGGATGCCGGCCAGATCCAACAGGCCGTTTCCAAACTCTCCTCGATCGAGAAGATGCTGGGCTCCACCGCTTCGTCGCTCGATGCCATGCTCGCCGATGACGGTGCGCAGATTCGCGCCCTTGCCGAGGGCATGGCGCGCAAGAGCGAGGTGCAGGCGGGGCTTGAGCAGGTCGCGGCGGGCCAACGTCGCCTGGATGCCGAACGCTCCCGTGCCGAGCGCGGCCTAGGTCAGCTCGACGCCGCCCGTGAGCAGATGAAATCTCAGATTGCCGAGGCCGAGGCCCAGCTCATCGCCGGCGAGGGCGAGGCGGCCTCCGGCCAGTCCGAGCTCAACGCCGGCAAGGCGGAGCTCGAGGCCAACCGCGCCGATGTCAATGCGCGGTTCGCCCAGGCTCGGGCCGATGTCGACGGCATCGAGCGCGCGAAGTGGTACATCCAAGATCGCGGCGCGCTGCCGAGTTACGCGAGCATCGAAAGCGATGCGAGCTCGATCGAGTCCATCGCCACGGTGTTCCCGCTCATCTTCTTCACGGTCGCCGTGCTCATCAGTCTCACCACGGTCACGCGTATGGTCGAGGAGGACCGCGGCCTCATCGGCGTGTACAAGGCGCTGGGTTACGGCCGTGGCCGCATCTTGTCCAAGTACCTCATCTACGCGTTCGCCGCCTGCCTGGTGGGCGGTATCGCCGGTGACGCGCTCGGATTCATCGCCCTTCCCGCGGTGATCTTCACCATATTCAAGACCATGTACGCATTGCCCCCGTTCCAGCTGCACTTCAACATGTTCACGGCGGTGCTCGGCATCGCCCTGTTCGCGCTCGGTATCGTGGGTGCCACGTTCCTGGCCTGCCGTCACGTGCTCAAGGAGACGCCTGCCTCGCTTATGCGGCCAAAGGCCCCGCGTGCGGGCAAGCGCATCTTGCTGGAGCGCATCACCCCGGTGTGGCGCCGGCTGTCCTTCCTCAACAAGGTGAGTGCCCGCAACTTGTTCCGCTACAAGAAGCGCTTCTTCATGACGGTGTTCGGTATCGCGGGCTGCACCGCCCTCATGATCTGCGGCCTGGGCATTCGCGATACCGTGATCTCGCTCAAACCGCGTCAGTACGGGCCTGCCGGCGTGGTTCGCTACGACCTGCTGGCCGTCACCACCGACGAGGATTTCGTGCAAGGTGAGCGCGAGCTGCGCGAGACGGGCATGGTCGATACCATGCTCGAGGCGCGCGTCGACAGCGTGACCGCCGAATTCGGGGGAGCGAGGGAGAGCGCTCAGCTCGTCGTTGTTCCCGACAACGCCGATTTGTCCGCGTACATGAAGACCGAGGATGGCTCGAACACGACCTTCCTCGCCCCCGCGATGGGCGGAGAGGAGCTTTCGCTGCCAAGCGACGGCAACGGCGTCCTCGTGACCAAGAACGTCGAGCAGGTGCTCGGTTTCTCGCTCGGCGACGAGCTCCTCCTGCAAGACTCGACGCTGAGCCAGGGGTCGGCGCGCGTGGATGGCATTGCCGTGAGCTTCCTGGGCAACTTCGTGTTCATGACCGAGAGCGCTTATGCCGAGGCCTTCGGCGAGCCGTGCGTCCCGAATGCGCTGTTGACCAACCTCACGGGCACAGATGAGCAGAAGATCGAGCTGGCCGATCGCTTGACGGCGGGCGACACGTTCGTGAACGTGAACAGCTCGACGAAGATCGCCAATGACTTCTCGGAGAGCTTCAAGATCATCGATGTGGTGGTGTACGTCGTGACCGTGATGGCCGCGGCGCTGGCCTTCGCCGTGGTGTTCACGCTGTCCAACACGAACATCTCCGAGCGAGAGCGCGAGCTTGCCACGATCAAGGTGCTCGGCTTCAGGCGTGGCGAGGTGCATCGCTATATCAACAAGGAGACGATCGTCCTCACGCTTATCGGCATTGTGGCTGGTTGGCCGCTCGGCTACGTGATCACGAGATTCCTCACGTATGTGCTGCGCATGCCGTCGCTGTTCTTCGACACGATTGTGGAGCCGCAGACGTACCTGTTCGCCTCGGTGATGTCGTTCGTCTTTACACTGATCATCAACCGGATGACCAACCGCAGTCTCGATCGCATCGACATGGTGGGTGCCCTTAAGAGCGCGGAGTAGGGCAAAGGCCGTCCGTCTGAGATAGACGCCGCGGTACAATGGCGGGGACGAGAGGGGCCCGCATGATCACGACCATATATCACTCGCCGCTGGGCGACATTTCGCTTGCCGCCACTGCGCGCGGGTTGGCCGGTCTGTGGTTTCGGGGGGTCGACTGTGCTCCCTCGATGTGCGCCGATTCCGCTCGCTTCGACATGAATGGCGGCGGCCTCATCGATCCCGATTCCGCTGCCACGGTCGAGGAGATCGAAGGTTGCGATGCGCTCTCGGGCGCCCGTCCCATGTGCGCGTCGAGTCCGGCGCACGGCTCCGCGATCGCCGTGTTGGAACGCTCCTGGGCGTGGCTCAACGCCTATTTCGCCGGGCAGGCTCCACGATGGGTTCCCCCGATGGATTTCGGCGGAGACGACTTCGAGCATGCGGTATGCGTGGCGCTGCTCGGGGTGCCGTATGGTGAGGTCGTCACGGTCGATGAGGTTGCGGCGAGCGTGGCGTCTCGAATCGGGGGTGCGCCCGATGTGTGCGCCGTCCGTGACGCCGCCTTGCGCTGCCCGGTTCGGGTCATCGTCCCCGTGCATCGCGTCGAAGGCCTTTTGACGCCCGACGACCCCCGTGAGCGCGTCAGCGTCGCGCTGCGCACCCTGGAAGCCACCTGCTGATCGGGCACCCCTTGGTTTTGCTGTGAAGTTCCTCACACGCGTCGGGCGATTCATGGTACAAAAGAGGTCCAGACAATTGATTCAACGAACCGAACGGGTTCCCAGCTCAAGCTGCTGTGAGGTGGGGGCCCTATTTTTATGGAGGTGGGTACATGGGAGATGTGCGATCTGGGACCGCGTCTGCGGGCTCTTCGAATAAGTGGGCGATTCTGCTCACCGTTCTCATCATGACGTTCATGGCGACGCTCGATTCGAGCATCGTCAACGTGGCGCTGCCGGTCATGCAAAAGGCGCTGGGGGCGGGACTCGACCAAATCCAGTGGATCTCGTCGGTGTACCTGCTGACCATGTGCGCCTTTTTGCTTGTGTTCGGCAGGTTGGGCGACCTGTATGGGAAGGTCCGATATTTCGAGATCGGCGTGGTGATTTTTTCCATCGGCTCCCTTATGTGCGGCATGTCGACCTCGCTGCCGGCGCTCGTGGCGTCTCGCGCGGTTCAGGGCATCGGCGGCGCATCGGCCATGGCGAACAATATGGGCATCATCACCGAAGCCTTTCCCGCCCGTGAGCGCGGCCGCGCGCTCGGCCTGCTGGCGAGCTTCGTGGCGCTCGGCATGATGTGCGGTCCGGTGTTGGGCGGTTTCATCGTGTCGATGTTCCCTTGGGAGGGCATTTTTCTCATCAACGTGCCGGTCGGCATCCTGTCCCTCGTCATAGGGCACTTCACCTTGCCGCGCTCGACGCCCGAATGCGCGGGACAGTCCATGGACGTCAAGGGCGCAGTGTTGCTCGTTCCCGGCATGTTGCTCACGTTCCTGTCCGTCACTATGATGCAGGGCAACGCGAGCCCCGCTGCCGCGCTCGCGCTCGTTGCGGGCGCGCTCATGCTCGTGTTCTTCGGGCTGCACGAGCGCCGCGTCGAGCATCCACTGGTCAACTTGGCGATCTTTTCCGACCGTCATTTCGCGGTGAACGTCGTCTGCCTGTTCATCAGCTTCGTCGCCATCGGTGTTTATGAACTCATGACGCCCTTTTACCTGCAGGATGCCCGTGGCTTCGACCCCGGTGCATCCGGCCTGATCTTCTGCATCATTCCCCTGGTGAACGCGGTTGCGGGTCCCATATCCGGTGCCGTGTCCGACCGCATCGGATGCAACCTGCTCACGGTTCTCGGCCTGGGTGCGTTCAGCGTGGGCCTGTACCTCACCGGCACGCTCGGGATGACGGCCACACTGCCGCAGATCCTGTTCTATCTGGGTTTGGCCTCGTTCGGCACGTCGATCTTCCAGTCTCCGAACAACTCGCTGATCATGGGCTCCGTCTCCACTGAGATGCTCGGATTTGCGGGCAGTGTGAGCGCGCTCGCCCGGTACCTGGGCATGGCGGTGGGTATTTCGGGCTCCACTTCGATCCTCTATGGCCAGATGAGCGTCGCAGCCGGCCGCCATGTGACGGCTTTCGTCGAGGGGAGGCCCGACATCTTCCTGTACGGGTACCATATCGTCTACGTCGTCACCGCCGCGCTCGTGCTCGTGGGCTTCGCTCTGGCGATGGGCCGCATGATCGCGCGTAGGCGTTCTCAGCGATAGGGCGTCTTTTGGCGCATGCGTCTCTTGATGGGTCCCGATGTGCTCGGGACCTATTGCCGTTTGGCGGATATGTCTCATTTTCATCATCGGAGTATGCGAAACTGGTACTCTACGTAATACATTGTTCGTCATTCGCATCACGGGAGGTTCGTCGCACGCATGCTGCTGGAACGCATTTCATCGCCGCAGGACGTGAAGGACCTCGATGCCGCCGACCTGCCGCTTCTTTGTTCTGAGATTCGCCAGGCCATCCTTTCGAGCTCGGCTTCGGTAGGGGGTCACATCGGTTCGAACCTCGGCGTCGTGGAGCTTACCGTCGCCTTGCACCGCGTGTTCGATTCGCCGACGGACAAGCTCATCTTCGACGTTTCCCATCAGACGTACGCGCACAAGATGCTCACGGGTCGCGCCGCGAACTACCTCGACGCCGAGCGTTTCGGCGGTCTGTCCGGTTTCACCAGCCCGACCGAGTCCGAGCACGACCTGTTCTCCGTCGGCCATACCTCCACTTCCGTGAGCCTCGCTTGCGGCATGGCCAAGGCGCGCGACCTCATGGGCGCCGATTACAACGTCGTCGCCGTCATCGGCGATGGCTCCATTTCCGGTGGTCTTGCGTTCGAGGGGTTTGACAACCTTGCCGAGCTCGGCACCGGCGTGATCGTCATCGTGAACGACAACGGCTGGTCCATCGCCGAGAATCACGGTGGCATCTACCGCAACCTCGCCGAGTTGCGCGAGGGCGAAGGCACCGCCCCCAACAACTTCTTCCGCTCCCTGGGGCTCGACTATCGCTTCCTCGCCAACGGCAACGACGAGGCGGCCGTCGAGCGCGCCTTGCTCGAGCTGCGCGATATCGACCATCCGGTCGTCCTGCACGTGTGCACCGTCAAAGGCTCCGGCTACGAGCCCGCAGAGGACGACGCCGAGGGTTGGCACCACGTGGGCCCCTTTGACATCGAGTCTGGCACGTATGAGGCGCTCCGCCGCAGCCGTTGCGAGAAGAGCGAGACCTACGCGGATATCACCGGCCGCCATCTGCTCATGTGTATGGCCGCCGATGAGCGCGTGGTGGGCATTTCCGCCGCCACGCCCTACATCATGGGCTTCACCAAGCCCCGTCGCGATGCCGCGGGTTCCCAGTTCGTGGATGTGGGCATTGCCGAGGAGCATGCCGTGACCTACGCCGCGGGCCTTGCGCGCGCAGGCGCCAAGCCGGTGCTCGGCCTGTACGGCGTGTTCATGCAGCGCGCGTATGACCAGCTCTGGCACGATCTGTGCCTGAACAACCTGCCGGCCGTCATCCTCGACTTCGGCTCCTCCGTGTATGGGACGAGCGATGCGACCCATCTGAGCTTCTTCGACCTCGCCCTGCAGGGGGCTCTGCCCAACTTGCGCTGCCTGGCGCCCACGTGTCGCGAGGAGTATCTCGCCATGCTGGATTGGGCTATCGACCAAGATTCTCGTCCTGTGGTCATTCGCGTTCCCGGCAATGGTGTCGTTTCCAATCCCGACTTCGCGCTCGACCCTAAGGCCCCGGCCGAGTTTACTCTCCCGCGCTATGACGTGGTGCACGAGGGTTCCGACGTTGCGATTCTCGCGTTGGGCAGCTTCTTCAGCCTGGGTGAGAGCCTGTGCGACGCGCTTTCCGCTCCTGCGGACGGCGGGCCTGCGCTCGATGCGACCCTGGTGAACCCGCGCTTCGCCACCGAACTCGATGAGGCGACCCTCAACGATCTCGCCCGTTCGCACCGTGTGATCGTGACGCTCGAGGACGGTGTGCTCGAGGGTGGTTGGGGTGAGAAGGTCGCTCGCTACCTGGGCCCGACCAGCGTACGGGTGCTGTGCTACGGCGTGCGCAAGGGTTTCCCGGATCGTTTCGACGCCGACGAGCTCCTTGCCGAGAACGGCATGGCCCTCGAGGCGATCACCGCCGATATCCGCGTCGCCCTTTCCTGACGTCGCATCGGGAGTGAGGCGTTCCCAATCCCATCTAACCCATCGATGACGCCCGCGCTCCATAACGCGGGCGTCATCGCGTAAAAGCTGTGGTTGCCGCGCAAGTGATACAAGTGCCGCGGTTGGGGCATAAGAACGCGTAAGTCCACGAGTGCGTTGGACTGACTGAGCAAACACTGCGGTATAATAAAGTATTATCGCATACAGGGGAAAGGAACCCTCATGAGCAAGACCATGCGTGAGTTCACGCTCGACCGTCGCCAGGTACTGGGCGCCGCAGTTGCCGGCGCGGCTACGTTGGGCCTGGCAGCATGCGGCGAGCAGCCGGCCGCCCCGGCGCCCGCCGGGTCCTCCACGGGAGATGCCGCTGAGGATCAGGAGCCCGCGCTTCTCGACGCCGTCGCCTATGACAAGCTGATCGCCTCCGGTGCCGTCGCCGATGACGCGACCATCGCCTCCAGCGAGTGGGCCCAAAAGATCAAGGACGCCGGGACGATGCGCCTCGGTGTCGTCCAGACCTCCATGCTCTTCAGCCTGTTGAATGAGAAGGACGGCAAGCTGCGCGGTTTCGATGCTGGTCTTTCCCAGCTGCTCGTCCGTTATATCCTGGGCGACGAATCCAAGTTCGAGGCCACGCAGGTCACGTCCGACACGCGCGAGTCCGTCCTGCAAAACGATCAGGTCGACGCGGTGTTCGCCACGTATTCCATCACTGAGGACCGCAAGAAACTCATCTCCTTCGCCGGTCCCTACTATGGCACGCAGCAGTCCATTCTCGTGCTCGCCGACAATGACGATATCGCCAGCGTCGACGATCTCGCGGGTAAGAACGTGGCCGCCCAGTCCGGTTCCACCGGCCCGAGCATCATGGAGGAGGTCTGCCCCGACGCCAAGCTTCAGGAGTTCAAGACCGACGAGGAGGCGCGCAGCGCCCTCGCCCAGGGTCGCGTGGACGCCTATGTCATCGATCGCAACATGCTCTTCTCCGACATGATGAAGCAGCCTGGTAAATACAAGATGGCTGGCGAGCCTTTTGGCCCCGAGGACCTGTACGGCATCGGCCTCCCGCTCGACTCCGATGGCGTCGCGTTCGTGAACGCCTTCCTGACCAAGGTCGAGGAGGACGGTACCTGGGAGGAGCTGTGGAAGCTCTGCATCGGCGATCGTGCCGAGATCGACGAGGTCCCGCAGCCTCCGGCGATCGGCGCGTAGGCTCGCGAGATGTGCGTGGCGTCGCTCGCACCGATGGAGGGCGACGCCGATTACGAGGATGTGCGGAGGCGCCCGCGCCTGCCTGCACGCGATGCGTGACGGGTGGGTCGGCGCCTCCGCGGCGTTGTAACTGACAGGGTCAAACGTGGGGAAGGGGTGTTCATGGGGCTGTCGGAGCTGATGGCGACCTATGGGCGCAATTATTGGGAGGCGCTGTTGTCCACCTGGGGGATGACGGCATTTTGCTTTGCGCTCGTGATGGCGCTCGCCGTCGTCGTGACCGTGATGCGCGTGTCCCCGTTCAAGCCGCTGCGCCTGCTGGGCGATGGCTACGTCCAGGTGTTCCGCAATATCCCGGGCGTTGCGCTGCTGATCATCATCGTATATGCGTTGCCCAGCTTGAAGCTGGTACTGCCGTACCGCACGTGCGTGATCCTCACGGTGGTGCTCGTGGCCTCCGCCTTTGGCTCCGAGAACTTCATGACCGGCATCAACACCATCGGCGTGGGCCAGATCGAGGCCGCGCGATCGCTGGGTCTTTCATTTGGGCAGATGCTCCGTCGGATCGTGATCCCCCAGGCCCTGCGCACCACGGTGCTGCCCATGACGAACCTGCTCATCGCCGTGCTGCTCACCACCTCGATCGGTTCGCAGGTCCCGCTCGATCCCCTTGAGCTCACCGGCGTGGTTTCCTATATCAACACGCGTGCGACCGGCGGCATCTTGGCCTTTGCCGTTTCGGCTGCCGGCTACGCGCTCACTGCGGTGGTCATCGCGTTCGTGGGCAATCGAATCGACCGGAAGGTGAGGATTGTCCGATGAGCGCCATGACTTCAACCTCCCGCCCCGTGAGTATCCGCGATGCCCTGTACGAGGCCCCCGGACCCAAGACTCTCGCGAAGATCCGCGTGGGAACGGCCGTCACAGCCGTGTTGGTCGCCCTGCTTTTGGGATTTGTGGTGTATCAATTTTGGGCGACCGGCCAGCTCAGCCCGCGGTACTGGATGTTCTTCACGCAGTTGAGCACGTGGAGCTACCTGCTCGCGGGCTTGCGCGGTACTCTCACGGTGGCGCTCACCGCCGGCGGCATCGCGTTGGTTTTGGGTCTTGCCCTCATGCTCGGGCGCACGAGTGGCATCCGTGTGCTCGAGGCGGCCTGCCGTGTCGTGACCGATTTCTTCCGCGGTGTGCCGAGCCTGCTGTTGATTTACTTCTTCTTCCTGGTGGTGCCCCAGTACGGCATCAGGATGTCGTCGTTTTGGATGCTTGCCTTGCCGGTCGCCCTCGCGGCTTCGGGCGTGCTCGCCGAGGTGTTTCGCGCGGGTGTGAATGCCGTTCCCCGCGGTCAGACCGAGGCGGCGCTGGCGCTCGGCATGAGCCCGTTTCGCGTGAAGCTCAAGATCGTGCTGCCCCAGGCGATCAGGTACGTGATCCCCTCGCTCATCTCCCAGCTCGTGGTCGTGGTGAAGGACACCACGGTCGCATATGTGGTGAGCTATCCCGACATGCTGCAGAACGCCCGTGTGCTGATCACCAACTATGACGCCCTGGTGAGTACCTACCTGGTTGTGGCGGTGATTTACATCCTGTTGAACTACGCCATCAATCAATTGTCGGTGTACGTGGCGCGCCGCAGCGGCACCCGCGTGGTGAGCCGCTACAGCACCAATCCCGCCTAGCCCCCGAGCGTCCATTGCGGACGCATCGTTGATCAAGTCCTCGTGAGAACGGATTCGATATGTCCAATCAGTCAGAGAGTTCCATGGCTCCCATCATCGAGCTTCGCCATGTGGACAAGCATTTCGGTGACCTGCATGTGCTCAAGGACGTGAGCCTTTCTGTGGGCAAGGGCGAGGTCGTCGTGGTGATCGGCCCCTCGGGCTCGGGCAAATCGACGCTGTGCCGCGCCATCAACCGTTTGGAGACCATCGATTCGGGCGAGATCCTCATCGAGGGCAAGCCCCTTCCCCAGGAGGGCCGCGAGCTCGCCGCCATGCGCGCGGAGCTCGGCATGGTGTTCCAGAGCTTCAACCTGTTCGCCCATATGAGCATCTTGCAAAACGTCACGCTCGGCCCCGTCGAGGTGCTCGGCCTGTCCAAGGCGGAAGCCGAGCAGCGGGCTATGGGGCTGCTCGATCGCGTGGGTGTGGCGTCTCAGGCGAATAAGGTGCCGGCTCAGCTGTCCGGCGGTCAGCAGCAGCGCGTCGCCATTGCCCGCTCGTTGGCCATGCACCCCAAGGCCATGCTCTTCGACGAGCCCACCTCCGCGCTCGACCCCGAGATGATCAACGAGGTGCTCGATGTCATGGTCGATCTCGCCCGTCAGGGCATGACCATGATCGTGGTGACGCATGAGATGAACTTCGCCCGTCGCGTGGCCGACCGCGTCGTGTTCATGGCCGACGGTGCGATTGTGGAGGAGGGGACGCCCGACGCCTTTTTCGATCATCCGCAATCCCAGCGCGCCCGTGACTTCCTCGACTCCATCAAGGGACATTAGGCCTATGACCGCAGCAGATGACAGACCGATAATTCTCATTGCACCGCGTCTGGAGCAGCCCAAGCCGTGCTTGCAGATGCCGGAGCGCCTGGCCCCCGAGGAGACGGGGTCCACGGTGTTTCTCAACGCGATTCTCGCCGCGGGCGGCTTGCCGCTCATCATGGCGCTCACCGAGGACGAGGATGTCATCGCGCGTTATGTTGAGATGGCCGATGGCGTGGCGATTCCCGGCGGGCAGGATGTGGACCCCGCCTTGTGGGGTGAGGAGGAGCCGTATGACGAGCGCCTGCTCTGCCACGAGCGCGACTCCTTCGAGCTCAAGCTCATCCGCGCGGCGCTGAAGGCACACAAGCCCCTGTTCGCGACGTGTCGCGGTATGCAAATCCTGAACGTGGCGCTTGGCGGCACTTTGTGCATGGACGTGCCGAGCCTGCCTGTGCCGGAGGGCAAGGTCCATTGGCGCCATCTCCCGATCCTGAACGATCCCGCGCATCCGATCGCGGTCGAGGACGGCTCGCTGCTCGCCCGTGTCCTCGATTGGCCGGGCGAGGTGCAGGTCAACTCGAGCCATCATTGTTGCGTCGATAGGCTCGGCGACGGCGTGCGCCTCGTGGCCGTGGCAACCGACGGCGTTCCCGAGGCCATCGAGGTGGAGGACGAGCGCTTCTGCATGGGTGTGCAATGGCATCCCGAGTACACCTGGGAGTCCATACCCACCGACTTCAAGCTCTGGTGCGCTTTTGTGCGGGCGGCGCGTGACGAGCGGTGAGTTGGGTCGCTGCTGGCGGAAAGATGCGCTTGAGGGCATCCGTTCGACGCGCCAAGAAAGCTGGATGAGCTTTTTCGTATCAAAATCGGAGCAAGGCGAGTAGGGCATCTTCGATCTGCTCTAAAAGCGCAGGTCACGAACGGCCCGCCGGCATCTCTACTCGCTAAAGGACAAGCTGAGTACGAAAAAGCTCAACTTGGTCGCGGAATGTACCTCGAACGCCTTCGTCCGCTTGATCGAGTTTCTAGGGCTCGATAATTGCCTCGCGATGATCATATGTAATGAGCTCTGCGACCGCGATGGTCGCGCCCAGGTGCTGCTCAACGAGCTGCGCGAGCTCTTCGGTGGCGGCGCGGCAGTCCTCGATGCGTTCGGGATCGACGCATTCGACGATGAGGAAGGCATTGCCCGTGTTATCGGTGAGGGCGGTTCGCACACCGTCTCGCCAGTTCCAGCAACGGCACACGGCACCCGCGTCATCTACATAGGCGAGCTCCCCGGGCAGCGTGGGGTCGTTCTCGGCACCCTCGCCAAGCGGCGTGAATGCGTCGCCGCCCTCGGTGATGCGAAGGCGCAGGTCCCCCTCAAAGGCATCGAGGTCCTCTCCGCCCAGCGGCAGGGCGTATTTGAGGGAGATCGCGTTGTAGAGGTCCACCGAGGGTGAGATGCTGCCAACGGGGTTGCCCTTGAGGACGCGCTTGAGCAGGTTCTCGATGGAGCAACGCGCACCGCGCTTGGTCTTGAATTGCTGATAGGCCTGGCGCCAAGCGCGAACGGGCGCATTCTCGGAGAGGGTGGACGATTCCAAGTGCTTCTCGGCGAGTGCATTGGCGCGGCTGAGAAGCTGCTCGATCGCCTGCGCGTCTTCGGGTGATATCTCGTTCGCCGGCTTCATGCCGCGCGCGACGATAACGCCGAGCGATGCGCCCGGGAAGAGCTGCCAAAACGAATCCTCGGTCACGAACTTCTTCATGTGGTTCCTCCTTTGAATTGGTGATTGCCCGGGAAATTGCGTGCAATTGCCCGTTTGCGAAAAGGCGCCCACCCACCGTCCACCTTCAAAGTCCTACGGTGCCGGCACGTGAGCGCCTCAGTGCCGCCCCCATCCGGAGAAGGGGGCGTTTATGTATCAGGGGTCATTGTACGCTAAGAGGCTGCGACTGAAAACTCGACACGGTTGATCTCGGGGACGTCGATGCGGATGAGATCCTCGGCGACCTTGCGAGCCTCCTCGTCGAGGGCGACATTCGTCGAGACGTGCGCCACAAGCTCCGTGCGCCCCTGCGTGTCGCCCGCTTCGACGGTAGTCTCGTTGCCCACGGTGTACTCCTCAAAACCGGGGCAGACAACGGAAAGTTCTTGTGCTGTTTCGGTTGCGCCGAACGCCGCCGGTGCCGGGGCGTCCGCTTCGCGAATCAGATTTGCGGTGAGCAACAGGCAGGGGATGGCGAACAGCCCCGTGCCGAGCAGGATGCGCCAGCGCAGTGAATGGGAGAGCGCCTGTATGCTCTCCTCCTCGGCCGCGGTGATCACGCCGTCGTCGTTGAGGTCCCGCTTGAGCGGCACGCGCAGAAGCAGCAGCACGACCTGTGCGGAGAGCGCGATGAATACGACGTTGATGCCGAATTCGTACAGCGCGGAGAGGAAAAGCCCGCCGTCGACGGCTGCCAGGCCAAAGCCCGCGGCGCATAGTGGCGGCATGAGCGAGGTTGCCACCGCCACGCCGGAGATGAGGGTGGCCGGTTCCTGGTCGCGTGAATTGCCCAGCCCGCCGGCGAAGCCGCCCACGAGCGCGAGCAGCAGGTCCCATGCGGTGGGATTGGAATTGTCGGTCAGCGCTTGGGTCATGTCGGCGACGGGGGAGAAGTGGAAGTAGAGCGTTGAGGTGACGAGGCAGAAGGCCATTTGCAGGGCAAGCCCGCCCACCGCGTCGCGGATGAGCGCCCGATCGACCGTCGCCATGCCGTAGGCGATGGCGAGGACGGATCCCATGATGGGACAGATGAGCATGGCTCCGACGATGGCGATGTCCGAATCGGTGTCCAGGCCGACGCAGGCGATGATCATGGCGATCACGAGAATACACAGGTGGGTTCCGTTGAGGCGCGCCCCGTTGACGAAGCGCTTCCTGATCACGTGGTAGGGTGCGCGGCCTTCTCGGATGTTGAATGCGCGCCGGAGGAATCGATGAAAGTCATGGCCCCAGCGTTCGAGCGTGCCGCGTTGGCCGTGCCGGCGCCTGTGTCGGTTGATGTACTTTTTCAGATCCTCGTCGTGTTCTGCCAATTCATCCTGCCCAACGTTGTTTTCCGGGTGCGGCGAACCTGTCATCTCGGCATTTTTGTCCCAACCTCGCACTGTGTCAACGGATGCGCGATGCGCCGTGGATTGATCGGATCTCAAGATGGGGTATTGCCGTGTCCCGCACATGAAAAAAGGCACCGACGCGAAGTCGGTGCCTTTTGCGTACGCGATGGGTGCGCTGTTGGAATTAGCGGACCTGAGCCACGTAGGCGAGGTTGGTCGAGGAGACCTTGCCTTCGAGCTGGACGGAGAGGCGGGCGTCGCCGGCGGTTGCGACGGTGAGGTCGCCCTTCTCGACGAAGCCGAGCTCCTTGGCCGTCTCGACGGCCTTCACGATAGTGCCGTTGACGGTGCCCTGGGTAATCTCGGCCTGGCGCGGAATGACGCCCCAGTACATGATCATCTGCTGGACAGCCCACTCGTGACGGGAGAACGCCAGGATGGGCATGTTCGGGCGGAAGTGGGAGATCAGGCGGGCGGTGCGGCCAGTGGTGGTGGGCACGGTGATGCACTTGGCGCCCACGGCGGTGGCCATCTGGACGGCGGACATGCCCACGACGTTGTTGACGACGCGAGTACCGGAAGCGCCCTCGGGCATGGCGAGCTCGGCGTGAACGGCCATGTGCTTCTCAGTCTCGATGGCGATGGAGGCCTGCATCTTGACGGCCTCGACCGGGTACTTACCGGCAGCGGACTCGCCGGACAGCATAACGGCGTCGGTACCGTCATAAATGGCGTTGGCGACGTCGGCAACTTCGGCGCGCGTCGGGCGCGGGTTCTGCTGCATGGAGTCGAGCATCTGCGTAGCGGTGATAACGGGCTTGTAGGCCGCGTTGCACTTGGCGATGATTTCCTTCTGGATGTGCGGAACGAGCTCGGGCTTAATCTCGATGCCCAGGTCGCCACGGGCGACCATGATGCCGTCGGAAGCCTCGAGAATCTCGTCAAAGTTCTCGACGCCCAGGGCGCACTCGATCTTCGGGAAGATCGTCACGTGCTCGCCGCCGTTCTCGCGGCACAGCTGGCGGATGTCCTCGACGGCCTTGCCGTTGCGGATGAAGGAGGCCGCGATGTAGTCGATGTTCTGGGTGAGGCCGAACAGGATGTCCTGACGGTCGCGCTCGGTGACGGCGGGCAGGGAGATGTCGACGTTGGGGATGTTGACGCCCTTGCGCTCGCCGATAAGGCCGTTGTTGAGGACGACGCAGTGCATGTCCTGGCCGTCGACGGACTCGACCTCGAGGCCGACCAGGCCGTCGTCGATCAGGATGATGGAGCCCTTCTCAGCCTCAGACGGGAGCTTCTCGTAGTCGAGGGAGATGTGGGAGGCGTTGCCGAGCCAGTCCTCGCTGGTGGGCTGGGCGGTGACGGTGATCTTGTCGCCGGCGTGGACCTCGACCTTGGCGTGGCCCTCGAGCAGGCCGGTGCGGACCTCGGGGCCCTTGGTGTCGAGCAGGATGCCGACGGGCTTGCCGACCTTGGCGGCGCAGCGGCGCACACGCTCGATGCGGCCCTGATGCTCCTCATAGGAGCCATGGGAGAAGTTGAAGCGGGCGACGTTCATGCCCGCCTTCAGCATCTCGCAGATAGTCTCGTCGTTGTCACAGGCAGGGCCCATGGTACAAACGATCTTGGTGCGCTTCAGTTTCTGCTGCATTCAGACCTCCATCTGATGTCAGTGATAGGCGTTGTGGGCGAATACGTATGCAAGAGTCATTATAGGAAAACCTACGCCGCTTATCGACATGAATCAACCGTGTGCCGATTCAATTCATATTGAACTTGCTTCGAGCACTGCCTATCGTTCCGGTATGTGTGCATTGCGCCGAATCGCGTCCCCAGCTGGCATAGGGCCCGAAAGCTTGGGTACCATATCGACCATTGACAAGCCCTTGCCCAGATTCCGGGAATTATAATCGGGTGTCAGACTGTTGGATTGGGGCGCGGCGCGCCTGCGTCCCGCTTGGCATACTCCGGGAGGGGTTAGATTGAAAGAGTACTTGGCTTCGGCTGAGGAGGTTCTCGAGGAGCAGTCCACGAGTGCCGTTTCCGGCCTGACGGCCGCTGAGGCGCAGTCGCGCCTGGCGAGCGTGGGCCCGAACAAGCTTGATGAGGAAGAGAAGACTCCCATGTGGAAGCGCTTCTTCGAGCAGATGGGCGACCCGATGGTCATCATGCTGCTCGTTGCGGCCGCCATCTCCGTCATCACTGGCTTCATCCAGGGCGAGCCCGAGTGGGCGGACGCCGCCATCATCCTGTCCGTCGTCATCCTGAACTCCGTCCTCGGCGTGATCCAGGAGGCCAAGTCCGAGCAGGCCCTCGAGGCGCTGCAGGAGATGTCCGCGGCCCAGTCCAAGGTCATCCGCGACGGCAAGATGGTCCATATGGCGAGCTCCGAGCTCGTCCCCGGCGACGTGGTCCTGCTCGAGGCCGGCGACTCCGTGCCTGCGGACTGCCGCGTGATCGAGAGCGCCTCCATGAAGATCGAGGAGGCCGCTCTTACCGGAGAGTCCGTCCCGGTCGAGAAGCACGCCGACGTCATCTCCCTCGCCGAGGGCACCGACGATGTGCCGCTGGGTGACCGTAAGAACATGTGCTACATGGGCTCCACCGTCGTGTACGGCCGTGGCCGTGCCGTCGTGGTGGGCACCGGCATGAACACCGAGATGGGCAAGATCGCCTCCGCGCTCACCAGCGCCAAGAAGGAGCTCACCCCGCTCCAGATGAAGCTCAACGAGCTTTCCGGCATCCTGACCAAGCTCGTGCTCGCCATCTGCGTGATCATCTTCGCCGTGGATATCGTTCGCCACTTCGGCGAGCTGGGCTCCAACCCGGCCATGATGCTCGACACCTTCATGGTCGCCGTGTCCCTGGCCGTCGCCGCCATCCCCGAGGGCCTGGTCGCCGTCGTGACCATCGTCCTCTCCATGGGCGTCACCAAGATGTCCCGTCGCCAGGCCATCATCCGCAAGATGACCGCCGTCGAGACCCTCGGCTGCACCCAGATCATCTGCTCCGATAAGACCGGCACCCTTACCCAGAACAAGATGACCGTCGTCAAGCACGAGCTCGCCGCCGACGAGGACAAGTTCCTTGCGGGCATGGCCCTGTGCTCCGACGCCAAGTACGACGCCGAGAAGGGCGAGGCCGTGGGCGAGCCCACCGAGTGCGCCCTCGTCAACGACGCCGCCAAGGCCGGCATGACCGACCTCGACTCGCAGCGTCCGCGCATCGGCGAGGCCCCGTTCGATTCCGGCCGCAAGATGATGTCCGTCGTGGTCAAGGACGTCGATGGCGACTACGAGCAGTTCACCAAGGGCGCTCCCGACGTCGTCATCGGCCTGTGCACCCATGTGTACGACAACGGCCAGGTCGTGGAGCTCACCGACGAGCGCCGCGAGCAGATTCTCGCCGCCAACAAGGCCATGGCCGACCAGGCCCTGCGCGTCCTGGCCCTTGCCAACCGCACCTACGCCGAGGCCCCGACCGACTTCTCCCCTGAGGCCCTCGAGCACGATCTGGTGTTCTGCGGCCTGTCCGGCATGATCGACCCGGTCCGCCCCGAGGTCACCGCGGCCATTGTGGAGGCCAAGGAGGCCGGTATCCGTCCGGTCATGATCACCGGCGACCACATCGATACCGCCGTCGCCATCGCCAAGGACCTGGGCATCGTCGAGGACGCTTCCCAGGCCATCACCGGCGCCGAGCTCGACAAGATCTCCGATGAGGACTTCAAGACCCGCGTCACCGAGATTTCCGTCTACGCCCGCGTCCAGCCCGAGCACAAGGCCCGCATCGTCGACGCTTGGAAGAGCCTGGGCAACATCGTCGCCATGACCGGCGACGGCGTGAACGATGCCCCGTCCATCAAGCGCGCCGACATCGGCGTGGGCATGGGCATCACCGGTACCGACGTCACCAAGAACGTCGCCGACATGGTCCTTGCCGACGATAACTTCGCCACCATCATCAACGCGGTGGAGGAAGGCCGTCGTATCTATGACAACATCCGCAAGGTCATCCAGTTCCTGCTGTCCGCCAACATCGCCGAGGTCCTCTCGGTGTTCGTGGCGACGCTGATCGGCTTCACCATCTTCCAGCCGGTCCAGCTGCTGTGGATCAACCTCATTACCGACTCCCTGCCCGCGCTCGCGCTCGGTATGGAGGAGGCCGAGGGCGACGTCATGAAGCGCAAGCCGCGTAAGGCCTCCGACGGCGTTTTCGCCGGCGGCATGGGCATCGACATCGCCTTCCAGGGCGTCATCATCACCATCCTGGTGCTCGCGTCCTTCTTCGCCGGTATGTACTTCCACAACGGCGCCATCGAGCTGTCCATGCTCACCGACGGCATCGCCGACCCGGAGGGCGTCACCATGGCCTTCATCACCCTGTCCATGGTCGAGATCTTCCACTCCTTCAACATGCGCAGCCGCCGCGCCTCCATCTTCTCCATGAAGACGCAGAACAAGTGGCTGTGGGGCGCTGCCGCTCTGGCCGTCGTGCTGACGGTCGTGCCCGTCGAGGTCGACTTCCTGGCCGAGGTCTTCGGCTTCATGACCCTCGACCCGATCGCCCTGTTCACGGCCCTCGGCCTGGCCTTCCTGATCATCCCGCTGATGGAGATCTACAAGGCCGTTATGCGCCGCGTCGAGAAGAACCAGGACTAACGCGTGGCTGATGTCTTGGATCATATTCCGAGCTTTGGGGACCTGCGTGTCGATGACACGCAGGTCTCTGCGTTTGAAGCGGCGCGCTCGGAGCTTGCGGGGACGCTCGATATCCCCCTGGAAGAGATTGAGTTGGGCGCGGTCGTGCGCCTGGATCGCGGTTTTCCCATGATCGCCGCGCGCAGCGGGGTCCTGTTGCGTGCCGAGCACGCGGTGGACTTCGCCAAGGGCAAACCGGGTAAGCGCGGCAAGCGCTCGAAGCGCGCCGCCGATGCCGAGGTAGCCTCTTCTGCCGGCGTGGACGGCATGTTGCCGAGCGTGGGCGACGTCGTGGCGGTCCGCGTGACCTCCGGTCACGATATGGGCGTTATCTTGCGCGTTTTGCCCCGCCGGACGAGCTTTGAGCGCTGGCGAGGGAAAAACCGCGGAGAGCGTCAGGTGCTCGCCGCGAACGTCGACGTGATCTTCATCGTGCAGCCGCTGGGCGCCGAGCGCGATACCCTGCCGCTCATGCGCGACCGCGTCGCCCGCTCGCTTGTGCTCGCACGAGATTGCGGGGCCGACCCCGTCGTGGTGCTCACCAAGGTCGACCGTTGCGAGCCCGCCGAAGTGGCCGACGTGTGTGGCGCCCTGCGTCGCCTGGCAGGTACGGGTGTGCGCGTTATCGCGACGTCCTCGCTCACCGGCGAGGGCCTGGACGAGGTCCGCTCTTGCATCCCGCAGGGGAGCGTGGGCATGATTTTGGGCGAGTCCGGTGCGGGTAAGTCAACGCTGTTGAACACCCTGCTCGGCTCCGAGGCATTGGAGACCAACGCCGTGCGCGAGCGAGATGACGCCGGTCGGCATACCACGGTCGCCCGCATCATGGTGGCCCTCCCCGAGCCTTGCGGCGTGATCGCCGATTGCCCGGGCCTTCGATCGCTGCCTTTGGTGGGCCACGAGCGCGGTCTCGCTCGGAGCTTCCCCGAAATCGTCGAGGCTTCTCGTGCCTGCCGCTTCAACGACTGCACGCACCTCCACGAGCCGGGCTGCGCCGTCCGCGAGGGTGTGGAGTGTGGTGAGATCGAACAGTCGCGTTTGGATGCGTTTCTTTCGCTCGCCCGGGAGATGAGAGTGAGCGCGCAGAGCCTCGACCCCGATATCCGCCTATAGGACAATCGTCCGTGCGGATGCGCGATAGGCTTTCCGTCGCATGGGGCGCCGCCGGAGATGGGGCAGGGGCGTGGTTGACGCGCCGGCGACCTACGTGGTTGTGCCTTTGGCCTGGGAAACGTCGAGCGGTCCCTTGTGGCCAACGTCGTGCTACTTCAGTCGTACAACTTCATATGCCTGTTGCAACCGCCTGCCTCGTGCAGGCGGTTTGCTTTTCCACAGCCCTTTTCGGCAACGGACCGAAATCTGCCCTCATCCTGTCCGGTGCGGGCAGATTGCGAACAGCTACAAGCACAGATGACCAGGCACTTTCCCAAGTCGATCCAGGCTTCTTGCCGTGTCGCGTCGACAATCGAATCACGGCACGTGTGCGGTGCCGATTGAACTGAGGCGAGGGGGTTTGGGTGAAAAGGACCGTGAGGTTGGGGCTGAGCGCGGTGATGGGTTTGAGTGCCGCGCTGCTCGCATGGTCGGCGGTCGCCGGGGCGCATGCGGAAGCCGAGCAGGCATCGAGACGAGCGCTTGAGCGCTACGGAGGCGATGTGACGCGAGTATGCGTTGCCCTGAGGGAGATCGAGCCCGGTGACGAGATCTCCGAGGGCAATGTGAAGGTCGTCGAATGGGTTTCGTCTCTCATGCCGGAGGATGCGCTGACGTCGATGGGTGATGCGTCTGGGCTAGTTGCGACGGCCCGCATTCCCGCCCACACCCCGCTCGCCAAGGCCCACTTCCTGCGGGATGAGAGGGTCGTGCAGGTGCCGCGCGGCACAGTGGCGATTTCGGTGGCAAGTGACGCGGAACACGCCGTGGGCGGCTCGCTCGCCCGTGGGGACGAGGTCGATGTCTATGTTGCAGACGCTTCGGTTGCGGATCGCCTGACGCGCGCCGAAGTGCTCGATACGAGTGTCTTGGCTGATGGCGGTGGCGATTTGAGCTGGGTGACGCTGGCGGTGGACGCGTCGGCTGTACGTGACGTCCTGGCGGCGACCACGCGCGGTGAAGTGACCTTGGTGTTGCCGGGGGCGTCGGCATCGCGGGAGGCGGCTCGATCCGAAAGGGCGAATAACGAGGGAAGCGAAGGGTGATGGACGTTATGTGGCTGATATGGGACGGAGGCGGCGCGGCCGCGCGCGTTCGCGAGGAAGTTCGTCTGCGCTGCCCCGACGCGCGCATCGTGTGCATCGATGATGCTGATGCGCTCGTCGAGCTTGCGCACGGACTGGGTGATGGCGTTCGGATTGCGTTGGGGGCGAGTCCCGGGAACGCTTCGGACTTGCTGCACGTCATACGTGCGGTGCGAGGCGCATCGGCGGGGCATGCGGCGCCCGCGGTGCTCGCATGTATCGACGGGATGGACGCCGGACTCGTCTCAGAGCTCTTCGATGCCGGTGCACAGGAGGTCATCGCGACGGACGCGTCGTTGGCCGGAAGCGCGGACGCGCACGGTCAAGATGCGGAAGCGGCGCACATGGATATCGGAACGGAAGTCGCGACGCGTGGCACGGTCGCGTCCGAACGCGATGGCCTGGTGCCGGATGATCCATTCGTGCCCATGGGATATGGGGGCGATGAAGTCCCCCCGTGGAGTACGGAGACGTGGGATGCGCTGGATGAGCCGGATGGGGATGCCGTTGCCTGCATCGGCGACGTTGCGGAGCAGACCGGGGATATCGTCGATTTGGGAGATGTTGTCCGACGCGTGCGTGAGCGGGAAGTGGCCGATCACGGCGGTCCCCGTGCACCAGTAATCGCGGTCGTATCGGGTCAGGGCGGCGCGGGTAAGACGACGCTGGTGGCGGCAATGGCCGCCTGTGCGGCCCGCGCCGGCTTGCGGGCCGCCGTGATAGACGTTGACCTGATGTTTGGCGATTTGCCGTCGGTTCTGGGCGTCGATGCGTTCAGGGGCCTCGAGGGCGTCGAAGCGCACGCTATGGACGGCGAGCTCGCTGAGGAGGACATCGAATCATGCGCGATGCGCGTGGGGCCGGGGCTCACCCTGTGGGGACCACTTATCGAACCGGAACGTGCGGAGCTGTACGGGGCACCGGTCGAGCGGCTCATCATCGTCCTGCGCAAGGTCGCAGACGTGATTTTCATCGACACCTCGACGCATTGGGGCGATGCTGTCGCGGCCGTGGTTGCTCTTTGTGATCGCTGCTTAGTCGTGGGCAGTGCGGGTGCGAATGCCGGTGCGTCTGCCACCCGGGTGGTTGGACTGGCCACGCGCCTGGGCGTTCCCGCGACTCGCATGACGAGTGTGTTCAATCGCCTGGGGTCCCCGGGTTGTGCGGAAGAGGATGCGTTGCGTTTCGAGATGGGGGCATCACTTGCGTCTCGTGCTCGTATTTCCTTTGGGGGCGAGGAGGTTGCCGGCCTCATCGGGTTCGGCCGATTGGATTCGCTTGTGGCTGGTGAGGGGCCGTTTTCCCATGATGTGCGCGATTTGACGGCGCGGGTGCTGACCGAGCTCGGGTGTTCCTTCGATGAGAGACTCATGGGACCGGCCCCTGATGATCATGAGCGGAGGCCGCGTTTCAGGCTTCCGTGGCGGCGCAAGGCCGGTGAGCATCGATGAGCGTATACGGGCGCATGCGTGCTCGAGGCGGGGGTGTCTCCTCCGGTCGCGGTGCGGCTTCGGTGGGGGCTCGTGCGCGATCGGTCGGCGGCGTGATGTCCGAGGCGCGGGTGCGGGCGAAGCACGCGGTTATGGAGCGGGTGGGCTATGTCGAGGTTGCGCGCATCGTGCGTGCCGGGTCGGCTGCACAGGCGCGGATGGAGTTGCGCCCCGCACTCGAGGCGGCTCTGAATGCCGACGTGTCGCTCGGGTTGGGTTTCGACGAGCGGAATGCGCTCATCGCCGATGTGCTTGACGACATGACCGGCTTGGGGCCTCTGCAGGCGCTGCTCGAGGACGATTCGGTAACCGAAATCATGGTCAACGGTCTCGACCGGACGTATATCGAGCGAGGGGGCGTGCTCTGCCCGCTGGGCAGGATATTCGAATCTGAGGAGCAGATCAGGATCACCATCGACCGCATCATCTCTCCGTTGGGGCGTCGAGTCGATGAGCGGAGCCCGATGGTCAACGCCCGTCTGCCCAACGGGTTTCGCGTGAACGCGGTTATCCCGCCCATAGCCATCGATGGGCCCACGATGACGATTCGCAAGTTTTCCGACCGCATTAGCACGCTGGCGCATCTGGTCGATTTGGGGTCGATCCCGGATTGGTACGCGCATCTGTTGGGATATGCGGTGCGGTGCAGGATGGATTTGGCGGTGGCGGGCGGAACGGGCTCGGGCAAGACGACGCTTCTCAACGCATTGTCGTGCGAAATATCGCAAGCGGAGCGAATCGTGACGATCGAGGATTCCGCCGAACTCAAGTTCTCCCGGCATCCGCATGTCGTGCGGCTCGAAGCGCGCGAGGCGTCGATCGAGGGGGCGGGTGAGGTGGCAATTCACGATCTGGTGGTAAACGCCTTGCGCATGCGCCCCGATCGGATCGTGGTGGGCGAGGTGCGCAATCGGGAGGCGATCGACATGCTCGAGGCGATGAGCACAGGTCACGATGGGTCGCTTACCACTTTGCATGCGGGAAGCGCACAAGAGGCGATTGTGCGACTCACATTGCTCGCCCGTTACGGAATCGACCTGCAGAGCGAGTTGATTGAGGAGCAGATCGCGATGGCCTTGGACGGCGTGGTCATGTCGGTGAGGAAGCCGGGCGGTAGGCGGTTCGTCTCATCATTCACCGGTGTGTCGCGCGCGGAGGGCGGTGGTGTGGCATTGACCGAGTACGTGTCGTTCGATCCGGCGAAGGAGGCATGGACCCTGATTGACGAGCCCCCGTTTATCGAGGAGGCGGTTCGGTCGGGTTTGCTCGATGAGGGGGAGGTGCGGGAATGGAGGTCGTCATGTCGGTCGGCATCGGCTTGCTAAGCGCCGCGAGCTCCCTGCTGATTCTTTCTGGTGACGGGGAGCTCAGAAGTGATTGGGATGAGCTCGGGCGCACCCGAGACCGGACGGTCACATGGGCGCGCGGTATGAGGGCCTCGATTGTCGGGCGCGCGGAAGAGCGCGGGCTAGCTCTGCCCGGTTCGCGCAAGAAGCGAGAGCGATTGGAGGGCGCGATGGTCGAGGCGTTCGGAGCGCTTGCTGCGTCCATGGCATCGGGGCTCTCGCTTGCGCAGGCGATGCGGTACGTGGGCTCTCATGCGCAAGAACCCGTTCGCACGGAGTTCTTGCGTGCCGAGGCCCAAGTCGCGTGTGGTGCCGGGATGACCGAGGCGCTTGACGAGTTGGTTGAGCGTCTTCACGCGCCGGGATTGGATTTCGTGACGCTTGCACTCAAGGTTTCACGGCGCACGGGCGCACCGCTGTCTGATGTTCTCGGGGAGGCGGCGCGTTTGGTGAGGGAGCGTGTGGAGCTGCGTCGAAAGCTGGATGTGAGGACGGCCCAGGTGCGCATGTCTGCGCGATTGGTGGCGGGGATGCCCGTTGCCATGGTCGCGTTTCTCGCGGCGGCCTCATCCGATTTCAGAGAGGGGATCGCGACGGTGCCCGGCGCGGCCTCGATAGCAGTTGCCCTTCTTTTGGATGGAATTGCCTGGTCGATCATCAGGGCGGTCATGAGGTCCATTTGCTGAGGGGCGGATGCAAGGGGAGTGTGTTGATGGAGTTTGCTGAGTTGGTGGAAACATGGGTTGCGGATACGCCTGACGCCGCTATTGCGGTGATCGGCCCCGGCGTGTTGTGTGGGCTTGCGGCGTGGTTGGGGTCGGAGGACGGGGCACTCGAGATGGCTCGCGCGTGCTGTGCCCACGTGCGTGTCGTTGGGGGATTGGCATTTCGAAAGATGCGTGCTCTCGCTCTCGAGATGCTGCGCCCGCGGAGCCGAGGGATCGGCATGGGCGAGGTGGCGGAGATGACGGACATCGTGAGGCTCGGGTTGAGCGCGGGCCTGTCTTTCGATGCGTCGCTCTCCCTGTATTGCGAGGGACGGTCGGGCGAACTCGCCCAGCTGATGGAGAAGGCGCTGTTTTGTTGGCAGGTGGGAGTGACCTCGAGGGACGAGGCCCTCGACGGCGTTGCGCAGGATGCCGGGGTGCGTGCGCTCGGATCGTTTGCCGCCGCGGTGTCCCAGGCGCTCGAGCTCGGCGCTCCGCTTGCGGAGACCCTGGAGGGCCAGGGACGTGAAATGCGCACTGCGCACCGGGCGCACGTAGAGCGCGAGATCGAGCGCGCGCCCGTGAAGCTGCTCATTCCGACGGGCACGTTGATTCTGCCCGCATTGTTGTTGTCGATAGTCGGCCCGCTGCTCGCGGCTGCCGACATGGTGTGAAGGAGGATGCCATGGTCAAGCTCGCGGTATTTGTTGAGGAAGCACTGAGGGAGGCGCGGGAGGCGGCTCTCGGCATTGCGGCTGCGTGCCCGCTGCTGTCCTATGGCCCGATGCGGGCCGTCTCTGGTGACAGGCCGGTCCGCCAGATCCTGCGCGAGGAGAGCGGCCAGGGTACGACCGAGTACGCAATCCTCGTCGGAGTGCTGGTGGTGATAGCGATTCTGGCGATCGTGGCGTTTCGAGACAAGGTCAGCTCGTTGTGGGAGGCGATTTCGCAGGGGATCAACAGCCTGTGAGGGGGAGACGCGTGGACTGGCGCCTGGCGGCGCTTCCTTTGGCGCTCACAGTGCTTTCGACCGCTTTTGTGTTCGCGACGCAGTGCGTGGTGAGCGAACGCGGGCGTTTGGAATCTGCAGAGGAGCGGGGATCTCTTCGCGATGCGGTTGTCGAGGACGCTCGCGCAAATGCGGGGAGTTCGGTTGAGGTGGCGATGGATGGCCTGATGACGGGTTTGGGCCCAGTGATGTCCGGACATGTGCGAGCCAGTTCTCTCGGTGGGTTTTTGGACGATCTCCGCGCATGGCAAAAGGGCGCGGTGCGCATGGGCGACGGGCCTTGCGCGTCGGTGGAGTTTGAGGAACGCGCCTCGCTGCCTGCACTTGCGGAGGACGTCCTCAAGGCATATGCGCACACGAGGACAGCCTCCCTTGTTGCGAGCGGCTATTTGGACCTGAAGGGGAACGTGTGGGGAGCGGTGCTGAGGGAAGGGACGACGTGGTGCGATGTGCTGCTGGTCACTACGGAGGACGATGCAGTCAGTCGCGTTCGGGTGACGCGCGTGTTGCCCGAGCGTTGATGCCAAGTGTGCGAGGCATCGTCAGAGAAAGAGCCGCACAGGGGACGGTGGAGTATGCATTGACGGTGTTCGCCCTGCTCGCCCTGATTTTGGGTATGGCGGCGTTATGGAGAGTGGCTGAACGAGGGTGGCTTGCCGACGCCGCCGTAAAGGCGGCATCGCATGGACTCGAAGGGGATGGCTATGTCGATATCGCACTGTATTGAGCTGTTCTTGGAATCCCGGGCACAGGCGACGGTCGAGGGCGCGTTGGTGTTCCCGGCTTTACTCACGTTGTTGTTGCTGGCGTTGCAGCCGGTGTGCCTGTTGTATACACGTTCCGTTATGGAGTCCGCTGCATCTGAGACGGCCCGGCTCATGGTTTCGGGCTCGGATGAGGTGGAGGTATACGAACGCTTTGCATACAGGCGCCTGGCTGCTGTGCCGGATTTGGCGATCTTTCATGCAGGGGGACCGCGTTCTTGGGATATCGAGTGCGTTCCGGCTTTGAGCACGGGCGGTTCGGTTGAAGTCGCAATCGTCGGGCATGTGACTCCGCTTCCCGTGATCGGGGCGTTTGCCCGCGCGTTTGGGGAGCGGGAGGATCATGGCGATGTGCGGATGGAGGTGCGCGTTGCGTATGAGGGAAGGCCCTCGTGGGTTGAGGGCGATTATGCGGACTGGATTTCGGTGTGGGAATAGGTGGCGGCGAGGGCGTTGTGGAGCCGGGATCCTTCCTCCTCCAGGGAAAAGAGTGGGAATGGACTTGTTTATCGAGGACGGCGCCTATACGACTGTGGCGTCCGCCTGTGCGATGCTCGTGGTTCTTTCCCTACTCTTTTCGTCGTCTTTGGCGATATGGAGCGCATCTCGGGCGGGCGATGTCCAGGTTGGTGCCGACGCGACCGCGTTGGCCGGAGAGAACGTTGTGAGCTCTTATCACACCGCGGCGACGGTTCTGGACGCATGTGCGCTGAGCTTGGGGCTCGCCGGGTCCACGATGACGGGAGCGGGGATGGTTGGGCTGTTTGTTCCGGGCGGACAGGGGCTCGCTCGGGAGACGCTGGATGCCGCCATGCGCGTGTTCGATATGCGGGATTCCTTCATATCGTCGGCCTCGAGCGGGTTGAAGCGGGTCGAGGGGTCGCTGCCGTTTTTAATCGCGGCGAATGCCGCGCGTGCCTGCGATGCACAAGGATCGGAAAGCGTTGGGTATCGAGGCACCGCCTTTGCGGTTCCGACCACGTCCGCATCGGAGTTTCCGGCGATGGAGGGGGAGGGGATCGACACAGAGGGCCTGGAGCAGGCGTGCGGCGGCCTCGAGGAAACGGCAGCCGAGCTCGAGCGGATCTCGGAGGAGGCTGCGACAAGGAAGGAAGAGGCGTGGCTGGCGGATTGCGGTGCTCCTGGACGAAACATGCAGGAGCGCGCGGGGAGCCTTTCAGGGTTGTCGGCTGCCGAGAATCCCGATTTCGCCTCGAGCATCACGTGGAATCCCGAGTGTGCGCTAGCGCGCGCCCGTGCTTATTACCGTTGGAGGTGCGAGAACGATAAGCCCGAGGGAAGCAGCGTGGAGGCGCGTGCGGATGCGGCGGCCCGTCGCGCATTCTATCGATATGCGCTCGGGCATCTCGACGGCGCCCGCGTGGTTGACGACGGGGAGGAGGCGTACACCACGCTCGAATTTCTGCCGCGCAATAGCGATGAAGTGAGGGGGACGTTGCTTTACACCGAGGAGGCGTGGCCGACGAGCATGGAAGAGCACGGGAGAACGTTGCACTTCGATGAATCGTGTCCAGGCGCTCGAGGGGCTCTTAGGGCGCCCGCCTCTCTCGCCTCACTGGACAATGGGGCGATTTTGGAGTGCCCGACGTGCTGTTTCGGGGTCGATGATCTCGGCCGGGCGCCTGCCGCGTCGACGTCGATCGACAACGGGTTCGAATATCACCTGCGGGCGTTTACGAAGGCACTCCGGGAATATCTCGAAGCGAAGGGTCGCCAAAATGAGGCCGAGGCGGCTGCGCGTGGGGATGCCGAGCGGGCGGCAGATGCATTCGATCGGGCCATGGCGACGCTTGAGGGGAAGCGCCCACGCATTGCGCCCCCGGGCCGTTTCGGGTGCGTCTCCTTCGTATTGTCTTCGGAGTATGCGACGCCCGATGCGCTTGAGACGTCGTTTGCCGCCAGTCCTGATGTATCACGGCGAGGTGCCATGGCGGCTGCGGTTCTCGCTCCGGATGGGATCTCCGAAGGCGGTGGCGTGCTGTCCGGGTTCTTCTCGTCGCTTCAAGAGCGTGTTGGATCCGACGGAGTGGTCGGACTGATGGACGGGGTTCTGGACCTGTGGGGAAAGTTGCTGGTTTCTTATGGGGACGCTGGTTGGGGGCTGGAAGAGGCATTTGACGAGCTCATGCGAGGCCTTGATAGCCAGGGGCTGGGTTCTGTTGGGAGCTGGCTGGGCGATCGGTTGACGGGCGTGGTGCGTGCACTTGACATGCAGCCGGTTGACATGCGACCTCGCAAGCCGGTCCTTGTTGACAGCTCAGACGTGCTCGCACGCTCCGATGTGCCGGCCCTGGTGGATGGTCAGACCGCATTGCGCGAGCTGTCGAAGGTCGATCTCGATTTCGAAGGAATGGCACGGGCTGTTGGCTATGACCTGGGGGAGCGGATGACCTCGCTTGAAATCATCTTGGCCGAAGTGCGGCTGCCAAGCGGAAGGGTCGTGCCCATTACGCTGCGGGTACGCGATCTGTTGGAAGGAAGGGGGATGGGGAATGTCGGCACGGAAGGGGGTCGTGTGCGAAGAAGGGGCCCAGGCGACAGTTGAGCTTGCGGTGGTGGCGCCGGTTCTTGTCGTGTTGGCGTTGATCTCCTACAACATGATGGTCTTCGTATCCGCAACGGCGAGATTTGACCGCGTGGCTCCCGATATCGTCTTGGCGCACGGAAGCTCTCCGCCGGCATCAGAATCCGATGCGGGGGCAGGGACGTGGGGTGTGGCCGATGCCGTGGCAGGGGAGCTGGAGCGTGCGATGGAAGGCTATGAGGTGGAGATCGAGGTGGAGGTTTCCGAGGGAGGCCGGGGTGGGCTCGATGGCTCAGGGGTACTCGGGCTTGTGGGCCCGCTGAGAGACGTTACCTGCGTGATGCGATACCGACCATGGCCTCAGGGGTGGTCGATTGCGGGTGCCGAACTCGGTGCACCGCTATTCATGGAGCATGAGCGGTGCGTGACGATCGATCCGTGGCGTTCGGGGGTGATTGTGTGATGGTGCCGATGGATGTGGGCTCATTCGACTTCCATGCGGTGGAGAGGGCAATCGAGGCGCTGGGATGGTCGGGCGAGGTGAGATGGGCCTGCACATTTTTCGACCGCCTTTGGGGTTTTGGCCGTTCCGATTTCAGCGGGGAAGGGGGCGAATCGTGTGTGCTGGTGTTTCCGCATTGCGGGTCCGTGCATACCTGCGGCATGAGATTCGACCTTGATATCGCCTTTGCCGATGGTGACGGCAGAATCGCGAAGTGCGTCGAAGGTGTGGACGGGTGGCGTGTTGTCAGCTGCCCCGGAGCGCGGTTTGCGCTGGAGCGCCGGTCGCCCGTGCGTGAAGTGAGTCGGATGAGCTGAATGGCGGGTGCTGAGGGGCATCGGTTGCGTGGCGGAAAGGGATTGCCCAAACTATTTTCAAAAGTTGCTTGACCGAGTTTTTCAATTTGGTATAGTAATCACCGCTGTCAGCGACAGTATGACTTGGCTCGGTAGCTCAGTTGGTAGAGCAGAGGACTGAAAATCCTCGTGTCAGGGGTTCGATTCCCTTCCGCGCCACCCTCGTCATCGAAGAGACCTCCTGGAAACAGGAGGTCTTTTTTGTATCAGTTCCACGCCCGTCCGATCGCGACGAGTTGGCTTGGGGTATTAGGATTGTATTGCGGCGACTCTTGCCGCGTCGACCGAGACTCGAGGGGAGCACCGATGTCAGACAGGATCCGCGGTGTCAATTTGTCCGGCTGGTTCATCTTGGAACCATGGGTCACACCGTCGTTATTTGCCGCCACCGGCGCTTCAAATGACGGGGAGCTCCAGCAGGTGCTGGGTGCGGTCGCCTATAACGAGCGCGTCCGTGAGCACTATGAGACCTTTATCTCCGAAGCTGATTTCAAGCGTATGTCCGCCATGGGCCTCAACGCGGTGCGCATCCCCTTGCCGTGGCACGTTTTTGGTTCGCAGACCGATCGCGAGTCCTATATTTCTTGTATCGACTACATCGACCGCGCATTGGAGTGGGCGGAGAAGTACGAGATGCGCGTCCTGCTCGATTTGGCGACCGTTCCCGGTGGGCAGGGCGACGCGAATGGGTCTTCCGTGACCCCCGATATCGTCGGCGATTGGCACTCGTCTGTGAGCGGCCGCGCCGTCGCGCTCGAGACGCTCGAGCGCTTGGCGGAGCGCTATGGCGAGCGGGACGGCTTGCTCGGTATCGAGTTGCTCGACTCGCCCGTGATGAGCGTCCGCAAAAACCTGTTCACTGTAACCGAGGGCATTCCCAGCCATTACCTACGCAATTTCTATCGCGATGCGTATGAGGCGATTCGCCGTCACATGCCCTCTCGCAAGGTCATCGTCTTTTCGGATTCTGGCCATCCTGGCGCCTGGAAGCGCTTCATGGCCGGCGACCGATACCAGAACGTCGTGATGGATTTGCACCTATATCACTTCCGCGACGAGACCGCGCAAGACATCACCACTCCGAGGGGCCTTGCCGCTGCGCTTGGGCGCAACAAGGATCTGATTCGCCGAGCGACCGATCTTGGGTTCCCGGTGTTCGTCGGCGAGTGGTCGGGCGCTGCGGTGCTGGCCGGATCTTCCCTGACACCCGAGGGACGCCGTGCGTATGAGCGCGTGTTCGTCTCCAATCAGCTCGCGACATTCGACGATGCGGACGGATGGTTCTTCCAAACCTGGAAGACGGAGCGCCGCATTGCGGCATGGGATGCCCGTGTGGCCTTGGCGCCGCTCGAGCGTGCGATGATGGAGTAGCGGATGACGGAGAACAACACGGAGCGCCTTGTCGCCGGCGCGGAGGGCGTGCTCTCCATGGTCGGCACCCCGATCGGCAATCTGGGAGATCTTGCCCCGCGGGCGGCGCAGGCTTTTCGCGACGCAGATGTGATTTGCTGCGAGGACACGCGCGTGACCTCGAAGCTCCTGGCATATCTGGGTATTTCAAAGCCGCTTGTTCGCTGTGACGAGAACGTGATCGCGCGGCGCGCTCCCGAGCTCGTGGATCGGCTGCTCGCCGGTGAGCGTATCGCCTTTGCCTCGGATGCCGGCATGCCGAGCGTTTCTGATCCCGGCCAGGTTCTGGTCGACGCGGCTCGCGAGGCGGGCGCGCGTGTCGAAGTCCTGCCGGGCCCGTCCGCGTGTGTGACGGCGCTCGTGCTTTCCGGTATTCCGTGCGACCAGTTTTTCTTCGAGGGCTTTTTGCCGCGCAAACATGGAGAACGGGTAAAGCGTCTGCGTCGCCTCGCATCCATCCCCGGCGCGTTGCTGTTCTACGAGTCCCCGCATCGGGCTGAGGCGTCCCTCGAGGCGATCGCCGAGGTGTTTCCGGGGCGCGTGGTTGCGTTGTGCCGTGAGCTCACCAAGCTTCACGAGGAAGTTTTGCGTGATGAGGCGCCGGTTCTGCTCGAGCGGCTGCGCGAGCGTGGCGAGCTCAAGGGCGAGATGGTCATCGTGGTGGCACCACCGAGTGAGGAGGAGCTGGAGCGCCTTCAGGCCGTTCTTTCGTCTGGTGTCGATGAGGGCGCTGCCGCCAATCCCGAGGAGCTGTTGCGTTCGGATATCGCCGAGGGCCTCGCCGCCGGCGATTCGGCAAACGCGCTGGCCAAGCGCTTGGCGCAGAAGTACTCGCGCAAGAAACGCGACGTGTACAACTTGGTGCTCGAAGCGCAGCAAGAGGCATAAAGGCCGGGTGGCGGTTCATGCGCCCAACCTGCTAATATGAAGCATTGCATCAAAACCAAAGAGGGAAGGAAGCCGCGCGTCATGAGCTCGAAGCCGTCCTACTACATCACCACACCCATCTACTACGTGAACGCCGACCCGCACCTGGGCACCGCGTACTCTACGATCATCGCCGACGTCCAGGCGCGCTACCGCCGTGCCGCCGGCTACAACGTCAAATTTCTCACCGGCATGGACGAGCACGGCCAGAAGGTCGCCGAGGCCGCCGAAAAGCACGGTATGACCCCGCAGGAGTGGTGCGACTCTCAGGCTCCTCACTTCCATGAGCTGTGGGAGGAGCTGGAGATCTCGAACGACGACTTCATCCGCACCACCGAGCCCCGCCAGAAGCGCGCCGTGCAGTACCTGTGGGAGCGCATGCAGGAGGCCGGCTACATCTACAAGGGCAGCTACGATGGCTGGTACTGCGTGCCGGATGAGACCTTCTTCACCGAGACCCAGGTCGACAAGGCCGACGAGGCCCGCGGCACCAAGGGCGAGCACCTCTGCCCCGACTGCGATCGCCCGCTCGAGCGCGTCAAGGAGGAGAGCTGGTTCTTCAAGCTCTCCGCGTTCCAGGACAAGCTGCTCGCGCTCTATGACGAGCATCCCGATTTCGTCCAGCCCGATTTTCGCATGAACGAGGTTCGCTCCTTTGTCGAGGGCGGTCTGAACGACCTGTCCGTCTCCCGCACTTCCTTCGACTGGGGCATTGAGGTTCCCTTCGACGACGAGCATGTCACCTACGTGTGGTTCGACGCGCTCACCAACTACATGACCGCCGTGGGCTATGGCGCCGAGGGCGACGAGGCCGCTGCCGACTTCGCCTACCGCTGGCCCGCTCAGACTCACATCGTGGGTAAGGACATCATTCGTTTCCACTGCGTGATCTGGCCCGCCATGCTCATGGCGCTGGGCGAGGCCCTTCCCGAGCATGTTTTTGCCCATGGCTTCCTTACCGTCAAGAACGAGGAGACCGGCAAGGCCGAGAAGATGTCCAAGTCCCGCGGCAACGCCATCGCCCCGCGCGAGGTCATCGAGAAGCTCGGCGTCGAGGGCTATCGCTACTACTTCATGACCGACGTCACCCCCGGTACCGACGGCGCCATCAGCTTCGGCCGTATGGAGCAGGTCTATAACGCCGATCTGGCCAACAGCTGGGGCAACCTCATCTCGCGTTCGACCAACATGTGCATCAAGTACTTTGAGGGCGCCACGCCCGAGCGCGCCGCCGATGCCGCCGGCTACGCCGAGAACCCGCTGGCCTCGGCCGCCGAGGGCATCTTCGAGCGCTATGCCGCCAAGATGGAGGCATTCGCCTACGGGGATGCAGCCAAGGAGATCATGGACCTGATCCATGCCGCCAACCACTACATCGAGGATTCCGAGCCCTGGACGCTGGCCAAGGATCCGGCTAAGGCCGGCGAGCTCGCCAACGTGATTTGGAACCTGCTGGAGGCTATCCGCATTTCTGCCCACCTGCTCATGCCGCTCATGCCGAGCACCAGCGCCGAGGCCCTGCGCCGCATCGGCTGTGAGGGTGAGGCCGCGACTGACGACATGGACGCATCTTGCGTCTGGGGCCAGCTGGCCGCTGGCCTGCCGGTCGAGAAGGGCGAGGCCCTCTTCCCCCGTCTGGGTTAATGAACCCGACCGACCACCTGAGGCGCCCGACCTTGCCGCCTGATCGCCGCTTGCGTGCCTTATGCACGCTGCGCCCCTCTTACGGCAATCTCGGGCACTTTGGGCGGTCGGTTTCTTTGCTGAGCTTTTGAATGGAGCGCGTATGACCACATCCCCGCTTGCGAACCCCACGGCAACGCGCGAGATGCTCGAAGCGTTCGGCCTGGCGACCAAGCACCGCTTGGGTCAGAACTTCCTTATCGACAATCATGTCATCGAGCGCATTATGGCGTTGGCTGAGCTCACGGGCTCCGAGCGCGTGCTCGAGGTGGGGCCGGGCATTGGCACGTTGACGCTCGCACTTGTGCAGGAAGCTGCCCGCGTGACGTCCATCGAGATGGACACCGAACTCGAGCCGGTTCTCTCGGCGCACGCCATGGACCATGCCAACTTCCGCTTCATCATGGGTGACGCGCTCGCGGTGCCGCCTGCGGCGATCGCCGAGGCGAGCGAGGGGGATCCCACGCTGCTCGTGGCGAACCTTCCCTACAACGTTGCTGCCACGATTATCCTGCAGTTCTTCCAGACCATGCCGTCGCTTCGCCGTGCCGTCGTCATGGTTCAAAAAGAAGTTGCCGATCGCATCGCCGCGGTGCCGGGGACCAAGGCCTATGGCGCTTACACGGTGAAGCTTTCGCTGTGCGGCGAGGTCACGGGGCGCTTCGAGGTCCCTCCGCGCTGCTTTATGCCTGCGCCGCATGTGGATTCCGCCGTTGTGAGAATCGACCGCGCGGATGTTTTTGATGTCGAGGGTGAGGGAGCGGCTTCCGTCGCCGCCGCGGCCGTGGCGCGTGTGGTCGATGCTGCCTTCGCGCAGCGCCGCAAGACCATCCGCAACTCGATGAGCTCGAACGGCTTTGACAAAGACGCGCTCGACGCCGCCTTCGAAGCGTGCGGGATCGCGCCGACCGCCCGAGCCGAGGCACTTACCACGGAAGACTTCATTGCGCTCGCCGTCTCGCTGACGAGTGAGCCGAGCGGGGAGTGAGGTTCGTGGCGATCTCGTTCACCAAGAAGAACAAGGTGTTCACGTTGCCGCCGGCGCATGCGCCTCTGTTCGACACCCATGCTCACCTGCGATCGTTTTGGGGTGAGGATAAAGATCCCATCGACGTGCTCGTCCGCGCGCACGAATCGGGCGTGCGCGAGTTGATGACCATCTTCGACCCCGTCGCGGATAAGTCGGAGGAGATTCCCGACGCCCCGGCGTTCTCCCATTGGTTGCATGCGGTGATCGATGCGGCCGCCGATCGTGGCGCCGAGGTGCGCGTTCGCTACTTGGTGGGCGTCCATCCCTACGGGACGCTCGATTATACCGATGAGCTGCATGCGCAAGTTTCGGCCGCGCTGGACGACCCTCTGTGCGCGGGCATTGGTGAGATCGGCCTTGATTATCACTTCGATGCAGATGACCAGATCGAGGCGGCTCCGCACGCTGCACAGATGGAGGTCATGGCGCGTCAGCTCTCGCTTGCCGTCGAGCGCAACGTTCCTGTCGAGCTGCATCTGCGCAACGACTACGGCGATGAGGCTCGCACGGCCCATACCGACGCGATTTCCGTGCTTGAGCGCGTGGGCGTGCCCACCGCGGGCTGCGTGCTGCATTGCTTTGGCGAGGATCGAGCGACTATGGAGCGGTTTCTTGCGCTTGGGTGCCACATCGCCTTCGGCGGTGCCGCGACGTTCAAGCGCAACGACGGTGTACGCGAGGCGTTCGCCGCTTGTCCGCTTGGCCGCCTGCTGTTGGAGACCGATTGCCCCTATATGGCGCCCGAGCCCATTCGCGGCCTGGAATGCGAGCCGGCGATGATCGCTCAGACTGCCGATGTCCTCATATATGACCGCGCCGACCGAACGGGCGAATTGCCCGACGCGGTCGCCACCGCGATTTGGAACACCTCGAACGCCCTATTTGGAGGTCGCCATGAGTAGGAAATCGAAACGCGATATGACGCCCGAGGAGCTCGCCGAGCTCGAGGCCGAGGACAAGCGCGCGATGGAAGCCGCCCGGGAGCTGCGTGCCCGTCGCGAGGCCGTGCAGGGCCCGGCGCCCATCGATCGGGATATCCACGCCTCCTTGCCGCTCACGCGCGTGTTCTACCCGCTGCTTGGTTGCACAATCGTGGCGTTCATGGTGTCTCGATTCGCGGCGAGCATGGGGATGCCGGAGCTCGAAACGGTGACGAGCACGGCCGCCACGCTGCTGTTCCTCACCTCTTTCATCGTGTGGTTCGTCTCGCGTCATCAGGCCAAGAAGCTCACGAGGGAAGCGCGCGGCGAGTAAGTCCGATTGCCGAATCTTCTTCATGCACGGGCCGGCCGGGGATGTTCGTTCCCCGGCCGGCCCGCTTGCTGAAAGGTATGGGCGTCGTTGCTCTGTTACGCGTTCCACCCGTCGATGGAGAGCGGGTCGGGCATGGTGGCGTATATGCGCTCCTCAGCTGTGGTCGGCTTGCCCTCGAAGAGGCGCACGAGGCGATCGAGTTGGACGGCAAGCCATTCGAGAAGATTGGGGGGTTCGAGTTCGTTGGCAGTTATGAGTTCGACGGAGCCGATGGTCTCGCCGTTTTGGGTGTAGGTGACCGACCCCGCGGCAGCTCCCGCCGCATGTTTGCCGCGAAGTTCGTCGACTTCGACCTTCTGCTCGATGGTTCCGCCGAGTGTGAATACGCGCGCGGTTGCGTCTGCGTCGGCGAAGGTGAGGTCCATGAGTTTATCGGACCAATCGACGCAGGCCGCCTCGGCGGCCAGGGGCACGCCCCCGACCTGCTTGGGGCTGGTGGCAAAGGGCAGGTTGGCAAAGTGCCCGTAGTACCAGTTCGCGAGGGTCAGCGTATCGTTGAAACGCCCCTCGTCGCCCTTTGAGCCAAAGAGCGCGATATACACCTCGCCCTCGGGTTCGCGCGAGAACGTGCACACGAAGCACTCGCCCGCCTCGTAGGTGCTGCCCGTCTTGCCTCCCAGGTTGCCATCGCGCCCGAGGATCTTGTTGCGCACGGTGAGGGGCGAGGAACGCGCGCTGCCGTCGGCTGAGGTGACGTGCATCTCGGTGGCGCCGCTGCAGGCAAAGGAGCGGAAGGCCTCATTGCGCCATGCTTCGGCCCAGATGCGCGTGACGTCGTGCGCGGTGCTGTGCAGGTTGCCGACCCAGGCGCCGAAATCGAGGCCGTGGGGGTTCTCGAACAGCGTATCGGTGCAGCCGAGTTGGGCGGCGCGGTCGTTCATGGCCTTGATGAAGGTCCCGTACGGGTCGGTGCTGGCGGGGTCGATCTTGCTGCCGACGTGCGTGGCGATGGCGGTGGCCACGTCGTTGCCGCTCATGACCATGAGACCGGTAAGCGCCTGTTCGAGCGTGAGGGTGTCGCCTTCTTTGAGGCCCACGCAGGATTCGCCCACCGTCGCGGCGGCGTGATCGACGGTGAGGTTCTCGGATGGGTCGCAGTGGTCGAGTGCGACGAGCGCGGTCATGACCTTGGTGGTCGAGGCGATCTTGATGGGGGAATCGGCTCCGCGCTCGTAATACACGGATCCATCGGGGCGCATGATGATGGCGTGAGTCGCCAAGATGTCAGGCATCTCCTCGCTGGCGAGCCCGCGCTCTTGCGCCGAAGTTCCTAGGACCAGGTCGGTCAAGAGGACATCGGCGTATGCGGGTTCGGCGAGGATCGCGAATAGGACGAATGCAGCGGTGAGGGCTGTCCCGAGCGCGGCTGGAAGAGCTTTGTTCATGTGTTCCTTCTGTCTGGGGAATTGAATGCAGTATACGCCTCGTGCCGTTGGGACATCGTTTCGAGTCATGTGGTGCCTCGATTTTTACGACTGTGGTCAAAAACTTAATCCATACAGTATGTGAGGCTGTATGCGAGTGGCTTGGGACGTCGATTTGCAGGGTGCGGCGTTGCATAAGGGGGCGGAGTGGCGCCTTTGCGGTCGCTGCGAACGCAAGTTGAGAGCTCAGGATTCGTCACCTTAAAACGTTGCGACTGTATGAAGTTGAGTTGTGACCATCCATTCTATGAGAGAGTACTTATCTTATGCTTAACGCGGTTGCAAGGAGGTGCGTCGGCGTGGTCTTTTCGCCATAATGGACGAGACGGAAAGGAGCACATCGTGGATACGCCTCGTATCCTCGTCGTGGACGACGAGAAGACCATCACCGACCTCGTGGGGATTTACCTGCGCAATGAGGGATTCGATGTGACGCTGGCGTATAACGGCGCCGATGCCGCCCGTCTCATCTTGGAGCGGGAGTTCGACCTCGCCGTGCTCGATATCATGCTTCCCGATGTGGACGGCTTCGAGTTGCTCCGCACCATCCGCACCGAGCGCACCTATCCCGTCATTATGCTCACCGCCCGCGACAGTCAGTCCGATAAGATCGAGGGCCTCACCCTCGGCGCGGACGACTACATGGTCAAGCCCTTCCGCCCGCTCGAGCTCGTGGCGCGTTGCAAGGCGCAGTTGCGCAGGTACACGCGGTACGGTAGCCGCGAGCAAGCGGCCCCCGTTGAGGATGCGGGTCCGATCATCTCCTTCAACGGGCTCGAGATCAATCGCGATGCCCGCACGGTCACCGTGGACGAGAAGTCCGTGCGCTGCACTCCGCTCGAATACTCCATTTTGCTGTACCTCGCTGAGCATCGCGGCCATGTGGTGCCAGTCGAGGAGCTGTTCCGGGCTGTGTGGGACGAGGAATTCATGGCGGGTTCGAACAACACCGTCATGGTGCACATCCGCCACCTGCGCGAAAAGCTGGGGGATGACGCCCAGAACCCGCGCTTCATCAAGAACATCTGGGGCGTCGGGTACACCATCGAGAAGTAGCTGGTAGATGGCTGTGCTTTGGCTTTTATGCAGAGAGGCGTTGCACCGAAAACGGGGCGTGCGTGCAGTCCGGTATGGTTTACTGACTTGCTAGCATGTCTCAAAATCGAGGCGAAAGCAGGATAGATGAACACTGAGAAAAAGAGATCGGCGCACCGGCAGCACGCGCCGGTGAACCCCATGACGGGGCTGCCCAACGACCGTTCGGAAGCGCCGCGACAGGCGGGCTCCGCGGATGCCCCCAATATCGATGCCTCGGCTGCCCCTGCCGTCGGAGAGCGCTTCTTCACGACTTCGAACGATTCGATCGACGAGGTCATCGCCAAGCTGCGAATCCTGCTCGACAGCCGCCTGCTTTCCCTGGTCGTGTTGGTGCTTCTTTCATTTGCGGTCATCGCGCGCGAGAGCTTCATCGCGTTCCTCATCGCGATTGTCGTGGGCTACATGCTTACGGATCGCTTTGTGACGGTCCGCCGCGCGGTGACGCTCGGCGGCTCCGCTTGGTTCTCCGTGATCTTCTTCGGATCCCTGCTCACGGCTCGTGCACGACCGTTGTTCGTCGATATAGATTACCTGTTCATGTTCTGCGGCTTCTTGCTCGCATGCGCGGTGTGCGGCGTCTTCTTTGTGGGGCGTGCGCTGTATTATGCCGGCTACGACCGCGGGCAGGCTGCCGCGGATCGAGTCATCGCCGGCCACCTTGTCGACCGCCTGATCGACAACCCGCAGGATGTGGACAACCTCGACGGAACCTTCCTGGAGGTGGAGGGTGCGATCAGCCGCGTGCGCGACCAGGAGCGCCAGGTCGCCGAAGCCCTGCGCGATGAGGCGCGCCGCAAGGACGATTTGGTCACCTACCTCGCCCACGATCTCAAGACGCCGCTCGCCAGCGTGGTGGGTTACCTCTCGTTGCTGCAGGAGGCTCCTGACCTGCCCGTGGAGCAGCGCTCTCGCTTCACCGGCATCGCGCTCGACAAGGCGCATCGCCTCGACGCGCTCATCGAGGAATTCTTCGACATCACGCGTTTCGACTTCCACGACATCGTGCTCACACGTGGCTACGTGGACCTTTCCTTGCTTCTCGCGCAGGTTGCGGACGAGTTCTATCCCATCCTCGCCGAGCAGGGCAAGCACGTCGAGGTCGACGCGCCGCTAAATCTCACGGTCCTCGTCGACGGCGACAAGATGGCCCGTGTTTTCAACAACGTGATGAAGAATGCGATCGCCTACAGTTACGAAGGTTCGACGATCCGCATCGAGGCTGTGCGTGGGGAGGGCTCGGTGACCGTGCGCTTTGAGAATCGGGGCGACCCGATCCCCGTCGCCAAGCTGGGGACGATTTTCGAGAAGTTTTATCGCCTCGATGCGGCGCGCGCGACCAACCGCGGCGGCGCCGGCCTGGGCCTCGCCATCGCCAAGGAAATCGTGACCGCACATGGCGGAACCATTGCGTGCGAGTCCACCCCCGAGTGCACCGTGTTCACCATCGTCGTGCCCGCGTGACAAAAGCCCAATTGCGAAACCTCAATTTGGGGACTGTCCCTCAATTGAGGTTTTGCTTTGTCAGCGTTTGATATGCCGGCGCCGTTTGATGAGTTCGGGCTTACACGCACCTTACATGTGGTTCACGGGTGCCTGAAGTGCGGGTCGTACCATGCTGAGAGCTATGAGCAAGAATGCGAGGAGGCTCGAAGGTGGACTACACGCCCGAGGATAGCGCCCAGGCGATGGCGCGCGCGGCCGAGGAGGCTGCCTTGCGCGAGCGGGGTGACGTGCCCATGGTCCCCGCCGGTGCGGGGAGCGAGGTCGCCCCTGTGCACAAGACGCGTATCTCCGTCGAGAACGTGAACCTGTACTATGGCGACCATCATGCGCTGAAGGACGTTTCGATCGATATTCCCGAGCGAGAGATCACCTCGTTCATCGGGCCGTCCGGCTGCGGTAAGTCGACCTTGCTGCGTTGCCTGAACCGCATGAACGATTACGTGAAGGATTGCCGTGTCGAGGGCTCCATCAAGCTCGACGGCCGTGACATTTACGCCGATTACAACACCACGCTGCTGCGCCAGCGCGTGGGCATGGTGTTCCAGCATCCCAATCCGTTCCCCATGAGCATCTACGACAACGTCGCCTACGGACCGCGCGGCGCCGGCGTGAAGAGCCGCAGCGAGCTCGATGCGCTGGTGGAGGATTCCCTGCGCCGCGCCGCCTTGTGGGACGAGGTCAAGGACAAGCTCAAGGATTCCGGTCTGAGCCTGTCCGGCGGCCAGCAGCAGCGCCTGTGCATCGCCCGCGCCATCGCGGTACAGCCCGAGGTCTTGCTGATGGACGAGCCCACCTCTGCGCTCGACCCGATCTCGACGGTCCAGGTCGAGCAGCTCGCCATGGAGCTCAAGCGCGACTACACGCTCGTGGTGGTTACCCATAACATGCAGCAGGCCTCGCGCATCTCCGACTCTGTGGCCTTCTTCCTGCTGGGCGAGCTCGTCGAGCACGCGCCCACCACGCAGATGTTCAAGGCTCCTCGCGATCAGCGCACCGCCGATTACCTCACCGGTCGTTTCGGTTAATCGGGCAGGCCGGACGTGCGTCCCGCATGCGGTGCCCTGGTGCCGTGTGCGGGGCGTACACCGTTGTATCGGCGCGGGACGGTCAAGACCGCTCGGCGGTGCCGTCCAGTGGGTAGAATTGTCGAAACGGTCGAGGAGGTATCGTTCGCATGATTTATTACGTCGAAGATGATGACAACATCAGGGGCCTGACCCTGTACGCCCTGCGCCAGCAGGGTATCGAGGCAGAGGGTTTCAGCTGCGACAGCGAGTTCAAGGCCGCCGTCGCCCGCCGTGTGCCCGACGCCGTGCTCCTCGACATCATGCTTCCCGATACCGACGGTCTCGAGATCATGCGCCGCTTGCGCGCCGACCAGGCGACCGCGACGGTGCCCATCATGATGCTCACCGCGAAGGACTCGGAGCTCGATAAGGTCGTCGCCCTCGACGGCGGCGCCGACGACTACCTCGCAAAGCCCTTCTCCCTCATGGAGCTCACGAGCCGCTGCCGCGCCCTGCTGCGCCGCGGCGGCATGATGAGCCGTCCCGCCCCCGAGATGCTGAGCGTGGGCGGCATCGAGCTCTCGCCGAGCCACCGCGAGGTCCGCGTGGACGGCCATGAGCTCAAGCTCACCCTGCGAGAGTTCGATTTGCTTGAGTACCTCATGCGCAAACCCGGTGTCGTCTTCACGCGTGAGTCGCTGCTCCAGAGCGTGTGGGGTTGGGATTTCGACGGCGGTTCGCGCACCGTCGACGTGCACGTCCAGACCCTGCGCCAGAAACTCGGTTCGCATGCCGATCGCATCGAGACGGTTCGCGGCGTGGGCTATCGCCTGGTCGATCGTGCCGCGGCCGATGAGGCCGTTGCGGATTCCGCCGAATGAGCAGCCATCAGTCGCTGTCGAGGCGCGTATTCGTGACCATCCTGGGGATGTCGCTCACGACCATCATCGTGTTCGCCCTCGCCCTTACTTTGATCGTACAGCAGCGGCTCGTCCATGCGACGAGCGCCGAGCTCGCCGACGAGGCCCGTGTGGTCGCGGCTTCGCTCAACAGCGCCCCCAGCCATCTCACCATGCTGCGTCGACTGCATTTGGAGAACATTCGCGTCACCCTGGTCGATCCCGAGGGCGATGTCCTGTTCGACAGCGATACCGACGCGAGCAAGATGGAGGACCATGCCGATCGTCCCGAGATCGAGCAGGCCGTCTCGACGGGATACGGTTCCGCCGAGCGTTCGAGCACAACGCTGGGCGAGGTCATGCTCTACCAGGCGGTGCGTCTTGCCGACGGCAGTGTGGTGCGCATTGCCGAGGGAGAAGCGGGATACCTGGCCATCCTGGGAACGCTGTCCTTGCCCGTCGTCCTCATGGTCGTCGGTGGCGCCGTTGTTGCCGTCGTCGTTGCGCGGCGCGAATCGCATCGCATCATCGAGCCCTTGCTCGAGGTCGATCTCGATCATCCGCGCCGCAATGTCCAAAACGCCTATTCCGAGATGGAGCCCATGTTGGAGCGTATCGAGAGCCAGCGTCAGGAGCTCAAGCGCCAGATGCGCGTGCTGGCCGATAACGACCGCATGCGCCGCGAGTTCACCGCCAACATCACGCACGAACTCAAGACCCCGCTTACCACGGTCTCGGGATATGCCGAGCTCATCGCCAACGGTCTCGTGACCGACGAGGCGGATTTGCGCGACTTCGGACGCCGCATCTACAGTGAGGCGGGGCGTCTCACCTCGCTGGTGAACGACATCCTCACTCTTTCCAACCTCGACGAGGCCGAGCGCTCCGAAGGGGACTCGGCTGCGGCGGCCCTCGGCGCACGGGAGCCCATCGACCTCCCGCTCATGCTCGACGGAATCGTCCAGCGTCTCGAACAGGTCGCATCGCGTTCGGAGATCGATTTGGATCTGGATTGCGCGCCGGCCATGGTGACCGGCGTGCCCCGCCTGGTCGACGAACTCGCCTACAACCTGACGAGCAACGCCATCCGATACAACCACCCGGGCGGGTCGGTGACCCTCTCGTGCGGCGTCGAGGCTACGCCGGATTGCGATTGCCCCACGCCCTTCATCCGGGTTGCCGACACGGGCATAGGCATCGCACCCGAGGAGCAGGAGAAGATCTTCGAGCGCTTCTACCGGGTTGACAAGAGCCGTTCCAAGGCGCGCGGCGGCACCGGCTTGGGCCTTGCCATCGTGAAACACGCCGCGTCGTACCACGGTGCCCGCATCGAACTCGAGAGCGAACTCGGCTGCGGCACCACGATCACCGTGCGGTTCCCTGCCCAGGAGCAGATCGAGGCTTAAGCCGGTATGCGCGACCGTTGCCCGCCCCGTGGGCTGGTCCATACCGCTTGCGCGCGGGTTGCTACCGTTGGGTGGCGGCTAACACGTTTCAGCTCGAAGCCCTTGCCCGTCCGATGCGGTCCCTTGTGGCTCCGTGCGTATACTGGCCCTGTGGCACAGCGTGAGAAAGGGTCTGCCTTGAAGTTCTTCATCGATACCGCGAACCTGGAAGAGATCGCCGAGGCGAAGAGCTGGGGATGCCTGGCCGGCGTCACCACCAATCCGAGCCTGTACGCCAAGACGGGCGGCGCCCTCGCCGACTTCGAGCCCCACATGCAAAAGATCGCCGAGCTCTGCAAGGGTCTGCCGGTGTCGGCTGAGTCTACGGCGACGACGGTCGATGGCATGGTAGCCGATGGACGACGGCTCGCCGCGCTCGCTCCGAATATCGTCATAAAGCTGCCCATCTGCGAGGCCGGTCTGGCAGCATGCCGAATTCTGGCCGATGAGGGCATTCGCGTGAATATGACGCTCATCTTCTCCGCGACTCAGGCGTTGCTGGCCGCCAACGCCGGCGCCCGCTATATCTCGCCGTTCGTTGGTCGCTACGACGATATCGCGCTGGATGGCATCTCGCAGCTCGCGGACGTGATTACCTGCATCAAGAACTACGATTGGTCCGGCAAGAACCCGGACGGCGTGGTCGAGATCATCACCGCCTCGGTGCGCACGGCCAACCATGTGGTCCAAGCTGCCCTGTTGGGCGCCGATATCGCCACCGTCCCCATGAAGGCGCTCAAGAAATGCCTCCATCATCCGCTCACCGATGCCGGCATTGCGGCCTTCGAGGCTGATTGGGAGCGCGTCGCAAACGCGTGAGACGAGGGGTCGGTAAAGTGTCTCGCCGGTTTGGTGACCCAGTTGTGGTAAAGCGCTTTATCGCAGGTAAACACCCTTGTCTGCGAAAAAAATAGTTTTGAATTTACCGTCTGCGAGCGCCCTGTTCGCCGATTGTCCCGCTATGATTGTCGCGTACATTTATGCACCGCTCACCCACAAGGAGGCATCGTCCATGAGCGATGAGGAACTCATCCAGGTTGCCAATGAGGTCAGGAGGGGGGTCGTGATCGGCACGCACGCAGCGAAGTCCGGGCACCCCGGTGGTTCGCTCGGCGCCGCCGACATCATCACCTACCTCTACTTCGAGGAGATGAACGTCGACCCGGCAGACCCGCGTCGCGCCGACCGCGACCGCTTCGTGCTCTCCAAGGGCCACTGCGCTCCCGCGCTGTATGCGGCCCTCGCCGAGCGTGGCTTCTTCCCCAAGGAGGACCTCGAGTCCCTGCGCCATGTCGGCTGCCACCTTCAGGGCCACCCCAACATGAACGACACCCCGGGTGTCGACATGTCCACCGGCTCCCTGGGCCAGGGCATCTCGGCTGCCGTGGGCATGGCGCTCGCCGCCAAGCACTGGGGCGACGCCTATCGCACCTACTGCCTGCTCGGTGACGGCGAGATCGAGGAGGGCCAGGTCTGGGAGGCCGCCATGTTCGCGGGCAACCAGCAGCTGGACAACCTCTGCCTGATCGTCGACCACAACGGCCTGCAGATCGACGGCAGCATCGAGGAGGTCAACTCCGCGATGCCCATCGCCGACAAGTTCGCTGCGTTCAAGTTCCATATGATCGAGCTGGCAGACGGCAATGACATGGCTCAGGTCCGTGCGGCCTTCGAGGAGGCCCGCTCCATCACCGGCAAGCCTGTGTGCATCGTGGCCGAGACGGTCAAGGGCAAGGGCGTCTCCTTCATGGAGGGCCAGGTGGGCTGGCACGGCAAGGCCCCCAACGACGAACAGTTCGAGCAGGCCATGGCCGAGCTCACGAAGGAGGCTTAAAGCTATGGCAGACGAGAAGAGAATCGCCACCCGCGTGAGCTACGGCGAGACCCTGGTCGAGCTTGGCGCAGAGCACGATGACTTCCTGGTCTTCGATGCCGACCTCGCGGCTGCGACCCAGACGGCCAAGTTCAAGGCCGCCTTCCCCGATCGCTTCTATAACGCCGGCATCGCCGAGGGCAACATGATGGGCCTCGCCGCGGGCGTCGCCACCACCGGTCGCGTTGCCTTTGCGAGCACCTTTGCCATGTTCGCCGCCGGCCGCGCCTACGAGCAGATTCGCAATTCCATCGGCTATCCGCACCTCAATGTGAAGATCGGCGCGACTCATGCCGGCATTTCCGTGGGCGAGGACGGCGCCACGCACCAGTGCAACGAGGACATCGCGCTCATGCGTACCATCCCCGGCATGACGGTGGTCGTCCCCGCCGACGACGTGGAGGCCCGTGCTGCGACGCGTTGCGCCTACGCCACCGATGGCCCGTTCTACCTGCGTCTTGGTCGCTTGGCCGCGCCGGTGATCAACGACCCCGAGAACTATGAGTTTGAACTCGGCCGCGCCATCGTGATGCGCGAGGGCACCGACGCGACCGTCGTCGCCTGTGGCCTCATGGTCTCCGCTGCGCTCGAGGCGGCCGACGCGCTCGCCGCCGAGGGCATCTCCGTCGAGGTCGTCAACATGCACACCGTCAAGCCGCTCGACGAGGACACCCTGCTTGCCTCCGCGGCCAAGACCGGCCACGTGGTCACGGTCGAGGAGCATTCCGTCATCGGCGGATTGGGCGAGGCTTGCGCCGCCGTCCTGTGCGAGAAGGGCCCCGTTCCCATGCGTCGCGTGGGCGTGCAGGATGTGTACGGCGAGTCCGGTCCCGCACTCGAGCTGCTGGACAAGCACGGCCTGAACGCCGAAGGCATCGCCGCCGCCGTTCGCGAGGTGCTGGCCTAGCGGCTTCTTCAGTTTGTTCGCGGTATGCAATGCAACGCGGCGTCGCTCTGATCGCGACGCCGCGTTTTTCATAGGGTGAAAGCATTGCGTTCGCGGCCGCTCGCCGGATCTGCCGATGAGGTGCGGTGGCTTTGGGACAGGCGGCCTTGGGGCAGGCGGGCGGCCTTGGGGCGGGCGGCCTTCGATGGGCTTTTGGCGCGATTGGCTCCAGGTGCTCGGTGGCTTTTTGCACGATTGTTAGAACTCGTTGCTGCCATATGCCTTGATGGCGGGCATGAGTTGCATGCGCAGAAGCTTTTGAAGCGTGCGGTATCCAGTGACTCGAATGCGCTTCCGGATTCCCAATGCGCGAAACAGATCGGTGACGAGTTGCTGGAAGAGATGCTCATCAATCAGATCTTCATACCAAACGTTCAGTATCGTGAAGCCCGATCCGACGATTTTATTCTGCCTTCGCGCGTCGCGTCCCGCCGCTTCGATCGAGTGGAATTCCTTGCCTTGATACTCCAGTCCGACACGCTGTTTGGGGAAGCCGATGTCGACGCGTCTTTGCCCTACGGGGGTTGCAACAGGGTGGTTCAGGGAGATGGGGCCAAGGCCAAGACCGCCCTTCGTTGTCGGCAGGGAAACGAGCATGGCCAGAATGGTTTCCATGGGGGAATTCGATAGGTCGTGTACATGCTTTATCAGGTTTCTGGCCCGTTTGATTCCAGGGACTCTATGGATGGAATTGATGAGCCTGCCGATTTTCTCGGTTGATGTGAGAGGCTCATCGATGCACGTGAGGCCGTCCCACGAATCGTCGAGAACGTAGGTTCCACAAAGCTCATATCCCAAGCAAATGATGTCGAAATCGCTCAGATTTTCATCTGCGCAAATCTGAATGAAGGTCAGCTCGGGGCTCGTTACCCAAAAACCTTTGTCGATTTTAATGAGCGATCGAGGCGGAAGCGGGTGATAGCAAGCGACGGCATGGATGTCCCGCCGTGGGTTGTATCCGTGGTTGCCATCGACCAGGACATGGTAGGGTTGCTTGGTGACGCCGCGTGCGGTCATGTCGTCTTCCAGAAATTGTCGCGGCGGGACCATGAGCCCGGCGACCTTGCCGGTCCTCGGCTTATCGAGCAGCGTCGGGATGAGGCGCTTGCTCGACCGATATAGCTCAAGTGCGGAGGCGCCGCACGCGCAAACAATTCCTTCCATGCATAGACGATACATCCTTTTGGCCATGCTGGCCGATAATTGTAAGAGTGGTCAAAAAGAAGCCTTATACAGTGTTTAGTGCGACGAATAGGGGGAAACGCGCCGAGCGCATCAGGGTGAAAGTCGCCTTATGCCGCTCATGGATGTCATAGTTTTGCCGAGAGTTGCGATTCGTGGGGGAATGCGCTCGCGCGCAGGAGGTTTCACAAGATCAGACTACTGTATGAATGACTTATTTGACCGAAGTCGCCGAAATGAATAGTTGGCAGAAGGGTTTGCGGGTCTGCGCGGTCGACGACTTGCGGAATGGCTCGGGAAAAGCAATTGTGTCATCTGAATCTAAGTGATTATGACTTAGGTTTTATGAGTGCAATTGTGGGTACCATGGAAGTCGTTCAACACCGATGCGCCGGTCTTGGGCGTATCGGTCGGCGCGAGCCGGCCGGCAAACGACAGAAAGGGCATTTCGAGCATGCAGCAATTCAAAACGGAGAGCAAGAAGCTCCTGGACCTCATGATCAACTCGATCTACACCAACAAGGAGATCTTCCTGCGCGAGCTCATCTCCAACGCTTCAGACGCGGTGGACAAGCTCAACTTCAAGAGCCTTTCCGACTCGAGCATTCAGCTGGGTGACGAGGACCTTGCCATTCGCGTTTCTTTCGATCGCGACGCTCGCACCCTCACCGTGTCTGACAATGGCATTGGCATGACCGCCGAGGACCTCGAGAACAACCTCGGCACCATTGCCCATTCCGGCAGCCAGGAGTTCAAGCAGGCCAACGCCGAGCACCAGGGTTCCGACGTGGACATCATCGGTCAGTTCGGCGTGGGCTTCTACTCTGCGTTCATGGTCGCCTCGCGCGTTCGCGTTGTCAGCCGCGCCTTCGGCGAGGACGTCGCACACGTGTGGGAGTCCGATGGCCTCGAGGGCTACACCATCGAGGAAGGTGAGCGCTCCGAGCACGGTACCGACGTCATCCTCACCATTCGCGAGAACATCGAGGGCGAGAATGGCGAGCCCGGCGAGAACTACGATACCTTCCTGTCCGAGTGGGGCCTGAAGGACCTCATCAAGCGCTATAGCAACTACGTGCGCTACCCGGTTCAGATGATGGTCACCAAGAGCCGCGAGAAGGAGCGCCCCGAGGATGCCGGCGATGACTACACGCCGGAGTACGAGGATTACCAGGAGCTCGAGACCATCAACTCCATGACCCCGATTTGGAAGAAGCGCAGCTCCGACGTGTCCGACGAGGACTACAACGAGTTCTACAAGTCGACCTTCCATGACTTCGAGGACCCGGCCCGCACGGTGAGCTTCCATGCCGAGGGCACGCTCGAGTATGACGCGCTGCTGTTCATCCCCAGCCGCGCCCCGTTCGACCTGTACAGCAAGGATTACGAGAAGGGTCTCGCGCTCTACAGCTCCAACGTCTTGATTCAGGACAAGTGCGCCGAGCTGCTGCCCGATTACTATAACTTCGTGCGCGGCGTGGTGGACTCCCAGGACGTCTCGCTCAACATCTCCCGCGAGACCCTGCAGCACGATCGACAGCTCAAGGCCATCGCCAAGCGCATCGAGAAGCGCGTGACGAGCGAGCTCGAGAAGATGCGTGACAACGACCGCGAGAGCTACGAGACCTTCTTCGAGAACTTCGGCCGCGGCCTCAAGTTCGGCATCTACTCCAGCTACGGCATGAAGGCCGACGAGCTGGGCGATCTGCTGCTGTTCTGGAGCGCGCGCGAGAACAAGATGGTGACACTGGCCGAGTATGCCGCCGCCATGCCCGAGGGTCAGAAGGCCATCTACTATGCCGCCGGCGACGACCGCGACCGCCTCGCCAAGATGCCCGTGGTCAAGGGCGTGCTCGATCGCGGTTATGACGTGCTGCTGCTCACGACGGACGTGGATGAGTTCACCTTCCAGGCCATGCGCGGCTACACCGCCAAGAACTGCCCTAAGGTCTACGAGGACGACGCTGCCCGCGAGGCTGCCGCCAAGGCCGTTGCCGATGGTGCCGAGCCGGAGACCGAGGACCGTTTCCTCGAGCTCAAGAACGTGGCGACCGGCGATCTCGACCTGGCGACCGAGGATGAGAAAAAGGATGCCGAGGCGGCCGCCAAGGAGCATGGCGACCTGTTCGACGCCATGAAGGAGGCGTTGGGCGACAAGGTCGAGAAGGTCGCGGTTTCTGCTCGCCTGACCGACGCGCCCGCCTGTATCACCACCGAGGGCCCGCTGTCGCTCGAGATGGAGAAGGTCCTCGCTCGCGGCCCCGAGGCCGATCGCGGCGAGATGCCCAAGACCCAGCGCGTGCTCGAGCTCAACGCCAAGCACGCCGTGTTCGACAAGCTCGTGGCCGCACATGATGCCGGTGACAAGGACAAGCTCGCGCTGTACGCCGGCTTGCTCTACGATCAGGCGCTGCTCGTCGAGGGCATTCTGCCGGCCGATCCGGTTGCTTTCGCCCAGAGCGTCTGCGAACTCATGTAGGCGAGTTCGAAAACGATATGCCGGCCGATATGCCGGCCGATTCGCCGGGGCGCTCCAGACGGGGCGCCCCGGCTTTTTCATGGTGGGGACTCATGACGGATTCCTGGTAGTTTGCAGAAAGTATTAAGACGTACGTCAGATACCGTTACAACTGTTGTTTTACTAACGTGCGTAGTATAGTTCTGCACCGAACAATAAATCTCGAGGTCAAAGGATGAGACAAGCGTGAGAAAAGCATGGGAGATCTTCAAGCGCGATGTGCTCCGCTTGTTGCACAATCCAGTGGCGATGGTCATCACCATCGGTGTGTGCATCATTCCGTCCCTGTACGCCTGGTACAACATCGAGGCGAACTGGGACCCCTACGGTAGCACCGAGGGCGTCAAGATCGCAGTCGCCAACGAGGATGCGGGTGTGGAGACCGAACTCACGGGCGAGCTCAACGCCGGCGAGCAGACGATCGACAAACTCAAGGAGAACCACGACCTGGGCTGGGTCTTCACGGATGCGAAGAAGGCCGAGGAGGGCGTGCGGCGCGGTGATTACTACGCTGCCATCGTGATTCCGCGCGATTTCAGCGAGAAGCTCACGAGCATGCTCACGGGCGATTTCGAGCAGCCCGAACTCACGTATTACGTGAACGAGAAGAAGAACGCCATCGCCCCGAAGGTGACCGATACCGGTGCCGAGACCATCGAGACCCAGCTTAACGAGACCTTTGTGGGCACGGTCACGAGCACGCTCGTGACCGAGGCGAAGAAACTCGGCGTGGATATCGATACGGCGGGGGAGAGCGCGCACGTTGGCGTAATGGCCGATGTGGCTCATTCGGTGGATGCGCTCGATCGGGTTCGTTCGGGCCTGTCCGATATGAACGCCACGATCGACGCGGCCAAGAAGGCCGCCGCCGATGCGAAGTCGGCCCTCGCCGGCATGGACGAGGAGGCCCCCTCGCTTGTCGAGGCGCTTCAGCGTGGCGACGCCTTGTTGGGAACCACGCGCTCTGCCGCCCGCGATTTCCACACGGCGCTTTCGAGCGCGCTTTCAAACGGTGCCATGCATCTGGGCACTGCGGCTTCCGACGCGAACAGCGCGGTGGGCGCGATCGCCGGCGCGGCGAGCTCGGCAAAAACCAAGATCGACATCTCCCTCATCGACTTCCAATCCGTGATCGACTCCAATACGCGCGCCATCGAGGCGCTGCGCAAGATCAACGGTCAGCTGGGCAACAGCGGCGACATCGAGATCGCGATTCGCGAGCTCGAGCGCCAGAACCAGGGACTGCAGCAGGTCAAAGACGGCCTGCAGGGCCAAAGCGATGCCCTGGGCAACGACGCCGCGGCTTTCGATAAGGCCTCGGGTGCCATGAACGATGCCATTCAGGGAAGCGTCGAGGGACTCGGCAAGACCCAGAAGCGCATCAACGAAGAGGTCATGCCTCGCCTGGGTGATGGCTTGGATGCGTTTTCAAGCGTCTCCGGCGACCTCGTCGGCGTTGTGCGGAGCCTGACGCCGACCATCGGCCAGTCAATCTCGATGCTCGACCAGCTCGACGCCATGCTCGACCAGACCCGTCAGGCGCTTGCCAGCTCCGATAAGACCCTGGCCGATTTGCAGACGACGCTCGGAAGCGTCGCGACCGACCTCTCCGCTCTCCGCAGCTCCGAGGCAACGGCCGATCTCGCCACCATTCTCGACATGGATCCGGAGGACATGTCTGATTTCATGTCCGCTCCCGTGACGTTGCGCACGGAGCCGGTCTACCCGGTTGCCAATTACGGTTCCGGCGTAACGCCCTTCTACACCAATCTCGCGCTGTGGGTTGGCGGCTTCGTGCTCATCGCCATCTTCAAGCTCGAGGTCGATGACGAGGGCTTGGGTCGCTTCACGGCGAACCAGGGCTACTTCGGTCGTTGGATGCTCATGGTCCTGCTCGGCTTTGTCCAGTCGATCATCGTGTGCGCGGGCGACCTCGTCCTCGGTATCCAGTGCGAGCATCCGGCGTTGTTCATGCTCGCCGGCGTGTTCACCTCGTTCGTGTACGTGAACATCATTTACGCCCTGGCGATCTCGTTCAAGCACATCGGCAAGGCCATCGGCGTCATCCTCGTGATCGTGCAGATCCCGGGTTCCTCGGGCATGTACCCCATCGAGATGATGCCCGGCTTCTTCCAGGCGCTACATCCTCTGCTGCCTTTTACGTATGGCATTAACGCGATGCGTGAGACCATCGGCGGCATGTACGGCATGGATTACCTGATGAACCTCGTCGCCCTCGGTGTCTTTTTGCTGATCGCCCTGTTCGTGGGCGTGTGGCTGAGGCCCAAGCTGCTCAATCTCAACCTGCTCTTCGACCGCGAGCTCACGGGTACGGGCGTGATGATCTGCGAGCACGATGATATGGCGCGCGAGCACTTCTCGCTCCGCTCTACCGTGCGCGCACTGTTGGATACCGAGGCGTATCGCCGCGACGTGGTCGAGCGCGCCGCGCGTTTCGAGCGTCGCTATCCCACCCTCATCAAGACGGGTTTCTGCCTTGTGTTCGGCCTGCCCATCCTGCTGTTCATCCTTACGGCCACGCTCGATTTGGACATCGACGGCAAGCTCGTGATGCTGCTGCTGTGGATCGTCGCCGTGATCGGTGCCGACGCGTACATGATTTTCGTCGAATACCTGCGCCGGAGTTTGAGGGACCAGGTGCATATGAGCGGCCTGCCCGCCGATGAGATGCGCCGTGAGCTGGGCCGCACCATGCCCTGCGTGCATGAGGAAGGAGGCGAGGAGTAGATGAGGAACATCATCGCCATTCTCAAGCGGGACCTCTCCCGCATTCGTGGAAGCGTGGTCGCGCTCATCGTGGCGGTCGGTCTGGTGATCGTTCCCACGCTGTACGCGTGGTTCAACATCGCCGGCAGCTGGGACCCCTACGGCAACACCGGCAACCTCAAGGTGGCCGTGGCAAACTCCGACGATGGGTACATGAGCGACCTCATCCCGGTGCGCGTGAACATCGGAGACACGGTGGTGTCCGCCCTGCGCGAGAACGACCAGTTGGACTGGAGGTTCGTGAGCGAATCCGACGCCGTGGAGGGCGTCCGCTCGGGCGAGTACTACGCCGCGGTGGTTATCCCCGAGAATTTCAGCTCGCGCATGATGACCGTGTTCTCCAGCGATGCGGAGCATGCCGAGATCGTGTACTACGAGAATCAGAAGGCGAACGCGATTGCTCCGCGCGTGACCGATAAGGCTGCGAGCACCGTGCGCCAGCAGATCGATGAGACCTTTGCAAAGACCATCAGCGATGTTGGCCTGGCAACTACTTCGAGCTTGCTTGAGTTCATGGATGGCGATCAGATCGCGGCCTACGCCGGCAACCTGTCGGGCACGTTGGCCGGTGCCATCACGACCTTGCGCGACGCTTCTGGAAGCGTGGACGAGTTCGCGGGACTGTTGCAGTCCTCCACCGGCCTGCTCGATTCGACGAGCGATTTGCTGGCGAGCGCTGGTACGGCGAGCAAGGATGCCGAGGCCCTTGTGGGCGACGCGAAAACTGGCTTGAGCGGCATGCATGATGCGCTGGATGCCGCGGTTGCGGCTATCAACCAGTCCCTTAAGGACAGCGCGGGCGATTACGACGCCGCCGCGAAGGCCATCGACGAGGCCTTTGGTGCCGCCGACGCGCACGTGTCTTTGACTGTCACCCAGCTGCGCGATGCATCCGCAGACGTGGCCAAGCGGGCTTCCGACATGCGTGACGTGCAAGACAACATCCTCGCCGTCGAGCGTGATGTCGAGGGGTCCAACCTGCCTGAGAAGCTCAAGGCCGAGCTGGTGCAGAAGATCGATATCGTCGCCAATACCGTGGGCAACGTCGCCAACCAGCAAGAGTTGCTCGCCAAACATCTCTCCGATGCGGCTGCGTCGCTCGAGACGGGAGCCGCCGATGCGCGGGCGAAGGCGCAGGCTGTGAAGGACGGCATCGCCGAGGCGAAGGGGAGCATCGGCGGCGTCAAGGATTCCTATAATGCGACTCTCAAGCAGCAGATCAGCGACCTTTCCGATGCCGTGGCCGATGTCGCCCGTCGCGGCTCCGATATGGCCGACGACCTGGGCGCGACTGTGACCGACCTGTCCCATGCCGCATCGGCGCTCTCTGATGACCTGGCCGGGGCCCATGCGGTTCTCGCCGATGCGTCTGCCGATCTCGTGTCCGCCGCCGATGACCTGCAGCGTCTGAAGGAGGGCCTGGACACCGCAGTGACCTCAGGCGACCTCGACCGCGTGCGCGAGCTCATCGGTTCCGACCCCGCGGCCCTCGCCGACGCCCTCGCCGCGCCGGTGGCCCTCGACCGCCAGGCCGTGTATCACATCAAGAACTACGGCAGCGCGATGGCTCCGTTCTACACCACGCTTTCGATTTGGGTCGCGGGTATCGTCTTGGCGGCCATGCTCAAGGCCAATGTCGATGAGGCCGACGTCAAGGCCCTTGGCAACCCGCGCCTGCACGAGCTCTACCTCGGTCGCTATGCGTTCTTCGCGCTGTTGGCATTTGCGCAGGCCACACTTGTGTGCGCCGGCGACCTGCTGTTCTTCGGCATCCAGTGCGAGCATCCCTTCCAGTTCATGCTCGTGGGCTGGCTCGCCGGGTTCGTGTTCAGCAACATGATCTACACGCTCACGGTGAGCTTCGGCGATATCGGCAAGGCCATTGCGGTCGTGCTGCTGGTCATGCAGGTCGCGGGTTCGGGCGGTACCTTCCCGATTGAGATGACCGCCGACTTCTTCCAGGCTGTTTACCCGTTCCTGCCGTTCACGCACGCCATCAACGCCATGCATGCCGCCATGGCGGGGGCGTACGGCATGGAATTCTGGATCGAGCTCGGCACGCTTTCGCTGTACCTCATCCCGTCTTTGGCCCTGGGCCTGGTGTTCCGCCGCCCGGTGATTCGCGCCAACCGCTGGATCATCGAGAAGCTCGAGGAAACCAAGCTCATGTAGCGTCTCAATTGGCGACAGGTACAAATTGCCCCCCCCTGGGATTCGGGCGCCCGTCTGCGCAGATGCGCCGGCGGGCGCCTGCTTTTGTGTGGGGCGATCAAGACGATCGCGGCGGATCGCGACATGGAAAGGGCCTCCTTGCGGAGGCCCTTTCGCCGAGTCTATTTGTTGGTACTGCGGTTATGCCGTGGACTGCTGCAATTGCGGCACGTCGAGGGCGTCGAGCAGGTCGTTGTACGAGCGAAGGAGGTTGACTCGCTGGTTGCTCGACCGTGTACGGGTGGTGGGTTCGAGGAAGCCCTTTCTCTGTGTCGGGGGGAAGGAGAAATGGTTCGCACATCTGAGCTGCGGCCGGGGGGTCCGGGCGCGCTGGACATCGTAAAACGACGGCATGCTCGGGCCTCCTCGTCATCCACCGGTACGGGCGCCTTTGGGCCTCGCTGCTGGCCCTCGGGTGCTGTCATCATTATTGCCAGTGCGGCCCGTCTTATCCGCATAAGAAAGTCTTACGAGACTTTGCCCGAGCGATGAAATGCGAGGTCAAAAGCAATAAATGGGGAAATTGGCCCCCATGGACTCCGTCGCGTCTTACGTACACCTTAAGAAATCGACCGTTCACCATGGTGCTTCTGTGGCAGCCCTGTTGTGGAATTGTGAAGCGACGGGGAGGCGCTCCAATTGGGATGGGTGCAAACCGAGGCTTTGCCCGGGCCTGCCGTCGGCCCGGCATCGAAGGTGCCCAATTCGTACCTGACCCCATTTGAGACCCTGGCCCCATTTGAGACGGGCATGAGACTCTACACATTCTGTGCGGCTATGGAGTGGGGCCTGGTAAACCACGTATACTGTTTCGATGCGAAGCGATGCAGCGTAGCGGGGTCGTCGCGGTGACGCCCCTCTCGTTTCGCGATGAGAAAGGGAACCGTCATGCAGACGATGTATCAAACGATGAACGACGCCGAGCTGGCCGCCGCCATCGACGATCTCGAGGCGCGCGTCGCCGAGGTCAAGGCGCGCGAGCTCAAGCTCGATATGGCTCGCGGCAAGCCGTCGCCCGAGCAGGTGGCCATCTCTCGCCCCATGCTCGACCTGCTCAGCGCTGACTCCGACCTTACCGACGGCGGCGTGGACTGCAGCAACTACGGTTGCTTCGAGGGCATCCCCTCCGCCCGCGCGCTCGCCGGGGAGTTTTTGGGCGTCGATCCGTCCCAGACGCTCGTGCTCGGTAGCTCCAGTTTGCTGATCGAGCATGATTCCGTGGCCATGTGCTGGCTCAAGGGCACGTGCGGCCATGCTCCGTGGTCCGAGTTCTCCGCCGCGCACGACGGCGCGCGCGTCAAGTTCCTCTGCCCCGCGCCCGGCTACGATCGCCACTTCGGCATCACCGAGGATCTGGGCATCGAGAACGTTCCCGTGCGCATGACCGAGAACGGTCCGGACATGGACGAGGTTGAGCGCCTCGTCGCGGCCGATGAGGGCATCAAGGGCATCTGGTGCGTCCCCAAGTACTCCAACCCCACGGGCGACACCTACTCCGACGAGACGGTCCGTCGACTCACCTCGATGAAGACGGCCGCCCCCGATTTCCGTATCTTCTGGGACAACGCCTACTGCGTGCATGACCTGTATGACGAGGGCGACGAGCTCCTTAACGTCTTCGACGCCGCGCGCGAGGTCGGCAACGAGGACCGCGTGATCGCCTTCGCCTCCACCTCCAAGATCACCTTCCCCGGTGCTGGCGTGGGTTTTGTTGCCGCCTCTCCCGTGGTCATCAAGGAGATCGCGCACCATCTGCAGGCCGGTCTTATCAGCGCCGACAAGCTCAACCAGCTGCGTCACGTGCGCTTCCTGCCCGACCTGGACGCCGTGCGCGCCCATATGCGTCGTCATGCCGAGTTCATGCGCCCGCGCTTCGAGTGCGTCGATGCCAAGCTGCATGAGGGCTTGGACGGCACCGGTTGCGCCACCTGGACGCATCCGCGCGGCGGCTATTTTGTGAGTTTCGACGGCCCCGAGGGCTCCGCCAAGCGTGTGGGCGCCCTGTGCCGTGAGATGGGCGTCACCCTCACCCCGGCAGGCGCCACCTGGCCCTATGGCGAGGACCCGCACGATACCAACATCCGCATCGCCCCGAGCTACCCCAGCGTTGAGGAGCTTTCTTCTGCGCTCGAGGTGCTTGTGTTGGCCGTCAAGCTCGTGAGCGCCCAGCTCGCGCTCGAGGAGCGTGCCTAAATGACCGACGATTTCGACGAGTTCTTCGACGACGAGCTGGCTGAGGCGGAGTCCGTGTCCAAGCCCGCGTCCGATAACGTCGCCGAGGCGGATGGGTGTCGCCCGCCTGCCGAGCCCGCCGCTTTGGCCAACCCCGACCCCGCCCGCCCGCAGCGTCAGTCCCCGCCGTTTTGGATGGTGCTCGCCATCGCCGGCATCTCGCTGGTGCTCGGCGTGGTGATCGGCTACCTCGTGGGCACCACGGTGACCATCAACGAGTTGAGCTCGCGCGAGCCCGAGGCCGACTCCGAGAACGCCTCGGTCGAGATGCCCGAGGGCCATCCCGACGTCGAGCTTGATGAGGAGGGTAACGCCAAGGTGGTCGACGGTTCCGCCGCCCCCGTATCAAACGACCCGCTCACGCTGGCCAACAACTTCTTCGATATGGGCATGTCCGCCATGAACGGTGCCAAGAGCGAGGAGGACCAGCTAAAGGCCCGGGACGTCTTCAAGCAGGCCATCGTCCACTACGACGAGTACCTTGCGAACAACGCCTCTCCGGCGGCCGAGGTGGATCGCGCCATCTGCGTGTTCTACGCCGGTGAGCATGAGCAGGCCATCGCGGACCTCGAGGCTTTCGTCGCGCGCGATGCCACGTTCGCGCCCGCATGGGCGAACCTCGGCATGTTCTACGAATCCCACGGCGATGCGGACAAGGCCGAGAAGGCCTATCGCAAGGCCGTCGACACCGCCGCCGAGGACGATACCTACGGTGTGGGCGATTACGCCCGCGAGCGCCTCGAGGCGCTGAGCAAGTAAACGATCGCGCCGAGCGCGACTCAATCGAAAGGCATGGATATGGAACTCGCCATCACCACGCATCCCAGTGCAGAGCGCTACCTCATCGCCGTCGAGGGCGAGATCGACATCTCGAACGCCGACAAGCTCCGCAACGCAATCGATCTGGCCCTTGAGCAGCCCACTGAGCGCGTCGAGCTCGATTTCTCCCAGGTTCCCTATATCGATTCCACGGGCATCGGCGTGCTGGTCGGCGCCGCCCGCCGCGCCTCTGAGCGTGAACGCGCCCTGTCGATCACGGGCGCCCAGCCGAACGTCCTGCGCGTCGCGCAGCTTTTGGGCGTCGATAAGGACATCAGCATCAGCGCAGCGTAAGGCTTTATCCGTACGGCGACTCGTCGCGGGGCGTGGCGTACGGCGGCGCTATACTTGGAATATTGCCGCTTTGGACGGCGCACGGAGCGCCGCATGGACATTTGAGGAAACTGGGAGGTATCCCGTGCTAGGAATTGGATCGACCGAGCTGGTCATCATCCTGGTCTTTGGCTTCTTGCTGTTCGGTCCCGACAAGCTGCCGCAGATGGGCCGCACCATCGGCCGTGCCCTGCGTCAGTTCCGTGAGACGCAGGAGAAGCTGACCGCCGTCGTCCAGACCGAGGTCGTGGACCCCATGGCCGCCGCTGCCAAGGCCCCCAAGGTGGCTGTTGCCGCAAAGGACGAGGATGCCGACGTCGAGGGCTCCGCTTCAACTGAGGAGGCCCCGGTGCGCAAGGAGACCTTTGCCGAGCGCCGTGCCCGCCTGGCCGCGGAGCGCGCCGCCAAGGAGGCCGAGGCCGCTGCGGACGACGCCGAGGACGGCAAGGGCGCTCCCGCCGAGGATGCTCCTGCAGACGATGCTCCCGCTGTCGAGCCTGAGCCCGAGTCCGAGCAGGTGGCCGCGGAGGCTCCCGAACCCGAGGTGCTGACCACCGAGGACCTGTACGCCCGCCGTCCGCGCAAGCGCGCCGCGGCTCCCGCTGCGGAGGCCGAGGCCGCACCTGTCGAGGATGAGTCGAAGGGAGGGGAGCAGTAATGCCCATCGGACCCGCGCGCATGCCGCTCATGGACCATCTCGGTGAGCTGCGCCGTCGCCTCACCATCGTCGTCGTGTCGGTGCTCGCCGCCACCGTCTTCATGTATTTTGCAGCCCCCACGCTGGTTGACATCCTCAAGGACCCGATCAACGGTTCTCTGCAGCCCGGCGAGCAGCTCTCCGTCATGACCTCGCTCGGCGGCTTCTCCATCAAGTTCAACATCGCCATCAAGGTCGCGCTCGCCATGTGCACGCCCATGATCATCTGGCAGATTCTTGCGTTCTTCCTGCCGGCCCTGCGCCCCAATGAGCGCCGCTGGGTTGTCCCCACGGTGCTGGTCGCCACCATGCTGTTCTTCGCCGGCGTCATCTTCTGCTATGCCTTCATCGCGCCGGCCGCCTTTGAGTGGCTGCTCGAGGAGACCCGCTCCATCGGCGCCGCCATGCCCCAGCTCGAGGACTTCATCAACACCGAGCTTCTGCTCATGATCGGCTTCGGCGTGTCGTTCGAGCTTCCGCTCATCGTGTTCTACCTTGCCGTGTTCCACATCGTGCCCTATGCCAGCTTCCGTGCGGCATGGCGCTACGTTTACGTGATCATGCTCGTGGTCTCCGCGTCCATCACGCCCGATGCTTCGCCCGTGACGCTGATCTTCATGTATGCGGTCATGCTGTCCCTGTACGAGGTCTCGCTCATGATCACCCGCTTTGTGGTTGTGGCGCGCGACGGTAAGGCCGGCCTCACTGAGAGTCGCCTGGGCCTCTTTGGCGACGACGAGGACGACGACGAGTAGTCGCACGGCACACGTCCGGACGGGTGTCATATGCCCTGATGGGCAGGATGCACCCGGGCGCGTGGCGCGCCCCCAACCGAACGGTCCAAGCTCGACCGAAGTACAAGCTCGACCGAAGCACAATCGCAATGATGCCAAGTACCCGGGATGAGGATCCCGGGTACTTTCTTTTCCGTGTTCGAAATGCAGTCGAAGTCACAGCTCGAAATGTAGCCAAAGTCACAAAATCGGGTGCTCGATCGTGACTTTGGTTGCATCTCGGCGACGCGGGGGCGGCCGGGCAATGCGAAGGCGGCCGATGGGGGCAAAGGCAGCCGAGCGAGGGCGTTCGCGAGTGGTACGAGGTGGATCCCTCTGCCGCAGCGTGGGCTTTTAGCGTGAACGGTAGAACTCGTGTACACTGACCCACACTATATATAAATACGTCTGGCGCACCCGCGCCGTACAAAAAGGAGCCCTTGTGAAGCTCGTCGTTGCAGAGAAGAACATCGCTGCGCAGAAGATCGCGCAGCTGCTGGCCGACGCCGGCGCGCCGAAGAACGACAAGGTCTATAACACGCAGGTCTACCGCTTTAAGGTCGATGGCGAGGACTGGGTCTCAATGGGCCTGGCCGGTCACATCCTCGCACCGGATTTCCCTGACGAGATTCTTTTCGACAAGAAGATGGGCTGGTACAGCCTGACCGAGGACGGCGAGGTCCTGCCCGCCGGCGTGCCCGACGGCCTCGCCCGCCCGCCGTATGACACCAAGCGCAAGCCCTTCCTTGCCAACGGCATCAACATCAAGGGTTGGAAGGTCGAGAGCCTGCCGTACCTCACGTGGTCGCCGATCATCAAGAACCCCGCGGAGAAGGAGATCATCCGCGTCCTCAAGAACCTCGCCAAAAAGGCCGACGAGGTCATCATCGCCACGGACTTCGACCGCGAAGGCGAGCTCATCGGTTCTGACGCCCTCAACATGATTCGCGAGGTGGCCCCTGAGCTGCCCGCGCGCCGCGCCCGCTACTCCGCCCTCATCAAGGGCGAGGTCACCGAGGCCTTTGCCAACCTGGTCGAGCTCGACCAGGACCTGGCCGACGCCGGCGAGTCCCGCCAGTACATCGATCTCATTTGGGGCGCCGTCCTCACGCGCTACCTCACGCTCGCCAAGTTCGGCGGCTTTGGCAACGTGCGCTCCGCCGGTCGTGTCCAGACCCCCACGCTCGCCCTGGTGGTCGAGCGTGAGCGCGAGCGCATGGCCTTTGTGCCCGAGGATTATTGGCAGATCCGAGGGCTTGGTGAAGCCTCCGGCCAAGAGTTCAAGATCGCCCACACCACGGCGCGCTTCACGGACAAGGCGGCGGCTGAGGCGGCGTTCTCGCACGTCGAGGGCGAGACCACCGGCACCGTCACCGCTGTGGCCAAGCGCAGTCGCAAGCAGCAGCCTCCGGTGCCGTTCAACACCACCGCGCTGCAGGCGGCAGCGGCGGCCGAGGGCATCAGCCCCGCGCGCACCATGCGCATCGCCGAGTCCCTCTACATGAGCGGTTTCATCTCCTATCCCCGTGTCGATAACACGGTGTATCCCAAGACGCTGGACATCGAGGGCATCGTGAAGGGCCTGGCCTCCGGCACCCCGGCGCTCGCGCCCGTGTGCAAGAAGATCCTCGCCGGCCCGCTCACACCTACGCGCGGCAAGGTCGAGACCACCGACCACCCGCCGATCCATCCCACCGGCCAGGGCGACCCCACCTCGCTCGACGGCGGCCAGCTCAAGCTCTACAACCTCATCGCCCGTCGCTTCCTGGCGACGCTCATGGGGCCTGCGACCATCGAGAATACCAAGCTGTCCATCGATGTCGGCGGCGAGCCGTTTGCCGCCAGCGGCGACGTGCTGGTGGAGGCCGGCTTCCGCGAGGCCTACCCGTATGGCCTCAAGCGCGACGAGCAGCTGCCTGCGCTGGCTGAGGGCGACGTCATCGACGTGCGCGACATCAAGCTCGAGGCCAAGCAGACCGAGCCGCCCGCGCGCTACAGCCAAGGCAAGCTCGTCCAGGAGATGGAAAAGCGCGGCCTGGGCACCAAGTCGACGCGCGCGAGCATCATCGAGCGCCTGTACGCGGTGCGCTACCTCAAGAACGACCCCATCGAGCCGAGCCAGCTCGGCATCGCCATCATCGACGCGCTCTCGGAGTTCGCGCCGCGCGTCACCACGCCCGGCATGACCGCTGAGCTCGATGCCGACATGACCAAGGTCGCCGAGGGCGCCGACACGCAGGAGCACGTGGTGGACCACTCCCGCGCCCTGCTCGCCGGCATGCTCGACGCGCTCATCGAGCACAAGGACGACCTGGGCGAGGCCATCTCGGACGCCGTCACCGCCGACGCCCGCGTGGGCGCCTGCCCCAAGTGTGGCAAGGACCTGGTGATGAAGACGAGCGCCAAGACCCGCGGTAGCTTTATCGGCTGCATGGGTTGGCCCGACTGCGATGTGACCTATCCCGTGCCGAGCGGCGTGAAGGTGAGCCCGCTCGAGGGTGAGGCCGCCGTGTGCCCCGAGTGCGGCGCGCCGCGCATCAAGTGCCAGCCGTTCCGCCAAAAGGCCTACGAGCAGTGCGTGAACCCCAAGTGCCCCACCAACTACGAGCCCGACCTCAAGGTGGGGGAGTGCTCCGTGTGCGCCGAGGCGGGCCGTCATGGCGATCTGATCGCGCATAAGAGCGAGAAGAGCGGCAAGCGCTTCATCCGTTGCACCAACTACGACGACTGCGGTGTGAGCTACCCGCTGCCCGCTCGCGGCAAGCTTTCCGCCACCGGCGAGGTCTGCGAGCACTGCGGCGCGCCCGTCGTGGTGGTCGAGACCGCGCGCGGCCCATGGCGCATCTGCGTGAATATGGACTGCCCCGGCAAGGAGAAGAAGCCCGCCCGCGGCAAGGCCGCGTCGAAGCCGGGCGCGAAGAAGACGGCTTCGACGGCCAAGAAGACCACTGCCAAGAAGGCGACTGCGAAGAAGGCCACGTCGAAGAAGACGACGGCGAAGAAGGCTGCCGCCGAGAAGACCGCGACCGAGAAGGCGTAAAACATGAGTTCGCGAGGCCTGTTCATAACGGTTGAGGGGATCGACGGCTGCGGGAAGTCCACGCAGGCGCGGCTCATCGCGGCGGCGCTCGAGGCTGCGGGGCACGACGTCTTGCGCCTGCGCGAACCGGGCGGCGCCAAGATCTCTGAGCAGATCCGTGCCATCCTGCTCGACCCCGCAAACGCCGAGATGGGCGATGTGTGCGAGCTGCTGCTGTATGAGGCCGCCCGCGCCCAGCTCGTGCATCAGGTGATCAGGCCGGCGCTCGCCGCCGGCAAGACGGTGGTCTGCGACCGCTTCTACGATTCCACCACGGCTTACCAGGCCTTTGCCGATGGTTTGGACCGCAACATGGTGTCTCAGGCAAACGAGCTCGCGGTGGACGGTTGCCGTCCCGACCTCACGCTCGTGTTCGACCTGCCGGTCGAGGACGCCCTGCGCCGCCGTTCAGGCCGTGAGGCCGAAGACCGCCTCGAGCTCAAGGGCCTGGAATTCCAAGAGCGCGTTGCCGCGGGTTTCCGCGCGGTTGCCGCCGATGAGCCAGATCGCGTGAAGCTGATCGATGCCGGCGGGTCCATTGCCGAGGTGTTCTCCGGCGTTGCTGCCGAGCTCCGATCGGCCGGCCTGTCCGTGTCCGAGGATGATGTTGCCGCGGCGCTGCAGGCGTGTCAGGGGAAGTGCTAGCCATGCCCGACCGCCTTGCTCCCAACAGCCTCCTCGCCAAGCTCGATACGCAGCCGCGTGTGCGCGACTTCCTCGCCCGGGCGGTGACGAGCGGCCGTGCGAGCCACGCCTATCTGTTCCTCGGCTCGCCGGGTTCCGGCAAGCTCGATGCCGCCTGGGCGCTGGCCCAGGCGCTTCTGTGCGGCGAAGATGGCGTCTCGGGTGCCTGCGCCTCCTGTGATGACTGCGGCCGTGTTGTCCGCCGCACCCATCCGGACGTGCATTACTTCGCGCCCGAATCTGCCACGGGCTACCTTATCGCGCAGACGCGCGAGTTGCTCGAGGATGTGGCGCTCGCGCCCATCCGCGCCAAGGCTAAGGTCTATATCGTCGACCGCGCCGAGCAGCTGCGTGCGAACACCGCTAACGCGTTGCTCAAGACGCTTGAGGAGCCGCCCGCCGGAGTGACGTTCATCCTGCTCGGCTCGAGTGCCGATGTCATGTTGCCCACGATCGTGTCGCGCTGCCAGTGCGTGCCGTTCCGCCCGCTCTCGCTCGAAGACGCCGCCACGGCCGTCGAGCACGCCACCGGCCTGCCCGCGGGCAAATGCCGTATGGCCGTCGCGGTTGCCGGCAGTCCCGCCCGCGCGGTCGAGTTCCTCAAGAGCGGCGACCGCCAGGCAGCCCGCCGTGCCATGGTGCGCGCCGTGGACTTGCTCGCCCATGCCGACGAGGCCGACATCCTGGCCGCCGCCAAGGACCTCATGGGTGCGATCAAGGCGCCGCTCGCCGAGGTTAAATCGACCCAGCAGGCGGTCCTGGAGCAAAATCAGGACTATCTCTCCCGTGGTGCTTTAAAGCAGCTGGAAGACCGCAACAAGCGCGAACTGAACGCCCGTGAGCGTTCGGGTATCATGGAGGCTCTGGCGAGCGTTCGCTCCCTGCTGCGCGATGCCCTGGTTCGCCTCGCATCTGAGTCGGAGCCCGTCGTGAACGAGGACGTTTCCGACGTCGTCGAGCGCATCGCCGCCCGTGCCACGGTGACCGGCGTCACCCGTGCGCTCGATGCCGTTTCGAGCGCCGAGGCTCGCATCGCCAGAAACGTCACACCCCAGCTGGCCATCGAGGTCATGCTGTTCGATATCAGGAAGGCACTGCAATGCCCGTAGTCGTACCTGTCAAATTTGCGTTCGCCGCGCACGAGCTGTGGTTCGATCCACGCGACCTGGACATCCTTGCTGGCGATCACGCCATCTGCACCACCGAGCGCGGCACCGAGATCGGCCTCGTGACGGCCGATCCGTTCGAGGTGCATCCCGAGGAGCTCGCCGCCCCGCTCAAGCCCGTCGTGCGCATTGCCACCGACGCCGACCTCGATCGCGCCGACGACCTGGCCGATGCCGGCGAGGACGCCATGTTCGATTTCCGCCGTCTGGTGGAGAAGAACGGTCTGGACATGAAGCCTGTGGGCGTCGAGTACCTGTTCGGCGGGGAGAAGGCCGTCTTCTACTTTGCCGCCGAGGACCGCGTGGACTTCCGCCAGCTCGTCAAGGACCTGTCCGCCCACTTCCACGTGCGCGTGGACATGCGCCAGATCGGCGTGCGCGACGAGACCCGCCTGCAGGGCGGCTACGCGACCTGCGGCCAGGAGCTGTGCTGCACCCGTTTCGGCGGGCAGTTTGAGCCCGTCTCCATCCGCATGGCCAAGGAGCAGGACCTGCCGCTGAATTCCGCCAAGATCTCGGGCGTGTGCGGTCGTCTCATGTGCTGCCTGCGCTATGAGTTCGAGGCCTACAAGGATTTCAAGAGCCGTGCCCCCAAGAAGAAGACCCTCATCGACACGCCGCTGGGCAAGGCCCGCATCGTGGAGTACAACACCCCGCGCGAGCAGCTGGTGCTGCGTCTGGAGAACGGCAAGGTCTTCCGCGTCGACCTCGCCGATATGACGAGCACCGAGGAGAACAAGCAGCGCTGTGAGGCGCAAGGGTGCTCCTGCCGTCCCGACTGCGTGACGCGCGATGTCCTCGAGCGTCTCGAGTCGCCCGAGCTCGCCCTCGCCCTCATGGAGCTCGACCGCAAGAACGGCGTCGACGTGGGCGACGGCCTGGACACGGCCGATCGCATCGTCGCCTCCGGGCCCACGCCGCGCCGCAAGCGCATGCGCGAGGAAGAGGCCGCCAAGTTCGAGCAGGGCGGCTCCGGCCGTCGTGGTCGCAAGGGCGCTCCCTCCAAGGGCCGTTCCCAGGAGGCCGAGGAGGAGCAGGCGCCACAGCAGTCGCGTCGTCGCCGTCGCCGCTCCGGCGCTGCCGAGCAGGAGGTGCTGCAGGCCGCCGAGGCAAAGGCTCCGCGCACGGATGCGGACTTCGAGCCCGCGCAGCCCTCGCGTCGCCGCCGTCATCGCGCCGGCGCGGCCCCCGCGCCCACAGCCGGCGTCCCGCATGAGGCCGCCTCTCCCGCCGAAGACGCGCCGGTGAAGAGCCGTCGACGCAAGCACACCCCTTCTGGCACGGAGGCCGCATCCGGCGAGGGCAAGCGCCGTTCCCGTCCCCGCAAGCCCGAGACGCCTTCTGTCGCCGACCAGATCGCCGAGGGCGAGGTCAAGATCCAGCGTCGCCGCCCGGGTGACGGTGGCGGTGCCAAGTCGCGCCCCGGGACCGATGGCCCTGCCCGTTCTGGTTCCGATGATGCCGAGGGCGCTCCCAAGAAGCGTCGCCGTCGTCGCAGCCGCAAACCCAAGCAGGACGGCGGAGACGCCGGCGCGTCCGCCGAGTAGCCCGTGCGCGCGCCTCGTTTTCAGGCCGCATCCACGTCGGACGTCGAGCCCCTCCCCGCATCTGCGGGGAGGGGCTTTTTCACGTCGGTTGGAAATGGGGCAGAAAAAACGGGTCGCGGTTCCGTCGGGGCACTGATTGAGGCCGCCCTCGAATTGATCTCACCCACGAGGTGCGCCGGCTGCGAGCGACCGGGAGAGCTCATCTGCTCGGCATGCGAGAATTCCATGCAGTTCATAGACCCTGCTCGCTGCTGTCTGCACTGCGGCGCGCCCTTCGGGGCCATGGTGTGCACGGAATGCGCGGGAGCGAAGACCGATCTCGATCGCTGCTTGGCTGCCGCCGTGTTCGATGGGCCGGTCGGTCGCATCGTCCGCGCGTACAAGGACGGGGGCGAGCGCCGCCTGGCCGCCGAGATCGCCCGCATCATGCTCAGCGCGGCCGTGCGGGCGCAGCGCGAGGCGCCCGGGCGATATGAAGGGTTGCTCGTCCGCGCGGACGCGGTGGTGTTCGTCCCCGCCACGGCTGCGGCCTTCCGTCGTCGCGGGTTCGACCACATGGGGCTCATCGCGCGGCATCTGGGCGGGCGCTCGGATATTCCCTTGCTGGATGCCCTGGTCAAGCACGGTTCATCCGACCAGCGCGAACTCGGGCGCGCCGACCGCCTGGCCGAGGCCCTCGGCGCCTACGAGGTCGTACTTCCCGTGAGGGGCAAGCGCATTTTGCTGATCGACGATGTCATCACCACGGGAGCGACCATGTCCGCGGCGGCATCGGCACTCAGGGCCGCGGGTGCCTCGCGCGTCGACGGTCTCGCGTTCGCCCGCGTATGGGGTTGAGGCGATGGGCCGCGGGGGAATCGCCATCCCGTTTCCCACAGGATGGCTGTCGCCGTGCGATGGGGCGGGCGATTGTGCCCGCACCCGTGCGCAATCTGCACGTTACCTGCGGTATAATGCCCCGAAGTTCCTCCCAGGCTGTGGTTGCGGGTGCGCGCGGACTATCGGTTCGTCGCGCTCCTCAGTCCAAGACAGACGCGGTCGAAGGGATCCACGTAAGCCGTCGCGTGCGCGCGAGGGCGATCATGGCGCGTCCTAGAAGTAAGTCGCACCGCCCGTCGCTACTTTTTTGAGGCAATACGTGCCTCGCGGGCGAGCGGGTTAGTCGTGATGCCGCCGCGGCGGTACGAGCAAACGCCCCGGTGCGCAAGTGTGGGGTCAAAAACCAGGTCAGCTGGGGGGATCGTGACAGCTGCCGCCCGCGCGCCCGTGCGCGGGCGTTCGGGGTGCCGGCCGCAGGGGCCGCATGGAGAGTGGGGGAGTGCCGAGATGATCGGTCGCAAGTTCGTTGCAGGTCGCAAAGGTATGGCCGGCCTGGTTGCGTTCGCATGTGCGATGGCGATGAGCCTGTCGGGTTGTTCGCTGACCACGCCCACGCGCGCCGAGGTCGAGCCCGAGCCCGTCAAGGCGACTCTTGGAGCAGACGACCTTATCGAGGACGGTGTCCTCACCGTTGCCATGGACATGACCGACGCCCCCCAGGCCATGACGGACCACGAGGGCAAGCCGAGCGGTTACTACGCCGATATCGCCCGCCTGCTCGCCGAGCGCATGGGCCTCGACCTGCGCGTCGTTTCCTCCGCCGACGTCACGGGCTCGCTTTCCAAGGGCAAGGCCGACCTCTATATCGGCGCCCGTACCGGCGAGGACGGTGTCGTCGAGAGCGGCGTCCTGGTACAAAACGCCTCCTCCATCTTTGCCAAGTCGGCCGATGGTTCGCGTGAGGTCCCCACGGTTTCGGCAACCACCCTGCAGGGTGCCGTCGTCGCCGTCCAGTCCGATTCCGCCGCGCAAGATGCCATGGACTCCGCGGGCATCGACACCACCCTCAAGACCAAGTCGAACGTGAACGAGTGCTTCGAGGCGCTTGCGGACGGCGAGGTCGACTACGTCGCCTGCGACTCCACCGCCGGCGCCTACCTGGCCCGCGCCTATCCCGGCACCGTGTTTGTGGGTACCATCGCCCCGATGGTCTCTTACGACGCCATCGCCGCTTCCGGTACGGAGGCGATGGGGATTCTCGAAGATGCCCTGTCCGACGGCACGCTCGAGGCTATTTTTCGCCTGTGGTACGGCGACCTGCCCTTCAGCCTCGACGATCTCGCGCTTGATGGCGTGACGTTCGAGCAGGAGGCCCCCGAAAACGAGGAAACCCCCGCTTCTGAGGGCGAATCGGGCGAGCTCGCGCAGTCCGACAGCCTGAACTCCCTGGGCTAGGCCCGAATTTCTCCGCTACCCGTTCGCGCCCATGCAGCGCATGGGAATTCGGCGGTCGGTTCGGACGCTCCAGCGAACGGGAGCACAATTTCCCCACGTGTGTCTTCATCCAACTTGGGTACAACAGCTGTACGAGTACTATCCCCGGATAGATTGGAGCCACGTATGGAAATCAAGGTCTCCGGTCGCAAGACCACGGTTACCGATGCTCTGCGTGCGCATGTCGATGAGAAGATCGGCGAAGCCCTCAAAGTGTTCGACATCGAGCCCATGACCGCCGATGTCGTCCTGCGCTATGAGAAGAACCCCTCCAACCCCAACCCCGCCATCGTCGAGGTCACGGTCCGCGCCCGCGGTTCGGTGATTCGCGTGGCCGAGCACGGTGCGGACATGTATGCCGCGATTGACCTCGCCGCCGAAAAGGTGACGCGCCAGCTCCGCAAATTCAAGACGCGCGTGGTCGACAACCGTCAGCAGGGTCTGTCCGCCGCCGGGTTCGCCCCTGTCGAGCCCGTCGCCGATCTGGCCGATCTGCTGCTCCCCGAGGATGAGGACGACCAGCTCGTGCGTGTCAAGGAGGTTGAGCTCACCCCCATGACCGATGAGGAAGCGCTCGTTCAGACCGATCTGATCGGCCATGACTTCTACGTGTTCGAGAACAGCGTCACCGGCCTGGTCAATGTGGTGTATCACCGTAAGAATGGTGGATACGGCATCATCAAGCCCAAAATCGAGGTCGAGGGCGAGTAAAATAGCGTCCATTGCATGATCTGGATGGCGGCCATCCCATGTGGGTGGCCGCCTTGTTGTATTGAGGAGCGTCCATGGGCAACATCACCGCCTCGTACGAGGTCCCGCGCATGTGCCGCATCGTCATCGACACCTGTGCCGATCTCACCCCCGAGATCGCGGCCACACTCGAAGTGGACATCTTGGGATTCCCCTACATCCTCGATGGCGTTGAGTACACCGACGACATCTGGAGCACCATCACCCCTTCGGAGTTCTACGACAAGCTGCGTGAGGGCTCCAAGGCCTCGACCTCGGCGATCTCGATCGGTCAGTACCTCGAGTTCTTCACCAAATGCGCCGAAGAGGGTACGCCCACGGTGTACCTGTGCTTCACGAGCGCGCTCTCCTCAAGCTACAACTCCGCCTGCCATGCGGCCGAGCAGGTGCGCGCCGATCATCCCGATTTCGAGCTCTACGTGGTGGACAACGCGCTGCCCTGCGCGTGCGGCGAGTTGCTCGCCATGGAGGCCGTGCGTCAGCGCGCGGCCGGTCTGAGTGCGCGACAGCTGGCCGAATGGGCCAACGAGGCAAAGACCTACATCCACGGTTACTTTACCCTGGACAGCCTCGATGCACTTTCCGCCGGCGGACGTATCCCGCCTGCGGCGGCCTCCCTGTCCTCCAAGCTCGATATCAAGCCCGAGCTGTCCTTCGACCTGGCCGGGGCCCTTTCGCTCATCGGCGTGAACCGCGGTCGAAAGAAGGCGCTCAAGTCGCTCATCAAGTCATTCACCGAGAACTACGAGTTCGACCCGACCCTGCCGCTCGCCATCGTCTCCTCCGACGCCGAGAAGGATGCCGATTGGCTCGAGGCTGCCGTTCGTAAGGAGCCCGGCTGTGCAGACCTCACCATCCTGCGCGGTTCGGTGGGTCCTACGATCGGCTCGCATGTCGGACCGGGTATGGTCGCCCTTATCTTCTGGGGTAAGAACCGCTCGGAGAAGATCTCCCTGACCGACCGCATCGCCAGCCGCGTCCGCGGGGAATAGCGAGCACCGGGGGTCGGTCCGCCTGGCTCCGGCGGTGGCATCCGCCATCGCCGCCCATTCGTCGAACAAACGTCAAAAGGAGCGTTGCATATGGCAAGCAAGAACCTCAAGATCGCCTTCATCGGCACCGGCATCATGGGCGCACCCATTGCCGGCCACATCATGGACGCGGGCTACGAGCTCACGGTCTACAACCGCACCAAGGAAAAGGCCGCCGACCTCATCGAGCGCGGCGCCGCCTGGGCCGATTCCGTCGCCGAGGCCGCCAAGGACGCCGACGTGGTCTTTACCATGGTCGGCTTCCCCACGGACGTGGAGGAGGTCTACCTGGCGGGCGAGGGCCTGCTGGCCTCTGCCAAGGACGGTGCCTACCTCATCGACCTCACCACCAGCGCGCCCGAGCTCGCCCGCGATATCGCCGGCGCCGCCGAGGTGTGCGGCAAGCACGCCTTCGACTGCCCCGTGACGGGCGGCGAGTCCGGTGCCATCGCCGGCACCCTCACGGCCATCATCGGCGCCACCGAGCGCGATATCGAGCCCGTCCGCGAGGTGCTCGAGACCTTCACCTCCAAGATCTGCTGCTTCGGCGGTGCCGGCAAGGGCCAGGCCGCGAAGCTCTCCAACCAGGTTGCCCTGGCGAGCGCCATGGTAGGCATGGCCGACGCCCTCTCCTTTGCCCAGCAAAACGATCTCGACGTCGAGCAGGTGCGCGAGATGATCTGCTCCGGCACGGGCAACTCCGGCGCCATGCAGCAGCTCGCCCCTAAGGCGATCGACGGCGACTACAAGCCCGGCTTCCTGGTCGAGCACTTCCTCAAGGACCTGGGCTTGGCGCTCACGGTCGCCGAGGAGAAGGAGCTCGCCCTGCCCGGCGCCGATACCGCGTTCACCCTGTACGACATGCTCGACGCCATCGGCGGCGGCCGCATGGGCACCCAGGCCATCACCTTGCTGTACCAGGAGGAGGCCGAGGCCGTCGCCGCGGGTCTGGATTGGTCGCTTTACACGGCCCAGCACGAGCACGACGATGAGTGCGATTGTGGCTGCGGTCACGACCATGGCCACGGCCACGGCGAGGACCACGAGTGCTGCTGCGGCGGCCACGGCCACGGCGAAGACCACGAGTGCTGCGGTGGCCACGGTCACGGCGAGGGCCACGAGTGCCATTGCGGTCATCATCACGAGGGGTAAGCGGGCATGCCGGCTAACTGGGTCTACATCATCACCTATGTCATGGTGTTCGGCTTTGCCGTCTACATCGGTTTTCTGATCGGTCAGGAACTGAGCCGTCGCTACCTCGTCACCGCGCGCGCCTACTGGGCCGCCAATATCGGAGGCCTCGTCGCGGTCGTGCTGGCCGTTGCGCTCATTCCCGCCATGATGATCCAAATCATCTTGATGGGCATCTTGGCCGGGTATATTGCCGGCCTCAAGATGGGCTTTGGCGAATCCTCGGGCCCCTGGAAGTGGCTCGATAACTTCATGGACGTCAACAAGCGCCATCGCAAGGTCGCCGAGAGGGGTACCGGTGAGGCGTATCGTCGCCGTCGCAAGACCGGAGAGGCCGCCCCCGACCTGATTTCGATCGACGAGAAGGGCTGTGCGGATTCGTCTTCAAGGCAGTCCCGCGACGCCTAAAAACAACACCCCGAGCGCCCGCGGACTTCCCGCGGGCGCACTCGGATGGGGCCCGCGGGCGGCGGTTGCGCCCAGAGCTCGCTTCAGGCCTTTCGACCGTGCACATTTGCCCTGGACCGATGGGCCCGTCCATACGATAATTCGGATGTTCGCCGCAAGAGAAAGATAAGAGGTACGCACCCATGGCAGAAGAGAACCTTGTCGAGCTTTCCCCCGAGGAGGCCGCCCGCCTCGCGAGTGTCGAGAACAGTGCCGACGCCCTGTCCGCCCTCATCGAGGACCTGTCCAGCTCGAGCCGTCGCACGCGCCAGCTCGCCGGGCGCGTGGTGAACCTGCTCGCCGAGCGCGAGCCCGATCTGCTCGCCCCCTTTATCGAGCAGCTGGTGGACGCCCTGTATCGCCCGGAGGCCCAGACCCGCTGGGAGGTGCTCGACGCATTGACGCTGCTCGTTCCCGAGCATGCCAAGGAGTGCGGCGCCGCGTACGAGGGCGCCGAGGCCGCCCTGTTCGATGAGATCTCGGCCCCGCTGCGCTTGTCCGCCTTCCGTTTCCTCGTGGTGTGGGGTGCCACGGAGCGCCGCCGCTCCGAGAAGGTGTGGCCCATCATCGACGAGGCTATCCAGTGCTATCACGGCGATCTTGAGTACCGCGATATGCTCGCGCTGCTCTTCTCCTTCGCACATGGTCAGATCTCGGGTTCCGTTGCCGCCGAGCTGGCCGGCCGTCTCCAGTTCGATGCCGAGAACGGCAAGGGCAGCTACCTGCGCGTCCGCTCGCGTGAGATTTACGATGCGCTGGTCAAGCGCTTCAAGCTCGACAACCCGCAGAAGAAGGTACGCGCCAAGAAGAGCGATGCCGAGGACGAAGACGAGGAGTAACTCATGGCCCACGACGTTGTACTGATCCCCGGTGACGGTATCGGCCCCGAGATCACGAGCGCGATGCGCCGCGTGGTCGAGGCGACCGGTGTCCAGATCAACTGGAATGTCCAGAACGCCGGCGCCGGCGTGATGGATGAGTACGGCACGCCGCTGCCCGAGCATGTGCTCGAGGCGGTGCGTTCCACCAAGGTCGCCATCAAGGGCCCCATCACCACACCGGTGGGCACGGGCTTCCGCAGCGTCAATGTCGCCCTGCGCAAGGAGTTCGACCTGTATGCCTGCGTGCGCCCCTGCCTTTCCCAGCCCGGCGACGGCTCGCGCTACCGCGATGTCGACCTGGTGATCGTGCGCGAGAACACCGAGGACCTGTACGCGGGCATCGAGTTCGACGAGGGAGCGCCCGAGGTCGTGAAGCTCGCCGAGCTCGTCGAGGCATCTGGCCAGAAGCCCTTCGCCTCCGATTCGGCCATTTCCATCAAGCCTATCTCCATCGAGCGTTCGCGCCGTATCGTCGAGTACGCGTTCGAATACGCCCGTCGCTGCGGTCGCAAGAAGGTCACGTGCGTGCATAAGGCCAACATCATGAAGGCGACCGACGGTCTGTATTTGCGTGTGGCGCGCGAGGTGGCTGAGCACTACCCCGATATCGAGTTCAACGATAAGATCGTGGACGCCACGTGCATGGGCCTGGTTCAGGAGCCCCGTGATTTCGATGTGCTCGTATGCCTGAACCTGTATGGCGACATCGTGAGCGACCTGTGCGCCGGTTTGGTGGGCGGTCTTGGCATGGCGCCCGGTGCCAATATCGGCACGGACGCGGCGATCTTCGAGCCCACGCACGGCAGTGCACCCGATATCGCGGGTAAGGACATCGCCAATCCCACGGCCGAGATCCTGTCCGCCGCGATGATGCTCGACCACTTGGGCGAGGCCGATGCCGCCGAGCGCATCCGCGCGGCTGTTCGTGCCACACTCGCCGAGGGGACGTGCGTCACCGGGGATGTGCAGCGCGCACTTACCGGTAGTGCCGAGGGTGCTGCGGGGACGCAGGATTACGCCGACGCGGTCATCGCGCACCTTTCGTAGCCGGATGTGCAATTGGGGACGGGTGTATTTTACACATGAGGTGTGACCCTTCCCTTTTGCGCCGATCCGCGATATCGATGCGCGCGGCGCCGCACTGGGGCATCACATTGTGCAATTAAGCAAACCTTAACGGGGATGCGCTCGTTTTGAGGCGTATCCCCGTTTATTTTTGGGTATCGTATCGGCTTGATACGACAATCCGCCAGGTAAGGTGAAGGGAGCGGACCGCATGGGTCTGATCATGAAGAAGGACGATTCCGAGGATAACGAGTACATCGACGGGATCGAGGTCGTCGGCCGCGGTGAGGGCCCGAACGGCGATGATGAGGTCGAGCACGTGGAAATTCACGAGGGCCTGACCGCCGAGGACATTTCCGGCAAGACGGCGGCCGCCGAGGCCGAGCGTGAGCTCGAGGCCGATCCCGAGCTGTTGGATGCCGACGCCGAGGACGGCGGTGTCGCCGATGCTGATGCCGACGGTGAGGACGCTGGCGCCGCCGACGCCGGCGAGGCCGATGGCGAGCCCGAGCCTGAGGGCGTCGAGGACTCCGAGCCCGCGGCAGACGCCTCTGCGGATTCCTCCACCGCCGCACCTGTCGCCACGCCGCGTGCGGCTCGCCCGAAGAAGACGCGCATGCAGCGAGCAATGATGGGCAAGCACAAGTACTTCATCGCCGGCGCGCTCGTCGCCGTGATCGTCGCCGGTGTCTCCGGCTATTTCCTTGGTTCCGGCGGCTTTGGCTCCAAGGGCGTGAGCGCTCCCGTTTTCGCCGAGAGCGAGCTCGACGCGACGGTCGCAACCTGGAAGTTCAAGGGGGCCTCGCACAAGATCAGCGCCCGTGAGGCCATCGAGAGCCAGTACAGCCTTGACAGCGTGAAGGACGAGGACGGCAACTACCCCGCTCCTTCCGCTGACGCGGTTCTTTCCTATGTGCGCAACCGCATCCTGTTGGAGGAGGCGTCCAAGCAGGGCATCGAGCTGAGTGATGAAGATCTTTCTTCCTCTGCCGAGGCCTCCCTGGGCACCTCCGACTTCTCCGCTATCGCCGATCAGTACGGCGTGAGTGAGGATCAGGCAAAGCAGATCGTGCGTGAGCAGGGCACCATCCAAAAGCTGTATCAGAGCGTGATGGACGACGCGCCCGCCATGCCCAAGGCTCCCGCCGAGCCCGAGAGCGGCGACGAGAACGAGGCCAAGGCCGAGTACGCCGCCTATATCATTGATCTGGCCGGTAAGGAGTGGGATGCCGAGGCTGGTACCTGGGCTAAGCTCGACGGCGCTTACGCCACCGCGCTCGCCGGCGAGGAGATCACTCCCGAGTCTGCGACCTATGCCCAGGCCCAGAAGGCCTATGCCGTCGCGTACCAGCAGTACATGCTCGAGTCGCAGGGCGCGAACGCCAAGTGGACGTCCTATGTCAACGAGCTCTTCGGCGAGGCTGATGTCGAGCTCTTTGGCCTGTATGCCTAAGATGCTCGGCCGCTTGCGCTAGCCGCGCGCGCCGGCTGCATGCGCTGCGGTATCTCGAGGTTTGGTTGCGATGTGCCGCGCTGTGACAGGCAGGCAATTTACGACCGTAACCGCCCGCCGCGCCCGCCGTTTTGGTCGCGATGTGCTGCGCTGTTGCAGCCTGGCAATTTACGGCCGTAACCACCCGCCGAGCTCGTCGTTTTTGGTCGCGATGTGCCGCGCTGTTGCAGCCTGGCACATCGCGACCATTTTTTGTGCCGAATCTACGCGCTGGACCTGCGTGTTGTGACGCCCAGCTCGTCATCGGGGCCGCTCACGGGTTGCGCCTGTCGCAAACGGGTGACTTGCTATGCTGGAGAAGTGCCTGTGGGGGAGGGACTCGACCCGCCTCCGGCTTATGCAAGGAGAAAGGACGGTCGTCATGGACGAGACGTTTGAGAAAGTCGCCGCATGGTGCAAGCCGACCATGGAGCATCCGCTCGCCATCGTGCTGGGCAGCGGTCTGGGTTCGCTGGGTGAGCGCGTTCGCGTGGTGCGACACATCCCGTACAGCGACATCGATGGGTTCCCCACGGAGGCGATCCCGGTGGAGGGCCATAGCTTCACGGTTCTCGTGGGTGAGCTCGATGGCGTGCCCGTGGTGGTGTATCCCGGTCGCGTGCACATGTACCAGGGTTACGACGCCCTGCAGGTGACCTCGCTCGTGCGGCATGCTCACAAGCTGGGTTGCCGCAGCATCGTGTTGAGCTGTGCGACCGGCGCGGTGGGCGCCATCGCTCCCGGCACCGTCGGCATCATCACCGATCAGATCGACCTCACCGGGCGCAACCCGCTCGCATCGCCCGCGGGCGTTGCCGCGGCCGGCCTGGACAGCCCGTTTGTCTCGATGGCGGGGGCCTACTCCCCGTATCTCTCCGGCCTGGCGCGCGAGGCTGCGTCCGAGCTTGGCATGGAGCTCGCAGAGGGTGTGTACGCCGGCCTCCTCGGTCCCAGCTACGAGACGCCCGCCGAGATCCGCATGCTCGGCACGCTCGGTGCCGATTACGTGGGCATGTCGACCGTGTGCGAGGCCATCATGGCCCGCGCCATGGGGATGGAGGTGCTCGGAATCACGCTCGTCACCAACAAGGCCGGCTGTCCGGGCGAAAGCCACGCCAAGGTGCTGGGCGCCGCCGACGCGGCCGCCGAGGCAATGCAGGCCCTTGCCCTCGCCACGATCCGCCGTATCGGTGCATAAGCGCGTGGAGAAGAGTTTTTCTAACCGTGCGTTAGGCACTTGCGCGGGAGCGCATTTCCACGTACTATAGACAATCGTCGGAACGGCTCAGTCCGCTCCGCCATGGAGTCGCCAGCGTAGCTCAGTTGGCAGAGCACCGCTCTCGTAAAGCGGGGGTCACCGGTTCGAGCCCGGTCGCTGGCTCCATCGAATTTTAAAGGCCAGGCACCATGTGTGTCTGGCTTTTTTCTTTATACGTCGCATTTTTTTGACAGCGTGTAAGTGTTGGGGGAAACCTTTTCACCCGCACGTGAGCGCCTTTGGCTCGTTGGGGGGATTTTTCCCACTGTCTACATGCCCTTTGCGTTCGATGGAAGGCTTTCGGCGATTTAAGGCCGTGCCCAGGGGTCCTTTTCTGCAAAGTGTACGTTTTGGGGAACGTTTTGATCGAATTACGGCATTGTGCGCGGCAATCCGGCAGCAAAACCCCAGGTCGCGCAAAGCGAGCAAAGGGCGTTCGACGTGATTTGAGTCAAAACCTTCCCCAAAACGTACACCTTGAGTTTTTCGGGTGCCCGCCTGACAATTTCAGCAAGATGAGAGCACCCTGCGGTCAGGAGCGAAACATGGAATTCACCCAGGTCGATTACATCGTCACGTCAACGCGCGTGTTCACGAGCGCCCCTGCGGAGTGCGCCGCCCGGCCCCTGGCGTTCGCCGTGGCGGGGGAGCGGGTCGTGGCGACGGGCTCCCTGCAGGATGTGATCGCCTCTTGTCCCGCATCGACTCCCGTGCTCGATTACGGCGATGCCCTCGTATGCCCCGGCTTTCACGACGCTCATCTGCATTTCTTCCATACGGCCCTCGGGGGGTCACCCTACCTGCTCATGCACATGGGGGAGAGCGAGGCCGAGCTCGTCGAGCGGACGGTCGAATTCGCGAAGGGGCTTCCCGAGCATGCCTGGGTGGTCACTCAGGGCTGGCGTGATTACCGCTGGGACCCGCCCGTGCCGCCCACCAAGCATTCGCTCGACGAGGCATTCCCCGACCGTCCCTGCGTGATGTACTCGGGCGACGGTCATACGCTCTGGATGAACACGTGCGCCCTTAACGCCCTCGGCGTTACGCGCGATTCCGTGCCCCCGCAGGGCGGCAGTTACGACAAGGATGAGAACGGTGAGCTCACGGGCATCATTCGCGAGGCCGCGGCGATGGAGCTCTTACCGCGCTGCCTCGAGTGGCTCACCGAGGAAGACATCGCCTCCGCCTACGAAGTCCAGATGGCGCGCATGGCAGAGCAGGGCATCACCTCGATCTGCGACATGGCCCTCATGCCGCATCCCGGCTGCGATTTCATCCGCGACGACGTGTATGAGAAGCTCTCGCGCGAGGGCAAACTCACCCTGCGTGTGCACATGTACCCCACGCTGCTCGACGATCAGTCGCGCCTCGAGGACCTGCAGGACCGTTATGCGGGCGATGAGTTCCCCCTGCTGCGCGCTCCGGGCTTCAAGCAGTTCTTCGACGGCGTGAGCAGCCAGCACACCGCATGGCTGACCGAGCCTTATACGAATGCACGCTTCGACGGCGACTGCGGGCGCCCCACGGTACCGGCCGATCGCATGCGTGAGCTGGTTCTCGCCGCCGCCGAGCGCGGTCACTCCGTGCGCATCCACACGATCGGAGACCGCGCCATCCACGAGGCCATCGACATCTTCGGCGAGGCGATGGCCTGGTACGGGGCTCCCATGCAGGGCCGCAACACGCTCGAGCACCTCGAAAACCTGCTGCCCGAGGACATCGATCGTTTGGCTGAGTTCGGCATTTTGGCGAGTTCCCAGCCCGGCCACATCACGCTCGATCCGGGCGGTCCCGAGCGTGACCTGGGCGAGGAGCGCAGCCGGGTCATGTGGCCCTTCGCCACGTACGAAGATCGGGGCGTTGAACAGGCCTTTGGCACCGATTCTCCGATCACGGCCGTGACCAGCATGGACGTGCTGTACTGTGCCGTGACGCGCCAGGACCCGTTCACGCATGAGCCCGCGGGTGGATGGCTGCCGGGTGAGCGCATCAGCGCCGCCGAGGCCCTGCGCATCTACACCGCCGGCAGCGCCGCGGCGGCGGGCCGTGAGGATGAGCTGGGGCAGATTGCGCCCGGATACCTGGCGGACTTCGTGGTGTTGGACCGCGATATCACCGCGTGTGATCCGAGCGAGATCCAGGATACTCGGGTCGTGGCCACGTATGTGGCGGGCGAGCGGGTGTTTGAACGGTAGGAGCAGGCTCCCTGTTCTGGGCATACTTCGCGCTTTCGGCAACGATAGTCGAAAGTGTTTTCGTTCAGTCCTCTGTCGACCGCCTACCGCTGGTAATTCAACGCTCAGGAAATCTAAGTGCCGCTTTATAAGATTTTTTGAAGTGACGTTGTATAAGTCCGTACGGCTGGGTACTATTCAACGCGTACACAAACCGCATGGATCGCCGGCGTGTGCCGGACCCAGCAAAAGGAGGAGACAAGCATGTCTTTGAAGCCGCTTGCAGATCGCGTTCTGATCAAGCCCGACGCCGTCGAGCAGAAGACCGCTTCCGGTCTCTATATCGCCAGCAGCGCTCAGGAGAAGCCCCAGCGCGGCACCGTCGTCGCCGTGGGAGCCGGCAAGATGAACGACCGCGGCGAGCGCATCCCGCTCGACGTTCACGAGGGCGACGTCGTGATCTACGGCAAGTTCGGTGGCAACGAGATCAAGGTCGACGGCGAGGAGTACCTGCTCATGCGCGCCGACGACATCTACGCCGTCGTCGAGTAGCCCCGTCTACGCATTTCCCAAACCTCAATTTGGGGACTGTCCCCAAATTGAGGTGTCGGCTGCGGCACGCGACTCAGCCGCAGCCGACAAACCACGACCTCAAATCGGGGACTGTCCCTAAAACGAGGTCCTGAGATGGATGTGTAATTTGCACCCGTCCCCAATGACACATTTGGAGGAACATCAAATGGCTAAGAACATCACGTTCGACACCGACGCTCGCGCCAAGCTCGCCAAGGGCGTCAACACCCTGGCCGACGCCGTGACCGTCACCATGGGCCCCAAGGGCCGCTATGTTGCCCTGCAGCGCTCCTTCGGCGCTCCCATGATCACCAACGACGGCGTTTCCGTCGCTAAGGAGATCGAGCTCGAGGACAACATCGAGAACATGGGCGCCCAGCTGGTCAAGGAGGTCGCCACCAAGACCAACGACACCGTGGGTGACGGCACCACCACCGCTACGCTGCTGGCCCAGGCCATCGTGAACGACGGTCTCAAGAACGTCGCCGCCGGCGCCAACCCGCTGGCCATCCGTCGCGGCATCGACAAGGCCGTCAACGCCGCCGTGGCCGAGATGAAGAACCTCGCCAAGCCGGTCGAGACCAAGGAGCAGATCGCTTCCGTCGGCACCATCTCCGCTGGTGACGCCGAGGTTGGCAACAAGATCGCCGACGCCATGGACGTCGTGGGCAAGGACGGCGTCATCACCGTCGAGGATTCCCAGACCTTCGACATCACCATCGACACCGTCGAGGGCATGCAGTTCGACAAGGGCTATGTCTCCGCGTACTTCGTCACGGACAATGACCGCATGGAGGCCGTGATGAAGGATCCCTACATCCTCATCACCGACCAGAAGATCTCCAACGTCCAGGACATCATGCCCGTGCTCGAGGCCGTCTCCCGCGCCGGCAAGGGCCTGCTCATCATCGCCGAGGACATCGACGGTGAGGCTCTGCCCACCCTGGTCCTGAACAAGATCCGCGGCGCCCTCAACGTCTGCGCCGTCAAGGCCCCCGGCTACGGCGATCGCCGCAAGCGCCTGCTCGAGGACATCGCTATCCTCACCGGTGGCCAGGCCGCGCTCGACGAGCTCGGCATCAAGGTCGCCGACATCACCGCCGACATGCTCGGTACCGCCAAGAGCGTGACCATCACCAAGGACAACACCACCATCGTCGACGGTGCTGGCACCAAGGAGGCCATCGCCGACCGCGTGGCCGCCATCAAGGGCGAGATGGAGCACACCGAGTCCGAGTTCGATCGCGAGAAGCTCCAGGAGCGCCTGGCCAAGCTCTCCGGCGGTGTGGCCGTGATCAAGGTCGGTGCCGCTACCGAGACCGAGCTCAAGGAGATCAAGCACCGCGTCGAGGATGCCCTGCAGGCCACCCGCGCGGCCGTCGAGGAGGGCATCGTCGCCGGCGGCGGTGTCGCCTTCATGGACGCCCTGCCTGCGCTCGAGAACATCGAGATCTCCGATCCCGAGGAGCAGATCGGCATCGACATCATCAAGAAGGCCCTGACCGCTCCCGTGGCCACCATCGCCAAGAACGCCGGTTACGAGGGCGCTGTCATCGTTGACAAGGTCTCCGAGCTCCCCGCGGGCGAGGGCCTGAACTCCGCCAACGGCGAGTGGGGCAACATGATCGACATGGGCGTGCTCGACCCGGTCAAGGTCACCCGCACCACCCTGCAGAACGCCGCCTCCGTGGCTTCCCTCATCCTCATCACCGAGGCCACCGTTTCCGACGTGCCCAAGAACACCCAGCTCGAGGACGCCATCGCGGCCGCTACCGCCGGCGCCCAGGGCGGCGGCATGTACTAAGCCGTAAGGTTTAGATAACTCACCGGAATCCCCCGGCAATTGCGAATGCCCGATTGGGCGCTTCGTGGTTGCCGGGGGTTCTTCATTTTTATGCCGAACAATGCTGCGCGCAGGGTGGATGGGCCATTGGGGTGTGCAAGTGAGCGCTCTGGCGGTCGGGGTTCCTGAGATTGGGACGTGGCGAGTGCCGTTGGCCGAAGGTGAACTACCAATCACAGAAGTATGTAAGAAATGTTCGAAACTGAATGATATTGTCTGCAATTGTATGTTTAGCCGTAGAAACGGCATAATCGATTGGAGATGAATGAGTAAAAGAACATTTTCGATCCCATTGCTGTGCATTCCATTGCGCGATGCCTGGCGTCGTTCTCGCAGTGTTGCGGCATGCCTCCTGACGGGAGCGGCTTTGACCGCCACCTGCATTGCTGCGATTCCCTCCGCTTGGGCCGATGCATCGAGTGTCCCCGGAAATCCGGTTGGTCACTGGACTTTTGATCAAAAAAATGGGGGGACCTACGTTAACGAGGGGTCTAAGAAGGACCTCAAGCTTACGGTCTCCGGCGAGGGGGCCACGGTCGCTGCGAGCGACCTTAAGCCTCTCGGCAACTCCTTGATTCTTGCTGACAAGACCAAGGATTTTGACGTGAGTGTTGAGAACGCCGTTGATTCGCAGAAGACGTACAGCATTTCCATGTGGGTGTGCAACACCGACAAGAACCCCGATGCCAAGACGGCAATTTTGCAGTTCGGTGGCGATGGTCGCACCCTGCTGTATCAAAAGAAAGATGGGAAGTTCACGTCCTTTGTCGGCGGCAACGATATCGACCTCGGCCAGGATGCCAAGCGTGGCAGCTGGGAGCACGTTCTTATCACCAAGACTGGCGACCCCAAAAACGTAACGCTCTACATCAATGGCTCAAAGGTCGGTAGCGGTGGCTGGACTGAGAATTTGCCTGCCGGCATGATGAAGCTTATTGTCGGCGAGCACAAGAACGTAGGCGATATGTCCCGCTTCCAGGGCAAAGTCGACGAGCTCTGCATTTTTGACAAGGCGCTTTCCGCTGAAGAGGCGAGGGCCCTTTATGCCTCCTATGGCGAGCTGGCCATTGCCGACGAGCTGGTCAAGGAAATTGATGCCGCTAAGAAGCTTCTTGCTGGAGCAGGTGACAACCAGACTCAGGCTCACAGGGAACTCGCCGCGGCGATTGCCAAGGCCGAGGATGCTCTTAAGGCCAATGAGCCCGAAGCCATGAAAGCCGCCAAGAAGGGTCTGTCTGACGCAGTCAAGGCGGTTCGCGCCCTCGGTGTGACCATTCAGGTTGACCCCAAGAACGTGATTCGCGATATCGATGAATCTCTATTTGGCATCAATCATCGTTATTCGAACTATGGCTACGGTACGGTGAATCCCGACGGCACCGTCAAGGAGGATTTTGCCGCCCTGTACAAAAAGGCAGGTTTCGGCTCTCTGCGCTACCCTGGTGGCACGATCTCGAACAACTATGTGTGGACCGAGTCCATCGGTGACCTTGATCCCGAGACGCCCGAGATCGAGCGCACTCCGCAGATTCATGGCTTCTACAACAATCCCGGCCAGGCGGGCTTTGTGCCTGCTTTCGGCCTGCTCGAGGTCGCCGAGTTCGCCGAAAAGATGAACTCCGAGATCATCATGGTTTACGGCATCGGCCGCGGCGACGCAGCCGATGCGGCCGACATGGTCGAGTTCCTGAACGCCAAGAAGGGCACCAATCCCAATGGCGGTGTTGCCTGGGCCGATAGACGTGCGGAGCTCGGCCATCCTGAGCCGTTCGGAATTCGCTATTTCGAGATTGGTAACGAGAATAACCAGGGCGGCGCCGATGGAACATCTTCGCAGCAGTACTGGATGCCCAACGTTGCCGGCGGCGCGCTTGAGGGCTACGTTGACGGCGGTATCGCAACCTTTGACAGCAAGCAGTATGCGGTGGTTCGTGGAGATTGGAACCAGGCAAAGTCTTTCTCGACCGGTGAGCCTAGCCAGGAGTTCGGCTGCCGCTATGCATTGATTCCTCGCACGGATAAGGACGGCGTCAAGCGCGATGCTGTCGTTCCGGGCTCCGTTAAGGTCTACGTTGGTGATGAGCTTTGGAATCCCATCGCGGATATCACCAAGGCCGGCAAGAATGATAAGGTTTACGAGCTCGACACTAAGACCGGTTTCTTCAAATTCGGTGATGGCGAGCATGGCGCGATCCCCGAGAAGGGTAAGCAGGTCACGGTCGACTATCAGGTTGAGCGTGACGGCTTCATTGACATCTCCAAGGCCATGCGCGAGACCCAGAAGCAGATCAACGAGACTTCTGGTTCCCAGGATAAGATCAACGTCTACACCTCCTGGGAAGCCAATGACTTTGTCGACAAGATGCATCAGAAGAATGCTGATAACCTGTACGACGGCATGGCGGTGCATCCGTACACCAACAAAGTTGGCAATCCGCACATGAACGATAACGCTGCCACTGTTCAAGACAGGACGCAGTGGTATCTCGATGTCATGCGCTTGGGCGATGGCGTTGCCAACAGCGTTAAGGGCCATGTTGACTACATGCGAAAGATATCGGGTGACGATAGCAAGGTTCCGGTTATTTCCGAGTACGGTATCTTCCGCTCCACCAACCCCATGGTGCGCTCGCAGTCGCATGCACTGTTCATTGCTCGCGCTATCATGGAATACGCTGAGCAGGGAAGTCCTTACATTCAAAAGCACTGCCTGGTTGACTACTACTCTTCTGGCGCAGATTCGCTTGGCCCGACTCAGCAGGCGGTAATTCAGGCTGTTGCTCAGAACAACCTTGACAGCCAGAAAGACGGTACGGGTCCGTTCAAGTTCTTCTCTACGCCCAGTGCGAGCATCTTCGAAATGCTCAACAGCAGCTTTGGCAGCAAAATGGTGGATGTGGCTCTCTCTAATGAGTCGACGCTTTCCAATGGCGTGTCGCAGCACTCCGTCATGGCTTCGACCGATTCCAATGGCACTGTGTATCTTGCCATCGTCAATTTGGGATTGAACGACGTGGAGACCGCCGGTGCGAACGCTTCCCTTACCAACAAGGCCGTTCTGTCCGTGAACGGTGCGGACTTGACTGGGAAGACTGTCAAGGTCCAGACGCTTTCCGGTGCAAGCTTTGACCAGGAGAACGATCTTGCCCACCCCGATAATGTTAAGATCGAAAAAACTGAGTTCAAGTCATCTTCCGCCGCTCCGGAGTTGGAGCTTGCTCCGCATTCCTTCACCATTGTGACGATTGGTGATCCTGCGCCTGAGCCCGAGCCCGAGCCCGAGCCGCAGCCGACGCGTCACACGGTCGACTTCATGGTCGACGGTAACAAGGTCGCGTCCCTTATCGCCGTTGATGGCAAGCTCGAGGGTGAGGCCCCCGTTCCCACTAAGGACGGCTGGACGTTCGAGGGCTGGTTTACCAAGGACGGCGCGCTGTTCGATTTCAGCAAGCCGATCGATCGCGACATGGTCCTGACCGCAAAGTGGAGCAAGCCGCTGACCGGCATCGGCGAGGCAAAGCCGGTCGAACCCGCCAAGCCCGCACCCAAGCCGCAGGGGAAGCCCCAGGCCACTCCCAACGGTGGTCTGCCGCAGACGGGCGATCCCGCATCGCTTGTCGCTATGATGGGCTTTGCCGGTGCTGCCCTGGCGGTTGCCGGGGCGAAGGGTCGCAAGCGTCGTTCGTAGCGCACCCATCGTCATCCTGATGTCTTAAGGGCATCGAGCGCCCGGTGTTTATCTCTTAGATGAGATACGATGCCGGGCGCTTTTTATGTGCGAGCGCGGCGGCGGTCGCTTGGCTGCCCCCACGAACAATGTCCTTATGCGGTCGATATCCGATGGACATAAACATGGGCCCTTCGCCATACATGCGAAGGGCCCATGTTGTAATGCTCGCTTGGAGAGCGGCGCCTCGTCGTTTGGCACCTGCGAAGCGACCGTTCTTACGCGAAGAACAGCTCGGAGAGGGTCATCGGGTCGACGTACTCGCCGTCCTTGTAGACGCGCATGTTGCCGGAGGCGATCTCGTCGATCAGGATGACGTTGCCGTCGGCGTCGTAGCCGAACTCGAACTTGATGTCGTAGAGGACGAGGCCCTTCTCGGCCAGGTCGTCGGCGACGATCTTGGTGATCTGCTTGGTCATCTCCTTGAGGGAGTCGTACTGCTCGGCGGTCATGACGCCCAGGTCGACCAGGCCGTCCTTGGTGACCAGCGGGTCGCCCAGCTCGTCGTTCTTGAAGGTGGTCTCAACGTAGGACGGCAGGTCGTCGCCCTCGTTGCAGTACTGCTTATAGCGGCGGTAGAAGGAGCCCACGGCCTTGTTGCGGCAGATGACCTCGAGGCCCTCGCCAAAGACCTTGGCGGGCAGGACCTCCATGGTGGTGTCGTCGAGGTTGGCGGACACGTAGTGGGTCTTGATGCCGGCGGCGTTGATCTTCTCGAAGAAGTAGATGGACATGCGGAGGTTGACGTCGCCCACGCCCTCGATGGTGAGGCCGACCGCGTTCTCGCCCGGATCGAAGACGCCGTCCTTGCCGGTGCAGTCGTCCTTGAACTTGAGCAGGTAGTTGCCGTTCTCGAGGGCGAACACGTCCTTGGTCTTGCCGGAGTACACGAGTTCCTTGGTCATGGCGGTAAGTCCTTTCACACAGCGCCGCATGCTTTGACGGTGTGAGTGTACAACATCGTCAAGGTGCCTAATAAGGTCATGCGCAAACTGATTTATTGTTACAGAAAGAATATGCATGGGTGTCATTTTGGCGAACATGGCATGCTCGAACATCGCGTGGTGGGAAGCGTGTTTACATGGCAAAAAAAGACCCCTCTGAAACGGTGGCCGCGCGGGTCGGTTGCCGCGTGCGAAAGGCTGTTTGACGATGGACGATCTTTCCATGTGCGCGTATCGCGCAGCATCGGCGCGCGCGGCGTGCGAAGACGATCAGAACAGGGCCGATCGTGCCCTCGACGTCGCAGTGGCGGGCGAGCCGCTGGCGGCACTGGGGGACCCAGCTGTTCTCGGCGGAGGCGCTCATGAGCCCACGCCCACTCCGTACTGGATTCTCGACGACTTGCTGGGGGGATTGTCTTTTGAGCGGACCGACCGCCTGCTCGACGTGGGCTGCGGGGCGGGCCGTGTCCTGGCATACGCCGTGGCGACACAGCTGCCGTGTCGTGTGACGGGGGTCGAGCTCGATGGGCGGTTGGCCGCGCGGGCGGCGTCGTGGACGAGGGGCCGCGACGGGCTCGAGGTCATCGCGGGCAGTGCACTCGACATCCCCTTGGGGGCCTATACGCATTTCTACCTGTTCAACCCATTCGACCAAGTCTTGCTCGTGGAGTTTCTCGATCGGCTCGAGGCGCAGGTGCGTCGTCCCATCACGCTCGTGCACATGTCGGATAACGGCGAGAGCTTTGCGTATCTGGGCCGTGCGGGATGGATGCGAGAGCAGGAGGGTTCGTTTTACGAGCATCCCGCTGGCGGTTTCCCAGTTTTCGGGTACCCTCAGCACTACTCCATTTGGCGTTACGTGCCAGATACGAACGGGGCGAAGGGCACGCCTGTGGTATAACAGGGGGCGTCGTTCCAGTGCGATTACAACGAAATGACCTCACGCGTTCCGTCCGGGGCACCGCCGCCGGGCGTTTTCGCGTGTCCATTCGCCTGGGCGATGCCGCACGCACATCAAGAGTAGAAAGCCGGGAAGCACCCATATGACGCGCGACAAGATCAAGCCCATCCTCTTCAGCATCATCAAACACCAGGACCCCGAACAGCTCAAGCGCCAGATCCCCCGCGACATCGTCGCCGGCATCGTGGTGGCCATCGTGGCGCTGCCCCTGTCGATCGCCCTCGCCATCGCTTCGGGCGTCGGGCCCGAGCAGGGCCTTTATACCGCCATCGTCGCGGGCTTCATCATCGCGTTGCTCGGCGGCAGTGCGGTGCAGATCTCGGGTCCCACCGCCGCGTTCGCCACCATCGTGGCGGGCATCGTCGCCTCGAGCGGTATGGACGGCCTGGTGGCCGCGACCATCATCGCAGGCGTGCTTCTGATCCTCATGGGCGTCTTTCGCCTGGGCACGCTCATCCGCTTCGTGCCCTACACCATCACCACGGGCTTCACGGCGGGTATCGCGGTGACCATCGTGGCCGGCCAGCTCAAGGATCTGTTCGGCCTCACGTACCCGGCAGGCACCCCCACCATCGAGACGATGGACAAGCTCTCGGCCGTGGCCGCCAACTTCTCCACCTTCAACGTCGAGGCGCTCATCGTGGGCCTCGTGTGTCTGGCGGTGCTCGTGCTGTGGCCGCGCGTGAGCCAGCGCATCCCCGGCTCGCTCATCGCGGTGCTCGCAGGAATCGCCATGGTGAGCGGTCTGGGCATGAACGTGAACACCATCGGCGACCTCTACACCATCAACGCTGGAGTTCCGCAGCTGCAGCTGCCCCAGTTGAGCTTCGATCTGTTCCGCGAGCAGCTGCCCAACGGCTTCACCATCGCGATCCTCGCGGCCATCGAGTCCCTGCTGTCTTGCGTGGTGGCCGATTCCATGATCAGCTCGCATCATCGCGCCAACATGGAGCTCGTCGCCCAGGGCGTGGGCAACATCGGTTCCGTGATGTTCGGCGGCATTCCCGCCACGGGCGCCATCGCCCGCACCGCCGCCAACGTGAAGGCCGGCGGCCGCACGCCCATCGCCGGTATGGTTCACGCCGTGGTGTTGCTCGCCGTGATGGTGTTCCTCATGCCGTATGCGGCGCTCATCCCCATGCCTTGCATCGCCGCCATTCTGCTGCAGGTTGCCTACAACATGTCCGGCTGGCGCACCGTGGTGCACCAGGTGCGCACCGCACCCAAGAGCGACGTGGCCGTGCTTGTGGTCACCTTCCTCTTTACCGTGGTGTTCGACCTGGTTATGGCCATCGGCGTTGGCATGATGATCACGCTCGTGCTGCTCATGAAGCGCTTGAGCGACGAGACCGAGGTCCGCGGTTGGAAGTACTACTGCGACGAGGACTCCGAGGTCACGCACCTGCGCGAGCTGCCGAAGAGCGTGCGCGTGTACGAGATCAACGGCCCGATGTTCTTCGGCATGACCGACCAGATCGCCGAGATCTCGGTGAAGGAGTTCACTCGCTACCTGATCATCCGCATGCGCGGCGTGCCTTCGCTCGACTCCTCGGCCATGAACGCGCTCGAGAACCTGCGCGAGTATTGTGCCGAGAATGACGTGCAGCTCATCATTTCGCATGCCAACGAGCAGCCCATGAAGACTATGGAGCGCGCCGGCTTTGTGGAGAAGGTGGGTCGCGAGCACTTCCGCACCAGTATCGACGACGCCATCGCCCACACTCGCGAGCTGCTGGGGGAGGACGCGTAAGGCCCATTTTGAAGGCAGGCCCCACTCGGGGGCAGATGCGAATGAGGCGTTTGCGATTCGGTGCGTCTTCCTGCATTAAATACGAAGAATCAGGCGCCCTGGACTCATGAGGTCCAGGGCGTTTTAGTGCCCTCGGCAAAACTTGACAACAGAACAAATGTTCGTATACTGACTGTTATGGGAGCTTGTCGACTGAAGCGGCTGTTTGCGTCAAGCACGGACAAGCTCTATCCGCGTGAGAACCTGTGGCTATACGGGGCCGTTGATTCGGCTTTCATTTCCCCAGTGAGCGTGTTCTACATGGGCGTCTTTTGGCGTCGCGATGGAGCTGCTGGGAGGTGGACAGGGCGCGCAGCTTTTGCGGTTAGTTCAAATTTGGCCGGAGGCTATCTGGAACAGCATCAAGCCAAATCCCTCTCATGTCATTTAGTAGTAGAATATAGTAGTATAAAATGGATGACAGGTGGAATACCATGCTTGAGCTCGTTGTTCATCCTAGAGTGAGTGCGCGTCACCCTCAGCTTTCCGATGAAGATGTGCGCGTCGCTTGGCAAAACTCGTTTTTCCAGGCGTTGCGGACCGGTTCGAAGAATTCGCCGGAATATCTCTGGATTGGAATCGATGGAAAGGGGAGAGAGATAGAAATGGTTGGCGTGCCGACGGCGACGGGATATCTCATCTATCACGCGAACACTCCGCTTTCAAAGCGCGTGAGAGATGAGGTCAAGGGAAGGAGGACTTGATGGCTACGTATAAACTCGCCGACGGGAAAGTTTTAACAGACCGCGACATCGAGGAAATGGCTCGTGAGTGGGAAGAGGGCACTTGGGAAGGGCCTTTGGTTGAGCTGCGCGTTGGGAGGCCCCGTTTGTCTGAGGAACCGAATGCCAACCTCTCATTTAAATGCCCGGAAAGCAGCGCCGCGCTCATTGCCGAGGCGGCAAAGGAGCTTGGGGTCAAGAAGTCTGCGTTCATGCGCGAGGCCGCTGTTGAGAAGGCTGTGCGAGTCTTGGCGGCAGCCGGTTGATTAGAACGAACGGATCCACACGGCGTTTTTCGGCCTGTGAGTTCCCGCATTCGGAATGCTGCAAGTTCTGCGGTGGAAATCCCCTGCATAATGCGTTTGCGGGGGAGTCCGGCCGGGATGTAGTGCTTTGTGCCGCTACAATACGTACGGTTCAAATCACGATACATGGAACGGCGTGCGCATCTGCGCCGCCACGTTAGAAAAGGACGCACGCGCCCATGGCCTCTTACGCCCCGCAGATCTCCTCGCGTCGCACGTTCGCGATCATCTCGCACCCCGACGCCGGCAAGACCACCCTTACCGAGAAGCTCCTGCTCTACACCGGCACCATCCAGTCCGCCGGTTCGGTCAAGGGCAAGCAGAACTCCCGTCATGCGGTCTCCGACTGGATGGACATCGAGAAGCAGCGCGGTATTTCCGTCACCTCCTCGGTGCTCCAGTTCACCTATGGCGGCTGCTGCGTGAACATTCTCGATACCCCCGGCCACCAGGACTTCTCCGAGGACACGTACCGCACCCTCATGGCCGCCGACGCCGCGGTCATGGTGATCGACGGCGCCAAGGGCGTCGAGGCCCAGACCAAGAAGCTCTTCCGCGTCTGCGCCATGCGCGGTATCCCGATCTTCACGTTCGTGAACAAGATGGACCGCGAGACGCGCGACCCGTTTGACCTCATGGAAGAGGTCGAGAACGTGCTCGGCATCCGCACCTATCCCATGAACTGGCCCATCGGCAACGGCCGCGACTTCCGCGGCGTATTCGACCGCGCCAGCCGCAAGGTCCTTGCGTTCGAGGGTGACGGCCGCGCCAATGGCACCAAGAAGGTCGATGAGGTCGAGGCCACGCTCGGCGACGCCGCGCTGACCGAGCTCATCGGCGAGCACAACCACAACAACCTGATGGACGACATCGAGCTGCTCGACGGTGCCGATTCCGAGTTCGACCTCGATGCGGTTCTCACGGGCAAGCTCTCCCCGGTGTTTTTCGGCTCCGCGCTCACGAACTTCGGCGTCGAGCCCTTCCTCAAGGACTTCCTGCGCCTGGCCCCCGGCCCCGGCGCGCACACCGACGCGCTGACCGGCGAGCCCGTGGAGCCCACGCGTGAGGACTTCTCCGGTTTCGTCTTCAAGATCCAGGCGAACATGGACAAGAACCATCGCGACCGCATTGCCTTCGTGCGCATCTGCTCCGGCAAGTTCGAGCGCGGCATGGACGCCACGCACGTGCAGGGCGGCCGCAAGATCAAGCTGGCCACGGGCACGACCATGATGGCCGACGACCGCGCCATCGTGGACGAGGCCTACGCCGGCGACATCGTGGGCCTGTTCGACCCGGGCATCTTCTCCATCGGCGACACCATCTGCACGGGCAAGAAGCCGGTGCAGTTCACGGGAATCCCCACGTTCGCGCCCGAGCTGTTCGCGCGCGTCACGCAGGTCGATACGCTCAAGCGCAAGCAGTTCGTGAAAGGCATGGAGCAGCTCGCCCAGGAGGGTGCCATCCAGATCTTCCGCGAGCTCGGTGCCGGTATGGAGTCGGTCATCGTGGGCGTGGTGGGCACCCTGCAGTTCGAGGTGCTCGAGCAGCGCCTCAAGAGCGAGTACCACGTCGAGGTGCGTCGCCAGCCGCTGCCCTACACCGACATCCGCTGGATCGTGAACGAGCCCGGCACCATCGACATTCCGGCGCTCTCCCTCACGCGTGACACGCTGCGTGTCGAGGACATGCGCGGCGGCAAGTTGCTACTGTTCACGAGCCCGTGGAACATCGATTGGGCCACGGACCACAACAAGGAGCTCAAGCTGTCCGAGTTCGGCAACGTGGAGTTCTAAGATGCAGGCGGGGCCCGGGCATTGGCCATGAGACGCGCACGTCGCGATGCCCGGGCCCGCTTCTCAGGTGCTCCACTCCCATGAAGTGGTCGCGATTTGCCACGCTAGAACAGAGTGGCAAATCGCGACCACTTTTTTGAGATATCGGCCCGGAAATGGTCGTGATTTGCCACTTTGTTTCAGCGTGGCAAATCGCGACCATTTCTTTGGGCTTTTCAAGCGAAAAATGGTCGCAAAATGCCACGTTTGTACAGAGTGGCATTTTGCGACCAGCCCACGGGACCAGCCCACGGGACCAGCCCACGGGACCAGCCCACGGGACCAGCCCACGGGACCAGCCCACGG
>ERZ773183.80-NODE-80-length-120339-cov-4.815911_pt1 | contig 120339 bp, 94 predicted proteins | sample MGYA00580532_ERZ773183 | MGnify/ENA primary metagenome ERZ773183 (study PRJEB29015, sample SAMEA2737791) | human gut metagenome | biome: human gut; feature: human-associated habitat; material: faeces | place: China | collected 2012 ...
AATACCCCCAAGTAGGTTTTTATATTTTTGTGTCCTACTTGAGGGTATCATATCAAAGCCGGTGGTCTTGACTACAACAGTTTTTTCAATAGTAATTTATCTTCCGGATTCATGGCCCGGTATCCCTTGATCAGTTCGACTTCTTCCCGCGTAAGATAGAGTGTATCGGCAGTGTCGATCTCCATGGCATACGTAAAGGGACCTTTCTGTTCGAGGATCAGTCCGTCTTTTGTACAGGGATGATTGACCAGCTGGTCGAGAGATACTCCATAGATATCAGCCAGACGCATCAGAGAATCCAGATCCGGTGTCCGTTTGCTGGTTTCGTAGTTAGAATAAGCCTGTCTGGAAATATTGAGCAAGTCACTGATCTCTTGCTGAGTGTAGTGATGTGCTTTACGAAGACGGTATAAATTTTCAACAAGCTGAATATTAGACATTGCTGTACCTCCATTTACAGGGAATTGTTAAAAGCTTAGTAAATTATAACAATTTTCCCTATAAATAGATATCTATGCGACAAAACGTAGCGAAAGAACAAAAAGCCACAAAAAGTTGATATCAGAGTTTACTGAGTGTACTGTTATGATAGGAAGAAGAAAAGGTAACGTCTTCGCCGAACCATTCGGGTGGAGTAAAGTGATTGGCAGTCTCTTCATCCGGAAATTCTACTTCCGCAAGCATCAGAGGCGCAAGGTCTCCGGAAAAAATATCAAGCTCAATAAAGAGGAAATCCTTAAGAGGGATCACATATCTTTTTTTTGTGATCAGCCGTCCGTCGATTTTTTCTTTTAAATGTTCATAGGATTCTTTTGTCAGCGGAAGGTTGTATTCTTCCCGGATCATCATTCCTTTGGATTTGTAAGTCAGAATGTAGTCATTGTTGTCCCGGCGGATACGTACCACAGGTGCAGTGGAGAGGTATCCCTGTTCGATCTTGCGGCATGGATATGATGAAAGATCAAAGGGGACAGATGAAATCAGATATTTGCGCTCGATTTCCATGAAAAACTCCTTTCTTTGAAAACATCGTTTGTTGTTTGATATTCGGTATCATCATAATATGAAAAACGGAAAATGTAAACGGGGAGGCATTGCATTTTTAACAGGGATTTGCTACACTTTTTACCATATGAAAGAAATGAAAATCAGGTTCAGATTTTAAGTCAGGAGGAAATGATCATGAAACAGATTGCGGTATTTCTCGCAGAAGGATTTGAAGAAATCGAAGGACTTACGGTTACGGATCTGCTGCGCAGGGCAGGCGTTACTGTGACGAACGTATCGGTCACAGGAGAAAAGACAGTACATGGCTCACACGGAATCGGTGTCGAGGCAGACGCCCTGTTTGAGGAGATGGAGTTTGAGGGAATGGATATGCTCGTACTGCCGGGTGGGATGCCGGGGACAAAGCATTTGAAAGAACACAGAGATTTGAGTGTGCTGCTCAAAGAATTTTATGCAAAAGAGCGTTATCTGGCAGCAATCTGTGCAGCGCCTACTGTATTTGGAGAACTGGGATTTCTGGAAGGCAGAAAAGCATGCTGTTATCCGGGCATGGAGTCAGGGCTTTCTCACGCAGAGACAAATGAAGAGCCGGTAAATGTAGACGGGCATATGATCACAAGCCGGGGACTGGGAACCGCGATTCCATTCGCATTGAAGCTGATCGAGCTCCTGTGCGGAAAGAAAAAGGCAGAAGAAATCGGGCATGGAGTAGTTTATTATTAAAAAGTACTGGAAATATTGAACTGACTATGCTATACTAATTCAATGACTGCGAATATACAATTTGCGTTTGAATGGTACGAATCAAGGAGGAAATAGAAAGATGAGTTTACAGGTAGAAAAGTTAGAGCATAATATGGCGAAGCTTACAGTAGAAGTAGCTGCAGAAGATGTAGAGAAAGCACTGCAGGCAGCTTACTTAAAACAGCGCAAACAGATCAACATTCCGGGATTCCGTAAAGGGAAAGTTCCGCGTCAGATGATCGAAAAAATGTACGGACCGGAAGTATTCTATGATGAAGCAGCAAACAACATGATTCCGGACGCATATGCAAAAGCTTATGATGAAAGTGAACTGGACATCGTGTCTCAGCCGAAGATCGAGGTTGTACAGATGGAAAAAGGAAAACCGTTCATTTTCACAGCAGAAGTAGCTACAAAACCGGAAGTGACACTCGGAGATTACAAAGGACTGAAAGTAGATAAAGTATCTACAAGAGTGACACAGAAGGAAGTTGATGAAGAGATTGAAAAAGAGCGCGAGCGCAATGCAAGAACAATCGAAGTGACAGACCGCGCAGTTCAGGATAAAGATGAAGTAACATTAGATTTCGAAGGATTTGTAGACGGTGTTGCATTTGAAGGTGGAAAAGGAGAAGATTATCCGCTGACAATCGGTTCCGGATCATTCATTCCTGGATTTGAAGAGCAGCTGATCGGAGCTGAGATCGACAAAGAAGTAGAAGTGAATGTGACATTCCCGAAAGAGTATCACTCTGAAGAGCTTGCAGGAAAAGATGCTACATTCAAGTGTACAGTACACACAATCAAAGCAAAAGAGCTTCCGGAGCTGGATGATGAATTTGCTTCTGAAGTTTCTGAATGTGAGACAATGGACGCATACAGAGCGGAAGTAAAGAAAAACATCAAAGAGCGCAAAGAGAGAACCGGAAAAGAAAAGAAAGAAAACCAGGCAGTAGATCAGGCAATCGAGAACGCACAGATGGATATTCCGGAAGCAATGATCGAGTTCCAGGTAAGACAGATGGCAGATGATTTTGCACGCCGCATTCAGCAGCAGGGTCTGACTGTAGAACAGTACTTCCAGTTTACAGGAATGACAGCAGAGAAGATGATGGAAGAGATGAGACCACAGGCTGAAAAGAGCATCAAGACAAGACTGGTTCTGGAAGCGATCGTAAAAGCTGAGAACATTGAAGTTTCTGATGAGCGTGTAGAAGAAGAACTCACAAAAATGGCGGAAGCATACCAGATGGAAGTTGAAAAACTCAAAGAGTTTATGGGAGAGAACGAGAAGAAACAGATCAAAGAGGATCTTGCAGTTCAGGAAGCAATCACTCTGCTTGTAAACGAATCTGTAGAGGGATAATCTATTCTGGTACATAACAGTACCGTGAATCCGCAGTGAGAGGGGGCCGCAGGCAGCGGCAGATTAAGTCAGCATAATAAGGAGGAAAAGCAAATGAGTTTAGTACCTTATGTTATTGAACAGACAAGCCGTGGAGAGCGCTCTTACGACATTTATTCAAGACTGTTAAAAGAAAGAATCATTTTTCTGGGAGAAGAGGTCAATGATGTATCTGCGAGTGTGATCGTAGCACAGCTTCTTTTCCTGGAAGCGGATGATCCGAATAAGGATATCCAGTTATATATCAACAGCCCGGGAGGTTCCGTGACAGCGGGACTGGCAATCTACGATACCATGCAGTACATCAAATGTGATGTTTCTACAGTCTGCATCGGTATGGCAGCAAGCATGGGGGCATTCCTTCTTTCCGGTGGAGCGAAGGGAAAACGTTTTGCGCTTCCAAACGCAGAGATCATGATCCATCAGCCATCCGGCGGAGCACAGGGACAGGCAACTGAGATTTCAATTGCAGCAGAGCATATCCTGAGAACCCGTCAGAAATTGAACGAGATCATGGCAGCAAACACAGGGCAGCCGTTGGAGACGATCAAGGCTGATACAGAACGTGATAACTTCATGTCTGCGGAAGAAGCAAAAGCTTATGGATTAATAGATGAGGTAATTGCCAAACATTAATGTTGTGTCGGCAATATGAGGTGAGAGTGATATGGCAGGAAAAGCAAGTGATGATATGGTAAGATGCTCCTTCTGTAATAAGCCGCAGTCTCAGGTAAGAAAGCTGATCGCAGGGCCGAACGGCGCTTATATCTGTGATGAGTGTATCGAGGTCTGCTCGGAGATTATAGAAGAAGAGTTTGAATACGATGATGACAGAAGAGAATTTGATGATATCAATCTTTTGACACCAGAGGAGATCAAGGCATTCCTTGATGAATATGTAATCGGACAGGACGAGGCAAAGAAGGTTCTTTCTGTTGCTGTATACAATCATTACAAGCGGATCATGGCAGGTTCTGATCTGGGCGTGGATCTGCAGAAGAGTAATATTCTGATGCTTGGACCGACCGGATGCGGAAAGACTCTGCTTGCCCAGACCCTCGCAAAGATACTGAATGTTCCGTTTGCCATCGCAGATGCGACAGCTCTGACAGAGGCCGGATATGTGGGGGAAGATGTAGAAAGCATCCTCCTGAAAGTGATTCAGGCAGCAGATGGCGATATTGAACGTGCAGAGCATGGTATTATTTATATTGATGAGATTGACAAGATCACAAGAAAGTCTGAGAATCCTTCCATTACCAGAGATGTATCCGGAGAGGGAGTTCAACAGGCGCTTTTAAAGATCATTGAGGGAACCGTTGCATCTGTTCCGCCGCAGGGCGGAAGAAAGCATCCGCATCAGGAACTGATCCAGATAGACACGACCAATATTTTGTTTATCTGCGGCGGTGCATTTGAAGGGATTGATAAGATCATTGAGACCAGACTGGATAAGAAGTCGATCGGCTTTAATGCAGAGATAGCTAAGAAGCATGAGGAGGATGTAGATGTACTGCTGCATCAGGTGCTTCCGCAGGATCTGGTGAAGTTTGGTCTGATTCCGGAGCTGGTAGGACGAGTTCCTGTTACAGTATCTCTGGATCTTCTGGATAAAGAGGCTTTGATCCGGATTCTGACAGAACCGAAGAGCTCTCTTGTGAAGCAGTATCAGAAGCTGATGGAACTGGACGGCGTAAAGCTGGAGTTTGATAAAGCAGCTCTGGATGCGATCGCAGAGACCTCTCTTGCAAGGAAAACGGGAGCCAGAGGATTGAGAGCCATTATGGAAGATATTATGATGGATACAATGTTCCGTGTACCATCTGATGATACCATCAAAGGATGTATGATTACAAAAGATGTTGTGGAAGGAAAGGGTCAGCCATTGTATGAGTGCGATGGAGAAGAGCGAAAATCTTTTCTGACATCTGAAAGTGCATAGATAACACAGGCGGGTGCATAGGGAGGACCATGTACCCGCTTGTTTTGATTTTGGATAAAACAAAAAGCAGGAGGAAAATACAGGTGAACAGAGAAATAAAAAGCCTTCCGATGGTAGCTCTGCGTGGAATGACTATCATGCCGGAAATGGTAGTACATTTTGATGTGAGCAGAGAGAAATCAATCGCAGCGATTCAGGAAGCCATGGAGGGAGATCAGAAGATTTTTCTTGTGGCACAAAGATCAATAGAAACAGACGATCCTACACAGGAAGATGTTTATGAGGTTGGAACTGTTGGAACGATCAAACAGATCATGAAGCTTCCAAAGCATATCGTCCGGGTACTTGTTTCAGGAGAAACAAGAGGAATCTTAAAACAGCTTCAGCAGGATACGCCGTATCTGCGGGCAGAGGTCGAGGTGATCGATGAGTCCGATCTTGTCATTCAGGATGATCTAAATGGAGAGGCAATGGCAAGGAGTCTTAAAGATACTTTTCTGGACTATGCCGCTCGCAACGGAAAAATGTCAAAAGAAGCAGTGGCAGAGATTTTGGAGATCAAAAGCCTGAAAAAGCTGGTGGATGAGATTGCTGCAAACACGCCTTTTTATTATGTTGATCAACAGGAAATCCTCGGAAAAGTGGATTTTTGGGAGAGATATGAGACATTGGCGTTTAAGCTGGTCAACGAAGTGCAGATCATGGATATCAAAGATGAACTGCAGCAAAAGGTGAAGGAACGTGTGGATAAGCATCAGAAAGAATACATTCTTCGGGAGCAGCTGAAGCTGATCCGGGAGGAGTTGGGGGATGATTCTACATTGTCCGATGCGGAAGAATTTGAAAAAGCAGCAAAGGATCTGAAAGCGCCAAAAGAAGTGAACGAAAAGCTGAAAAAAGAAATCAGCAGATTCAAAAGCTCACTGAACAGTCCGGCAGAAAGCGGTGTGATACGGACCTATATTGAAACATTGCTTGAGATGCCGTGGGATAAAGCCGGGAAGGACAATCAGGATATCAAATATGCAGAGGAAGTGCTGGAAGCAGATCATTATGGTCTGGAACAGGTCAAAGAACGAATTCTGGAATTTCTGGCAGTACGTTCTCTGACGAAAAAAGGGGAGAGCCCGATCCTGTGTCTGGTGGGACCGCCGGGAACCGGAAAAACATCGATCGCCAAATCTCTTGCAAAGGCACTGAAGAAGCCGTATGTAAGGATTTCACTTGGCGGAGTGCGGGATGAGGCAGAAATCCGGGGACACAGAAAAACATATGTAGGAGCAATGCCCGGACGCATCGCAAATGGAATTCGTCAGGCAGGTGTCAAGAATCCGTTGATGCTTCTGGATGAAATTGATAAAGTCAGCACAGACTATAAGGGAGATACGTTCTCTGCGCTTCTGGAAGTACTGGACAGTGAACAGAATTACAAATTCCGTGATCATTATCTGGAAGTTCCGCTGGATCTGTCGGAAGTGCTGTTTATTGCCACTGCAAATTCACTGCAGACGATTCCGCGTCCGCTTCTGGACCGTATGGAAGTGATCGAGGTGACCAGCTACACAGAGAATGAGAAGCTGCATATTGCGACAGAGCATTTGATCCCAAAACAGCTGGAGAAAAATGGTCTGAAGAAAGAACAGCTGAAAATAAGCAAAAATGCAGTCTGGAAGATTGCATCCAACTATACAAAAGAAGCGGGAGTACGTCAGCTGGAGAGAGAAATCGGTAATATTTGCAGAAAAGCAGCAAAAGAAATACTTACAACCGGGAAAAAGAGTGTTACAATTACAGAGAAGAATCTGTTCAAATATCTGGGAAAAGAGAAGTTTACGTATCAGATGGCAAATGCAGCGGATGAGATCGGGATTGTGCGTGGACTGGCATGGACAAGTGTGGGTGGGGATACCCTCCAGATCGAAGTGAATGTGATGCCTGGAAAAGGCGAGATCATGCTCACAGGTCAGCTTGGAGATGTGATGAAAGAATCAGCACGGACCGGAATCAGTTATATCCGTTCTGTCAGCAGAGATTATCAGATTGCGGATGACTTTTTTGAAAAATATGATATCCATGTACATATTCCGGAGGGTGCAGTGCCCAAAGACGGTCCGTCAGCCGGAATCACCATGGCAACGGCAATGCTTTCTGCGATCACAGAACAAAAGGTGCGTGCAGATATTGCCATGACAGGAGAAGTGACTCTGCGCGGACGTGTACTGCCGATCGGAGGATTAAAGGAAAAGCTTCTGGCTGCGAAAAATGCCGGGATAAAAACAGTTCTTGTTCCCAAAAAGAATCTGGCAGATGTAGAAGAGCTTTCTCAGGAAATCACAAAAGGATTCGAGATCCTGCCTGTAGAACATATGGAGGAAGTGCTGAAGGCAGCATTTGTGTCAGAAGATCAGGATAAAATATCCGGAGGGGAGTAAACTATGGTAATAAAGAATATCAATCTGGAAACTGTTTGTGGAATTACAAGTAAATTGCCGGAAAATGAGAAACCGGAGATTGCGTTTGCGGGGAAATCCAATGTGGGTAAGTCATCCCTGATCAATGCGCTGATGAACCGAAAATCGTATGCCCGGATCTCTGCCACACCGGGAAAGACACAGACGATTAATTTTTATAATATCAACGAGGAACTTTATCTGGTGGATCTGCCGGGATACGGGTATGCGAAAGTATCGGAAAAAGAAAAGATCCAGTGGGGAAATCTGATCGAGCGCTATCTGCATACATCAAAACAGTTGAAAGCAGTCTTTCTTCTGATCGACATCCGGCATGACCCTTCGGCAAATGACAAGATGATGTATCAGTGGATCGTCGATCAGGGATTTCAGCCGATCATCATTGCTACAAAGCTGGATAAATTAAAACGCAGTCAGGTGCAGAAGCATGTGAAGATGTTAAAAACAGGTCTGAATCTGCTTCCGGGAACAAAAGTGATCCCGTTTTCTTCGGTTACAAAGCAGGGAAGAGACGAAATCTGGGATCTGGCTGAGCGGGAATATCTGTTTCCGGAAAGATTTTTGGAGGATGAAACGAAAGAATAATTTCGGAGAATGATAGAGTAAACAGGAAAAGCACGATGCGGGAAGGAGATTTTTATGGAGCGAAAAAGACCTTACTGGCAAGTGGCGGTAAGTCTTGTGTTCAGTATACTGGCAACGGCTGCGTTTATTATCCTGGGCGTAAAAGCAATCGGATTTCTCATGCCGTTCGTTGTGGGCTGGATCATTTCTGCCATTGCGACACCTCTGGTGAACTGGCTGGAAAAGCGATTGAAGATCGTAAAGAAGCTGGGAACAGCAATGATTGTTATCATGGTCATTGGGCTGATCGTTTTAGTGGGATATTTTGCAGTCAGCAGGATTGCAGCGGAAGTGACAGATCTGATTCAGAACTTTCCGGATATTTATGCACAGCTGGAAGAGGGGATGCGCGAGATCGGAAATACCTTATCCGGTGCGTTTAGCAGGCTTCCCCGGGGAGTGCAGAATGGGTGGACAACGATCGTCGAGAATCTGGATACTTATATGGGGAATCTTGTTTCGAAAATCAGCGAGCCGACGGTGACGGCTGCGGGAAATTTTGCAAAAAGACTTCCGTCCTATCTGATTTCTTTCATTGTTGCGATACTGGCAGCTTACTTTTTTACAATCCAGAGAGAAGAAGTGATTGCATGGTTTCATAAAATCGCACCGCCGTCTGTGGAAAAGAGGATGATCCTGGTGATGGATAATCTGAAATATGCAGTAGGCGGATATTTCAAGGCGCAGTTTAAGATCATGGGTGTTGTTTTTTTGATCCTGTTTGCCGGATTTCTTGTGCTTGGAATTCATTATGCGGTTTTGGTTGCATTTCTGATTTCATTTTTGGATTTCCTGCCATTTTTTGGAACGGGAACTGCGTTGATCCCATGGGCAATTTACTCCGTATTTATCGGTGAATATAAAATTACAGCCGGTCTGGTGATCATCTATGCAGTTTCCCAGATAGTGCGTCAGCTTTTGCAGCCAAAGCTGGTAGGTGACAGCATGGGAATGAATCCGCTGGTGACACTGCTGCTTTTATATGTGGGATATAAGATCAAGGGAGTCTTTGGTATGATTCTGGCAGTTCCGCTGGGACTGGTATTGATCAATATGTGTCAGGCCGGTGCATTTGATTATATTCTGGATGACGTAAAGATTCTGGTTGAAGGGATACTGGGACTTCGCGAAGAGCTTCCTCAAGGGCAAAAAGAAAATTCAGATAACACTTGATTCCAAGAATGAGAGTGTTTATAATATCAACAGAAACAAAAAAGGGGTGCTTGCAGAAAGCAGGCTGAGAGAAAGCTGGATCGCTTAAAACCCGTAACCTGATTTGGATAATGCCAACGTAGGGATATACAGAGAAAGTGATAGGATCTGAGAAGAAAGATTGCTGCTGTGATGCGTTTGCGTTGCAGCAGCTTTTTGCATACTCCGCGGCGGGCATGGAAAGGAATGCATATGAGAAACTATACAACACAGATGGAAGCAGCGAGAAAACAGATTGTGACAAAAGAACTGGAGATCGTGGCACAAAAAGAACACATGACGACCGAGGAGTTGATGCCGCTGGTGGCAGAAGGAAAGGTTGTCATCTGTGCCAACAAAAATCACACTTGTATTGATCCGGAAGGAATCGGTTCGATGCTGCGTACAAAGATCAATGTGAATCTGGGAGTTTCAAGAGACTGTAAAGATTACGATGTGGAGATGCAGAAGGTGATGCAGGCAGTTGAGATGGGCGCACATGCCATCATGGATCTGTCTTCTCATGGAAATACAATTCCATTTCGAAGAAAGCTGACCAGTGAGTGTCCGGCGCTGATCGGTACTGTTCCAATCTATGATTCCGTGATCCACTATCAAAGGGATCTGGATACGCTGACTGCCAGAGATTTTATCGATGTGGTCCGTCTTCACGCACAGGATGGAGTAGATTTTGTGACACTGCACTGTGGCATCACGCGCAAAACAATCGAGCAGATTCGGCAGCATAAGCGAAAAATGAACATCGTATCCAGAGGTGGTTCTCTTGTATTTGCGTGGATGTGTATGACAGGGGAAGAAAATCCATTTTATGAATATTATGATGAGATTCTGGATATCTGCCGGGAATATGATGTGACAGTTTCACTCGGTGACGCATGCAGACCAGGATGTCTTGCAGATGCAACGGACGTCTGCCAGATCGAGGAGCTGGTGCGTCTGGGCGAACTGACCAGGCGGGCATGGGAGAAGGATGTTCAGGTGATGGTGGAAGGTCCGGGACATATGCCTCTGGATCAGATCGAGGCAAATATGAAAGTGCAGCAGTCCATTTGTCAGGGAGCGCCGTTTTATGTATTGGGACCACTTGTGACGGATATTGCTCCCGGATATGACCATATTACTTCTGCGATTGGCGGAGCCGTGGCAGCATCGGCAGGAGCGGCATTTTTGTGCTATGTGACACCGGCAGAGCATCTGGCCCTTCCGAATCTGGAAGATGTAAAACAGGGAATCATGGCTTCTAAGATTGCGGCACATGCGGCAGATATTGCAAAAGGAGTGCGGGGAGCAAGACAGGCAGATGACAGGATGGCACAAGCCAGAAGAAATCTGGACTGGGAAGCACAGTGGGAGTGTGCCATGGATCCGGAGACGGCAAAACGGATCTGGAATGAGAGAAAGCCTGAACATGAGGATACTTGTTCCATGTGCGGAAAATTCTGTGCGGTGCGAAGTATGAACAAGGCACTTGCAGGCGAACATATTGATATTTTATAGAAACAGAATAATCAGAAAAACCAGGCAGGATATGTTCCCGTAAAAAGGAAGGCATCCTGCCTGGTTTTTATTTTGAAGCTATTGTGTCTTCTCTGCGTATTCAGCAGCAAGTGTATCAAATTCTTCTGTGTGAGTCGGATACCAGACGTCAAAGGTGCTGTCTGCTGCGGAAATTCGTTTTCCGAGAGCTGCGAAAAATTCCGGGATTACAGTCTCCAGAAGAACACCTTTTTCGATGCCCAGATGTGCTCCAGGTTCTTCGCTGTCTCCGTTTACAAATAATTTGAATGCAGGTTCCATTTTTCCATCCACCCGTTTGGAGTGTCCGACAAGACCGATACTTCCCGCCTGATGGCTTCCGCAGCTGGAAGGACATCCGGAAATATGGATACATGGAAGGACTCTGTCGGCGAACTGTTCCTTGCGGACCCGCTGAATGCAGGACTCTAACAGTGCATAGGAATTGCGCAGTCCGTGTTGGCAGATTGGAACGCCGATGCAGCTGACACTGCTTTCAAATAAAGAAGTAGCTCCGTCTTTTGTGGCTTCTAACACAGCAGGTACTTCTTTTGCAGTCAGATTGATGATATACAAGGTGCCGTCCGGTGAGATCCGAAGCTCGGTTTCCGGCATCTCTTTGATCACGGCATACAGTTCAGACGGTTTTTGAGGTGCAAGCCGTCCGCCCAGCGGATGATAAGAAACCGTGTACAGGCCGTTCTGTTTCTGTGGGAGTACCCGTTTTTCTGTCAGAAGTGCTTCGGACAGAGTGCCGTCAGCAGATTTGGAAATCGGATGGACTGGTTCTACAGGCCATGGAGTCATTTCTTTTTGCGCGTCTTCCACAAACTGGAGGAAATAGTTCCGGATTTTTTCTTCGCCAAGGGTATCCTGCAGATAGCGAGTTCTGGATTTTGCGCGTGACTCATAATTGCCATATGTGGTAAAAAGACGAATCATAGCATGGACATAGAGGGATACTTCGCTTGGAGCTGCATTGTCTGTAATGTGAACGCCGAGTTTTGGATTTGGTCCAAGTCCGCCGGCACAGTAAACGGAAAATGTTCCGTTTTCTCTTGCTACAAATCCAAGGTCACGGAATGTAGCATGTACTTCATTGGCCTGGGTATTGGAAAAACCGACTTTCAGTTTTCTGGGCATGTGAAGTCCCGGCATCTTGGTCAGGAGATATTCTCCGGCAGCCTTTGCATAAGGAAACACATCAAATGTCTCATCCACAGCGGTACCAGTCAGAGGACTTGCCATGACATTACGCGGGTTGTCGCCTCCGCCGCCGTGTGTGATGATGCCGACTTTTAAGGCATCACGAACAAGCTGCGGAACAGAGTCTGCAGATAAGTCGTGAAACTGGATGGTCTGGCAGGTAGTCAGTTTGAGCAGAGGAATCTGATGTTCAGAAATCTTGTCTGCAAGGAATTTTAATTTCTCTTTTGTAATATGACCGCCCGGAAGACGAAGACGCAGCATATATCCCTGTTCCTTCTGTGCATAGCTTCCAAAGCCTCCGGAGATGCCTTTGAAGGTCTGGCGGTCGATCTCTCCATTTTCGAAAGCATGTATGTTTTCATCAAATCTTGTGATATTATCTTCAAATTGCTGTAATAAATCTTTTGAAAGCATGGTAAATGCTCCTTTCTTTTTGATGGGTTTAGAAACTCTGTACTAAGTATAATAAACGGGGAAAGAGAGTACAAGGGGAATTTGGAGATTGGTCTTGATTTTTTTTCCGGATATTTAAATATGGAACAGTAACGAGAATAAAGATAGATTTCCCCACTCCCTGTTGTTATAATAAAGACAAAACGAAAAACAGGGGAAATAGACATGGATACAATTTTGATCATAGAGGATGACGCAGATCTCAGGGAAGGGTTGGAGTATACATTGAGTGGGGAAGGCTATCAGATCCTGACAGCGGAAAATGCAGAAAGAGGACGAAAGCTATGGAAGACATCTTCCTGCGATCTGATTCTGTTAGACTGCAATCTTCCGGATGGAAATGGCTTTTCGCTGTGCAGTGAGATTCGGAAAAGCAGTGATGTGTTCATTCTGATGCTGACGGCGAGGGATACAGAACTGGATGAGGTGAAAGCACTGGAGATGGGAGTGGATGATTATATGTCAAAACCATTTTCTATCGCGGTGCTGAAAGCGCGGATCAAAAAGCTGCTTTCCAGAAAGAGTGAAAAACAGTGGATCAGCTCCAATGGAATCCGTCTGGACAAAAGCAGCTGTCAGGTGATCTGCAAAGAAGAAGTGCTGGAGCTGAGTAAGATCGAGTACAAACTGCTTTTGTATTTTCTGGAAAATCCGGGACAGATATTGTTAAAGGAACAGATTTTAGAGCGGATCTGGGACAAAGACGGAAAGTTTGTGGATGAGAATACCGTTTCCGTCAATATTCGGAGACTTCGCAGAAAGATCGAGGCAGATCCGCAGAATCCGCAGTGGATCCAGACGGTTCACGGACTTGGATATATCTGGAGAGAAGAGGAGAAACGATAAAGGTATGGAATCGATCATAACAGGAATTCTATCAGCAGGATGTGTGTCCGGTGTTTTGTTTGGGATGTATGAGTATCGCAGGCGGAAAAAACTATACCGGGAGACAGATCGGATGCTGGAATCTATTCTGGAGGGAGATCCGATCCTTGTTTCGGATCTGAAGGAAGGCGAAGTGTCAGCTCTTTCCGGGAAAATCCGCAAAATCCAGGAAATGCAGGAGATGTCTGTATCTCAGGCAGAAGAGGAAAAAGAGCAGGTGAAAAGTCTGATCTCCAATATGTCTCATCAGCTGAAAACACCGCTTGCCAATATCCGGATGTACGAAGAAATCTTGAGGGAAGAAAACCAGGACGCAGAGACAAGAGAAAAGTTTCTGGCAAAAATGCAGACGCAGAGTGAAAAACTGGAATGGATCTTAAATTCTCTGTTTAAAATGGTGAAGCTGGAACAGAATGTCATGGTCTTTGAGGTTTCGATGTGCCCGATTCGAAAGACCATTCTGGATGCGGTGAATCTGGTGTATGAAAAGGCTGCCAGGAAACAGATTCCGATCAAAACAGGGTATATACCGGATCTGCTTCTTTATCACAATGCAAAGTGGACGTCAGAAGTGTTTGCAAATCTGTTGGAAAACGCAGTGAAATATACCGGTGAGGGCGGAGCGATTCAGATTGATCTTAAGCAGTATGAAATGTACGCAGAAATCCGGATCACAGATACAGGAATCGGAATCCGAAAAGAAGAGATTCCGCGGATCTTTCAGAGATTCTATCGGAGTAAAGACGTAGAAAATCTGGAAGGAAGCGGGATCGGTCTTTATTTGTCCAGGCTGATCGCGGAGAAGGAAAAGGGATACATTCAGGTGGAATCTGTCTATGGAAAGGGAAGCTGCTTTTCGGTATTTCTGCGGATGGAAAAATGACAATTTTGTAAGAACTTTCTTTTCTGCTGTAGGATTTTTGTAAGATGGGGCTGTTACACTGATGATATCAAAGAGAAAAGGAGAACGGGAAGAGAATGAAGATTTTAGAAGTACAGCATGTGGTGAAAACATATGGTTCCCATCAAAATCAGGTAACGGCACTTTCCGATGTCAGCTTTGCAGCAGAACAGGGAGAATTTATTGCAATCGTAGGAACGAGCGGTTCCGGAAAAAGTACATTGTTGAATCTGCTTGGAGGTCTGGATGTTCCGACAGAAGGAAAGATCAGCATCAGGGGGCATGATATCGGAAGTCTGACCAGAAAGGAACAGACGATTTTTAGGAGACGCAATATTGGATTTGTGTTTCAGAATTACAGTCTGATGCCGGTGCTCAATGTGTATGACAATGTGGCGCTTCCTGTCACCTTTGACAAAGGAAGTCATGTAGATCGTGAGCATATCAGGGAATTATTAAACGAGCTGGGATTGTGGGAGAAACGGAAACGGTATCCGAGTGAGCTATCCGGCGGTCAGCAGCAGAGAGTTGCAATTGCAAGAGCGCTTGCAAACAAACCTGCCCTTCTGCTCGCAGACGAACCGACCGGGAATCTGGATTCCAAAACTGCGGTGGAGGTAATCGGCCTGTTAAAAGCCAGCAGTCAGAAATACCATCAGACGGTGCTGATGGTGACGCATAATGAAGCGCTGGCACAGACCTGTGACCGGATCATCCGGATTGAGGACGGCAGGCTGTATCAGAGAGAAGACGCATTCTATGGGGAAGGCGGTGAGCTGTAATGAAGCAGATCATACGTCTTGCCTGGTCCTATCTGAAATATTATAGAAAACAGACGATGGCTCTGTTTCTGGGGATTGTTTTGTCCTGTGCTCTGTTTACCGGAATCGGTTCACTTCAAAAGAGCGGAAATCATGCAGCAAGAGAAAATGCCCGCACAAAATCCGGAGACTGGCACTATACGATGCGCTGTGACACAGACTGGTTTGAGGAGTTTGAGAAAACGTATCAGCCGGGAGAAAAAGAGCAGGGTTACTGCGTGGAAAAAATCGGTGTGCTGACGATGCGCAAAGTGACAGAGGAGCCTTATGAGATCGAGCTGGATTACGCAGAAGAAGGCTATCTTTCCATGATGGGAAGAACAGTGAAAGAGGGCAGGTATCCGGAAGAGGAAGGAGAAGCGGCGCTGGATGAATTTACACTTCGGAATCTGGATATTCCGCGTAAGATCGGCACGACATTTACATTGGATGGAGAAACATTTACGTTGTGCGGAATTGTGTCAGAGCAGCCGTCTGCTCTTACGCAGCGGATGCAGGTATTTGTGAACCCGACGCTGGACTATGGAACAAACGGAACATTCCTGTATGTGAAATTTGATGAGTCCAAGGATATTTACAGACAGATGAGCGCATTTGCAGATACATTTGGAATTTCCGAAAAGGAAATTGCGGCAAACTGGGAGCTGCTGGAATGGCTGAAAAACGGAAACCGCATCAATGCGGCAGAAGCAGTGAAGACCGGGATCCTCCACTGGAAGGAAGCGGGATTGCCTTATATCTGGGGGAATCTGGACGACAAGTGGAATCTGAAGGATAAAGCGGTACTGGCAGCGATAGGAGTATTCGGAACATTTGTGATCTACAGTCTGTTTCAGGTATCGGTACGGAAAAGGATGTCACAGTACAGTGTGATGCAGACACTGGGGATGGAGTCAAAGCATACGTTTGGGGTGCTGACAAGCGAGCTGTGGATGATCTTTGCAGTGGCTTATCCGGTTGGATGTGTTCTCGGAAACGCAGCAGCATGGGGGATTTATCAGAAAATCGGCAGTATTTTTGTACGGACAAAGGGAATTCAGCATACGAATAAGTACGTCGCAGCAGAGGCGGCCAGAGAGGCTGCACAGGCAGGACGTGCACAGGCGGGCGCGTTTCAGGTTTCAGGAGAGGCGATTTTCTTTGGAGCAATCTTTCTGCTGTGCCTGCTTACACTTGTAAGTTTGATTTTAGTGAGGCGGATGGAAACGCTGACACTGCGGGAAATGATAACAAAAGAAGGCGAAGCACAGACAAAGAGACGGAAGATCTACAGTCTGAAACGAAAGGATCTGACGGGTGTCCTGACAAAGAAGTTTATGTTTTCGAGAAAGAAAACTTTTATCGGAATTATATTGTCTCTGTCTGTGGGAAGTGTTCTTTTTTTAGGGACTGCCTATCTGACAGAAAATGCAAAGATCAACAATGAACTGACATTCAAGGCAGATGACGGACTTGGTTCGGATATTCAGGTGTATGAAGATTCAGATACACTGTCCGGTCTGATTCCAAAGGCATGTGCAGAGCAGATGAAAAAGATAAGCGGATTGGAGTCTGTCAGACCGGTGCGGTATATGGCAGGAGAGCTTACGATGTCAGATGATGTTTTTCACTGGCCGGAGTATTATATGGGCAGTGAGAATCCGGAGGAAAACATTCTGGATGCAGATTCGGATATGGTGGAAAAATTCAATGGAAGACTGGTGAGAAAAGCAAACGGAGAATATGGATTAAAGGTCAATATCTACGGATATGATGACAGGATGTTAAATGAGTTGAATGATTATCTTCTGGAGGGAGAAATCGATCCGGAGAAAATGCGGGAAGAGGATACAGTGATACTGGCGACGCTGATGGACGGACAGGGAAACTATGATGGAATCAGTGTGTCTCCCGGAGATGCGCTTTCAGTAAGGACACCGAAGACTGCGGATACACAGACAGAATTGCTGAAATTTCAGGGGGAAGACTCGCTGTATCAGAATTCGGATCTTCAAGTCCAGGCAGTTGTCAGCAGAACACTGGCAAGAGTGGATCAGTTTTACGGGGATGGAGCAGCCAGTATTATTATGACAAATAAACAGATGCAGAAATATTTTGGCATCGAAGGATACCGGACCATCAGCATTGCATTGAAAGAACATGCGGATGCGGTCGCAGTGACAGATGAGATCCGCAAGGTTGTTTCCGGAGTATCTGACTGTGTCGTCAAGGATTATACGGAACAGATCAAGGTGCAGAACTTTTATCTGAATCAGAAAATGCTGTTCTTCTATGGCATTGCTTTTGTCCTTCTGGTGATCAGCCTTCTGCATATTATGAATAGTATGCAGTATCTGGTGGCAGCCAGAAAGCATGAATTCGGGATTTTAAGGGCGATGGGGATCACGGATTCCGGTTTTCGGATCATGCTGCTCAAAGAAGGGCTGCGGTATGGAGTATATTCCAGTATTGTGATGGTCGCACTTTATCTGGCGGTACAAAAAGTGTTATACTATTTTATGACACATGTATTTTTGTATCTGCATCCAAAATCAGAAATTCAGATTGTGCCGGTTCTGATTATGATTCTGGTGAACCTGGCAATCTGTGCAGCGGCAGTGGTGATTTCCGGACAGTCTGTGCTGAAAGAACAGGTGGTGGATGTGATACGGGAGTAGACAGGAGGAAAACACATGACACATGTCTTTGAAGGAGAATTTGTACATCAGAATCTGGGGAGAATCAGGAAGGAGTTTCGTGTTGATCAGATGTGCGAGTGGGAAACACGAAAAATTGCAGTCAGAGGACTCTTTTTTTGTGAGCATGGAATTGTGATCGATACTTGCGAGGAGTTTGATCATCTGGGTGAACAGGCGATGCAATATTTAAAGATTGCTTTGAGAGAAAAAGATACACAGGTTATCCCCTTTTGTGCAGACGGAACGTATTGGGTGCCGGTGGAGGCGGGGGAAGCAAAGGATATGGAGACTGAAAAGTGGATGGAATATTATCAGTGTGATCAGAAACGATTCTGGAAGTTTCAAAGATATTTCTATGAATGGACAGGAGAAATTCCGAAGAGGTTGGAGTTAAGTGTGATGCCGGAAAAAACGCGGTACGAAGGAACGTCTTTTGCAGTCAAAGCGGGGGTCGTCGATCAGAAAGTGGAAGTCATGCATCCGGTGACAAAAGAACACTATGAACTGAATGTAAAAGAATCCGTTGATGAGAGAATCGAGGTTCCGGATATGGAAGGTCTGAAATTTCCGGAGCATGTTTTGAAGATTACGTATGAAATTGCACCACAGGCAAAGGATGATTTTTATCTGCAGGATTGTGAAGAAGGGGATACCGTTTGGACGACTGCACATGGTAAAAGATCGGTATCTGTGATCGGCGGTCAGTCTGGTCCCACATCCATTTTTCTGGCGGGGACGATAGAATCCGGTGATCAGGTGGCGTATTCATCCCCTCATTTTCATCCGGTGAAAGAAACAATCTGGAAACCGGTATTTTACAGGCAGGAGCTTGAAGAAAAATATCTGAGCATCAGGTTGGATAAATCGTGTTTGAAACAGTGGTAAAATTTCCTAAAAAATGACAGTCCTTTTCTTACGATACAGTCAAAACGACAAAATGAAAAAAGAAACTTACGAAGAGAAAAAAATATCTTTATAATAAGCGAATGTAGCAGCAATGAAAAAAGAAGGTAAGAAAAGGAGAAAAATATGCCAAAGCATAAGAGAGAAAGTTTGATTTATACGGTAATGATGTGTTTCGTGATGGTACTCTGGATGAGTGTTTACAACGTGACGCTGCATATGGGACAATTCGGTGTGGAGACTTTAAAGGAAGCATGGCTTGGCTTTCCGGTGGCTTATATTTTTGCGATGGTGTTTGACTGGTTTGTCGTATCAGGTCCGGCGAAAGCATTCGCATTCCGGTTTCTGGTTAAACCGGACAGCAGTGTGCTTCAAAAGGTGATCGCTGTTTCCGGCTGCATGGTAATCCCGATGGTGATCATTATGTCATTTTACGGAGGTGTGGAAGCCTGCATAAAAAGCGGAGAATGGGGAAGCTTACTTCTGATCTGGCTGACCAATATTCCAAAGAATTTTATTATGGCACTTCCATTCCAGCTGTTGATCGCCGGTCCGTTGGTAAGAAAAGTATTTCGAACCGCATTTCCGGAGGGAACCGTACTTTTAAAAGCAAATATCTGAATGTAAGCAATATCCCATGAAACAAGAGAAAGTTATGGAAAATATATATGTATTCATTTTTTCAGAGTCAGGGAGTTGGTGATGCACTGATCCGATATGCGACAGAAGAATTTGGTGCAGACAATTTATGGGCATTGGAAAAGAATAAAAGAGCAATTTCGTTTTATTAAAAGCATGGATTTCAAGTGACAGGTAGGAAAAGACTGGAAGAAGATACAACGGAATATCTTGTAAAATTAGAAAGATAAGTTTTGGACAGAAGCAGAAGGCAAAATGCCTTCTCTTTTTTTAATGGAAAATAAACAGTACATAACAGTTGACAACAGATATGAACTGTTATATACTGTTTATAAATAAAGGAGGCACATATGAAAATTATAATCAACAGTTCATCAATGGTACCGATCTATGAACAGATCGTAGACCAGGTCAAGGCACAGATTATAAGCGGCGAGCTGAAAGAAGATGACAATCTGCCGTCTGTCCGGACTTTGTCAAAAGAATTGAGGATCAGCGCACTGACTGTAAAAAAAGCATATGATTCTCTGGAACAGGAAGGATTTACGGTTACCATACACGGAAAGGGCACCTATGTGGCTGCCGCCAACAAAGAGATGATGATGGAAGAGTATCGCCGGGAGGTGGAAGAAGAGCTGACCGAGGTGATACGCAAAGCAAAAAGATACGGCCTGCCGGAAGAGGATATCCGGGAGATGCTGGAGCTGATATTGGAGGGATAGCATATGCTGAAGTTAGAACAGGTAAAGAAGCAGTATAAAAATTTTACACTGGACTGCTCACTGGAAGTCAGACCGGGATGTATTACCGGACTGATCGGACAGAATGGAGCCGGGAAGTCCACGACATTTAAAGCGGCTCTGGGACTGATCCATACAGATGGAGGGAACATTGAGATGCTGGGAAAGCCGGAGAGAGAGCTGAAAGAAAGTGACAGACAGCAATTGGGAGTCGTACTTTCTGATGCAGGTTTCAGTGAGTATCTGCAGGTAAAAGATGTGATCGCTGTAATGAAGTCCATGTATCCGAATTTTGAAAAGGACTGTTTTATTTCCAGATGTGAGCAGTTTCAAATTCCTCTGGATAAGAAGATCAAAGAGTTTTCCACCGGAATGAAGGCAAAACTTAAGGTACTTCTTGCATTATCTCATGATGCGAAGTTCCTGATCATGGATGAACCGACAGCCGGACTGGATGTGGCAGCAAGAGAAGATGTCCTGGATCTTTTGCGGGAATATATGGAGGAAAAAGAAGAGCGTGCGATTTTGATCAGTTCCCATATTTCCAGCGATCTGGAAGGGCTGTGTGATGATCTGTATATGATCCATAATGGAAAGATCGTGCTGCATGAGGAAACGGATGTATTGCTTGGCGAATACGCGGTATTAAAAGTGGATGAAGAGCAGTATCAGACTCTGGATAAACAGTATATTCTCAGCAGAAAGAAGGAAGCTTTCGGATATCAGCTTCTGACGAATCAGAAGCAGTTTTATCTGGAAAATTATCCGAAGGTCGTGGTGGAAAACGGAACGATTGATGAAGCAATTTTGATGATGATCAAGGGGGAAAGCGTATGAAAGGGATGTTGATAAAAGATTTTTGTATTCTGAAGCTGCAGAAGAATGCAGTGCTGGTACTTCTGGCAATGTGTGTGGTATTCACAGTTTTCATGAAAAGTCCCACTTATATTGTCAATCTGTTTCCGCTGTATGGCTTTCTTCTTGTATTGGGAACACTTACATATGATGAATTTGACAGAGGATATTCATTTTTGTTTACACTTCCTGTATCGAGGCGGGGATATGTGAAAGAAAAGTATGTGTTTGGCTTACTTTTCTGTGGAGGAATATGGATCCTGTCTGTTCTGATCAGTCTTATCTATGTTTGGATTACAAAAGAGATTCCGATCGATGATGCACTTATGGTGAATTATGCAGTATCAATCATACTCGTTCTTGTATTTATGGGGATTTCCATTCCGGTACAGTTAAAGTACGGAAATGAAAAAGGAAGGCTGGCAGTTGTTGCAATTGGAATTGGAGGATTTGCAGTGATTGTCGGTGGAATTCAGCTTGGAAAAGTTTTTGATATTGAGATGACAGCGGCTTTGCAAAGGGTCGAAAAGATGGGGGCAGGTACAGTCAGTGTGATCGGTTGTATTGTATCCGTGATCCTTATCGTAATTTCTTATAAAATCAGTGTGCGTATCATGGAGAAAAAGGAGTTTTAGCCAGAATTAAGGGAGGTACGGTATGGAGCTGACAATTTTGATCGTTGTCCTGTTTTTGGGTGTGGGAATTCCCTTGCGGAATAAGAGATATAAAAAGTGGAAAAAGAAACGAGAAGATAAAAATGGAGAAGGATTTAAGGGGATATGATAGCATTTCTGGATGATTACTTCAATAAAGCAAAGGGCGATCGTGAGTGAAAGTTTAGATTTGTTAAGAATTGAATCAGAAATGTTTAAGATTTTTCATGGATAATAAGACCCATCAAAGACAGATAAGCCTTTGAAATAAAATCAAGAGGAAGAAGGATATCACAAGATGAAAGGATGTTACAAAACGAAAGATATTTTAAAAAGAGGAACTATATTATGCATGGCAGCAATGTTATCTTTTGGAACAGTAGCATGTGGATCGAACAGCAGTAAATCTGCAAGCTCTTCTGAAAAGAGTACAGAAAGTTCAGCCAGCAGTAGTACAGAAGCGGGTAAGAGCACAGAAAGTACTTCAGGCAACAGCATAGACAATTCTACAAGTAAGAAATCAGAAACTTCTTCAAATGACAAGACTGGCAGTTCTTCAAGTTCAGGGACTACATCAGGAACAACATCAGAAAGTAAAGTGGATTAAAGATGATCGTAAGAGTGTATGTTTTAACAGACGTACGCTCTTAATTTTTGCAGGAAATCTTTTCCGGAGAGGAGCTGGATATGAAGAAAGAACAGGTATTGCTTATTGAAGATGATGCAGATATAAGAGAAGGCGTACGGATTCTTTTAGAAAGTGAAAATTATTGTGTGGAAGAAGCGGAAAATGGAAAAAGTGGATTAGAACTGTTGAGTGATGAAACAGACCTGGTGATCTTAGATATTATGATGCCCGGGATGTCAGGACTTCGTACGTGTGAAGAAATCCGCAAAGTATCCAATGTGCCGGTTCTTTTTTTGACGGCAAAAGCTCAGGAATCAGACAAACTGATCGGTCTGATGGCGGGTGGAGATGATTATCTGGCCAAGCCTTTTTCTTATGCAGAATTATTGGGAAGAGTCAAAGCACTTTTACGTCGGTACAATATATACAGAGGCAGAAATAATGAAGTCCGTGAAGAAGCAGAACCGTATCTGCAGAGATAACATTTTTGGTATATTGTGCCATCAATTATGCAGGAGAAATGCTCATTAACAAGTATTATGACAGCTCAGAGCAGGAAGAAAAAAAGAATGAGTATTACATACAAGAGTTGCAGAAATATATCAATGAGAAAAATATCAGTTCTAAGGATGCAGACCAGTTAAACAGGTGGGTCGAATAACAAAAGGTGTTGCATGTCCGGGTATATAAGGATGATATTGTAGTATTTGACTCGGAATATCCGGAACAAAAATTATGGGAAGAGGAGATTCCGGCAAATGAATATGAGTGCCTGGATTATTACCCGATCGAATTTGCAGATGGTTCGGCTCAGGTGAACATATGGGGAATCTATGATTATCAATTTTATCACTATGCGATGATTGTTGAGGTACTTTTTTCATTTCTTCTGTTTTTACTGCTTGTTCTTATCGGGATACGCAGAAAGATGGATTATATTTTACAGCTTAGTAAGGAAATTCAAATATTAGAGGGCGGAAGCCTGGAATACACGATTACTGTAAAAGGGAAGGATGAGTTGTCCAAGCTCGCCGAAGGAATTGAAAATATGCGAAAATCGTTTCAGAGGATGATTTATAAGGAGACAGAGATTGTAAGAGAAAACCAGAAAATTGTGACCGAGATGTCGCATGATCTCAGAACGCCGATTACTTCGATCATGCTGTATACAGAAATTCTGAAAAAAGGAAAGTATGAAAATGAAGCACAGTTGTTGGAATATCTGAAAAAGATCGATCAGAAAGCACGTCGTATGAAGCAGCTTTCGGAGCATTTGTTCGAATATTCTCTGCTTTCCGGAGAAGATGAGGTAAAATTGGAAGAACCAGATAATTTTGAGACATTACTATATGATCTTTTTTCAGAAACGTGCAGTTATCTGGAACAGAGGGGATTTCAGACGATTTTTCAAGTCCGGTGGCCGGATAAAAAAATCAGGATTTCTACAGATTATATGATGCGGATCATGGATAATATTACATCAAATATTATAAAATATGCAGATCCGTCTGTACCGGTGAAAATATTATCGGTTGATCAGGGAGAGATGGCAGGTTTTTGTTTTGAAAATCAGATTCGGCTTTCGGGAGAAAAAACGCAGAGTAATGGAATCGGATTACAGAGCATAAAAAATATGATGGAAAAAATGACGGGAAAATGTGCGGTTATTAAGGAGAAGAATGGGTTTCGGATTACGATTTTGTTCCCGGTTGCAGACAGCTAATGCGTCAAACAAGAGCATCAAATATATGAAAAAAACATAAAAAGAAAGACATTTTTAAAATTCAATGGTAAAATGTAACTATCTGATGGAAAATAGACGTATAGCGTAGGAAAGGCGGAGCAGTATGGAAAATTTTAATTTTTGTGTTGGTACCAGAATTTTATTTGGAAAAGGACAGGAAGAAAAGCTGCCGGAGCTTTTACGCCCATATGGAAATAAGGTACTGTTGACATATGGCGGCGGAAGTATCAAACGGACAGGACTTTATGACAGGATTAAAAACCTGCTTCATGAGTTTGAGATATTTGAACTTGGCGGGATCGAGCCGAATCCGAGGATTGAGAGTGTCTATGCGGGTGCGGAAATCTGCAGGGAAGAGGATATCGATGTGATTCTTGCAGTAGGAGGCGGCAGTACGATCGACTGTTCCAAAGCCATTGCGGCTGCTGCATATTATGAGGGAGATGCGTGGGATCTGATCTTACATCCGGATCGGATTGAAAAAGCACTTCCAATCTGTACAGTGCTGACGCTTTCTGCAACAGGAAGTGAGATGGATAATGGCGGAGTGATCACCAATCTGAAGACGAAAGAAAAACTGGGCTTTGGAAATCCGCTGTTGCTGCCGAAGGCATCTGTTCTGAATCCGGAGAATACTTTTACAGTACCTGCAAGCCAGACGGCAGCAGGCAGTGCAGATATTATGTCACATATTCTGGAGGTGTATTTCGATACCAGAAATGCAGCGGTTCCGGATCGGATCAGTGAAGGGCTTTTAAAAACTGTGATCCAGTATGCGCCGATCGCAGTGCGTGAGCCGGAAAATTATGAAGCACGTGCAGAGTTGATGTGGACGTCTTCGCTGGCGATCAACGGAATCTGTTCCACAGGAAAAGACTGTGCATGGAGCTGTCATCCGATGGAACATGAGCTGAGTGCTTATTACGATATCACACACGGAGTGGGGCTCGCGATCCTGACTCCGCGCTGGATGCGATATATTCTCAATGAACATACGGTAGAAAAGTTTGCAGAATATGCAAAAAATGTATGGGGAATCGCAGAAAAAGCGGATCTTTTTGAAACTGCAAACGCAGGAATTGATGCGACAGAGGAATTCTTAAAAAGCCTGGGAATCCCGATGACCTTGTCTGAGGTAGGGATTACAGAAGAACATTTTACAGAAATGGCAGAACATGCAGTGATCTTTGGCGGACTGTCAGAGGCATATGTTCCGCTGAAAACAGAAGATGTCGTGAATATTTATAGAATGTGTATGTAAAGAATTTCGAAGAAGGAGGAAATGACAATGGAGACATTACAGTTAAGAGAGGACTTTTACTGGACTGGAATTGTAGATGACCAGCTTCGTGTATTTGACATTATTATGTATACAGAGTTTGGAACAACTTATAATTCTTATATTTTAAAAGCAGGGGATAAGACGGTTCTGTTTGAGACGGCAAAAGCAAAGTTTTTTGACGAATATCTGGAAAAATTAAGTGAGATTACGGATATCAGAAAGATCGATTATCTGGTAGTCAACCACACTGAACCGGATCATGCAGGAAGCGTAGAGCGACTTTTGGAGCTGAATCCGGGATTGAAGATTATTGCCACAGGATGTGCCATCGGATTTTTAAAAGAGATCGTAAACGGGGAATTTACGGCGATTCCGGTGAAAGACAATGAGACCATGAAGATAGGCAATAAGACGCTGCGGTTTTTGATCGTGCCGAATCTGCACTGGCCGGATACGATGTACACTTATATAGAAGAAGAGCAGATTTTAGTGACCTGCGATTCTTTTGGTTCTCATTATGGATTCCATGATATTTTGTTAAGCAAGGTAACACAGTGGGACGATTATGTGCGTGCCACAAAATATTATTTTGACAATATTATCGGACCGTTTAAGCCATTTATGTCTAAAGCACTGGCAAGAGTGCGGGAGTTGGATCTGAGTATGATCTGTACCGGACATGGACCGGTGATCGATGACAAGATTTCGTGGATGTTGGATACTTATGAAGAGTGGTGTACTGTCGTGAATCCAAATCCGAAGAAAACAGTGATCATTCCGTATGTAAGTGCTTATGGATATACTGCCCAGCTTGCGCAGAAGATCGCAGAAGGAATAAAGGCCAGCGGAGATATAGATGTGCGCTGCTATGATATGGTAGAGGCAGATCAGGCAAAAGTGCTGGAAGAACTCGGTTTTGCAGACGGAATCCTGTTTGGAACACCTACCATTGTGGGAGAGGCACTTAAGCCAATCTGGGATCTGACGACTTCTATCTTTGCAGGGACACATGGCGGAAAACTGGCCAGTGCATTCGGCAGTTATGGATGGAGCGGGGAAGGAGTTCCTCATATAATCGAACGATTGAAACAGCTGCGGATGAAAGTAGCAGACGGATTTCGTGTGCGGTTTAAACCGGGCGAGGACAATCTGATCGATGCATTTGACTATGGATATAATTTCGGATGTATCCTTCAGAATAAAGAAAATAAAAGAGCAGAAAAAAGCGGTGCACGTCAGCTTGTAAAATGTCTGGTCTGTGGAGAAATCTTTGATTCTTCACTGGAAGTGTGTCCGGTCTGCGGCGTCGGAAAAGAGAATTTTGTTCCGGTGGACGCACAGGAAAGTGAGTTTTCCAATGATACAAAGGATTTCTATGTGATCCTTGGAAACGGAACTGCAGGCTGGAATGCTGCGGCTGAGATCAGAAAGAGAAATAAAACAGCTTCCATTCTGATGATCTCCAATGAGCCTTACCGCACGTATAACCGACCGATGCTGACAAAGTCGATCATGGCAGATTTGGATGAGGAGCAGATCGCGGTGCAGAATGCAGGCTGGTATGAGGAGCAGAATATCCAGCAGGTTCTGGATATGGAGGTGGTTGCGATCCATCCGGAGACGAAAGAAATCGAACTGGAAGGCGGTTTAAAGTTTGTTTATACAAAGCTGATCTACGCATTGGGATCTGAGTGTTTCATTCCACCAATCGCAGGAGCGGAAAAAGAAGGTGTGATCGCAATCCGCCGTTTGGATGATACGAAAAAGGTAGCGGCAATGCTGCCGGATGTGGAGCATGTTGTTGTAATCGGAGGCGGAGTTCTGGGACTGGAGGCTGCCTGGGAATTGAAGAAGGCCGGCTGTCAGGTGACGGTTCTGGAAGCGGCTTGTCAGTTGATGGGACGTCAGCTTGACGACGCGGCAGGTGAGATGCTCAAGCACATCAGCGAACAGCAGGGCGTGCAGATATACACAGGTGTCAGCATTGCTTCTATTGACGGTGAAGACAATGTGACAGGAGTGACTTTGACAGATGGAAGAACTTTCCCGGCAGAGCTGGTGATTGTATCTGCAGGAGTCCGTGCAAATACGGCGCTGGCTAAGACGGCCGGAATCGAAGTGGACCGTGCGGTGATCGTCAATTCTAAAATGGAGACGAATGTGCCGGATATTTATGCATGTGGTGACTGTGCACAGTATGACGGTCTTAACTATGCAATCTGGCCGGAAGCATCTGAACAGGGAAAAGTGGCAGGAGCGAATGCAGCAGGAGAAGCGATGGAATATGAGACAGTTCCGGCGGCACTGAGCTTCCACGGAATGAGAACCGCATTGTTTGCAGCAGGAGACAACGGAAAAAATCCAAATCTGGTATACAAGACGATTGAATTGAAGGATATGGGCAAAAAACAGTATCAGAAATACTATTTCCTGAACAACCGTCTTTGTGGCGTGATCCTGATCGGGGATGTGAGCCGTATGGCGGAGATGACACAGGCACTGGAAGAGCATGTACAGTACCAGGAGTTAAAACTGTAAGAAACAGAATAAAAAGATAAGAAAAAGTGCAGAGCGAAAAAGGGCTCTGCACTTTTTGTTGGTTCAGAAGCAGAATTTGAAAAAGCATAGCACAGCGCAGAACAAACATTCGATTTTGCTCTGTGCTTTTATTTTATATTTTGATATAATAGCGGCAGAGAATACGTGTGAGCAAAATATGCCTATACTGATTAAGAAGAAAATGTGGATCACTTTGAATTAGTATCAGAGTACGCCCCAACCGGTGAGCAGCCCCAAGCCATCGAACAGCTTGTCAAAGGATTTAAAGAAGGCAATCAATGCCAGCAATATAAGAAATTACTAAAAAGAAAAGTTGACACTAAATAACACATACTGTAGAATGAAATGAGAACATTTGTTCTTCAAAAAAACGATGAAAATGATACTGAAAAACAACAAAATGTGTGTTTTACGATTTACATAAGAAAAATAATATCCTGATTACACGAAAAAATTCGTGTAATTGCCACCTAAGATAGCTCAACTAAACAAGCCTACATTAATCATTGCTCATAATAAAACTTTGGCAGCACAGCTTTACGGAGAGTTTAAGGAGTTCTTTCCATCGAATTCAGTCGAATATTTCGTGAGCTAGTGTGCTGAGACCGGAAAATGAGGCATATCTGGTACTTTTTCGTGCTGTTTAGTCCATATTTTGTGGATAGGATAGTATCAAATGGACTGGATAATACTGGGTGGACAAAATGATTTTGTGACTTTTGCAGGAAGAATTCATAATGGAGAAGGAGGGTGATGATTTGATTTATTTTACAAGTGATTTGCATTTGGGGCATCGCGGAATTATAGAGATGCAAAATCGCCCTTTTAAAAGTGTGGAAGAAATGAATCGGAGTTTGATCGAGAATTATAACAGTGTTGTTCATAAAAATGACACGGTATATATTCTGGGAGATATCAGTCATCATATGCCGATTGAACGGGTTAATGAGCTGATTGGAAAAATGAACGGGAAAAAGATTCTGATTAAAGGAAATCACGACAAAAAATATTTGCTGGAGCTATTTGAAGAGATTTGTGATTTCAAGACGGTTTCGTTAGATGGAGTTTATTTTGCGTTGATGCATTATCCGATGTTGTCATGGCCGAAGAAAAATAAAGAAAGTATACAGTTACACGGACACATTCATGCAGATATGACTTATAATGAGCAGAATAGAAATGAAAATATCCGAAGATATGATGTGGGTGTAGATGCAAATGAGTTTTATCCGGTATCAGTGAAACAGATTGTAGAGTTTTTTGAGATGGAAAAGGAGAATAAATGAGGCAGGAACATGAAATTGTTTTATATCAAATAGAAAATACAAATGTATGTGTGAATGTTATTTTTAAGGATGAAACTTTTTGGATGACACAAAAGGCGATGTCAGAGTTGTTTGATGTGAATAGTCAAGCTATTACAAAACATATTGGGAATATTTTTGCAGAAGGAGAATTGGAAAAAGAAGCAACTTGTTCCAAAATGGAACAAGTTCAGCAAGAAGGGAAACGACAAGTAAGAAGGCAAAAGGATTTTTACAATCTTGATATGATTATTGCTGTTGGATATCGTGTAAATTCCAAAAAAGCAACGCGTTTTCGTCAGTGGGCAACAAAAACATTAAAGGAATATATTACCAAGGGTTTTGTCCTTAATGACGATATGCTTAAAAATGGCAGGCCATTTGGAAAAGATTATTTTGATGAATTGCTGGACCGCATTCGAGAAATTCGAGCAAGTGAGCGCAGAGCCTATCAGAAAATTACAGATGTTTTTGAACAATGTAGTTATGATTACGATAAAAATAGTGATATCACAAAAGCGTTTTATGCATTTGTGCAGAATAAACTTCATTTTGCCATTACTGGGAAAACGGCAGCAGAATTAGTATATGAACGAGCAGATGCAGAAAAACCTGCTATGGGGCTTACTACTTGGAAAGATGCTCCGGATGGTAAAGTGTTAAAAAGAGATATTGGTATTGCAAAAAATTATTTAAATGAAAAGGAATTGTCACGCCTTAATAGGCTTGTAACGATGTTTATTGATTATGCGGAATTAATGGCCGAAGATGAAATCTTAATGAGTATGCAAGACTGGGTAGAACAGACAAATCAATTTTTGAGAAATAACAGAAGAGATGTGCTTGAAGGAAAAGGTAAAATTTCGCACGATATGGCTATGAAAAAAGCAGAAGAGGAATATGAAATTTTCAGAGTGAAGCAAGATCAAGAATATGTTTCGGAGTTTGACCGTGAAGTAGAGAAATACTTAAGAGGGGAAATATGATAAAAAGTACTGGTAGGAGGAAGATGAAATGGCAAATGAACAACTTAGTAATAGTCAAATTTTAATCAAAGAATGTGTTGCTCAAGAATATGCGGAAGCGGCATCTTTCGAAAATGAAGCGGCATATTTTGAATATTTTGCAGCTGCACAAGTGTTAAAGGATTATGATTTGAGTGATGAAGAAATTGAAAGTGGGATTATAGGTGCTGGAAATGATGGTGGCTGTGATGCAATGTATATTTTTTTAAATAAAAATTTGATTTTGCCAGATCAAATAGAAACGATAAGAATATCAAAGGAATCCAGTGTAGAGGTTATTATTATTCAGGCAAAACGAGAAAATTCTTTTCGAGAAGATGCTATAATGAAGTGGAAAACAGTTTCTGACAATTTATTACAGTTATCAAATTCCTTAGAAGATTTTAAAACAAGATATAATGAGGATGTTTTAGAGCTATTTAGAACCTTTAGAGATCTACATACAAAGTTAATACGAAATCGTGTAAAATTAAAATTTAAATTTTGTTATGTGTCATATGCAGTAGAATGCCATCCTAATGTGAAGCAACAAGCAAAAGAATTGGAAATGATTGTTAAAAGAAATTACCCATCTTCGATGGTGTATGTAGATTTTATTGGGGCTGATGAACTGTTTGAAAAATATAATAGTCTGTCAGAAACAGTTGTTAATTTGCCATTGGTAGAGATACCTATCGGTCTTGGAAAAAATAAAGATTATGTAACGTTGGTATCCTTGGCGGAATATTTTAAATTTATTACAGATGAAAATCTTGGTTTGAGAAAAAGATTTTTTGAAGCAAATGTGAGAGATTATCAAGGGAAAAATGCTGTTAATTCATGTATTAGAGATTCGTTAGAAGATAGGGATAGTGAAGAAGATTTTTGGTGGTTAAATAATGGAATAACAATTCTTGCCTCAGAAGCTATTATGGCGAATAATAGAGAACTCCAGTTGACTAATCCTGAAATTGTAAATGGCCTGCAAACATCAAATGAAATATATAATTATTATTCGCAAAATGTAGCTCTTTTAGAAAATGAGAAACGCAATATTTTAGTCAGAATTATTGTCCCTGAAACAGAAAAGGTTAGAGATGATATTATTTTTGCGACAAATAACCAGACAAATATACCTAAGTCTTCTTTAAGAGTAACTGACTCAATACATTTAGAGATAGAGATGTATTTTAAAAGCCGGGGCTTATATTATGACCGTAGAAAAAATTATTATAAAAATCAAGGAAAAAAGGCTAAAGATATAGTTGGGGTATCTTTTTTGGGCCAGTGTCTTATTACATTATTTTTGCAGAAGCCAGATTTTGCTAGAGCGAGACCATCTACATTATTAACAGATGATGAAACATATGCAAAGCTGTATGAAGACAATAAAGATCTAGAAGTTTTTTATAAATGTGCATTGATTGGGAAATTAATACAAAGAAATTTAAAAATAGAATCAGGATATACAGCATCGGAAAGAAGTGATATATTGTTCTATCTTATTTATGGAGTGGTTGCAGATATTCTTCGAAAAAAAGATATATCACCCAAAGATATTAAAGAAATAGAGATAGAAGACATAACCGAAGATAGAATAAGAGAGGTTCGAGACAAAATATATGTGGAGTATAAAAAACAAGGTGGTAACAGCCATGTCGCAAAAAGTACAATGTTTATTAATACTGTAAATAAGGCATTAATGATAGAATTAAAAAGTGAAAAAATATAGGATAAATATTAAAAAATGTACTTTGTGCTTTTGTTTTATATTTTTTACCCCCATTTAACATCAGAAGAAATGGAGCAGATTTGTCAAGAGACAGATTTGCTTTTTACAAAAGAGGACTTAAATTGTATAGATAGACAACGAGGAAAGAGAGTATATTCAGATCGTGGACGCGAGCAGGACTATGGAAGGTGCATAGAGGTGACAGCAACTACAATGATTTCTAACACAGAAGCAAAGCAGAATTTTTTTAAAAGAGGCACCATCAGACGATGTTATTGCTATTTCAGAGAGACTGATGAAACAGAATATCCACGCTTATGAGCTACTTGCAAAATGATGTAATGTTTCATGAGTCTCATTCTTCTTAGAAAAGCACAGTACGAATTCGAATGTTTGTTCTATACTTTCTTTTTATACTTTGCTATAATAGCAAAAGAGAATGAAAATACTAGATTCATAAAGAGGAGATTTACTATGGATCATTTTGAATTAGTATCAGAATACAAACCAACCGGCGACCAGCCCCAAGCGATAGAACAGCTTGTGAAAGGTTTCAAGGAAGGCAACCAGTGCCAGACCCTTCTTGGTGTCACTGGTTCGGGTAAGACATTTACAATGGCGAATGTCATCGCACAATTAAATAAACCAACACTTATTATCGCTCACAATAAAACACTGGCTGCCCAGTTATATGGAGAGTTCAAAGAGTTCTTCCCGGACAATGCCGTGGAATATTTTGTCTCCTACTACGACTACTACCAGCCCGAAGCCTACGTCCCATCTTCGGATACTTACATCGCCAAAGATTCAGCAATCAATGATGAGATTGATAAGCTGCGGTTATCTGCTACGATGGCACTGGCAGAGCGCAGAGATGTGATCATTGTGGCGAGTGTTTCCTGTATCTATGGACTGGGAAGTCCGGTAGACTATCAGAACATGGTGATTTCTCTGCGTCCGGGGATGATCAAGGACAGAGATGAAGTTGTAGCAAAGCTGATTGAGATTCAGTATGATAGAAACGACATGGACTTTCATCGTGGAACATTCCGGGTTCGGGGAGATGTTTTGGAAGTGATTCCGGCATATGAGTCAGACGTTGCGATCCGAATTGAATTTTTTGGTGATGAAGTGGATAGAATCACAGAGGTGGACATTCTTACAGGAGAGATTAAAGACGAGTTAAAGCATGTAGCGATTTTCCCGGCATCTCATTATGTGGTGGATAAAGAGAATATCAACCGCGCCGTCAAGGCGATTGAAGAAGAGCTGGAAGAGCGCGTCAAAGAATTTAAAAGACAGGATAAGCTGTTAGAAGCGCAGCGGATTGCTGAGCGGACAAATTTTGATATTGAGATGATGAAAGAGACAGGATTTTGCTCTGGGATTGAAAACTATTCCCGTCATCTGGCAGGATTGGCGCCCGGCCAGGCTCCATATACACTGATTGATTATTTCCCGGATGATTTTGTAATTATGATCGATGAGTCTCATAAGACGATTCCGCAGATTGGAGGAATGTATTCCGGGGATCAGTCGAGAAAGTCGACGTTGGTGGATTATGGATTCCGTCTTCCTTCTGCGAAAGACAACCGCCCGTTGAATTTTGAAGAGTTTGAAAGTAAGATCAATCAGGTATTGTTTGTGTCAGCAACCCCGGGAGTTTATGAAGAGGAGCATGAGCTTCTGCGGGCAGAGCAGGTGATTCGTCCGACAGGGCTTTTAGATCCGGAAGTAGAAGTGCGTCCGGTAGAAGGTCAGATTGATGATCTGATCGGTGAGATCAATCAGGAAATTTCCAGGAAAAATAAAGTGCTGGTTACAACTCTGACAAAACGGATGGCAGAGGATCTGACAGATTATATGCGGGAAATCGGGATTCGCGTAAAATATTTGCATTCCGATGTGGATACATTAGAACGGACGGAGATCATCCGTGATATGCGTCTGGATGTATTTGATGTACTCGTGGGAATTAATCTTTTGAGAGAAGGTCTGGATATTCCGGAGATTACGCTGGTGGCAATTCTGGACGCAGATAAAGAAGGATTTTTACGTTCCGAGACTTCTCTGATTCAGACGATCGGGCGTGCGGCACGAAATTCAGAAGGTCACGTGATCATGTACGCAGACAAAGTGACAGACTCGATGCGTCTGGCAATTGATGAGACGGAAAGACGACGCAAGATTCAGATGGCATACAATGAAGAACATGGCATTACGCCAAAGACCATTCAGAAGGCGGTCCGCGATCAGATCAGTATTTCCAAAAAAGTAGCAGCAGAAGAACTGAAGCTGGAGAAAGATCCAGAGTCTATGAGCAGGAAAGAACTGGAGAAGTTGATCGGAGAAGTTACGAAGCGAATGAAGAAAGCGGCAGCAGAGCTGGATTTCGAATCAGCGGCAGAATTAAGAGATAAATTGATTGAGCTGAAACAGATATTGAATGAGATCGAATAATTACGATATAAATGGGAAAGGAATTTTACATGGGAAAAAAGATGGACGCCAGACAGTATATCAGAATACGCGGCGCGAATGAGAATAATTTGAAAAATATAGATGTTGACATCCCCAGAAATGAACTGGTAGTGCTGACAGGACTGAGTGGTTCGGGAAAATCATCCCTGGCTTTTGATACAATTTATGCCGAGGGGCAGAGAAGATATATGGAATCGCTTTCTTCCTATGCAAGGCAGTTTCTTGGTCAGATGGAGAAACCGGATGTGGAAAGTATAGAAGGGCTTTCTCCGGCAATTTCTATTGATCAGAAATCGACCAATCACAATCCTCGCTCTACCGTGGGTACAGTGACAGAAATCTATGATTATTTCCGACTGCTCTATGCGAGAATCGGGATTCCACATTGTCCGAAATGCGGAAAAGAGATTAAAAAGCAGACGGTGGATCAGATGGTAGATCAGGTGATGGCGCTTCCGGAAGGTACAAAGATCCAGTTGCTTGCTCCTGTCGTAAGAGGCAGGAAAGGAACCCATGCAAAGCTGTTTGAACGGGCAAAGAAGTCAGGATATGTGCGTGTTCGTGTAGACGGGAATCTGTATGAATTGTCAGAGGATATCGCACTGGATAAAAATATCAAACATAATATTGAGATTATTGTAGACCGTCTTGTTGTGAAACCGGGAATTGAAAAACGAATGACAGATTCCGTGGAAAGTGTACTTTCACTTGCGGAAGGGCTTCTGATCGTAGATATCATCGGCGGAGAACCGATGAATTTCAGTCAGAGTTTTTCCTGCCCGGACTGTGGAATCAGTATTGAAGAAATTGAGCCGAGAAGTTTCTCGTTCAACAATCCGTTTGGTGCCTGCCCGACTTGTTTTGGGCTGGGATACAAGATGGAATTTGATGAGGATTTGATGATACCGGATCCGACACTCAGCATTCAGCAGGGAGCAATCGCAGTGATGGGCTGGCAGTCCTGTACAGAAAAATCAAGCTTTACACGTGCAATTTTAGATGCGTTGTGTGAAGAATACCATTTTGATCTGGAGACGCCGTTTCAGGACTATCCGAAAGAGATTCACGATGTTTTGATTTACGGAACAAACGGGAAATCTGTGAAAGTACATTACAAAGGACAGCGTGGAGAAGGTGTTTATGATGTGGTCTTTGAAGGACTGATCAAAAATGTGGAGCGCCGCTATCGCGAAACGGGGTCTGAGACAATGAAGGCAGAGTATGAGACTTTTATGCGGATTACTCCATGTTCCGAATGTAAAGGTCAGAGATTGAAAAAAGGTTCTCTTGCGGTAACTGTGGGAGAGAAAAATATTTCAGAACTCACAGCATTTTCAATCGATAAGCTGCAGAAATTTTTACAGGGGCTGGAACTGACAGAGACGCAACTGCTGATCGGAGAACAGATCTTAAAAGAAATCAAAGCGCGGATTCAGTTTTTGCTGGACGTAGGACTGGACTATCTGACGCTTGCCAGAGCGACAGGGACACTGTCCGGCGGGGAAGCGCAGAGAATCCGGCTGGCAACTCAGATTGGTTCCGGACTTGTTGGTGTGGCCTATATTCTGGATGAACCGAGTATCGGATTGCATCAGCGGGACAACGACAAGTTACTTGCCACATTGAAGCATCTCCGCGATTTGGGAAATTCTCTGATTGTAGTGGAGCATGACGAAGATACGATGCTGGCGGCTGACTGCATTGTGGATATCGGTCCGGGAGCTGGAGAGCATGGTGGACAGGTTGTTGCAGTGGGAACGGCTCAAGAGTTGATGGCAAACGAAAAATCAGTGACCGGAGCGTATCTGAGCGGACGCCTCAAGATCCCGGTTCCGGAAAAAAGAGAGAAACCGACCGGATATTTGAAAGTAGTAGGCGCAAAAGAAAATAACCTGAAAAATATCGATGTCAAGTTTCCGTTGGGAATCATGACATGTGTGACAGGAGTGTCCGGTTCCGGAAAAAGTTCTCTTGTCAATGAGATTTTATACAAAACACTTGCCAAAAAACTGAACCATGCAAGAACAATTCCGGGAAGGCATACGAGAATTGAAGGGCTGGAGCAGGTAGATAAAGTGATCGACATTGATCAGTCTCCGATTGGAAGAACACCGCGTTCCAATCCGGCAACATATACGGGTGTATTTGATTTGATTCGTGATTTGTTCGCAGCAACACCGGATGCAAAAGCGAGAGGCTATAAAAAAGGAAGATTCAGCTTCAATGTGAAGGGCGGACGCTGTGAGGCCTGCAGCGGAGATGGAATCATTAAGATTGAGATGCATTTCCTGCCGGATGTATACGTACCGTGTGAAGTGTGTGGAGGAAAACGCTATAACAGAGAAACTCTGGAAGTGAAATATAAAGGAAAGACAATTTATGATGTATTGAACATGACGGTGGAAGAGGCGTTGGAATTTTTTGAACATGTTCCGAGTATCCGGAGAAAAATGGAAACACTCAACGATGTTGGTCTGTCTTATATCCGACTGGGACAGCCATCTACGACATTATCCGGAGGAGAAGCCCAGAGAATCAAACTGGCAACAGAGTTAAGCCGCAGAAGTACAGGAAAGACGGTATATATTCTGGATGAGCCTACAACAGGACTGCATTTTGCAGATGTGCATAAGCTGACAGAGATTTTGCGACGTTTATCAGGTGACGGCAATACGGTGATCGTGATTGAACATAATCTGGATGTGATCAAAACAGCAGATTATATTATCGATATTGGTCCGGAAGGCGGAGATAAAGGTGGTACAGTCGTAGCGAGCGGGACACCGGAAGAAATTGCAGCAAATGAGAAATCGTATACAGGCAAATATATTGCCGCAATTCTGAATAAAAAATAAAAATGTGCAAAAGGGGTTTCCAAGTGAAATTAATTTTATTATACTTAACTATGCGAGTATTTGAAGCCGAAGAGAAGATAGACTATAAATGAACTGAGAAATACAAAAGAGGGGAAAAAGAATTTGTAAGGCTGGAGGAGAAAAGATGGCTGTAGATATCGGAATAGATTTGGGAACCGCAAGTGTTCTTGTATACGTGAAAGGAAAAGGGGTTGTTTTAAAAGAACCATCTGTAGTAGCGTTTGACAGAGATACGAATGTAATAAGAGCGATCGGAGAGGAAGCACGGCTGATGTTAGGCAGAACACCGGGCAATATTGTGGCAGTACGTCCTCTCAGGCAGGGTGTGATCTCAGATTATACAGTAACTGAAAAGATGATTCAGTACTTTGTAAGAAAAGCAATCGGAAAAAGAACGTTTAAGAAGCCAAGAATCAGCATTTGTGTACCGAGCGGTGTGACAGAAGTAGAAAAAAGAGCTGTAGAAGAAGCTGCGTTTGCGGCAGGAGCAAGAGAAGTACATCTCATTGAAGAGCCGGTGGCAGCAGCAATCGGAGCAGGAATAGATATCGGAAAGCCATGTGGTAATATGATCGTGGATATTGGAGGCGGAACTGCAGATATTGCTGTAATTTCGCTGGGTGGCGCGGTCGTGCATACCTCGATTAAAATTGCCGGGGATGATTTTGATGAAGCAATTGTACGGTATATGCGGAAAAAGCATAACCTTCTGATCGGGGAGCGGACTGCTGAAGATATTAAGATCAAAGTCGGCACGACATATCCTCTGATTGAGGAAGAGAGTATGGAGGTCAGAGGGAGGAATCTGGTGACAGGGCTTCCAAAGACGGTAACAGTGACTTCCTCGGAGACAGAAGAAGCACTTCGCGAGACATCAGGGAAGATTGTGGAAGCGGTTGTTTCGGTATTGGAACAGACTCCGCCGGAGCTGTCTGCCGACATTCTGGATCGGGGGATTGTTCTGACTGGCGGTGGGGCAATGCTGCGAGGTCTGGAAGAGCTGATAGAGGAAAAGACAGGTATCAATACAATGACGGCAGAAGATCCGATGAAAGTAGTAGCGATCGGAACCGGACAGTTTGTGGAATTTATGAGTGGCAGGAAGGATTTCTGAGAAGAAATCAGGATGGGACAGGCTGCTTCGGCAACAGAATGAAGATTCTGTATGTCGGGGGAGTCTGTCTTCTATTGTAGGACTGTTAAACAGAAAAAATATGCAAGAATACATGTATACAATGTTGAGGCTGCATAAAATGGGAGGAAGAAGTGGAGATTGTAACAGGATACGTGGAACATATTGTGTTTCGCAATGAAGAAAATGGATATACAGTATTTCAGCTGGAAAGTGAAGCGGGCGAAGTAACCTGTGTAGGAACCCTGAATTTTATCAGCGAAGGAGAGCGCCTGGAAATTAAGGGAGATTATGTGAATCACAATATTTACGGAAGCCAGTTGAAAATCAGTTCTTACGAGATGAAGGAACCGGAAGATCTGATCTCCATAGAGCGGTATCTTGGTTCCGGTGCGATCAAAGGAGTTGGTGCAGCTCTGGCAGGAAGAATTGTAAGGAAGTTTAAAACAGACACCTTTCGTATTATAGAAGAAGAGCCGGAACGGCTTGCAGAAGTGAATGGAATCAGCGAACGCAAAGCAAGGGAGATCGCGCTGCAGGTGGATGAGAAAAAAGGAATGCGCAAAGTGATGATTTATTTACAGAACTTTGGAATCAGTACAGCACTGGCAGCAAAAATCTATCAGAAGTATGGCAGTAAAGTGTATGAGATCCTGGAAACCAATCCTTACAAACTTGCGGATGATATCGAAGGTGTTGGGTTTAAAACTGCGGATGAGATTGCGGCAAAGATTGGAATACATACAGACTCTGATTTCCGGATCCAAAGCGGGATTTTTTATGTGCTTCAGCAGTCCATGACAGAAGGACATGTATATTTGCCGAAGAATGTTTTAGAGGTAAGGACCTCCAGGCTTCTTGGTGTTGAGATTGAAGGAATTGAAAAATATATCATGGATCTTTGCATGGAACGAAAGACAGTTATGAAAGAAATAGAAGGAGAGATCCGTATCTACCCGTCCCGCTTTTATTATATGGAACTGAATGTTGCCCGTATGCTGAACGATCTGGATATTGACTGCGCGATGCCGGAAGATATGATGGAAAAACGACTGCGAAAAGTGGAGGAGCTGGAACAGATTTCACTGGATCCAATGCAGCATCAGGCGGTGATCGAATCGATCAAGCATGGACTTTTGATCCTGACAGGAGGACCCGGAACAGGAAAGACAACAACAATCAACACCATGATTCAGTTTTTTGAGAGCGAGGGGATGAGTATTCTTCTGGCAGCACCGACAGGGCGTGCAGCAAAGCGCATGACAGAAGCGACAGGTTATGAAGCGCAGACGATCCATCGTCTGCTTGAAGTCAGCGGAAATCCAGAAGAAGAAGGAAATGTCAATGGATTTTTAAGAAATCGCGACAATCCACTGGAAACAGATGTGCTGATCATTGATGAAATGTCCATGGTAGATCTGACCTTGATGCATGCACTCCTTACAGCAGTTGTGCCCGGAACAAGACTGATTTTGGTGGGGGATGTCAATCAACTGCCGTCGGTAGGACCGGGAAGTGTATTAAAAGATACGATTGCATCGAATAAATTTCATGTGGTCACACTGACAAAGATTTTCCGTCAGGCGGGAGAAAGTGATATCGTACTGAATGCGCATAAGATTAATGCGGGTGAGAGCGTGATCATAAATAATAAAAGCCGTGATTTCTTTTTCCTGAAACGACAGGAGGCGGATGTGATCATAGGAGTTGTGATCACACTGATCCAGAAGAAACTTCCGAAATATGTGGATGCATCTCCGTTTGATATTCAAGTGATGACACCGACAAGAAAAGGTCTGCTTGGAGTAGAGCGTCTGAATGTGATTTTGCAGAGATATTTAAATCCTCCGGATCCGAAGAAAGAAGAAAAGGAAGCAAACGGAAGGATTTTCCGTACCGGTGATAAAGTGATGCAGATCAAGAATAATTATCAGCTGGAGTGGGAAGTTTGTACAAAGTATGGGGTGACAGTAGATAAAGGAATGGGGATTTTCAATGGGGATATGGGAATCATCCGGGAGATCAGCTCCTATAAAGAAACTCTGACTGTTGAGTATGATGAGAAGCGACTGGTAGAATATCCGTTTGAGCTGTTGGATGAACTGGAACTGGCATATGCGATCACGGTTCACAAATCCCAGGGAAGCGAATATCCGGCGGTGGTAATTCCGCTGCTTCCGGGACCAAAGCTGTTATATAATCGGAATTTATTGTATACAGCAGTGACAAGGGCAAAAAAATGTTTAACGATAGTTGGGAGTGAAGATACATTTCAGGAAATGATAAAAAACAAAAACGAACAGGAACGATACACAAGCTTGGACGAGCGTATACAAGAGTTTTAGAGCTGTTGTACCCTTCAGTTTGTCCATTTTGCGAAAATGTATACAAGTATGGAATCTGTCCTTCCTGTAAAGAGAAGATCGTGTATATCCGTCAGCCAAGATGCATGAAATGCGGAAAGCCATTGAGAAAGGAAGAGCAGGAGTACTGCCGTGATTGCCAGAAAAAGAAGTATGCGTTTGAAGCCGGGAAGAGTATCTGGGTGCATAAAGCACCGGTTTCGCAGGGAATTTACAGATTTAAATACAAAAACAGAAGATGCTATGGAGAAATTTTTGCTACGGAAATGGCTGCAGAATTAGGAGATACTGTGAAACAATGGAAAATAGAAGAAATTATACCAGTTCCGCTTCACAGATCCAGACAGAGGATAAGAGGTTACAATCAGGCACAAATTCTGGCGGAAGAACTTGGGAAAAGGCTGGATCTTCCCGTGAACAAAGATGCAGTAAAGAGAATTCAGAAAACGCAACCTCAGAAAGAGCTTGGGAGCAGAGACAGGATTCGAAATCTAAAAGGAGCATTTGGTGTCACAAAATCCTGGATTCCGAAAAAATGTGTGCTGGTCATCGATGATATTTATACAACCGGAAATACCATACACAGAGTGGCAAAGGTGTTGAAAAATGCAGGAGCACAAAAAGTATATTTTTTGACCATAAGCATTGGACAAGGACTCTGACAGTATGATATACTAAAAATGATGTTTAAAAGGCAATGGATCGAGGTGGAAACATGTTGGATAAAAGAAAAATACGATTGATGATCAAGATGGCTTCTTATGAAAAGCAGGGAGCAGAAGAGGATCTGAAAATCAGCAGTTATTATAAAAAGGATTATGTGAGTATGAATGTGTGGGCTACGGCAATCTGGTTTACCATCGGTTATGCAATCGTAGCGGCACTGATCGCATTCTGCACGTTGGAGCAGATTCTGGAAAAGCTTACGATACTAAAGCTTCTTCTTTTGATGGGAACGGCAGTGGGCGGTTATCTGATTCTTTTGATTCTTTATTGTACCGGTGCAAGGATGTTCTACAAGAGAAAACACAATCTTGCCAAGCAGCATGTGAAAAAATATTATCGGGATCTGTCCCGTCTTGAAAAGATAAACATGAAGGAGAAAAAATAATATGAGCACATTACTTGTATGGAAGGATCAGATAGAAAAAATTTATGCCAGATATTCTTTTTATATTGTAAAGATACTGCAGTTCGTGTTGGGATTATGTGTGTTCGGACTGATCAATTCCAATATAGGATTTATGAAAGCATTATCCTCTACAGTTTGTACAGTTGGTCTTGCTGCTGTTACGGCCTTTCTTCCGGTCGGGATGCTGGCACTTGTAGCAGCCCTGCTTGTTCTGGTACATCTGTATGCGCTGTCTTTGCCGGTAGCGGGATTATGTCTGGCAATTTTTCTGGTGATGTATATTTTTTATGTAAGATTTACACCTAAAAAATCATGGCTGGTGGTAGTGGCGGCAGTAGCAGTTGCTCTGAAGGTCCCATATGTGATCCCGGTTGTATTTGGGTTGCTCGGAGCGCCTTCATTTGCAGTTTCGATGATGCTGGGGACGATTGTTTATTATATGCTCCACACAGTAAAGCTGACGGCATCGGCATTTCAGAGTGGAGGGGTAAAAGAACTTCTGGACGGAATCATGGTATTTACAAAACAGATACTGGCCAACAAAGAGATGTGGATGATGGTAGTTGTTCTGCTCCTGGCGATGATGGTAGTATATGGGGTGAGAACAAGAGGCATCAGTCATGCGTGGAAGACAGCTTCCGTTGCGGGAGCAATCGTGGCGGCAGTGCTTCAGGTGTCAGGCTGTATGACATTGGATGTTTCCTTCCAGGCAAGTTTTATTTTACTGGATCTTGTGGTGGCAGTAGCAGCAGGTCTGATAGCAGAATTTTTCTTCCTTTCTGTGGATTATTCAAGAACAGAGACATTACAGTTTGAGGACGATGAGTATTACTACTATGTAAAAGCGGTGCCGAAAGTAGGGGTTACATTACCTGAAAAACAGGTGAAGCATATTACAGAGCCTCATGAAGAACAGCCAAAGGAAGTAAAAGCAGCAGTAAATCTGAAGCCGGAGCCGATGGTTCAGGAAACGGTGGCGATTGATACGAGCCAGATCCAGGAAGCAGATCTGGAGAAAAATGTAGATGAGCTTCTGCTGACGCAGAGTTTAAATGAAGAATTGAGACAGAATCAGAACGAGCCGGAGGATGACTTGAGTCTTACGAAAAGCCTTGGAGATTTGTGGACCAAGAAGCCTGGTTCTGGAGAATAGGATGAGGAGGTGACTGGATGGAAGACCGGATCAGAATTTTTTTAAACAATTACATAAATGGTTTATACTTTCCAACGGTACACCTGACAGATGTGATAGAGATATTGATCATTACAGTGATCGTGTATGAGATCATGCTGTGGATCAAGAATACAAAAGCGTGGATGCTCTTAAAAGGGATGATCATGCTGGGGGCATTCTTTTTGCTTGCCGCGATCTTTAAGATGCATACAATTTTATTTGTGGCAAAGGAGTCGATCGGCGTACTTGCAATAGCGGCAGTTGTCGTGTTCCAGCCGGAACTTAGAAGAGCTCTTGAAAAGCTGGGTGAAAAGAATTTTCTTACGAATGTTACTCTTTTTGATAAAAGCAAAGAAAATCAGCGCTTTTCCGATGAAACCCGAGACGGGATCGTGCGCGCATGCTTTGAGATGGGCAGTGTCTGCACAGGAGCGTTGATCGTTGTAGAGCAGGCGATTCATCTGACAGAGTATGAGGTGACGGGAATTGAACTGGATTGCAAGATCTCTTCACAGGTATTGGTCAATATATTTGAGCATAACACACCGCTTCATGACGGAGCAGTGATCATACGGGGAAATCGGATTACCTCAGCAACGTGTTACCTTCCTCTTTCAGATAATATGCAGATCAGCAAAGAACTGGGAACAAGACACAGAGCGGCGCTCGGAATGAGTGAGGTCTGTGATGCGCTGGTGATCGCAGTTTCGGAAGAGACAGGTCAGGTATCTGTTGCAATGGGCGGACAATTAGAGAGAGGAGTGTCAAAGGAGAGGCTTACAGAACGACTGAATCGGATTCAGTACAGATCAGCAGAGAAGAAAGCAAAAAAATGGAAAGGATGGCGCAGGAATGAAAAAGCATAAATACATGGAAAATCTGAGCTTGAAAGTGATTGCCCTGTTCTTCGCTGTATTTCTGTGGCTGATCGTGATAAACATTGATGATCCTGTTGACACACAGACGTTTGATAATATTCCGGTGGAAGTAAAAAATGAGCAGGTTGTAAAAAGTAAAGGAAAAATGTATCAGATTTTGGATGGGACAGAGAATGTAAGTGTAAAAGTGACGGCAAAGCGTGAAATACTGGAGAAACTGACATCTTCAGATTTCAGCGCGGTTGCTGACATGCAGGAAATGCAGATCAACAGTCTGATCCCGATCAAAGTTTCTGTAAAGCGATATAGCAGTGAGTGTAAAGCTGAGGCTTCGCCGAATAACTTGGTAGTGGAGATCAATGATGTCAAACAGAAGGTGTTTCCTCTGACAATCAGTGCGTCAGGAACGCCGCAGAATGGATGTATCATTGGCAATATGACTGTAAATCCTGAAAAGATTACGATCAAAGGCTCAGAACCGCTTGTAGAAAGCATTGAAAAAGCAGTGGTTAAGGTGGACGTGACGGGACGAGCAGATTCGGGAACTGTTCAGGGAAATCTGGTACTTTATGACAGTCAGGGCAATATTGTGGATCAGAGCAAGTTGAGCAATAACCTGAACACGGAGAAGGGAATTCAGGTAGAGATCCAGATGCTGAATACAAAAGACGTACCGATTACATATCAGCAGCCGGAGAATCTGAAAGAGAATTATATTTGCACAGGATGGACCTGTGAGCCGCAGACAATACAAGTCAGCGGTACAAAAGAGATGCTGGATACGATATCGGAGATAGAAATTCCGACATCGGAAATTGATGTCAGTGATGCTACTAAAAAAGTAGAAAAGACAGTGGATATCACGCAGTATCTTCCGGAGGGAATCAAGCTGGTGGATGAGAATGCCAATACGATTTTGATCACTGTTATGATTGAGAAGGAGGGTTCCAGGATTATAGAATTCCCGGTAGAAGGAATTCAGGTTAATAATCTGAAAGACAAATATGAGCTTACGTTTGAATCAGATGAAGTGATCGAATTGAAGTTTATCGGAGAACAGACAACACTTGATCAGCTGGATATTACAAATGCAGTTTCGATTGATCTGCAGGACTGTAAATCTACAGGAGAGTATGAGGTTCCGGTATCGATTGAAGTGCCTGACGGAGTAGAATTGGAAAAACAGCCTACAATAAAAGTAAAGCTGACAGAAAAGGAAGATGAAACAGATCAGAAAGCCGATAAGAAATCTGACAGTACACAGGAGAAATCGGAAAAATAAGGGAGGAGACATAAAATGGTCAGTGGAAAGACAAAAATCAAGAATCCTACAGGACTGCATTTACGTCCGGCAGGATTATTCTGCAAAACAGCAATGCAGTTTGCAAGTAAGATCACGGTCAGAAAGCAGGCTCGAAATGAGGAGGTCACTGCCAATGCAAAAAGTGTACTGAGTGTACTTGGGGCATGTATCAAAAGCGGAGATGAGATCGAAGTGATCTGTGAAGGCTCTGATGAGACAGTAGCTCTTGCAGAGATGATCAGGATCATTGAGGATGGACTGGGAGAATAAAGGTTACAGAGCAAAGGAGAAAAACATGAACAAAGCAACATTAGTCGTAATGGCGGCAGGGATTGGAAGCAGATTTGGTGGCGGAATCAAACAGCTGGAACCGGTGGGACCAAACGGAGAGATTATTATGGATTACTCCATTTATGATGCAATGGAAGCCGGATTTGATAAGGTTGTATTTGTAATCAGAAAGGATCTGGAAAAAGATTTTAAAGAAGTGATCGGAAACCGGATTGAAAAGGTTGTAGAGGTTGCTTACGCATATCAGGAGGTAGATGATATTCCGCAGGCGTATCGGGAACGTTTTTCAGGTCGCACAAAGCCATGGGGAACCGGACAGGCAATTCTCTGCTGTAAGGATGTTGTAGACAGTCCGTTTCTGGTCATTAATGCAGATGATTACTATGGAAAGCAGGCATATGTGGAAGCGTACGAGTACCTTACAAGAGAGACAACATCAAAGGATGAGATCTGTATGGTCAGCTTTGTTTTGAAAAATACACTGAGTGATAACGGCGGGGTAACACGCGGAGTCTGTAAAGTAAATGAAAACGGATATCTTGCAGATATTGTGGAGACGTCCAATATTGAGAAATATGAGAGCGGAGCAGCCGTTCACAAGGGAGAAGAGTACATTCCAATCGATATTGAATCCAGCGTTTCCATGAATATGTGGGGACTTACGCCAGAGTTCTTCCAGATTCTGGAAAGTGGATTTGAGGCATTTGTAGCAAATACCCCGGCAGATAACTTGAAAGCAGAATATTTACTGCCGACGATCATTGGTGATCTTTTGGCGGAGAAAAAGCTTGCAGTAAAAGTGCTGACATCAAAAGATAAATGGTTTGGTGTGACTTATAAAGAAGATAAGGATTCCGTTGTTTCGGAATTGCAGGCTTTGATTCATGCAGGAGTTTATCCGAAAAAGTTATTCTGAAAGAAAAAATAAGAGAGGGGGCGTAGCAAATCAGGCTGCGTTCCCTTTTGCCGCGTAAAAGTGGTCAGTATAAAAGTTGGAATTAAGGAGAGGACATAAGATTGCAGGAGTTAAAGAAAAAGCATAGAAAGAAGCCGAAAAAAGAGTTAGACAGAGGGGCGCAAAAAGAGCAGAAGAATCTGACGGATATAATGGAAGAACAGTTGAAAGTGAATATCGGGATTGTTCGTTTGGGAAACATGATAAAGGTGATTCAGATTGTGATGAAAGTGCTGTTGTGTATGTTAGCAGTGTTATTCTCATTTCTGGCAATCTTGCTTCATGAAGCGGCAAACTGGATGCTGGCGACATGGACAAATCTGTCTATGGAGGAGCTTGTCGCTCAGTTAAAGACACCAATCCAGGGCACCAGTCATGAGGTACTCTGGGATTTTGTAGAGACTTGTATACCGGCTGCAGTGATGGCAGTGTTTTTTGTAGTATTGGTAATTGTAATGGTGCGAAAAACAAAGGTTACAAAATGGGTGGTACAGATTGGAGCCGTTGCAGGTTCGATGGCACTGATCGTATCATCCGGACAGATGGTGTGGAATGAACTGGATGTTGGAGAATATCTGGAAAATCAGGATACGATCTCGATGTTTTTGCAGGAGAATTATATGGATCCGGCATTGGTTCCGGTTACATTTCCCGAGCAGAAGAGAAATCTGGTGTACATTTTTATGGAGTCCATGGAATCCACGTACGCTTCAACAGATGTAGGCGGCGCTTTTGCAGAAAATGATATTCCGGAGATGACGCAGCTGGCAATGGAAAACGTTAATTTTTCGACAGGCGATATGTTGGGCGGTCTGATTCCTTCTGATGGTGCCACGTGGACAATGGGAGCTATGGTGGCGCAGACATCGGGGCTGCCACTGAAGGTAAAGCTACGCGCGGAGAATATACAGGAAGATGTGCAAGTGCTTCCGGGCGCAACTGTTTTGGGTGATATGTTAGCGGCACAAGGCTACAAACAGGTTGTTATGTTTGGCTCAGAAGGGGAGTTTGCCGGAAGAAAACAGTATTTTGAGGGACATGGAAATTATGAAGTGAAAGATTTGCTCTACGCTCAGCAAAACGGTCTCATACCTTCGGATTATCGAGTGTGGTGGGGATATGAGGATCATAAATTGTACGATTTTGCAAGGCAGGAAGTGGCAAACCTGGCTAACAGTGGACAACCATTTAACTTTACGATGCTGACAGTTGATACTCATTTTGAGGATGGATATGTTTGTGATCTGTGCCAGGATGACCATCCGAGCAATCAGTATGCAAATGTTATGTCCTGCGCCAGCAGACAGGTCGTGGATTTTGTGAACTGGTTGAAAGCACAGCCATTTTATGAGAATACCACGATTGTGATAGTAGGAGATCATTTGACGATGGACAGTGATTTTTGTCAGGATGTGCCGGAAGATTATACGCGAGGGGTATATAATACGATCATCAATGCTCCAATTGTTCCGGTCAATCAGAAAAACAGAATAGCGACGACAATGGATATGTTTCCAACGACAATTGCGGCATTGGGAGCACAGATTGAAGGAAATCGCCTGGGACTCGGAACAAATTTGTTTTCAGCAGAGTCGACTCTTGCAGAAAAAGTGGGAATGGATACCCTGAATAAGGAAATTAGAAAACGTTCTATTTTTTATGAACAGATAGCAGGAAAAGAAAATATTGATGATTCAGTCATGGATATGGACTAGGAGAATAGAGAATGAAAGAGTTTTTTGAATTTTGTAGAAAAAGACTAGATTTACTTATCTTTAACATATCTATTGTAGCAGTGGTCTACGGATGTAGAATTTTTAATTTATCTGTTACTATGGATACCGATTTTTTTATTAATACGCCTAGAAGTGTTTATAATTGGTTAGATATTGGCAGATATGGATTGATTTTTACAGAAAAAATTTTTGGAATACGTTGGTATAATCCTTATATAAACTCAACACTTGGTTTTTTTGTGATTGTTGCATTTTTAATGATGTTTGCGTATGCATTTGAATATATCTCAGGCGGAGAAAATAGATATAATTATTTCGTGTTTTCAGCACTTTTTATGACACATCCAATATGGGTAATGCAATGGCTGTTTAAATTACAGAATTTTGATATAGCAATATCAATTTTATTAGTAGCGATTGCAGTATATCTTACATTTAGCTGGATTAAGTGCAGAGCAGTCTGGAGGCTATTATTAGCTATAGGATGTCTTGTTTGGAGTTTTGGAAGTTATCAGGCTAACACGACACTTTTTATAGCAGCGGTAGCATTTGGAATTTTGATAGACAAAGAATCAGATATAAAAAAACTATTTTTTGTATGTGTTAAAACTGTAATACCATTTGGATGTGCATATATATTAAACTCTATAATTGTGAAGCTATTCTTTTCTTCTGGGGATTATCTTGAAGGGCAGACTTTATGGGGGAAAGCATCTGTGGAGCAGTGTATAAATAATATAATTATGCATATTAAGCAAGTACTGTATATCTATAAGGATTATATATATGGGTACGGAGCAATTGTGTTATGTATCTGTGCAGTGATCATGCTAGTGGTATGGTATAAAGATGCTGTTAAAATTCCGGTTTGGAAATGGAGTGCTATTTTAATTTTAATAGTGAGTCCTTTCATGCTTACAATATATGCTGGAATAGCCCTTACTTTTCGAAGCCAATATGTTCTGCCATTTGTAATTGCTGTTGGTTTTATGTATTTGATAAGAAAAAGAGATGATAAAAATGTTGGAAAACAAATTTCCATAATCAAAATTATAAAAAGAGCAGTTCGAGTGGGGGTAATAATAGCGGCAATTGGTGTAGGATTGAGCCAGTTATATACAACTTTACGGTTTTGGTATGCGGATGATGTGAGGTATGAACAAGATGTAGATACACTGAATGAGATTGTTACACGATGCCATATAAAAAATTATGATATACAAACAAATAGAATCGCATTTGTTGGAGAGTATAAAGCACCATTAAATAACGCTTGTTATCCAGCAATTGATTTTATAGGCATGTCATATTTCAGTATGTTTACAGATATGGAACCGGCATATTTCTATTCTACTGAAAAAATTTGTACATTTGCATTAACAAGAGGAATAAAAATGAATGGAGCATCTCAAGAAGAGATTATTAATGCAACAAAATTTGCAAAAAATATGCCGGAATGGCCAGCAAACGATGCTATTCAAAAAAACGGAGAATTGATTATAGTAAAAATGGGTAATGTGAAATAGAAAATTGTTTTATAATATGTTATAGTCAAAAGAAAGGTATTATATGAGGTGGACTATGGAAAAAATAAGTGTAGTTGTTTCATGCTATAACGAAGAAGAAAGTATTCCTTTGTTTTATAATGAAATAAAAAAAGTAATGAGCATTATGAAAGAATTCCAGTTTGAAGTTCTTTTTGTAGATGATGGGTCAAAGGACAGAACTCTTGAAGTTGCAAAAGAACTGGCAAAAAAAGACGAATGTATAAAGTATGTGTCATTTTCCAGAAATTTTGGGAAAGAAGCAGCGATGTATGCGGGATTAAGTTATGCTTCTGGAGAGTATGTCACAATCATGGATGCGGATTTACAAGATCCGCCAAGTCTGTTGCCTGAAATGATGCGTTATATCAAAGATGAGGGCTATGATTCGGTGGCAACAAGACGAGTGACAAGAAAAGGAGAGCCAAAGATCCGGTCATTTTTTGCAAGGAGATTTTATCATTTGATCAAGAAAATTTCAGATACGGAAATTGTAGATGGAGCCAGAGATTATCGATTGATGACGCGTCAGTTTGTAAACAGTCTTCTGGAGCTGGAAGAATACAATAGATTTTCAAAAGGTCTGTATGGTTGGGTTGGATATAAAACAAAATGGATGGAATATGAAAACATCGAGAGAGTTGCAGGTGAGACAAAGTGGTCTTTCTGGAAATTGTTTGTGTATGCAATCGAAGGGATTGTTGCTTTTTCTACAGTACCGTTGCTGATTTCAGCAATCATGGGAATTGTACTCTGTGTACTTGCGTTTATATTGATTATCGTAATTGTTGCAAAAACACTGATTTTTGGAGATCCGACCTCTGGATGGCCGTCTATGGTATGTATTATGCTATTCATAGGTGGAATTCAACTGTTTTGTATCGGTATTTTAGGGGAGTATTTTGCAAAAGCATATATGGAATTGAAAAAAAGACCAATTTTTATTTGCAAAGAGACAAATATTCAGCCATAGGCTTTTATATATAGATATTACGCAAGAGAGAAAGGGGTTAAAACAAAAGAATGAAAAAAGTACAGAAAGTACTTACGCTGTTACTGGTGTTTATGATGGTGTTTACTACAGCTGGAATGAATGTGGCGGCAGCTGGGGAGATGGATTCTGTTGCAGGAGAAGCAGATATACAATCACAGGAGCAACAGCAGACTTTAGATGAAACAGACACACAGCAGGAGACAACACAGCAGCCTTTGGAAGGAATTCTGGAGTATGTATATGTGGATGAAGCAGTGGTCAATATGCCACAGACACAGAATATAGCAGTTGGATTTTCGGATGAGAGCCTGGTGCTGGAATCTGCAGTTCTACATTATAGTTCTGTTGTTACAGGTGAACAGTTTGAAATGCCGGCGTCAGCAATTGTGAACAATACAGTTTTGTTTACACAGGATTATCCGGAAGGATCAGAAGAAGATGTGTATCAGCTGGATAGCCTGACATATCAGAACTCGGGAGTAAGTTCTACGGTAAATCTGTTGGATGAAGAAATTGATGCGGGTTATACAGTTACAGTACAGCCGGAAGAGGAGAATTCTTCAGAGGAAGCAGTGCCGGATGTGGCAGTATATTCACTTAGTGAAGAAGGAAATGTGATCGAGGCTTCTGCCGATACAGAGAACATTGAGGAGACTGTGGCAGGAGTGCTGGAAGAGGCAGATCCTGTATCACCGCTTGCAAGAGAAGCAAGAGCCAATAAAACGGTGGTGATCTGTGCCGGACATGATGCGACACATACAGGAGCCAGCGGCAATGGACTAAAAGAAGAAGAGCTTACTTTTAAAGTTGCACAGTATTGCAAACAGGCATTGGAGCAGTATCAGGGAGTTACAGTGTATATGGACAGAGATTCTATTTCCTGTAAATATCCGGGACAGAGTACAAGCTATTGCCTGAATCAGAGAATCAAAGATGCAGCAGCACTCGGAGCGACCGTATTTGTAGATATTCATTTCAATACAGGAGGGGGAACGGGAGCCGAGGTTTACTATCCAAACAAAAGCTATAATGAAGGAATCCATCAGGATGGTCAGAATCTGGCAAATAAGATTCTGAGCGAGTTGTCAGCACTTGGATTAAGAAATCGTGGTGCAAAGATTAAAGACGGTACGACTGGAGAGACAGATCCGAATGGAAATAAAGATGATTATTTTACGACAAACTATCTTTCTAAACAGTATGGAATGACAGGGGTGATCGTAGAACACGCATTCTTAGACAGTGCATCTGATGCCGCGAAATTGAAAGATGAGAATTTCCTGAAAAAGCTGGGAGAAGCAGATGCAGCAGGAATTGCAGCAACTTACGGGTTCAGCAAAGGCAATAACGGAAACGAGCAGGCAACTGTGCAGATTAAGAACAAAAATGATTTTAATGGAACTGCACAGATTGAGGTGAGTGGAGTTGGTGCCGGAGCACAAATTGCAGTATGGAGTGATGACAATGGACAGGATGATTTGAAGTGGTATTCTGTATCCGGAAACAGTGGGACAGTAAATTTTGATATCAAAAACCACAAAAAATCAGCAGGGACATATAATGTGCATGTATACAATTCATCATCTACGAAAATTTTGTGTAATACGACATTTCGTGTTTCAAAAGATACATCTGCAAAACTGAAGGTTTCTGCAGTTGATGGAAGACAAGACTTATACCGTGTGAAACTGAGTTTTGCAGATATGCCAGATGAAGTAAGCGGTGTACAGTTTCCGGTTTGGAGTAAAGGTGATCAAAGTGATATCAGATGGATTACAGCTCAGAAAACGTTAAGTGGAGTATGGGAAGCGGATGTAAGTATATCAGGATATCAAATAGGAGATATCTATCAGGTGCATGCCTATGCAAGTCTCACGAATGGCAAACAGGTATTTATTGGAAATTCTACATTTAAAGTGGTGGGACCAAGTGCAGATGTTACAATTAAGAATTATAGTGCTGAAAATGGAACTTTTGATGTAGTTGTCGAAAATATAGTGGCACCGGCAGGGGTCAAAGAAGTACAGGTTCCGGTTTGGAGTCTTAGGAATCAGAGTGATATTGTTTGGTACAGAGCAGAGAAACAGTCTGATGGAACATATAAAGTAGGAGTAGACATTGCAAATCACAAAAATAATACTGGTACATATAATATTCACATATATATTCTGGGCAATGACGGAAGTCAGACGATGGTTGCTTCTACTACGCAGAAGGTAGAAACTTCTGCAGTTGAGATTACAGCAAAAGATGAGACCGGAAAAGAAAGCCAGTATGAATTGACAGCAAAGAATGTCAGAAACGCAGATCAGGTAAGGTTTGCGGTGTGGAGTGACGTAAATGGACAGGACGATTTGATTTGGTATGATGCAAAGAAGAAATCATCTACATGGAGTACAGAAATTTCGATTGCAAATCATAAGACAGCAGGTGTTTATAATGTCCATGTATACAGCACAGTTGGGAAAAAGCAGACGTTAATTGGAAATACTACTTTTAAAGTGAGTTCTCCGACAGGAACTCTGGAAGTGAAAAATTACAGCGAGTCAAAAGGAAGTTTTGAAGTAATCTTGAAAAATGTAACTTCAAAATCAGGCGTCAATGCAGTATATATTCCAGTTTGGAGCAAGGCAAACCAAAGTGATATCGTATGGTATCAGGCGGACAGACAGAGTGATGGAACTTATAAAACGGTGGTAAAGACGAAAAATCACAGTCAGAACACAACGTATAATATTCATGCATATGTAACCGCAAAAAATGGAATTATGCAGTTTGTAGATGGTACAAACAAAAATGTGAGCAAACTGGAGCCAAAGATCAGCGTGGCAGATACAGACGGACAGGAAAGAAAATATACGGCGGTTCTGGAAAATGCCAGTGCAGTCGGTCAGATCAGTGATGTGAAATTTGCTGTCTGGAGCGATGTCAATGGACAGGACGATCTGGTCTGGTATCAGGGAACACGGAAAAACGCGGATACATGGAATGTTGGAATTGAAATCAGTCGTCATAAAACAGCCGGTATCTATAATGTTCATGCATATGGCATGATTGACGGAGTACAGAAGTTTATTGGAGAAATTACATTTACTGTGTCAAATCCAAAAGGAACAGTAGAAGTGAAAAACTACAACAGCGCAAAAGGAACATTTGATGTTATTGTGAAGAATATCTCTTCAAAATCTGGAGTACAGGCAGTACAGGTTCCTGTATGGAGTCAGGCGAATCAAAGCGATATCGTTTGGTATGCAGCTTCACGTCAGAGTGACGGAACTTATAAGGCAGAAGTGAAATTAGCAAATCACAATCAGAACAAAGGTCTGTACAACGTTCATGTGTATATTACGACAGAGACCGGAATTCAGGCATTTGCAGATAAGACGACATACAACGTTTCCGGGAATCAGGAAGAGAATGATACGGCGAAATTAACGACGATCATGGGAGTATCAACGACGACGGTTGAGCAGATGATGCGTTATTATGAAAGTACAGGAAACACTTATCCGGCAGAAGCACTTGGAAAAGGCGGAGCGCCGACATTGAAAGAATTTTGTCAGATTTATTATGACGAAGCAGCTGCTGAAGGTGTGAAGGCAGAAGTAGCATTTGTTCAGGCTATGAAAGAAAGCGCATGGCTGAAGTTTGGCGGAATTGTAAAAATCGAACAGTTTAATTTTGCGGGAATTGGAGCGTTGGATGGAAATTCGCAGGGACAGTCAGCCAGTTTTCCGGATGTCAGAACAGGAATCCGCGCACAGATTCAGCATTTGAAGGCATACGGTTCTGCGGAACTTTTGAAAAATGTATGTGTAGATCCAAGGTTCGGATATGTTACTCGAAATTCTGCACCTTATGTAGAATGGCTGGGGATCAAAGAAAATCCGAACGGGACAGGCTGGGCAAGTGACGCAAAATATGGGTATGCGATTGTTAATATGATAAATGTACTGAAAAGCAAATAAGCAGATTTATCAGATCGTTGAGAAAAGAGAATTTCTTATACTTCGTAAGAGGTGTGAGAGATTCTTTTTTGTTATGCTGAAGGATTGTGCAGAGTCTGAGATAAAGTTGAAAACTGCGCGGGGATGTAATTAAAATTGTTGCATAGATGTTAAAGAAATGTTATAATTTTAAAGAATATATTGGAGGTTAAAATTATGAGAACATATTTAGTAACCGGTGGAGCCGGATTTATCGGATCAAACTACATTCATTACATGTTTAAAAAGTATGACAACGAAATCCGCATCATCAATGTAGATAAGCTGACATATGCAGGAAATCTTGAGAACCTGAAAGATATAGAAGACAGAGAAAATTACACATTTGTAAAGGCAGATATCTGTGATGCAGATGCGATTAACAAGATTTTTGAAGAGAACGAGATTGACAGAGTAGTACATTTTGCTGCAGAGAGTCATGTTGATCGAAGCATTAAAAATCCGGATGTATTTGTAAAGACAAATGTACTCGGGACACTTGTGATGCTCAATGCGGCAAAAGCAGCATGGGAGCTTCCTGACGGAACATTTAAGGAGGGAAAGAAATTCCTTCATGTTTCTACAGACGAGGTGTATGGATCACTGGAAGAAGAGGGAGAATATTTCTATGAGACAACTCCGTATGATCCGCATAGTCCATATTCTGCAAGTAAAGCATCATCAGATATGCTGGTAAAATCTTATATGGATACATATAAGTTCCCGGCAAATATTACAAACTGCAGTAACAATTATGGCCCGTATCAGTTCCCAGAGAAGCTGATTCCATTGATCATCAATAACGCTCTGCAGGGAAAAAATCTCCCGGTGTACGGAGACGGAAAGAATGTCAGAGACTGGCTGTATGTGGAAGACCACGCAAAGGGGATCGATATGGTGCAGGAAAAGGGAAGACTTTTTGAAACTTACAATATCGGTGGTCACAATGAAAAACAGAATATTCAGATTATTCACATTATTCTGGATACATTACAGGAGATGCTGCCAGAGGGAGATCCAAGAAAAGAACTTGTAAGCGAAAAACTTATCACATATGTGGAAGACAGAAAAGGACATGACAGACGTTATGCCATTGCGCCGGACAAGATCAAAGAAGAAGTGGGCTGGTATCCGGAGACGATGTTTGAAGATGGTATTCGTCTGACGATCAAGTGGTTCTTTGAGAATGAGGAATGGATGAAGAATGTTACAAGCGGTGACTATCAGAAATATTACGAAGAAATGTATAAATAACGTGTTCAAACAGGCAGTATCCTAGGATACTGCTGGTTTGCGTTATGAGGTTGAATCTACAAACAGGAGGAAGATGAAAAGATGAAAGGTATCATTTTAGCAGGTGGATCAGGAACAAGACTTTACCCATTGACACAGGTGACAAGCAAGCAGTTACTGCCTATTTATGACAAGCCGATGATTTATTATCCGCTGAGTATTTTGATGGAAGCAGGGATCCGTGAAATTCTGATCATTTCCACACCGGATGACACACCGAGATTTGAAGAGCTTTTGGGAGATGGAAGCCAGTTTGGAATCCAGCTCAGCTATAAAGTGCAGCCGTCACCAGACGGATTGGCACAGGCATTTTTGCTTGGAGAAGAATTTATTGATGGAGAAAGTTGTGCGATGATTCTGGGAGATAATATTTTCCATGGACATGGTCTGGCTAAGAGGCTGAAAGCAGCTGCAGCCAAAGAAGACGGAGCAACAGTATTCGGATACTATGTGGATGATCCGGAGCGTTTTGGTGTTGTTGAGTTTGATCAGGATGGGAAAGCGGTTTCCCTCGAAGAAAAACCAGAGCATCCGAAGTCGAATTATGCGGTGACAGGACTGTATTTCTATGACAATCATGTAGTAGAATATGCGAAACAGATTAAACCAAGCGCCAGAGGAGAACTGGAAATCACAGATCTTAACCGAATTTATCTGGAAAAGGAAAATCTGGATGTAACGCTGCTCGGACAGGGATTTACATGGCTGGATACAGGAACACATGAGTCACTGGTAGATGCGACAAATTTTGTAAAGACAGTTGAGACACATCAGAACCGTAAGATCGCATGCCTGGAAGAAATCGCATACAATAATGGATGGATTGATAAAGAAAAACTTGGAAAAGCATGTGAGCTTTATCAGAAAAATCAGTACGGACGTTATTTGAAAGATGTCTTGGACGGAAAATATATTGATCAGAAATAGAGGAGAGTTTGAATCATGGGAAAAATTAAAGTAGAAACATGTGAGATTGAAGGACTGAAAGTAATCACTCCAACCGTATTTGGCGATAAGAGAGGTTATTTTATGGAAACTTACAATTACAATGATTATAAAGAAGCCGGCATTGATATGGAGTTTGTCCAGGACAATCAGTCCAGTTCCAAAAAAGGAGTACTCCGTGGCCTCCATTTCCAGATCAATTATCCGCAGGACAAACTTGTTCGTGTGGTAAGCGGAGAAGTATTCGATGTTGCTGTAGATTTGAGAAAAGGCTCTAAAACCTATGGACAGTGGTATGGAGTTGTGCTTTCAGCAGAGAATAAAAAGCAGTTCTTTATTCCGAAGGATTTTGCACACGGATTTGTTGTACTGTCAGACTCAGCAGAGTTTGCTTATAAATGTACAGATTTCTATCATCCAAATGATGAGGGCGGTTTGGCATGGAATGATCCGGATATTGGAATTGAGTGGCCAATTCCGGAAGGTATGGAACTGACGATTTCTGAAAAAGATCAGAAATGGGGCGGAATCAAAGAACTGAACAAATAGAAGCCGGAGGAAGATTGTGTCAAGTTATATTCAGAATTTTAAAAAGTTTCAGCCTCTTTTGGCAGAACTTGTGGCGAGAGATATCAAGATCAAATATCGACGGTCTGTCCTTGGAGTTCTCTGGACATTGTTGAATCCATTGTTTATGATGATCATTTTGTCCGTAGTGTTTTCCAGCATTTTTAAATTCGATATTGAGAATTTTCCACTTTACATCTTGAGCGGGCAGTTGATTTTTAACTTTTTTAATGATGCAACAACAAGTTCCATGACTTCGATCATCGGAAGCGCGGCATTGATCAAAAAGGTATATGTACCGAAGTATTTATTTGTAATTGCCAGAGTGTTTTCCAGCTTCATCAATTTGATGGCATCGCTGGTTGCATTGATTCTGGTTATGGTAGCAATGCGCGCAGAATTGCATTGGACAGTAGTCCTGAGCGTGATTCCGCTGGCGATGATTATTTTATTTTCACTGGGAGTGGGGATGCTCCTGGCAGCTCTGACTGTCAAATTCAGAGATATCATGCACCTGTATTCCGTGTTTACAACAGGGCTTTTGTATTTGACACCGGTTATTTATCCGATGTCAATCTTGCCGGAAGCAGTCCGTATCGTGGTCAATATCAATCCGTTGACCAATATGGTGCAGATGTTCCGGAATGTGATGTTCTACAATACGCTGCCGACCTTTTCATCAATCGTTCTGGGAATGGCAGAAGTAGCAGTTGTTCTTGTGTTGGGAACGTATGTATTTTATAAAAATCAGGATGAATTTATACTGAATATTTAGGAGAAGTATATGGAACAGGAAACAATTATCAATGTGGAACATGTCTCGATGAGATTTAATCTTTCATCAGAGAAGTTTGACAGTTTTAAAGAATATGTGATAAAGAGCCTGAAAAAACAGGTCTCTTATGACGAGTTCTGGGCTTTGAAAGATGTTTCTTTTGAGGTGAAACGCGGGGATTCTCTTGGATTGATCGGTCTGAATGGAAGTGGAAAAAGTACGATGCTTAAAACGATTGCAGGCGTATTAAAGCCGACCAAAGGGACCGTGACTGTGGGTGGAAATATTGCGCCCCTGATTGAATTGGGAGCAGGATTTGATATGGATCTGACTGCCCGGGAAAATGTGTTTTTGAACGGAGCGCTGCTCGGTTATAACAGAGCCCAGATGGAAGCCCAGTATGAAGATATCGTAGAATTTTCAGAACTGCGGGATTTTATGGATGTTCCGGTTAAGAATTTTTCTTCCGGTATGGTGTCTCGTCTGGCATTTGCAATCGCAACGATTGGAATCCCGGATATTTTGATCGTGGATGAAGTGCTTTCCGTTGGAGATTTCCGGTTTCAGGAAAAGTGTGAAGCCAGAATCCAGAACATGAAAGATCAGGGAACAACAATTTTATTTGTGTCTCATAGTATCGAACAGGTAAAAAAAATTTGTAATAAGGTAGTATGGCTGGATCATGGGGTGTTGAAGATGTTTGGAGATGCTCAGGAAATATGCAGCATATATGAAAAAGCGTAAAGAGGAATTGTTGAAATGAAAAAATATATAAAAACAGGCATAGGAATTCTGATTATTGTAGTTTTGGCTTTTCTGTATGCGCATATTGATAAAAACTCATATTTATATGACAGAAATGCAGATACGTCAGCATTTATCAGTACAGGAGTGCTTCTGGAAGGAGAAACGATAAGTCAGGAATTTGTAAGTGAAGAAGATATTCTGGATGGGCTAAATATTAAGTGCTCTGTAACTGGGAATGTAGAAGATGTAGAAGTACAGTATATTCTTCGGGATGCTAAGACAAATAAGAAAGTCGCATCAGGAAGTACGAAAGCAAGCGAAATTAAAAATAATAAATTCAATCGGTTCGATATAGAAACGGTTGAGTCTGCAAAAGGAAAAGAATATCTGTTTGAGATTACAGAGACAGGGGCAGATGCTGCAAATGGCGTAAGCTTTTATGTAGTGCCTCAAAAAGAAGAGGGAGCACAAGTTCTGAGCATTAAAAACAATGAGACGCAGGGAGCGCTTGCGGCCAGATATATCAGCCATCGATTTGATGTGGAGACGTTTGTGGTACTTCTTGGTTTTGTTGCTTTTATTGTGATCTTTATGAAATTATTATACAAGTTATTCAAGTAGGAGAACAGGATGAAAAACGAATTTTATGTGACAGCATGCAGATTTCATGTAAAAGATAGAAATAAATTGTTGATTCAGGGATGGTTTCAGGATAATGAATTTGGAAAAAATGTTCTGAGTGTATATCTGGATGAACAAAAATTGGAGTATGAAGTAGAACAGTTTACGGATATTGCGGAAGCGCATAAATGTGTAAATGGGAGACCTGTAGTAAAAAACAGATATTATCTATGGATCCCGCTTCCGGAAAATTGGAGAAGCTGTGAGAGATTAAAAGTAGTTAATGAATATAATTCAGAGAAAAAGGTATTTTTTACAGTGTCAAAAAGCAAACTTGAAAAGATAGAAAATAGAATGGATAAGTTTGTAGATGGTGGCAGTGTTGATAAAGATGGATTTAAAGTAGTAGGATGGTATGTAAGTGCAGAACCAGTAAAAATCAAGATTTATACAGAAAATGGAAAGCTTTTGGAAAGTGAAGTGAAAGAAAGACGCCGTGGTGACGTGAAACGCCAGTATCCAGAGTGTACAGATCAGGAAGTGCATGGTTTTGTAGCAGAATGTCATACGGAGATTCCAAAACGGATTCGCATTCATATGGAAAACAGCAGATGTGAGTCTGAGTACGAACTTCTGTTAAAGCCGTCAAAAATAAAAAAAGGTATTCAGAAATTAAAGAAAAACGGATTTAAAGCATATGTGTATTACCAACAATTTGGGTTAAAACAGACAGCGGAACGTATGTTGGTAAAATTGACAAAACAGGACAGTATTACCTATAAAAACTGGTTAAGAATACATCAGCCGAATGAGAAAGCTTTAGAAGAACAAAGAAAAAAGCATTTTGCATATGAACCTAAAATTTCTATTGTAGTTCCGTTATATAAGACACCAGAGAAGTATTTAGCCGAAATGATTGATTCTGTAAAGAAACAGACGTATTCAAATTGGGAGTTGTGCTTATCTGATGGAAGTGGAAAAAATTCTCCGATTATTGAGAAGTTAAGGAAATATGAAAAAGAAGATTCTAGAATTCGAGTAGTATATACAGAAAAGCAGATGCATATTTCTGAAAATACGAATGAGGCATTGAAAATTGCAACGGGTGATTTTATTGCATTTGGGGATCACGATGATCTTTTAGCACCAAATGCATTTTATGAATGCGTCAGAGTATTTAATGAAGAGCCTGATACAGAGGCAGTATATACAGACGAAGATAAGGTTACGATGGATGCAAAAGAATATTTCCAACCGCATTTTAAACCTGACTTTAATTTGGATATGCTTAGAAGTGAAAATTATATTTGCCATTTGTTTGTTGTAAAACGAAGTCTTTTTGAAAAAGTTGGATTTTTGAATCATGAATTTGATGGAGCTCAGGATTTTGATTTTGTTTTAAGATGCTCGGAAAAAACAGATAAAATTCGTCATATTCCTATGGTCTTATATCATTGGAGAGCCCATAAAGATTCTACAGCAGAAAATCCAGAGAGTAAACGATATGCCTTTGAAGCAGGAGCGCGTGTAGTTCAAGCGCATTATAAACGAGTGGGAATTGATGCAGAAGTTTCTATGGGAGAGGTAAATGGAATTTACCGCACAAAGTATAACCTGAAAGAGACACCACTGGTTTCCATTATTATCCCCAATAAGGATCATGCAGCAGATTTGGATAAATGTATTCAAGCAATTGAAAAAAAGGCAACTTATAAAAATATAGAATATATTATTGTTGAAAATAACAGTGAAGAACAAGCAACATTTGATTATTATGAAAAATTAAAACAGAATAATAAAAAAGTAAAAGTTGTTGTATGGGAAAAAGAATTTAATTATTCAGCAATCAATAATTTTGGAGTAAAGTTTGCGTCTGGTGAGTATTTGTTATTTTTAAATAATGATACAGAAATTATAAATCCTGATTGCATTGAGGAATTGTTAGGACATTGCATGCGAGATGATGTTGGAATTGTTGGAGCAAGATTATATTATGAAGATGATACAATTCAGCATGCAGGAGTGATCATAGGACTTGGCGGAGTTGCAGGTCATGCATTCCCAGGTGCATGTAAAGAAGATCCAGGATATTTTGGAAGAATTATAGCTGCACAGGATTATAGTGCAGTTACAGCAGCATGCATGATGACAAAGAAAAGTGTTTTCAATGAAGTACAGGGATTTGAAGAAAAACTGGCAGTTGCGTTTAATGATGTGGATTTTTGTATGAAAGTCAGAGAAGCAGGTTACTTGGTTGTATATAACCCTTATGCAGAATTGCATCATTATGAATCAAAATCAAGAGGGTTAGAGGATACGGAAGAAAAAGTCCAGAGATTTCAAGGAGAGATTGAAACATTTAAAGAGCGTTGGGGAGAATTTCTTTTAAAAGGAGATCCTTACTATAGTCCGAACCTGACATTAGATAAAAATGATTTTAGTCTTCGTGTCTAAGGAAGTGGGGTGTTGCAGACAACAGCACCTCACTTTTTTTCGTTGAAATCCTGCTATAAACAAAGTAAGAAGTGAGAAAAATGTCGAAATATTGAGTAAAAATAGTAAGTGTGATATAATTCATAGGCGAAAAACAAAAAGGAGAAAAATAATGCAAAAGGCGTGGAAAAAGAAAAGTGCGGTCTATGTACCGTTTGTTGTTCTGTTTTTAGTCGAATTATGGATACATAAAGGAATTGTCCCTAATTTTGGAGATGATCTCTGGTTTAAAGAAGTTGCCTGTTCAGAGGGATTTTCATTTCTGGCATGGCTTCATCAGCGTTATATGGAATGGTCCTCCCGTACAGCGATAGAATTGCTTCTTATGATTACAGTAAGAGCGCCGTTATATTTCTGGAGAATCGTGGATTCCGCTCTGATCACCTGTGTGGCAATATTTTTATCCAAAATGGCAATTCAAAAGACAGAAGACAGTATTTATATTAATACAATCACAAGTATGCTCGTAGTGACTATTACGTATACGATCTTGAATTCTGCAGGTTGGATTGCAACGACTGTAAACTATATGTGGCCGCTCAGTTTTGGAATTATGGGGCTGTATCCGTTGCGAAAACTTTTAGATTATGAAAAAATCAATGGCTTTGAAATGATTTTTTACAGTGCCTGTCTGCTGATCGGAGCAAATGCAGAACAGATGTCAGTCGTTATATTGACGGCATATGTGATATTTGATCTCTATTGCTGGTTTAGTACTAAAAAAATCTATAAATACGCAGCCATACAGACCGGATTGAGTGTGCTGTCTTTAATCTATATTATACTGAGCCCTGGAAATGCCATACGGAAAGAGAAAGAAATTGAAGCATGGTTTCCAGTGTTTGCAGATATGTCACTGTTCAATAAAGTGGATTTAGGGATCAGTGCGGTGATCAAGGAGATTTTCCTGCAGGATAATGTATTCTTTTTTATGATGCTATTTACACTGATGGTTTTAATCTGGCAGAAATATGAAAAATGGCAGTATCGTGTGTTAGGTGCGATTCCGGCATTTTTTCTGTTATCACTTAGTAAAATGCATGGATATCGTGGTGATGAGAGATTACCTTTTAGCTTAGTACAGGAGATGGGAATTTTTGTTGGAGACAGAGTTTATAATTACAAAACATATATTGTAGTAGGAAGTATTATTGGCGTGTGTTGCTTGATTCTGATTTTGTTTTATTTGTTTGGAAAAAATACATGGACAACGTGGATTCTGATCGGAACATTTGTTATGGGACTGGCAACAAAGGCTGTTATGGGATTTTCGCCGACAGTATGGGCGTCTGGATACAGAACCGGATGGATCATGAATTTTGCTTTTCTTTTCTGTACTGTGTTTATGCTGAGAGAGTGGGATTTCAAAAATAAAAACGCAACCTGCCTTCTTATGGGGATTACGGCAGTATGTGGTGTTTCAGGCATGATTATCAATTACTATTCGTGTATGAGTATATAGGAGGCACACATGAGAAAAATAATCGATAGCGTATTCCGAAATATTGTAGTTTGGTTTTCACTGATTCTGGTCAGCTTTCTTGCGGTTGTAAGTTTTCTGTTTACCAGTGTTTTTGAATGGGATGAGAGCAATCAATATCTTCCGGAAGTTATTCATTATAAAAGTGATATTTTTATAATTACCTTGGCAGTATGTGTTTTTATTATATTTTTACTATATCGAACCAAATATTTAGAACGCATTTCACTTATCAGTATGAAAATTTTTTTGTTCATAAGTGTGCTGGTATTATCACTCGGATGGATTTTCCTGACTCGTCCGGTTCCGGTTGCAGATGATATGATGGTTTCCAATGCCGCAGTGCAGTTTTTGAATAATGATTATTCGATGCTCCAGAAAGGCGGATATGTATATCAGTATGTACATCAGTTGGGGATTATCTGGCTGTTGGAACAGATATATCGGCTTTTTGGAGCAGGAAATTATCTGGTTTATCAGATGTTAAACGTATTGGCATTGTGTATTGTATATGGATGTTTGTTGAAGTTGTCAAAAAAATTTTTTAAAACAGAGACGGCAGAGCGAATTACAGTAGTTATGTTGTTTATGTTTTGTGTTCCGATTTTTTATACAACATTTGTATATGGAAATCTGTTAGGGTTGGCACTTTCTCTTCTTGGGTTTGTATTCCTTTTGGAATATTTTGAAAATCGAAAACTCAGATATGCAGTGGCGTTTGTAGTATGCGCTGTACTGGCGGTATTAGTGAAAAGCAATTATCAGGTGGCAATGATTGCTATGGCAGCAGTACTGTTCGTAGACTGCATGAAATCAAAAAAAGGATGGAATTTACTCTGTATTGTGTTAATGTTCAGTCTAAGCTTTGGAGCACAGGCAGGATTGGAAAAATATTATTCCGCACGTTCAGGGATAGAGTTGGAGAAAGGAGCATCCAAATTGCTCTGGATCGCAATGGGAATGCAAAAAGGTCCTCTTGCAGAAGGCTGGTATGACGTGTCTTTGATCGATATGATGAATGAGGCGAGTGAAACAGGGAAAACAGAGGGAGAAGTAGCATTAAACCATATTCAAGAATCTCTGAAAGGATTTAGTGAAAATAAAAAAGGAGCAGTTGAGTTTTATTATCACAAGATTGTTTCACAATGGAATGAACCGAGTTTTGAGGCATTGTGGATTAGCAATCATCAGCCGGATCAGCATCCAGATGGGATTTCAAAAATTGCAGCCACTTTTTATTATGGAAGAACAGGAAAAATTCTTTATAAATGGTTTGATGTGATTCACTTTTTGATTTTGAGTATGGCAGGAATTGGAATATGGAAGAGAAGGAAGCAGATGGAATTAGGAGAATTATTATTATTGACAACAGTTCTTGGTGGATTTTTCTTTCATATATTGTGGGAAGCAAAATCACAGTATATTTGGACATACTTTATTTTGTTGATTCCGACGGCTTCAGGAGGAATTCGAGAAGTTGGTATATGGCTAGATGCAAGACGGAGAAAACACAGTTAATGCTGGACAGTATGCATTGAATGATGTATCTTATAAGGAAAAGAACAGAAAATAGATAGACTGCGAAGGAGGACAATCTATGAGAGCGTTAGTAACAGGAGTAAAAGGTCAGCTTGGACATGATGTCATGAACGAGCTTGCAAAGAGAGGATATGAAGGTGTTGGTGTAGATGTTGAAGAGATGGACATCACAGATGCAGCAGCAGTAGATTCTGTCATTCGTGAGGCAAAAGTAGACAGCGTTGTTCACTGCGCAGCATGGACGGCAGTAGATGCTGCGGAAGACAATGAAGAAATGTGCAGAAAAGTCAATGCTGAAGGTACTGAGAATATTGCAAAAGTATGTAAGGCACTTGATATCCCGATGATTTATATCAGTACAGATTACGTGTTTGAGGGAGAAGGGACACGTCCGTGGGAGCCGGATGATAAAGTAACACAGCCGCTGAATATTTACGGACAGACTAAATATGAGGGAGAACAGGCCGTAGAACGTCTCTTGGACAAATATTATATTGTTCGTATCGCTTGGGTCTTTGGTGTGAATGGAAAGAATTTTATCAAGACCATGCTGAATCTGGGAGAGACACATGATACTCTGACAGTTGTGGACGATCAGGTAGGAACTCCGACGTATACTTATGATCTTGCCAGACTGCTTGTGGATATGCTGGAAAAAGATGCTTATGGAAAATATCACGTGACAAATGAAGGGGGATATATCACCTGGTATGAATTTGCAAAAGAGATTTTTGCACAGGCAGGAATGGATGTCAATGTAGTTCCGGTGACAAGCGACAAATTTCCGGCAAAGGCAAAACGCCCTCATAACAGCAGAATGGACAAATCTAAACTGAAGAAAAACGGCTTCACGCCGCTTCCGACCTGGCAGGATGCCTTGAAAAGATATCTGTCAGAAATACGTTAAGGGGGGAATGGGAGTATGAAGAAAAAATATGTATTGGGAATTTTGACAGTGGTTGTGCTGATGTTTGGAATTACAGCCTGTGGAAAAACAACAGAATCAACTCCGGAACAAAATGCAACACAGGAAGAGCAGAAAGAGGATCAGGACAATGACACATCTGATCAGGATGTCAATCAGGACGGACAGAATGAACAAGACAAGACACAGCAGGAGCAGACAGAAAACACACAGGATGCAAATAATCTGGGAGCAGGAACAATTACTGTGTATGCCCAGAACAAGGATGTATCCGGCTTTGATAAAAAAGAGGTTTCACTTGAGGCAATCACACCGGAAACTGTCCTTTCTCAGTTGGTAGCAGCCGGAGTTCTTCCATCGGATACCACAGTTCTAAGTTTTACAAAGAAAGAAAAGGATGGAGAACAGGTCATTGATCTGGATCTCTCCGAAAAGTTTGGAACTTACATTAAAGAGATGGGATCTTCCGCAGAATATCTGGTGATTGGAAGCATCTGCAACACGTATTTGGATGTTTACCATTGTGCAAAAATTCACATTACAGTAAACGGAGAAATGCTTGCCACAGGACACGCGGAGTATCCGGGTTATATGACAAGATTTTCTTAAACAACAAAAGATAAAAGGCAGGATTTAAGGAATCTTGTCTTTTTTTTCTACAGAAGAATATGGTACAATAAGAAAAAATCAGCGGGGAGGTACAGGGGGATGAAAAGAGATGGAATAAGGATAGAAAACGAAGCATGCAGATCCTATGTAAACATGGAGCAGACCGGCAATATGTGGGAGTTACAGGAACAGGATCCACAGCTTCATGTTTATTTTACGGAATCAGTGATGGGCGTTCGTTTATCCTTTTTTCTTTGTATTGAAGGAATAGAAGCTTTGAATGCTGTGCTGTATTATAAAGGAAAAGGCGAGGTATTTAGTGAAAAACAAGCATACCACTTTCCACTATATTTGAATAGGCATATAGAGAAAGAAATCTATTTTCCTTATCCGGCAGAGGCAGTTCGATTGGACTTATCAGATCAAAATGTTGTTGTGAAAATAGAAAAATTGGAAATTGCTTCAGCATCTTCTGAAAATGCTCTGAATGCATTAAAAGAAAATATGGGACAACTTGGCAGAAAAGAAAAGATAGCAGTATTGACTCATGATATGAGTAATACAGGAGCACCGCTTTTGGCATATCATATTGCGGAAAAGCTGAAAGAAAATGGTCGAGATGTTGTGGTATTGGCTGCGAATCATGGGGATGGATTTTTAGAAGAAAAGTATGCAGAAAAAGAGATTCCTATATTCTATTTGCATGATAATGCGAGAAATCAGGTATCAGTCGGCTGGTGTGGTACAAAAGGAGAGTCAAAAAACTGGGAGGCCGAAGAATATCTGGAGCATTTAATGCAGCTTTTGAGAGAAGAGGGATTTTGTCGAGTGATTACGAATACTGTTGTGTCAGGGAAGTATGTTCCTCTTTTAAAACAGTATGGATTTTTTATTGTTTCTTTGATACATGAGATGAAGACAACGATAGAGTTGTATGGATTTCTATCTCCAGGTGAGTCGATTGCATATTACTCTGACTACATTGTATTTCCCGATTATAGTGTACAGAAGGGATTTGAGACTCTTTTTCCAGTGATCAGGGGGAAATGTTCGATTCGGCCTCAGGGTGTGTATATGCAGGTTGACGAAGAGGAGGATTCAAAGTTCTCATTTGAAGAATATGGGTTTTCATTGGATCAAAAAATTGTCATGTGCTCAGGAACATGTGAATTGAGGAAAGGAACAGATTTATTCGTATCGGCAGCACAGATTCTTTCTCGAAAAGAAAAAACAGAGGAAGTCCACTTTGTATGGACAGGAAAATTTTCGGATCCGATTTTGGAAGGATGGATTTATAATCAGATTCGGCAATCGAACCTGGAAGGAAAAGTTCATTTTATTCCGTTTATTAAAGATAAACAAAAATATCATGAATTGTTGAGACATGCAGATGTATTCTGGCTTACATCAAGAGAGGATCCATTTCCATCGGTGGTATTGGAGGCAATGAAGTATGAAATTCCGGTAGTAGCATTTAAGAATTCTGGTGGGGTCAATACAATGCTGGACGAAGGCAGAGGAAATTTGATTTCTGAGTTTGATGTTGAGGAAATGGCGAAAGTGACAAAACAGCTTTTGAGCGAGAGACGGGAAGAAGTGTTGACGGGTGCAAAAGCATGGATAGAAGATAAACTGAAGTTTGATGACTATATAAGATATCTGGAACAGCTTTTCCAAAATAAAGTGCAGATAGTCCCAGAGATCGATTTATATGAAATAATAACTCCAAAGCTACATGAATATTTTCAAGGAGAAGTATCCAGTCAAATCGAAAAAGAACGGATTCATCAAATTCAAATAATGAAAGATTCAAAAAAATTCAAATTTTCTGATGATAAAATAGTATTTTTTGATATAGCAGACAGGACAAATTATTTTGAAGATAAAATGGTGATGAAAGAAAGTGGGGAGATATGTAGAGATTTATTTTTGGACAGACCGCTTATTTGTGTGCCACCATATTATTGTAAAAAAAGTGCAGGAGAACTAACTGGGAGCAGAAAAATTTTATGTGGTGCAAATGTGCTTTCAAAACAGATGGAAAAATCAGGACAGCTTTTGCTTTTAGAACAATTGATGGAATATCAGGGAATTTATCTTATGGGAGCAGGTGTGTGTGATTTTACAGAAGGTGATCAGATTAGTGATTATACACAGAATGTACTTCACTTTCTGTTATCTTCCAAAGGAGTTCATGCAGTTCGTGATGAGAAGACAAGATATTTTCTGGAGCAGATAGGAATTCATAATGTGATACGGACGGGATGTCCGTCTTTATGGAGTCTGACAGCACAGAGATGCAAAAAAATCCCTAAAGAAAAAGGAAAAGAAGTGTTAGTAGTCTTGGAAGAGAAAAAAGATTGCAGGGAAGAAGACAGCAGAATGTTGAATATGTTAAGGGAAGAGTACGAAACAGTGTATATCTGGATCAAAGATAGGAAAAATCTGGATTATCTCCAAAAATTAGGGGATTTAAATAAATATAAATTACTTCCGGGCTCAATATCAACATTGAAAAAAATATTTTGTGAGACGGCAGAACTTGACTATATAGGAACAAACATACAGATTGGGATTCAAAGTCTTACCATGCTAAAGAGAAGTCTGATCCTTTCAGATACAGACTATGCACAGGCGTTGCGTGAAGAAATGCATTTGCCTGTATTAGGACGTAGTATGCAAAAAGAGGTAGAAGCATGGATTACAGCCCCATATGAAACCCGTGTTCTTCTCCCGGAAGAAAATATTAAGTATTGGAAATCACAATTTGTAAGAAAATTTGCCAGATGGTATAAGAAAAGATAAACAGGAAGGAAAGAGATGACAGAAGTCTCTTTCCTTCCTGTGTTTTCTATTTATGCAATAATTTTCTTTTCAGCCAGTCGGCCGCATAACCGAATGTGTGGCGTATCAGGGCAAATTCGATCCGGATATAGCTGCCTAGATGCTCCATCCGAAACGGAACCTTGCGGCATTTGGACAGACCATGCATTCCTTCTTTGATTCCGTTTTTGTAATCTGTTCCAAATCCGATTTTGCAGAAAAATAAATATTTCACCAGATATCCCAAAAGTAATGGAATGAAATTCAGGATCAGCTGCAAAAGCGGCATATTTTTGTAATTCAGCCAGACACTGTTGCGGGCGGATAGTTTCACTTTAAAAGTGTTATATTTGGAACCGCTCGTTCCGCTTCCGACGTGGTACACAAGAGCGGAAGCGCAGAACCGGTTTTTATAGCCGTAGATCATGGCACGGTAACCAACATCGATATCTTCCAGATAGGCAAAATGGCTTTCGTCAAAGAAGCCGATTTCATCAAACACGCTTCGTCTGTAGATCGCAGCTCCGGCACAGGCCGTAAATACCGTATCATCTTCGGTGTAATTCGAAACCGGTCGTCCGGCTCCACGGCATACCCCCCAGCCCATCAAGGTATAGAGATCTCCTGCGCTGTCGATCAGATCGGGGTGATACATCTGGATCATCTTGCTGCTCACAGAAAAAATCCGGTCAGAGACCTCGATCGCCCGGATCATCTCTTCGACATAACGAGAATCCACGGTTGTATCATTGTTTAAAAGAATGACGTACGGGGTATCTGCGTGACGTATCCCTTCATTGACCGCACGGCTGAATCCATAGTTAGAATCCAGGGCCAACACTTCGATATCAGGGTAAGTCTGTTCCATATATTCCAGACTTCCGTCCGTGGAGGCATTGTCCACGATCAGGATCTTGAAATCCCGGCAAGTCTGTTCATTTAAAGAAGCCAGACAGGGCTCCATAAAATGTTTTCCGTTATAATTGGGAATAATGATAGTAACTTTCATGTGCTCCTCATTTCTATTACTGCTGTAATTTATTTCGCGAATGTATTATATCAAATTCGGTTCTGTTTTTCTATACAAACATATGTTTATTAAAAATTACGAAAATATTACGGAAAAATGAATAAAATACTGTTAAAATCAAGTTTGTGCTTGTCCATTGAAATAAAGTATTGTATTATATCATAGATAATGTGTTTTTATAAGTAAGATAACGGAAGGTCGTATTATGATAAAAGAAAATCAGAAATTATTAAACCGTATTCAGGTTGTGCTGGATGCAGGAGTGATCATTGTAGCATATGTGCTGTCCTGGTATATCCGTTTTCGGAGCGGATTATTTGACCTGGATCCATGGTATCTGTCACTGAGAGAGTATATGAAGGTACTGTTTTTTCTGGTGCCGTCCTATTTGATCCTGTATTACGCATTTCAGCTCTACACGCCGAAGCGGGTACAGGGAAGAAGGCTGGAAGCCTGGCATGTAGTACAGGCGAATGTGATCGGCCTGATGGGTGTGACCATGGTATTTTTCCTTGCAAAGCTTTCAGACAGATATTCCAGATGGGTAGTATTTATTTTCTGCTTTGTCAATATTACCATGGAAGTATTCGCCAGAAATATGGTGAGGATGGTTTTGCGCAAGGCGAGAAAGAACGGATATAATCAGAAACATATGATTCTGGTTGGCTACAGCCGCGCGGCAGAGCAGTATATTGACCGGATTCTTGCAAACCCGGAGTGGGGATATGCCGTGCGGGGAATTCTGGATGACCACCAGCCGAGAGGAATGGAGTATAAAGGGGTCAAGGTGATCGGGAGTATCGACAATCTGCTGGTCATTCTTCCGCAGAATCAGATCGATGAGATTGCGATCACACTGGGACTGGATGAGTATCACAAGCTGGAATATATTGTAAATATGTGTGAAAAATCAGGTGTGCATACAAAGTTTATTCCGGATTATAACAATATCATTCCGACAAAACCATATACAGAAGATATTCAGGGACTTCCTGTGATCAATATCCGTCATGTACCGCTTAATAATGCTTTGAATAAGTTTGTGAAGCGGGCAGTGGACATTTTTGGTGCGATCGTTGCGATCATTCTTTTTTCACCTGTGATGCTGGTTGTATCTGTGCTGATCAAGCTGACTGCACCGGGACCGCTGATTTTTAAACAGGAGCGGATCGGGCTGCAGAACAAGCCGTTCTACATGTATAAGTTCCGTTCCATGATCGTACAGAAAGAGAGCGAAGAGAAGAAGGGCTGGACGACAAAAGATGATCCGAGAGTGACTCCGGTAGGAAAATTTATCCGGAAGACCAGCATTGATGAGCTTCCACAGCTATTCAATGTGCTCAAAGGAGATATGAGCCTGGTTGGTCCGAGACCAGAGAGACCATTATTTGTAGAAAAGTTTAAGGAAGAGATCCCAAGATATATGATCAAGCATCAGGTGCGTCCGGGACTGACCGGATGGGCACAGGTGAATGGCTATCGTGGAGATACTTCGATCCGGAAGCGGATTGAGTGTGACCTGTATTATATTGAAAACTGGACGTTGGGACTGGATTTTAAGATTATTCTGCTGACGTTCCTGAAAGGATTTATCAACAAAAACGCATACTAAGACGGAGGCGGATCTATGTTTCGCAGAAGAGAGCGAATATCGCTGCAGCAGAGAAAACGATTGAATAGAAAAAGACAAAGGCGGGGAATCCTGTTTTTGGTTCTGGAATTTCTGATACTTGCAGTTCTTGTTTTGGCGGCATTTATGATGTACAAGCTGGATCATCTCAACCATAATACACTGGATGAGAGCAGCCTGGAACTACATAAGACACCGAAGGGATACACGAATGTGGCATTGTTCGGGTTGGATTCCAGAGACGGAGAGCTAAGTGGCGGCGTGAGAAGTGACAGTATTATGATTGTCAGCATCAACAATAAGACCGGAGATGTAAAGATCATTTCCGTATATCGGGATACGCTGCTAAAGCAGCAGGATGGTTCTTATGAGAAAGCAAATGCGGCGTATTCCTTTGGAGGTCCGCAGGAGGCAGTGGCAATGCTCAACCGGAACCTGGATCTGGATATTACAAAATATGCTTCTGTAAATTTCAATTCGCTTGCAGATATCATAGATATCCTGGGTGGGGTGGAAGTAGAGCTGACCAGTGAGGAAATATTCTGGCTGAATGGATATACGGCAGAAACCTCACAGGTGGTAGGACGGCAGACACATACCCTGGATGAGAATTTTCCGGGAGTTCACAATCTGGATGGAATACAGGCAGTTTCCTATACCAGGATCCGTTATACAGCCGGAGATGACTTTAAGCGTGCAGAGCGCCAGAGAATCATATTGCAGAAGATGATTCAGAAGCTGAAGACAGCAGGACCGGTAAAATGGAATAAGATTCTGGATCAGGTACTGCCGGAAATATCAACGAATATGACGACACCGGATATCATGAAACTGGGACTGAATATATTCCGATACAAAATTGGAGAGACAAAAGGCTTTCCGTTTGATATTACGACCAGTGAAAATGTCATTGGACTGGAAGGCTCTTATGCGGTTGCGATCGGACATGCGGACAATGTAAGACAGCTCCATGAGCAGCTTTTTGGAGAGACTGGATATCAGCCTTCGGACGAAGTACAGCAGATCAGTCAGGATGTGGCTTATCTGACGGGTGTTTATCCGGAAAATTATGCACAGTAGCGAAAGAGGAAAAAAATGTTACGAAAAATGATCGCAGACAGAAAAATCGAATATAGTTCGTATACTTTAGTTTATGCGGCAGCGGTATTGGCTGCAAAGGCACATCTGGATTATGTGACTGCAGTACTTCTGATGGCAGAGGCAATGTTTTTGTTTATATGGAATTTTAGAAAGACAAAAAATCTTGTGGATATGCGGGGGCTTTTTACGCTGGCATGGGTAGGCGGAGAAGGCATCGCATGTCTGAAGCTCAGCAGGCTGCAGAGTGACTGGAGCAATGTGACATGGCTGACCTTTTTTCTGATCTATGTGTGTTTCAATCTGGGATATGATCTCTGGCTTGGCCGTTTTTCGAAAGAACAGGGGCAGGAAGTAAAAAGAGATGAGATTTCGGCAAAGCGGATTTTGATCTGTATCTTCGGACTGATGGCAGTTTCCATTGCATGTTTTACGTTGGAGGCAGTGGTGGTAGGTTATATTCCATTGTTCAATTCAGCGCCTCATGCATATTCTTATTTTCATATTTCAGGAGTGCACTATTTTACAATCAGCTGCATTTTGATTCCGGCGCTGACTGTATTGTATACCAAGGTTACAGAAAAAATTTCGGGCAGGACATGGATCCTTTTAATTGCAGGAAACCTGACGGCAGTGGCGATTCCAATTTTATGTGTCTCCAGATTTCAGCTGTTGTTTGCGGTTGGCTTTGCGGCAGTGATGTACTTGATGTTGTATAAAAAAATCACATGGAAGATGATCGTCACAGGGGTATTGATCATGATTCCCGTGTATGTGCTTCTTACAGTTGCAAGAAGGCATAATGTGACTTATTTAAATGGAATTTTTGAGATGAAAAATTCCAAAATGCCAATTTTTATTACACAGCCGTATATTTATGTAGCCAATAATTTTGAAAATTTTAACTGTATGGTAGAGCAGTTGACAGCGCACACATGGGGACTGCAGATGCTGTTTCCGTTTTTTGCACTGACGGGGTTGAAATTTGTATTTCCGCAGCTGGTGACAATTCCGGATTTTGTCACAAAAACAGAGCTTACGACGTTAACGATGTTTTATGATGCCTACTATGATTTTGGAATCATCGGAACCTCTTTGTTTGCGTTTATAATCGGTTTGACTGCAGCAGCAGTTTCAATTCTGGTGCGTCAGAAGAAAAATCCGATGACGTATATGTTTTATGGACAGATTGCGATTTATCTGGGGCTTGCCTTTTTTACGACCTGGTTCAGTAATCCGACGACCTGGTTCTGGCTGGCACTGACTTTGATGATGTACTGGTTTGTCGGATATCGCAGGAAAGGAATAGGATCACATGGAAGAAAATAGAACAGTGGATGTGCTGATCCCTACGTATAAGCCGGATCAGAGATGCGTACAGCTGGTAAAACGTCTGTTAAACCAGAGTGTTCAGGTCAATCGGATCTATTTGATCGATACAGAGAGCGGGATCTTTCCAAAAGAGTTGTATACGATTTCTGACAGAGTCAAGATCCACCGGATTCTGCCGGAAGAGTTTGATCACGGTGGTACGAGAAATCTGGGAGCTGAGATGTCAGATGCGGAGATTCTTGTCTACATGACCCAGGATGCTATGCCGGCGGATCAATTTCTGATCGAGCGTCTGCTTTACGGATTTTCGTATGAAAACGTAGCAGCAGTTTATGCAAGACAGCTGCCGGCAGCGGATTGTCAGTTTATTGAGCGCTATACAAGAGAATTTAATTATCCGAAAACCAGCAGATTGAAATCCAAAGAAGATCTTTCCAAACTTGGAATCAAAACCTATTTCTGCTCCAATGTCTGTGCAGCATACCAAAAGGATGTATACGAAAGGCTTGGAGGATTTGTACGAAAAACGATTTTCAATGAAGACATGATCCTGGCAGGCAGGATGATTCAGGAGGGGTGGAAGATTTATTATGCGGCAGATGCAAAAGTAATACATTCTCACAATTATAGCTGCAGACAGCAGTTTCACCGGAATTTTGATCTGGCGGTCTCACAGGCAGATCATCCGGAGATTTTTGAAGGAGTACCTTCTGAAGGAGAAGGGATGCGCCTGGTGAAGGATACAGCAAAATATCTGCTGAAGTCGGGCAGACCATGGCTTCTGGTATCTCTTGTATGCAAGAGCGGGTGGAAGTACATGGGATATAAACTGGGGAAAAATTATAAGAAACTGCCCCGGTGGCTGATTTTGAAATGTACGATGAATCCACGATACTGGAGAGAAACTTGAAATTCACAGTTTTTTCATTGATGTTTGAGGGAAAATATTGTATGATGTTAAAGTGCATATTTTAGGCAATCTATGATGTATGCCATGAGAAAGGATAGAATTATGGGAGATACAAGAAGGCGTTCGAGAGCAGTAATGTCCGGAGCGGACAGAAGAAGTTCTCATAGGTCGGGGCAGCCGCGCCGCCGTCCGGAGCAAAGAAACCAGATGGGAGACGACAGGGACAAAACGCAGAGGCAGCAATCCGCCCAGAGAAAACGACCGTCCGGCAGCACTTCTGCAAATGGGAGGCGGTCTGTGAATGGAAGACCTTCACAGAAGGGGCGTTCGAGAAAGAGGGCAAAGAGAGGATTTGCATCTTGGTCTCCAGGGAAAAAAGCAGTGGCGATTCTGATGGGAGTTCTGATCCTGCTGATTACAGCAACCGTTGCAGTGGTTGCGGCAAAATGGGGAAAAATTGGCGGTGTTGCATTAAATCCGGATAAGCTTGCGATTTCGGAGGAAGCGGAGATCAGCGGTACCGGTTACCTGACTGTTGCTCTGTTTGGCCTGGATACGCGTGCGACAGATGAAGAGATGGGGGCCCGAAGTGATACGATCATGGTGGCGTCTCTGAACCGTGAGACAAAGGAAATCAAGTTGGTTTCTGTTTACAGAGATACGCTTCTGCAGCTTTCAGATGGAACTTACAATAAAGCGAATGCAGCCTATGCTTACGGCGGTGAAGAAGAAGCAGTTGCTATGCTCAATAAGAATCTGGATTTGAATATTGAGCATTATGTGTCAGTGGATTTTTCTGTTTTAGTTCATGTGATAGATGCCCTTGGCGGAATTGATATTAATGTAGAAGAAGCGGAAAATGGCATAGACATCATTCCGTATCTGAACAACTATGTTGTAGAAGTTATTAAAAATACAGGAGTGGATTCAGCTCCGTTTACGCAGTTAGGACAGCAGCATTTGAATGGAGTACAGGCAACGGCTTATGCCCGTCTCAGATACGGCGGCGGTGACGATTATAAGCGGACAGAGAGACAGCGGGAAGTACTGGAGCAGATCGCGATAAAAGCGCAGAAAGCAAAACTTTCCACGATCAACAAGATCATTGATAAAGTGTTTGACAACGTGAAGACGAATTTTACACTGACGGAGACGATTGCTTATGCAAAAGACGTGAAGTCTTATAAATTTGGAGAGACACAGGGATTTCCGTATGAAAGTACAACGGCTAATCTTGATGTTGGAGACTCTGTTGTAGCGACAGATCTGGCATCCGATGTGACGAAGCTGCACCAGTTCTTATTTGGAGAGAACGATTATACACCGTCTTCTACGGTACAAAGTATCAGTGAGGATATTGCCAACTCCACGTATGATATGGGAGTATCTTACGATACAGAATATAATGAGTATGGATATTCTCAGGATTATTCGGGATATGACAGCGGCTACACAGATAACAGTTATGGAACTGGCGGATATCAGGACAGCGGCTACGGAGATGGCAGCTCTGGTAATGGGTATACAGAAGATACCGGCGGTGATTATGTACCTCCGTCAGATGGCGGCGGTACAGACAGTGGAAGCAGCGACAGTAATTCCCAGATACCGGATACCGGAACCGGCGACAGTGGTGATACCGGTGGAGAGAGCTTAGAATAAGGGGAAAACAGTTTTTATTTATACGAAGAAAAGTCGAGAGACAGGAAAGAGGAGATGTACATGAAGTCGTTGAAAAAGATAGGGATTCTTTTGTTTGCAGTGTGCTTTCTGATGTTGTATCCTTCAGTGTCTGTACATGCGGCAGAAGGAACGCTTCAGTTTTCGGATCCTACAGCAAAAGTAGGAGAGGATGTTACAGTCAAAGCTAAGATCAGTACTGGTGGAGAAGCAATCGGGGATGGTTTTGTTACAGTAACATATGACAAAGCAGCACTGGAGTTTGTCAGTGGAACCAATGCAACCGGTGGGGACGGAACAGTGAAGCTGGAAGCTACCGGGGATGGAACTGTTTCAGAGCTGGAGTATACCATGGTCTTTAAAGCGCTGAAAGAAGGAGCGACAAAGCTGGAGGTGTCAGATTATACCTCTTATCTGTATTCTGATGAAACCTTAAATCTGACAACAGGTGATTCCACAGTTACTGTGGAGGCAGGAGATGGAACATCGTCAGAGAGCTTGGCAGGGACCACTGCGGTGGCGACAGGAACTGGAAGTGTAGAGATCGACGGAGTCACATACACAATTTACAATGATTTTTCCGACGCGCTTGTTCCAGACGGATGCAGCAGAACGACGATGGAGTATAACGGAGAAACTGTAAACGCGATTTTGCAGGAAACCTCCGGAAAGTATTTTGTGTATCTGGTTGAGGGAGACAAAGACCCGGTGATGGCACTTTACAATGAAAAAGATAACTCATTTGCGATTACAGAGATGGTGTCGATCACAGATTCCAGTTATATCTTTTTGTTGGGAACAAATGATGGAAAAGGACTGCCGTCTCAGTTTAAGAAAACAAAACTGACAGTCGGCACACTGACTTTCCCGGTATGGCAGAATTCAGAGAGTGAGGACTTTTATCTGATGTATGCGATGAACGAATCAGGAGAGGAATCGTTCTACCAGTATGATACAAAGGATGAAACGTACCAGAGATATCCGGTCACAGATGTAAAAGAAAAGAATACAAGTTCTTCGACAACACTGATAGATAAAGTAAAAAACTTTCTTCAAGAGCAGGTGCTGATCGTTGTAGCAGCAGCCTGGGCGGTCATTTTAATTTTAATCATCATTATTATTATAGTCAGTGTGAAATTACGCAGAAGAAATGAAGAACTTGATGAATTCTACGATGAGCATGAAGCTATCGAGAATTCAAAAGGAAGTCGTGCGGTTGTTGAGAAAAAATCCCGCAAACAGTTCAAAGGATATCAGGACGAAGATCCTGATGAATACGAAGAGTACGAAGACGATGACGAATATGGGGAAGATGATTACGACACATACGAGGACGATTCGGATGAATATGAGGATGATTTTGAAGAGTACGACGATGACGAGTATGAAGATGATGATTATGACGACGAATACGATGAGTATGAGGACTATGATGATGAAGAAGAGGATGATGTTCCGGAGTATCAGCCAAAACGAAGATCGTCTGCTCGTGAAGAAAAAGACAGCTATGATGTAGATTTTATAGATTTATAAGAAATTGGGGCAAACAACAGGGAGAGTCTGTGGTATGCCCCGATTTTATTTATAAATAGTCACTTTAAGGAGAGTATAAGGAGGAGAAAGATATGTGTGGAATTGTAGGATATGTAGGAGAAAAGCAGGCAGCGCCGATTTTGCTGGATGGATTATCAAAGCTGGAATACAGAGGATATGACTCAGCCGGAATTGCAGTCTATGACGGAACAGAGATTCAGACAGAAAAATCAAAAGGTCGTTTAAAGGTGCTCAGTGAACTGACACATGACGGACAGACAATGCCGGGAACAATCGGGATCGGTCATACCAGATGGGCAACACATGGTGAACCGTCAGATGTAAATGCACATCCACATTATAACAAAAATAAAAATATTGTTGTTGTGCACAATGGAATTATTGAAAACTATTTGAAACTAAAACAGAAGCTGGAGAAAAAAGGGTATGAGTTTGTGTCGGAGACAGATACCGAAGTACTGGCACATCTTCTGGATTACTATTATAAGGGAAACCCTCTGCAGGCGATTACAAAGGTAATGCATCGAGTAGAAGGGTCCTATGCACTTGGGATCATGTTCCAGGATCATCCGGATGAACTTTATGCAGTGCGAAAAGACAGTCCGTTGATCGTGGGAGAGACAGAAAACGGATGTGTGATCGCATCCGATGTTCCGGCAGTGCTGAAATATACAAGAGATGTATATTTTATTGAAAATGAAGAGATTGTACGTATGGAAAAAGATTCGATGCAGTTTTTCAATGTAGATGAAGAAGAAATCGAGAAAACTCCTGAGCATATTGAGTGGGATGCCAATGCAGCAGAAAAAGGCGGATATGAGCATTTTATGCTGAAAGAGATGTATGAGCAGCCAAAAGCAATCCTGGATACGTTTTCACCGCGCATCAAAGGAAATGATATTGTGATCGAAGAGCTTGGGATGTCTGATGAGGAAATCAAGGCAATCCGCAAAATCATGATCGTGGCCTGTGGATCTGCATATCATGCGGGAGTTACTGCAAAATATGTGATGGAAGGAATGGCTCGGATTCCGGTGGAAACAGATCTGGCTTCTGAGTTCAGATACCGTGATCCGATCATGGAGGACGGAACATTGGTTGTGATCATCAGCCAGTCAGGAGAGACTGCAGATTCTCTGGCGGCACTGCGTGAAGCAAAGCAGAGAGGGGCAAAGGTACTTGGAATTGTCAATGTTGTCGGAAGTTCTATCGCAAGAGAGGCAGATAATGTCATGTATACATGGGCGGGACCGGAGATTGCGGTTGCGACAACAAAAGCATACTCCAGTCAGTTGATCGCATTGTATCTGCTGGCCATGAAATTTGCATTTGTGAGAGGGAAAATCACAGATTCGGAAATGCGGGGATATATTGAAGATCTTCAGAAACTTCCGGAGCAGGTGGAGCTGTTATTAAATAACAAGAATCGCATCCAGAAGTTTGCCAACCGTTATCTGGCAGCGAGAGAAGTATTCTTTATCGGAAGAGGAATCGATTATGCGATTTCCATGGAAGGATCTCTGAAATTAAAAGAGATTTCTTATATCCATTCAGAGGCATATGCTGCGGGAGAATTGAAACACGGAACCATTTCTCTGATCGAAGAGGGAACACTGGTAACAGCGATTCTTACACAGAAAGAGCTGTACAAAAAGAGCATCAGCAATATCGTGGAAGTAAGGACCAGAGGAGCATTTGTTCTTGCCATTACAAATGAAGGAAATCATGAGATTGAAAAAGCGGCAGATTACGTTGTATACATTCCGCAGACCAATCGATATTTTGCAAATTCTCTGGCGATCATTCCGCTTCAGCTGTTCGGATATTACATTTCCGTCGGAAGAGGATGCGATGTGGATAAACCGAGAAACCTGGCAAAATCTGTAACAGTAGAATAAATAAAGCTGGTTTCAAGAATTGTTAAAGGATTGAACACAGTTTCATCACAAAAGGACGGTATGATAGCAGTATAGAATACAAGAGAAAGAAGGAATTGATATGGAAAATCAATACAATTATTACCATTCTGAGAAACCACAGAATGATTCATCTTATACCAGTCAGCCGAACCCGGAGCATCATGAAAAACCAAAAAAGAAGATGCCAAAGGCCGTTGTGGTGACAGGATGCGCATTGCTGTTTGGAGTGGTTTCCAGTGCGACATTTCTGACAACCAATATGGTTGGAAGCAAAGTATTGGGACTGGAACAAAAAACAACCAAAGAGGTTTCAAATACAACACAAAATAAAGCATCCCTGTCCAAAGCATCCAGTGTGATCACATCCGATGTTTCCAATGTCGTAGAATCCGTGATGCCATCGATTGTATCCATCACAAATATGAGTGTTCAGCAGGTGCAGAGCTTCTTCGGAGGAACCTCCCAGCAGGAAGTGACCAGTGCGGGAACAGGAATCATCATCGAACAGACAGATTCAGAGCTTTTGATCGTTACAAATAATCATGTCGTTGCAGACAGCAATCAGCTGACAGTGACATTTGACGATCAGAGCAGTGTGGAAGCAGATATCAAAGGAACAGATTCCGCACATGATCTGGCTGTGATCGCAGTTCAGCTGGATAAGATTTCAGATGATACACTGGACAAAATTTCAGTAGCGACACTTGGAGATTCTACAAAATTGAAAGTAGGAGAACCTGCCATTGCAATCGGAAACGCGCTGGGATACGGACAGTCCGTGACAACAGGAGTGATCAGTGCAACAGACAGAGAGAGCCAGACAACAGACAGTGAAACAGGAGAAACAACAGGATCTTCTGATGTAAAACTGATTCAGACAGATGCAGCGATCAATCCCGGAAACAGTGGCGGAGCTCTTGTGAATGCAAATGGAGAAGTCATTGGAATCAACTCTGCAAAACTGATCGGAGAGGACGTAGAAGGAATCGGCTATGCAATTCCAATTTCAGATGTCACAGACATTATTACAAATCTGATGAATCAGGAGACAAAGACAAAAGTATCTGAGGCAGAGAGAGGATATCTCGGAATTACAGGACTGGATGTAGAAGATTCTGATTCTCAGCGTTATGGAATGCCGACAGGCGTTTATATTTCCGAAGTATCACGCGGAGGTGGAGCAGCTGATGCAGGAATTACAAAAGGAAGTATCATTGTAGGATTCAACGGAATTACAATTGACAGTATGGAGTCATTGCAGGAGCAGCTGCAGTACTATAAGAAAGGCAAAAAGGTAACTCTGACGCTTCAGGTTCCGGGAGAGGGCGGAGAATATCAGGAGCAGACAGTTGATGTGACATTGGGAAGGAAAGCTCAGTAAAAAAGATAACATGTAAAAAGCGGAAGCAGACAGTCAGGCTTCCGCTTTTTTTGCGGCTGTAATAAAGCCGCGGAAAAGTCGCCGCATCTTTTCACTGCTTCGAAACATACATTCCGGATGCCACTGAACTCCAATGGCAAAAGGATGAGAAGAATGCTCGATGGCTTCTATCGTCTGATCCGGGGCAAGAGCGCTGACTTTCAGATCAACTCCCGGCCTGTCGATCGCCTGATGGTGAAAGCTGTTGACGTAAACAGAGCGGCCAAGACAGGAAAAGAGTCTGGAGGACCTTTCAATCCGGACAGGATGGCTGACATCACTGCGGGAGTCAGATCTCTGCATATGATCAAGAGATTCTCCGGGTTGATAGCGGATATCCTGAAATATGGTTCCCTGGCAGGCAGTATTGAAAATCTGCATTCCACGGCAGATGGAAAATACCGGTTTTGCAGAAGACAGAATCAGCTTCATCAGGCGGATCTGAAACAGATCCAGTGTGATATTGGTGTCTCTGATGCCTTCTCTGGGTTCCTGGCCAAATAACAAAGGTGTGATGTCATTTCCGCCGCAGAAGAGAAAGCCATCGCACAGCCTTAGATATTGTTCAAGCATGGAATCTGAGCGGATGAGCGGAAGCAGGATGGGGATACCGCCGGAATACCGGACAGACTGAATATAAGGATTGGATACAAACTGGCGGTTGTCCGACAATCCGCAGACAACAATGCCGATCAAAGGTTTTGCAGATTCAGATTTCATTTTTGCGTCTCCTGTCATATAATAGTGGTGGTTTTAGCATATGTAAAAAAAGAAGCGCTTATACGTAAATCCGAAACAAAAAAGGAGAAGAAAATGAGAAAATGGATCGATATGCACTGTGATACATTGAGTGAGCTGCTGTCGGCAGAAACGCTGGAGGAGAACAGTCTTTGTGTGGATCGAAAGAGAATGGAACAGACCAAAATGCTGGCGGAATTTTTTGCATGTTTTGTATGTGTACCAGATGGAAAGTGGGAAGAAGCATACCAGAAGGCGATCGAGATGATTGCCCGTATGGAGCGTGAGACAAAAGAAAATAAGAAATTAAAGCTTATAAAAACAGCAAAAGAGTTAGAATATGCAGAACGGGAGGAACTCAATCTGGCACTGCTGACCGTGGAAGAAGGCGGCGTTTTAAATGGAAACAGAAACCGCCTTGAAGAACTGTATCAGAGAGGTGTCCGCCTGATCACACTGACATGGAATTATGAAAATTGCATCGGATATCCGAATAGCAGAAATGCACAGGAGATGCAAAAGGGATTGAAATCTTTTGGAAAACAGGTGGTAGAAGAAATGAACGAAAGAGGAATGCTGGTGGATGTTTCTCACTTGTCAGATGGCGGCTTTTGGGATTGTATCCGGCTGAGCAAAAAACCGATTATAGCGTCTCATTCTAATGCCCGAGCACTTTGTGCACATCCGCGAAATCTTTCGGATGAGATGCTTTGTGCACTCGGGGAATGCGGAGGTGTTGTGGGACTTAATTTTTATCCGCAGTTTTTACAAAGCGATCGGTCAGCGGAGGTTTTGGATATTGCAAAGCATGGGATGCATATCCTGCAAAAAGCCGGAGAGGATTCTGTGGCACTGGGAACAGATTTCGATGGATTTGAGGCAGGGCAGAACTGGCTTCGCGGGATTGAAGAGATCGAGTGTGTATGGGATGCTTTGAAAAAGGCAGGAATGACGGAACGTCAGCTGGATAAGCTTTCGTATCAGAACGTCAAAAGAGTGCTTGAGGAAGTGCTTTAAATATTTCTCAAAACAAAGTCTGGTTATCGGCAGGAGAATCTGGTACAATAGGGAAGATTGAAACTACAAAGGAAAAGGATAGGGAGGATTTTTCAATGGAAAATCAGAAAATCATTCAGGTGGAAGAAAAAGTGCCCTTTAAGATGCTGCTTCCACTGAGTATTCAGCACATGTTTGCCATGTTCGGGGCATCCGTGCTTGTTCCGTTTGTGTTCGGGATCAACCCGGCAGTTGTACTGTTTATGAACGGAATTGGAACACTGCTATTTATCTTGATCACAAAGGGAAAAGCTCCGGCATATTTAGGTTCCAGTTTTGCATTTCTTGCTCCGGCAGGAGTTGTGATCAGCAAATGGGGATACGAGTATGCGCTGGGTGGATTCGTTGCAGTCGGATTTTTAGGCTGCATTCTGGCGCTGATTATCTATAAGTTCGGATCTGACTGGATCCATGTGGTACTGCCGCCGGCAGCCATGGGACCGGTTGTTGCGCTGATCGGTCTGGAGCTGGCAGGAACTGCGGCATCCAATGCAGGATTAAAAGACGAGGTGATCGATCCGAAAAATGTGATTGTATTTCTTGTAACTTTAGGAATTGCAGTGCTTGGATCAGTGGTATTCCGTAAGTTTTTTGCGGTAATTCCGATTCTGATCGCGATCATTGCCGGATATGTGGCCGCTGTTATCTGTGGAATTGTCGACTTTTCGAGTGTGAGTACGGCGTCCTGGCTGGCAATTCCGAATTTTTCTGCACCGAAATTCAAGTGGGAGGCAATCGTCATCGTGCTGCCGGTTCTTCTTGTGATCGCTTCCGAGCATATCGGACATCAGATCGTGACGAGTAAGATCATCGGCAGAGACTTGCTGAAGGAACCGGGACTTCACCGTTCTCTTTTTGCAGATAACTTTTCCACTATGATCTCCGGATTTATCGGTTCTGTACCGACAACGACTTACGGGGAAAATATCGGAGTGATGGCAATGACAAAGGTATACAGTGTATACGTGATTGGAGGAGCAGCTGTTCTTTCTATCATTTGTTCCTTTATTGGAAAACTGACAATGCTGATCAATTCCATTCCTGGACCGGTGATCGGTGGAATTTCGTTCCTGCTTTACGGAATGATCGGAACTTCCGGTATCCGTATCCTGGTAGAAGAGCAGGTGGATTACGGTCGTTCCAGAAATATGGCAATGACATCCGTGATCTTTGTGACAGGATTGTCCGGAATTTCCGTAGAATTTGGCGGGATCCAGCTTTCCGGAATGGTACTTGCCTGTGTGACAGGAATGCTGATGGGACTTCTGTTCTTTGTACTGGATCAATTAAAACTGACAAATGACAGAGAGGCAGAATAAACAGCTGCTTCCAAATAAAAAGATGGCGAAAGTTCGTGTATGAGCTTTCGCCATCTTTTTATTTTATCTTATTTTTCTAATTCCTGCATTTTCATTGCACGCACTTTCAGAGGAAGTCCGAACAGGTTGATAAATCCTTCTGCATCGTGGTGGTCATAGAGCTCTCCGGTTGTGAAGCTTGCAAGGGATTCACTGTATAATGAGTAAGGGGAAGTTGTTCCCGCTTTGATGATGTTTCCTTTGTAAAGCTTGAATTTTACTTCTCCGGTCACATACTGCTGTGTGACATCCACAAATGCCTGGACTGCTTCGCGAAGCGGTGTGAACCATTTTCCTTCGTATACGATCTGTGCCATTTTATTTCCCATGTCCTTTTTTACTTCATAGGTTGCACGGTCGAGTACAAGTTCTTCCAGCTGGTCATGTGCTTCCATCAGGATCGTTCCGCCAGGAGTTTCATAAACACCGCGGGATTTCATTCCGACAACACGATTTTCTACAATGTCAACGATTCCGATTCCGTGTTTTCCGCCAAGTTTGTTGAGTTCTGTGATAATCTCAGATACTTTCATTTCTTTTCCGTTCAAGCTTTTCGGAACACCTGCTTCAAATGTCATGGTGACATATTCTCCTTCGTCCGGTGCTTTTTCAGGAGAAACACCAAGAACAAGAAGGTCATCGTAGTTTGGCTCACATGCAGGATCTTCCAGCTCCAGCCCTTCATGGCTGATATGCCACAGATTACGGTCACGGCTGTAGCTGTGTTTTGCATCAAATGGAAGATCAATACCGTGAGCTTTGCAGTATTCGATCTCATCTTCACGGGACTGCATGGTCCATACATCTGTCATACGCCATGGAGCAATGATCTTTAAGTCCGGTGCAAGCGCTTTGATTCCGAGTTCAAAACGGATCTGGTCATTTCCTTTTCCTGTTGCACCGTGGCAGATTGCAGTAGCGCCTTCTTTGCGGGCGATCTCTACCAGTTTTTTCGCGATCGGCGGACGAGCCATGGAAGTTCCAAGCAGATATTTGTTCTCATAGACTGCTCCGGCCTTCACACATGGAACAATGTAGTCGTCGCAGAATTCGTCGATGATGTTTTCAATGTAGAGTTTGGAAGCGCCGGATAATTTTGCGCGTTCCTCTAATCCGTCCAGTTCTTCGCCCTGACCACAGTCGATACAGCAGCAGATGACTTCGTAATCAAAATTCTCTTTCAGCCATGGTATGATGGCAGTCGTGTCAAGTCCTCCGGAATACGCCAATACAACTTTTTCTTTACTCATAATGATATCCTCCTTAAAAAATCTCTATTGTCTGATATGTTGTTGCCAATCGTGTATGACAAAACCGTTACGCTTTAGAAGCTAATCAGTAATATACACCTAAATTCATAAATATGCAATAGAAAAATGGAAAAAAGTGAAAAATATACAATAAAATTCAAAAAGTATGCATAAAACAAAAAGGAGAATACAGAGCGGATGCAAATATGTTGTTGGAAAGCGATCCAATATCAGTTATAATAAGGGTATTGTAAACTGTGGATTAGGAGAGAATGTGTATGAATATATTAGTTGTAGTAGATATGCAGAATGATTTTATTGATGGTTCTCTGGGCACAGAAGAGGCGCAAAGGATTGTTCCTGAAGTAGTGAAAAAGATACAGACATTTGATGGAACTGTGTTTGCGACAAGAGATACCCACGAAGAGAACTATCTGGAGACGGCAGAAGGAAAAAAACTTCCGGTCAGACATTGTATCCGTGGAACAAAAGGCTGGCAGATCAGACAGGAGATCGCAGATCTTCTGACAGAGGCGCCTGTTGATAAAGTGACGTTTGGAAGCAGGGAGCTTGTGAAAAAGCTGGAGCAGATCCAGGAAGAGACTTCGATCGAGAGCATTACGCTGATCGGGCTTTGTACAGATATCTGCGTGATCTCCAATGCCATGCTCTGTAAGGCGTTTCTGCCAGAGGTTCCCGTACAGGTGGATGCGTCCTGCTGTGCAGGAGTGACGGTGGAGAGTCACATGCAGGCGCTGGAGGCGATGAAGATGTGTCAGATCGACATTTTATAGAAGATACAGGAATGAAAAAAGAGGGTACAAAAAGATGGACAGAAAAGACATATTGCTGAATAAGCAGAGGATTGTGATCAAAGTGGGAACTTCCACGATCACTTATGAAGAAACAGGAAATATCAATCTGGAGAAGCTGGAGAAGTTTGTTCGTATTTTGATCAATCTCAGGAATAAAGGAAAAGAAGTGATCGTTGTCTCATCCGGTGCAGTCGGAGTTGGGAAAAATGCCCTGGGAATGGACAGGCGTCCTCAGACGGAGTCTGAAAAACAGGCATGTGCGGCAGTCGGTCAGGGGAAGCTGATGATGATCTATGAAAAGCTGTTTAACGAATACGGACAGCTCACGGCACAGGTTCTGCTCACAAAAGAATCTGTGACAAATGCCAAATGCCGCAAAAATGCAAAACAGACATTTGATGAGTTGTTTAAGATGCAGGTTGTCCCGATCGTCAATGAGAATGACGCCATTTCGGTGGACGAGCTTTCTTATGGGAACTTCGGAGACAACGATACACTGGCGGCATATGTGTCCCGGCTTGTGGATGCGGATCTTCTGATCCTGATGTCAGATATCGACGGGCTGTACACAGATGACCCGCGAAAAAATCCGAATGCAAGATTTATCCATACGGTCGGCAAGATCGGGCGGAGTCTGGAAAACATGGCAAAAGGAGCATCCAGTGACTGCGGGACAGGCGGTATGGCAACTAAGATCAAGGCTGCAAAAATTGCCACTGCAGCAGGGGCAGATATGATCATTGCAAACGGGGATAATATTTATTCGATCAATGATGTGATGAATGGCAAAAAAGTAGGAACGTTGTTTTTATCAGAGCAGCATCAGAAAGAGATGTCAGAAGAGGTGGCGCCTGAACGGGCAGAGTTCCGCAGACAGGCAAAACGGGAAAAGAAGGTTTAGATGGTATCAGGAAAGGAGACTGTATGGAAACGTATATGGAGACATTGGGATGCAGAGCAAAAGAAGCATCAAGGGCAGCGGCAAAGCTGACGACCGTTGAAAAGAACAGAGGGCTTGAATTTGTGGCAGAAGAATTATGTCTGCGAAAAGAAGATCTGCTGGCAGAAAACGAGAAGGACATGGAGGCTGCAAGAGAACAGGGGATGTCCGAAGCACTTCAGGACAGATTAAAACTGACAGAAGCCAGGATTGAGGCAATGGCAGAAGGGCTAAGGCAGATTGCGGCGCTGGAAGATCCGATCGGAGAAGTTCTTTCCATGAAAAACCGTCCGAACGGACTGCGTATCGGAAAAAAGAGAGTTCCTTTGGGTGTTGTGGGCATTATTTATGAGTCCCGTCCGAATGTAACGGCAGATGCTTTTGGTCTGTGCTTTAAAACAGGAAATGCAGTGATTCTGCGAGGAGGAAGTGATGCGATCAATTCCAATAAAGCAATCGTGCAGGTGATCAAGGCCGGACTTCGCAAAGCGAGACTTTCTCAGGATCTGATTTTGCTTGTGGAGGATACAAGCAGGGAGACGGTAACAGAAATGATGCGGCTGCATGATTACATTGATGTGCTGATTCCGAGAGGAGGTGCCGGACTGATCGCATCTGTTGTGGCAAACAGCACCGTTCCGGTAATCGAAACGGGAACCGGAAACTGCCACATTTATGTAGATGAGAGTGCGGATGTGAATATGGCGGCTGAGATCATTGAAAATGCGAAAACGCAGCGTTTGGGTGTGTGCAATGCCTGTGAGTCCTTAGTGATTCACGAGAGCATATTGGAACAGGCACTTCCGGCAATTGCAAAACGACTGAAGAACCATCAGGTGGAGATTCGCGGAGATGAGAAGGCGAGAGCAGTCTGCACAGAAATTCTGCCTGCATCAGAAGAAGATTGGGGAACGGAATATCTGGATGCCATTATTTCCGTGAAGACAGTGGCTTCTCTGGATGAGGCAATCCGTCATATTAACCGGTATAATACCGGACATTCCGAGTCGATCATTACAAAAGATTATGACAGTGCGCTGCGTTTTCAGGATGAGATCGATGCAGCAGCAGTGTATGTCAATGCGTCCACCAGATTTACAGATGGATTTGAATTTGGGTTTGGCGCGGAAATCGGGATCAGTACGCAGAAGTTGCATGCAAGAGGACCGATGGGACTGGAAGCGCTGACGACAACAAAATATATTATTTTCGGAAACGGACAGATCCGAAAATAAAAAAATAAAAAACCATGCTTGCATAATATACAAAAAAGATGTATACTTATGCAAACGTGGTTTTTATTTATACAGAAATATGAATAAAATACAAAAAAATGCATGCTAAATGAAAAAAATATGAATAAAGTGAGAAAGGAGCTTTCAGAATGATAAAAGCAGGAATTATTGGTTCGACAGGATATGCAGGAGGAGAACTAGTCCGTATTCTGACAGGACATAAGGAAGTAGAGATCAAATGGTACGGTTCCAGAAGCTATATCGATCAGAATTATGCAGATGTATACCGTAATCTGTTTCAAATTGTGGATGCGAAGTGTATGGATGATAACATGGATGCGCTGGCAGATCAGGTGGATGTGATCTTTACGGCAACCCCTCAGGGGTTGTGCGCATCTCTGATCAATGAAGAGATTCTGTCAAAGACAAAAGTGATCGATCTGAGTGCAGATTTTCGGATCAAAGACGTGTCTGTCTATGAAGAGTGGTACAAAATTGAGCATAAAAGTCCTCAGTTTATCGAGGAGGCGGTGTACGGACTTTGTGAGATCAACCGGGAAAAGATCAAAAATGCAAGACTGGTAGCCAATCCGGGATGTTACACAACCTGCTCCATTCTCACAGCATACCCTCTGGCAAAAGAAGGTCTGATCGATATGAACACACTGATCATTGATGCAAAATCCGGAACGTCAGGAGCCGGGCGGGGTGCAAAAGTGGCAAATCTGTACTGCGAAGTGAATGAAAATATCAAGGCATATGCAGTTGGAAGTCACAGACATACCCCGGAGATTGAAGAACAGCTCGGGTATGCGGCGAATGAGACCGTGAAATTGAGCTTCACACCGCATCTGGTTCCGATGAACCGGGGAATTCTGGTGACGGAATATGCATCGTTGAAAAAGGAAGTCACCAAGGCGGAAATCCGGGAGATTTATGAAACTTATTATGGAAAAGAGCCGTTTATCCGGATTCTGGATGACGGAGTCTGCCCGGAGACAAAATGGGTGGAAGGAAGTAACTATGCAGACATTGGCTTTCAGATTGATCCGCGTACCAACCGCATGATTCTGATGGGAGCCATCGACAACCTGGTAAAAGGAGCAGCAGGGCAGGCGGTACAGAATATGAACCTTCTGTTTGGATACAAGGAACAGGAAGGTCTGGAACTGATTCCGATGTTTCCGTAAAGATTCCATAGGCAGAGGTGAGAAGATGATTCGGACAATGACAATTGAAGATTATGAACAGGTATATGCGCTCTGGAAGAAGATACATGGTTTTGGATTGCGAAGTATCGATGATTCCAGGGACGGTGTGGAAAAATTTTTAAAACGAAATCCGACAACCAGTGTCGTGGCGACAGAAGACGGAAAAATCGTAGGTGCGATCTTGTGCGGGCATGACGGAAGACGAGGCTGTCTGTATCACGTCTGTGTGGATGAAGCGTACCGCAGACGTGGAATCGGGAAAGCAATGGTCGTACAGTCCATGGAGGCTTTAAAAGAAGAAGGAATCAGCAATGTATCTCTGATCGCATTTACGCAGAATGATATCGGAAATGCATTCTGGAATACCATCGGATGGAATGAGCGGCAGGATTTGAACTATTATGATTTTGTGTTGAATACAGAAAATATCACAGCATTTAATGCGCAGTAAATGAGGAGGCATGTACGATGAAGAAAATAACAGGTGGAGTTACGGCAGCAAAAGGATTTGAGGCAGCGGCAGCAGCGGCAGGGATCAAGTATGAAAACAGAACAGATATGGCACTTGTATACAGTGTAAAACCGTGCAAAGTGGCAGGAACCTTTACGACCAATGTAGTAAAAGCGGCTCCGGTGAAGTGGGACCGGCAGATTGTGGAATCTAAGATCAAGTCTCAGGCAGTAATCATCAATTCTGGAATTGCAAATGCGTGTACAGGAGAAGAGGGGATGCGCTGCTGTCTGGAGACTGCAAAAGCGGCAGCAGAGGCTCTTAAGATTCCGGCAGACGGCGTTTTAATCGGCTCTACAGGGGTGATCGGGATGCAGATGCCGATCGAAAAATTAAAACAGGGTATTCAGATTCTGGCAAAAGAAAAACAGTCGGGCGCAGTGGCGGCAAATGCGGCGGCAAAAGCGATCATGACTACAGATACCAAGGAAAAAGAAGTGGCAGTGACTGTGGAGATTGGAGGGAAGATAGTTACCATTGGCGGGATGGCCAAAGGGTCTGGTATGATCCATCCGAATATGTGTACCATGCTGGCCTTTCTTACGACAGATGCGGTAATTTCCAGAAAAGCGCTCAAAGCAGCGCTTCGCGCAGATGTAGAAGAGACGTACAATATGATCTCTGTGGACGGAGATACTTCAACGAATGACACAGTACTTCTTCTGGCGAACGGAATGGCAGAAAATCCAAAGATCAAAGAGGGCACAAAAGAGTTTGAACTATTTGCAGAAGCGCTGCATGAGGTCAACGAGACACTGGCAAAGAAAATGGCGGGAGACGGAGAAGGCGCCACAGCATTGTTCGAGGTGACAGTAAAAGGCGCAGATACGAAAGAACAGGCGAAAACACTGGCGAAATCCGTGGTCTGCTCCAATCTGACCAAAGCGGCGATCGCCGGTCATGATGCAAACTGGGGGCGGATCTTGTGCGCTATGGGCTATTCCGGTGCCGAATTTGATCCGGAGAAAGTGGATCTGTATTTCAAAAGCAGCGCCGGAGAGTTAAAGATCATCGAAAACGGAGTCGCGCTGGATTACAGTGAAGAAAAGGCCACAGAGATTTTATCCATGCCGGAGGTGACTGCCATTGCAGATCTCGGACAGGGAGAGGAAACAGCAACCGCATGGGGATGTGATCTTACCCACGGCTATATCGATATCAATGCGGATTACCGCAGCTAGTACAATGTATATTCAGTAAAAAAGACAGGCAGGAGGAGTGAGAATATGAATGAAAATATGAATCAATATCTGGAGAAGGCGAAAGTACTGATCGAGGCACTGCCGTATATCCAACGGTTTAACCGGAAGATCGTCGTTGTAAAATACGGCGGCAGCGCCATGACAGACGAGGCGTTAAAGCAGAAAGTAATCGAGGACGTTACCTTATTAAAGCTGGTCGGCTTCAAACCGATCATTGTGCACGGAGGCGGAAAAGAAATTAGTAAATGGGTCGGAAAGATCGGCAAAGAACCGCAGTTTATCAACGGACTTCGGGTGACTGATGAAGAGACTATGGAAGTAGCGGAAATGGTACTTGGAAAAGTGAACAAAAGCCTGGTACAGCTTCTGGAAGGACAGGGAGTACGTGCCATCGGAATCAGCGGGAAGGACGGTGGACTTCTGAATGTGGAAAAGAAATATTCCAACGGAGAAGATATCGGATTTGTCGGGGAGATCAAAAAAGTAGATGCACAGATTTTGCATGATCTTCTGGAGAAGGATTTTCTTCCGGTCGTGTGTCCGGTAGGAATGGATGATGAATTCCATACATATAATATCAACGCAGATGATGCAGCCTGTGCCATTGCAAGAGCCATGAAGGCAGAAAAACTGGCATTTCTGACAGATATTGAGGGAGTATATAAAGATCCGAAGGATCCTGCTACTCTCATCTCCGAGCTTCTGGTAAAAGAAGCAAAACAGCTGATCGAAGAGGGCTATATCGGAGGAGGAATGCTTCCGAAGCTGAATAATTGTATTGATGCCATTGAAAACGGCGTTTCCAGAGTGCATATTTTAGATGGGCGGATCCCGCACTGTCTGCTTCTGGAATTCTTTACAAACAAAGGAATCGGTACGGCAATTTTACATGAAGAAGAAAGCAGGTATTATGATGGTGAATGAGAAGATCAAAGCAGCAGAAGAAAATCTAATACACGTATACAATCGGTTTCCAATTGCGCTGGAGAGGGGAGAAGGTGTTTATCTGTATGACACGAACGGGAAAAAATATCTGGATTTTGCAGCCGGATTTGCAGTGTCGGGACTGGGATACGGAAATCAGAAGCTGAATGCGGCATTAAAATTCCAGATCGATCAGCTGTATCATACGTCCAACCTGTATTATCATACCAATTGTGGAGAGGCAGCACAAAAGCTGAACCGGATTTCGGGGATGGACCGGGTATTTTTTACGAACAGCGGGTCTGAGGCAAATGAGGGGGCTTTAAAAGCGGCAAGACGATATGCGTATAATAAAAAATCGGGCAGATATCAGTTTATCGCTATGGAAAATTCGTTCCACGGGCGCAGCTTCGGCGCCGTTTCCGTGACTGGACATACTGCGTATAGAGAACCTTTTGAACCGATGCTCCCGGGAGTTTCTTTTGCAGAATTCAATAATCTGGACAGTGTGAAAGCGCTGGTGACGGATCAGACCTGCGCAATTATTTTAGAACCATTACAGGGGGAAGGCGGGATCAATCTTGCTACACAGGAATTCATGGAAGGAATCCGTAAGATCTGTGATGAGAACGATATTCTGATGATCTGTGACGAAGTGCAGTGCGGAATGGGAAGAACCGGCGCGATGTTTGCATGGCAGAAATTCGGGGTAAAACCAGATATTCTGACTATGGCAAAGGGAATTGGAAACGGTATTCCGGTGGGAGCCTTTGCCATGACAGAAAAAGTGGCACAGGCATCGTTAAAGCCGGGAGATCACGGGGCAACTTATGGCGGTAACCCACTGGCATGTATGGCAGTCAAGACGGTGATCGACATTTTTGAGGAAGAAAAGATCGTGGAGCATGTCAATGAAGTGTCAGAATATCTGACAGAGCGTCTGGAAGAACTGGTACAACATGTGGATGGCGTGCTGGAACGAAAAGGAACCGGACTGATGCAGGGCATTGTGTTAAAGAAACCGGCCGCGCAGGTAAATAACCGCGCCATCGAGGAAGGTCTTCTTGTGATTCAGGCACAGGGCAATGTACTGCGTCTGGTACCTCCGCTTATCATTGAAAAAGAGCATGTGGATGAAATGATCCCAAAATTGACAAAAGCATTGACAGAGTGATAAATGAAAAACCAGGATTCGGGAAATACTAAAAGAAATTGAGAAAAATTTCAGGAGGTAGAAAACGATGACTGGTTTTTTAATTGCCCTTCTTTCCGGGGCGCTGATGAGTGTTCAGGGTGTATTTAATACACAGGTAACAAAGACAACCGGATTGTGGGTCAGCAATATCTGGGTGCAGTTAAGTGCTTTTCTGGCATGTCTGGCGGTATGGTTTCTGGCAGGAAGAGCGGATGTGACGGCACTTGCGAAGGTGGAACCGAAATATATGCTCTTAGGAGGCGTGATCGGAGCAGGGATTACCTGGACCGTAGTAAAGAGCATGGCATCCTTAGGACCGGCAAAAGCTGCACTTCTAATTGTAATCTCCCAGCTGATCGTGGCGTATGTGATCGAGCTTCTGGGGATGTTTGGTGTGGAAAAATCGCCGTTTGCATTCCGGAAGCTGGCAGGGCTTGTCGTGGCACTGATCGGGATTGCAATCTTCCAGTGGGAATAGAGCGTCAGAATTGTAATAAATGCGTAACAGGATTGTAAAAATGTTATTGTAATTTTGAGCGTTTTTCGTTACAATATTACTGTCCGATATAAAAGGGGATTCCTTGCGTCTGAGATTGTGAGGAAATATGAGGGACAGATGGAAAAAGAAAGCTTATTATACAGTTGTTATGATCTTGACTGCGTTGTGCCTGATCAGCGGGTGCGGGCAAGAGTCGGGGGAAGAACTTAAGGAGATTTCTCTGGAGGAGACACAGGAAGAGAAAGAAGAGTCCTCTGCAGAAGAAAAGAAGGTTGAAGACAAAGAACCGAAGAAAGAGACAAAGATTTTTGTCTATCTGTGCGGAGCAGTCGGAAAGCCCGGCGTGTATGAAGTGGGCAGTGACGACAGGCTTTATGAAGTTATTGCCATGGCGGGCGGACTGACAGCCGAGGCTGCACAGGATGCAGTGAATCAGGCAAGGGTGGTTGTGGATGGGGAGCAGATCTATATTCCCACCAAAGAGGAGATGCAGACACAGGCAGCAGCACAGCCGGGGGAAAGTCCGGCAGAAGGAACAAAGCCGCAAGATGGAAAAGTCAATCTTAATACGGCGACAAAAGAAGAATTGATGACGTTGTCCGGTGTAGGAGAGTCCCGGGCGGACAGTATTATTGCCTATCGGGAAGAAAACGGCAGGTTCCAGAATACAGAAGAGCTGATGCAGATCAGCGGAATCAAAGAAGGTCTGTATAATAAGATTAAAGATAATATTACAGTATAGCAGGAAGTTGAAGGAAGAAAGTATGAGCAAGAAGAAGATCTTAGTAGTTGACGATGAAAAGTTGATCGTGAAAGGGATACGGTTCAGTCTGGAACAGGACGACATGGAGGTGGACTGTGCCTATGACGGTGAGGAAGCACTGCAGTATGCAAAGAACTGCGAGTATGACCTCGTGCTGCTGGATGTGATGCTCCCGAAGATGGATGGGTTTCAGGTTTGTCAGGCCATCCGTGAGTTTTCAGACATGCCGATCGTCATGCTGACTGCTAAAAGTGAGGATATGGACAAGATACTCGGGCTGGAGTACGGAGCGGATGATTATATTACGAAGCCGTTCAATATTCTGGAAGTCAAGGCCCGGATCAAAGCGATCATGAGAAGGACTGCGAGAAAAGAGGAGAGTGCGCAGACTGCCAAGATTCTGGTCAAAGGCAATATGCGGATCGACTGTGAGAGCAGAAGAGTGTTTATCGGAGAGCGTGAGATCAATCTGACAGCAAAAGAATATGATGTGCTGGAGCTTCTTGCCATGAATCCGAACAAAGTCTACAGCCGTGAGAATCTGCTGGATCTTGTATGGGGTGTGGATTATCCGGGGGATGCCAGAACAGTGGATGTACATATCAGAAGGCTTCGGGAGAAGATCGAGCTGAATCCGAGCGAGCCGAAGTATGTACACACAAAATGGGGGGTAGGTTATTATTTCCAGGGATAAATTACATATCAGAGTAAAGAATCATATATTTAAAAGCATGCGGTTCTGGCTGATCGTGTTGTTTGTGGTGTTTGGGCTGATCCCATGTCTGGCTTCTTATGTCTGGACAGTGAAAACATCTGAGCAGCGTGCCATTTCGGTCAGAACAGCAGAAATTCAGAATCAATGTACTATTCTAAGCAATCAGCTGAACAGTTATCAGTATCTGACCAACCCGTCTTCAGAAGTGATCGATGCAAATTTAACCCAACTGACCAATATTTATAGCGGACGCGTGATGATCATCAACCAGAACCTGGATGTGATCAAGGATACGTATGGTCTGGATGAAGGAAAGACGATGGTATCTGAAAATGTGATCCGTTGTCTCAGGCAGGGCAAGAGCACGAGCTACTATGACAAAAAGAACCGGTACGTCGAGGTAACCGCACCGGTCATTTCGGAAGAAAAGGCAGTGACAGGAGTGATGCTGGCCAGTGTTTCTATGGATACGGTCCTGGATGGGACCCGTATGCTGCGCGCACAGGGCGGCGCAGTTCTGATCGTAGTCTTTCTGGTCGTATTGTCCCTTGGGATACTTGTGGCAGGATGGTTTGTACGTCCGCTTGGAAGGATCACTGCGTCTATTGAGAATGTGACAGAAGGGTATGAAAGTGAATGGCTGCATGTAGGGACATTTTCGGAGACAGGGCAGCTGTCTGATGCGTTTAACAAGATGCTGGGAAGATTAAAACAGCTCAATGATTCCAGAGAGGAGTTTGTATCCAATGTCTCTCATGAGTTAAAGACACCGCTGACATCCATGAAAGTGCTGGCAGATTCCCTGCTTGCCCAGGAAAATGTGCCGATTGAGCTGTATCAGGAATTTATGGGAGATATCGCAAAGGAGATTGATCGGGAAAATGATATTATCAGTGATCTTCTGACGCTGGTCAAGATGGACAAGACAGTACAGGGACTGAATATCAGACAGATCAATATCAATGAGCTTCTGGAGACAATCTTAAAACGACTGAAGCCGATTGCCGATAAGAAAAAAATCGAGGTGGTACTGGAAAGCTTCCGACCCGTTTCTGCGGAGATCGATGAGATGAAGCTGACACTCGCCATTTCCAATCTGGTAGAGAATGCGATCAAATATAACCGGGATGAAGGATGGGTAAGAGTTTCCCTGAATGCGGATCACAAGTACTTTTATGTGAAGGTGATGGACTCCGGCATTGGAATTCCGGAAGAGGATCAGGCGCATATTTTTGAGCGGTTTTACCGGGTGGACAAGTCTCATTCGAGAGAAATCGGAGGAACAGGTCTGGGACTTGCCATTGCCCGTAATGCAGTGATCATGCACAGAGGATCGATCAAAGTTTACAGCAGTAAGGGAGAGGGAACCACGTTTACCGTCCGGATTCCTCTGACCTATGCAGCATAAGGGGGAGCAGATGAAAAAAGTCAGAAAAATTCTCCTCATCTTTCTGGGAATCTGTCTTGCGTGCACGACAGTTTCCTGTGCCAAACGTACGGAGGTAAAAAAAGGAGATTCTTATATTTATTGTTTAAACAGTGACAGGACCGGGCTTCAGAAAGTGTCCTATGAGAGCAAAGAAAAGGATCCGCTCAAGGCGGCAAAAGCAATGATAAAAGAGTTGAAAAAGCCGTCTGAGGAGATTGAGTATACGCCGCCGATTCCGAAGGATGTGAAAGTGAAGCGTTATGAACTGGAGGGAGGAATCCTGTATCTGGATTTTAATGCAAAATATAAACAAATAGATACCGTGGAAGAGACTCTGGTGAGAGCGGCTCTGGTAAAATCTTTAGTCAGGATCGAGGGAATCAACAGTGTCTGGATCAAAGTGGAAGGCGCGGATCTGACTGACAGCTCGGGACAGGTACTCGGATATCTCAATGAAGATGATTTTGTGCAAAGCGAGGGCGCTTCGCCGAGTTCGTATCAGACAGGGACGCTCACTTTATATTTTTCCAATGAAGCAGGAGATGCTTTGGTGGAGCAGACAATGGAAGTCCGCTATAACAGCAATATTTCCAGGGAGAAGCTGATCGTGGAAAAGCTGATGAAAGGCCCGGAGACGTCGGCCGCAAAAGCAACGATCAATCCGGATACCAATCTGCTGAGTGTGACAACAAAGGATGGAATCTGTTATGTGAATTTTGATAAGACCTTTTTAAAAGGTGCCTATGATGTCAAACCGCAGGTGACGATTTATTCTCTGGTCAATTCACTGACACAGGGAACCGGAGTCGGGAAAGTGCAGATATCCATTAACGGCGAAAACCACGTCAAATATATGCAGACTGTAGATTTGAGTCAGCCATTGGAGGCTGACCTGGGATGGAATGAGGAGAAGAAGTAGTTTTGAGAAAACGACCGCTTTGTACGGCGGCAGTGGCAGTTCTGATTCTGCTGGCAGCAGTGAACATCTGGTTTGAATCCGCGATTTCAAATCCGTGTACACTGCGCCGGATCATCCCGGATGCTTCACAGGTGACTGTGACAGGGCAGGTGAAGCGGTGGGAGGAAAAGCCTGATTACAGGATATTTTATCTGAGAGACTGCCAGGTGCTGCAAAAAGAGAATAATACCAATTCTGACAGGCAATTCAAAGAACAAGTCAAAGCAAAGGTGCTGCAAGAGCCGGAGCTTCTAATTTATATCGAACAGGATCAAAAAGAAACTCAAACAATCAAACTTGGAAATCAAATACAGATTCAGGGGGAACTTTCGTATTTTAAAGAGGCGAGAAATCCCGGGAATTTTGATCAGAAATTTTATTATGAAAAACAGGGACTTCACGCAAGTATATGGGCAAAAAACTGCCGGATTACAGATCAGGAAACGTGGAAATTCCGGGAATGGCTGGCAAAATTAAGAAGAAACTGGAAGAGACTTTTAGTCAGTCAGATGGGAGCACGTCACGGAAACAGCATGAGCGCGATCTTACTGGGAGAGAAAAGTGAACTGGATGCCCAGATGAAAGCATTGTATCAGAAAAGTGGGATCGGCCATATTCTGGCGATATCAGGACTTCATATGTCATTTATCGGAATGGGATTTTACGGGCTTTTACGCAGAGTGGGATGTCCTGTGAAACCGGCGGGAGTGCTGGGAATTTTGTTTTTGCTTGGCTACACGGTTATGATCGGAGGCGGGGTATCTGCAATCCGGGCATTTGTTATGTTTGGCATCCGGGTAGGAGCAGATCTGTGCGGCAGAGCGTATGACATGGCTACCAGTCTGGCTGTGGCAGCGGCGCTGATTGCGCTGGAGAGTCCGATGTACCTTCGGGATGCCGGATATCTGCTCTCTTTTGGAGCGGTGCTTGGAATGGCGGCAGTGTATCCGTTAATGATGAGACAGGGAAAAACAGAGTCAAAGATCCTGCAAAGCTTTCAGGCGAGTCTTGCGGTCAATCTGGTTCTTTTTCCGGTTATGCTTTCTTTTTATTATGAATTTCCCCCGTATTCCCTTCTTTTGAATCTGGTGATCATTCCTCTGATGTCTGTCGTTCTGGGCGCAGGACTTCTGGGTTCTTTTTTGTGTCTTTTTTTCAAACCGGCAGGAGGCGCTGTATTTCTTTTATGCAGGGGAATTCTCAATCTGTATGAATGGAGCTGCAATTTGAGTATGAAACTGCCGTTTTCCAGAATTGTTACCGGAAAGCCGGAAGTTAGCTGGATCGTGCTGTATTATGCAGTATTGCTTCTGGTCTGTCTGTACTGGATGCTTCGAAAAGAGAAAACAGGAAAAACCTGTTTTGTGTGGGGAATGCTGGCAGCGGCCGGAATCTGTCTGGCAGCAAGCGGTCAGATGAAACACCACGGGGTGTTTCAGGCGACGATGCTGGATGTGGGACAGGGCGATGGAATTTTTCTGAGAACACCCAATGGGAGAACCTGTTTTGTAGATGGAGGCAGCAGCGATATCTCTAAAGTCGGGGAGTATCGAATTGTTCCGTTTCTGGAATCTCAGGGAGTAAAAGAGCTGGATTATGTTTTTATTTCTCATGGCGATGCAGATCATATGAGTGGAATCGAGGAAATCCTTCAGAATCAGACCCTTGGAGTACGAATCAAAAATCTGGTGCTGCCGCCGGTAAGGCTTCATGATGATGCGTTGAAAAAGCTGGGAAAAACGGCAAAGGAAAATGGCACGAAAGTATTTGGAATGGAGGCAGGTCAGCAGATGAGCCTGGGAGAGATGAGCCTGACTTGTATGGCGCCTTCACAGGAATATCAGGGTGAGACTGGAAATGCAGCGTCTATGGTGTTGTGGATGGAATGGAAAAATCTGGAGATGCTGTTAACCGGAGATGTGGAAGGAGAGGGAGAAGTGCAGCTCACAGAGTGGATGAGAGCACATGGAAAAACAAAGTGTGATATTCTGAAAGCCGCGCATCACGGCTCTAAGAATTCGACACTGCCGGAATTTTTACAGCAGCTGACACCGAAATATGCATGGATTTCATCGGGAATCGGCAACCGGTACGGACATCCGGCAAAGGAGACGGTCGTAAGACTCAGAGAAAAAGGATGCGAATTGTATGGGACGCAGGAGTACGGGGCGGTCACCTTAAAAATAAAAGGGGAAAAAGCTGTGATAGAAACATTTTGCAAAAAGTAAAAGTTTCCGATATAATAGAAATTATGAAAAGTTTGAATGAAGATTTAAAAACAGGACAATTTAAGCAGATATATCTTCTTTATGGAGAGGAAAATTATCTGAAGAAACAGTATAAGGAGCGGTTTGTCAAGGCAATGCTTCCTGATGGCGATACGATGAATTACGCCTATTATGAAGGGAAGGGCGTGGATATCAAGGAAGTCATTGACCTGGCGGAAACGCTGCCTTTTTTTGCAGAGCGCCGGTTGCTTGTATTTGAAAATACCGGATTTTTCAAAAGCTCGGGGGCGGATCTGGCAGATTATGTTAAGGAAATGCCTCAGACCACATATTTTATTTTTGTGGAGGAAGAGGTGGACAAGCGCAGCAAACTGTATAAGGCAGTGAAGGCAAAGGGACATATCGTGGAGCTTCCATTTCAGGATGAAACGACATTGAAACGCTGGATCCTTGGCAATGTCAAACGGGAAGGAAAGCAGATGTCGGAGGCGTCGGCCGGCTACTTTTTAGGCAAGGTCGGAACCGATATGCAGAATATCCAGGGAGAACTGGAAAAGCTGTTCTGCTATACGCTGCACCGGGATGTGATCACACCGGAGGACATTGACGCAGTCTGTATCAATCAGATTGGAAATCATATTTTTGAGATGGTCAACGCAGTGGCGGAGAAGAAACAAAGGAGAGCATTGGATCTCTATTATGAACTGCTGGCGTTAAAAGAGCCGCCGATGCGGATCTTGTTTTTGCTGGTGAGACAGTACCGGATCTTGTTTCATGTGCAGTCGCTGCAGGTGAAGGGATACGGAAGAAAAGAAATTGCGGCAAAGGCAGGACTTCACCCGTTTGCAGTCGGAAAGTATATGGAGCAGACAAGGTATTTTAAGATGGAAGAACTGCGTGCCGTACTGGAGGAGAGCGCTGAACTGGAAGAACGAGTTAAGACCGGACGGCTGACAGATACGCTGGCGGTGGAGCTGTTTTTGGTAAAATACTCGTCCTGAACGACAGATATTCTTGTCAAAACAAGAAAGGCATGATAGTATATCTTTGCACAAAAAACAGAAGAACATTACAATAGAAGCAAATAGAAAAAGACAGAGTTACTGGAGGAATGAAAGTGTCATCAATTGATCAGAATAAAATACGAAATTTTTGTATTATCGCACATATCGACCATGGAAAATCTACGCTTGCAGACCGGATCATCGAGAAGACCGGACTTCTGACAAGCCGTGAGATGCAGTCTCAGGTTCTGGACAATATGGACCTGGAAAGAGAGAGAGGAATCACCATCAAAGCACAGACTGTGCGTACGGTATATAAGGCGAATGACGGGGAGGAGTATATCTTTAACCTGATCGATACGCCGGGACATGTAGACTTTAACTATGAAGTATCCAGAAGCCTTGCAGCCTGTGATGGAGCGATCCTGGTTGTGGATGCGGCGCAGGGAGTGGAGGCGCAGACGCTGGCGAATGTGTATCTTGCGCTGGATCATGATCTGGATGTATTTCCGGTTATCAACAAGATCGATCTGCCGAGTGCGGAGCCGGATCGTGTCAAAGAAGAGATTGAGGATGTGATCGGGATCGAGGCAGATGATGCGCCCCTGATCTCGGCAAAGACGGGACTCAACATCGAGGAAGTGCTGGAGCAGATCGTGAAGAAGATTCCGGCACCGGAGGGAGATCCGAAAGAGCCGTTAAAAGCATTGATCTTCGATTCGGTTTATGATGCCTACAAAGGGGTAATCGTATTCTGTCGGATCAAAGAGGGAAGCGTGAAAAAAGGAACAACGATCCGGATGATGGCAACAGGAGCCCAGGCCGATGTAGTCGAAGTCGGTTATTTTGGTGCAGGACAGTTTATTCCTTGTGAGGAATTAAGCGCCGGGATGGTTGGGTATATCACGGCCAGCTTAAAAAATGTAAAAGATACCCGTGTGGGTGATACGATCACAGATGCCGCACGTCCTTGTGCAGAACCTCTGCCGGGATATAAAAAAGTAAATCCGATGGTATACTGCGGACTGTATCCGGCAGATGGAGCAAAATATCCGGATTTGCGAGATGCGTTGGAAAAACTGCAGCTGAATGATGCGGCACTGCAGTTCGAGGCAGAGACTTCCGTGGCCCTTGGGTTTGGATTCCGCTGTGGTTTCCTTGGACTTCTGCACCTGGAGATCGTACAGGAGCGACTGGAGAGAGAGTACAATCTGGATCTGGTGACAACTGCGCCGAGTGTTATTTATAAGATCCATAAGACAAACGGAGAAGTGATCGATCTGACCAATCCGACGAATATGCCGGATCCGGCGGAGATTGAATACATGGAAGAGCCGATGGTAAAAGCAGAGATTATGGTGACTTCTGAGTTTATCGGTGCGATCATGGATCTGTGTCAGGAGCGCAGGGGTGTATATCAGGGAATGGAGTATATCGAAGAAAAGCGAGCAGTGATTCATTATCATCTGCCATTGAATGAGATTATTTATGATTTCTTTGATGCGTTGAAATCCCGTTCCAGAGGATATGCATCTTTCGATTATGAGATGCTGGGATACGAGCAGTCAGAGCTGGTAAAACTGGATATTCTGATCAATAAAGAAGAAGTGGATGCACTTTCTTTTATTGTACACAGTGCAACAGCATATGAGCGTGGAAGAAAGATGTGTGAGAAGCTCAAAGAAGAGATTCCAAGACAGCTTTTTGAAATCCCGATCCAGGCAGCAGTAGGAAGCAAGATCATCGCAAGAGAAACCGTCAGAGCAATGCGAAAAGACGTGCTTGCCAAGTGCTACGGCGGTGATATTTCCCGTAAGAAAAAGCTGTTGGAAAAACAGAAAGAAGGAAAGAAGAGAATGCGCCAGGTCGGAAACGTAGAGATTCCGCAGAAAGCGTTTATGAGCGTATTGAAGCTGGATGAAAATTAGAGAAATACAAAAAACCTCGCCAAAGAAATGGTGAGGTTTTTGTTTTCCCATACATTTGATTATTCTGCAGCATTCACAATCTGTTTCATCAATTCATAACATCCTTTTTCCTGAATAAAAGTAAAGTCCTTTACAACAGTTTCTTCGAGTCCGGCAAGTGTTGTCAGATCTTTTCCCCAGAAGGACGTTTCGCTTAAGACGGCGTGAACATAGTCAGCGGCAGAATCGTCTTTGTGTGCGTCATAGAATTCCAGAACTTTCGGATCGTCAGAAATCGGATACTGGTTTTTGCCATTTCGATCCCCGGTAAAAGTTGCGTCCACAAATCCAATGCCTTTATAAAATGCCAGGTAAAAAGCGAGGGAGGCACTCAGGCAAGGAGGAACCTGCCCTGTTTTTTCCAGGTATCCTTCCAGAGAAGGAAGCACACGGGCTTTCCATTTTGCAGTCGAATTCAGAGAAATGGAGAGCAGTGCATGATCGATAAACGGATTTTGGAAGCGATCCGTCACGGACGCAGCAAAGCTCATCAGTTCTTCTTCCGGCAGAGTCAGTGTCGGAATGATCTCTTTATAGATTGCCTGATTCATGTAACCACGGATGACATCATCCTTCATACAGTCTCTGACAATGTCCTGTCCGGCAAGGTAAGCACCGAGTACCATGGAAGTGTGAGCACCGTTTAAGATGCGGACTTTCCGCTGTTTGTATGGTTTGTGGTCATCTGTGATCAGGATCGGAAGATTTGCCGTATCACAAGGGAATTCCTCTTTGATCGACTGAGGTCCTTCGATTACCCAGAATCCAAAGATTTCACCGGTGTTTAACACTTTGTCAATATAGCCGTTTTCCTGATTTAAAGCGTCTGCATCAGAGCGTGGATAACCGGTTACAATCCGGTCTACCAAAGTAGAGCAGAAGAGGTTTGCCTCTTTGATCCATTCAGTGAAAGCTTCGCCCAGATTCCAGTCGGCAGCGTGTTTTAAGACGCATTTTTCCAGTTCTTTTCCGTTGTTGTCGATCAGTTCGCAGGAGAGGATGATAAATCCTTTTTTGACATCTCCCTGAAATGCTTCAAAACGTTTATGCAGAAACTGTGTCAGCTTTGCCGGAAAACTGTTTGCCGGAGTATCAGTGAACTGACAGGACGGATCATATACGATTCCGGCTTCTGTTGTATTGCAGGTGATGAAACGCAGTTCGGGATTTTTTGCACATTCCATAACTGCCTCATAGTCGCTGTATGCATTTAAGCAGCGGCTGATACAGGAGATTACCCGTTTGGAAGAGACTTCCTGTCCGTTTTCGGAACCACGTAAATACAGTGTGTAGAGACCTTCCTGTTCATTGATAAAATCTCCCACATCCGGAGTTGTGAATTTTGGAATTGGCTGTACCAGTACAACCTTGGAATTAAAATTTGCAGTTTCATTCATTTTATCGATAAAGAAATCGACAAATGCGCGCATAAAGTTTCCTTCTCCGAACTGTAAAACGCGTTCCGGAGCTTCGTTTAATAAATATCCATCATAATTTAAATCCTGTAAGGTCTGGTAATTTAACTGTTTCATAGCAAAAATTATCCTTTCTGAAAATCATATTCATCTATTGTTACAGAGTCACACCCTGTTTGAAAATGGCCATATCGTGGAATCCTGCTTCCTCGGCTTTGACCGGACATCCGGAAGCAACCTCCAGAACATAGTCAAAAAGAGATTCTCCCATCTCCGGGATAGAGCCGCCGTCTACCAGCGCACCGCAATTGAAGTCGATCCAGTTTTTCTTATTCTCATAGAGTTTTGAATTACTGGATATTTTTACAGTCGGAACCGGAGAGGCAAAAGGAGTTCCGCGTCCCGTTGTAAACAGTACAATTTGTGCACCGGAAGCTGCAAGTGCAGTAGAGGCTACCAGGTCATTTCCGGGAGCGCTCAAAAGATTGAGTCCTTTTGTCTGCACAGGCTGTCCATAGGAGAGCACATCAGCGACCGGGGCAGAACCGGATTTCTGGGTACATCCAAGAGACTTATCTTCCAGTGTGGAGATACCTCCCTTTTTATTTCCCGGAGAAGGGTTCTCGTAGATGGTCTGATTGTGGCTTTTAAAGTAGTTTTTAAAAGAATTGATCAGGTCTACTGTTTTATCAAAAACAGCTTCATCCCTGCAGCGGTTCATCAGCAGAGTCTCTGCCCCGAACATTTCCGGCACTTCTGTGAGGATTGTAGTACCGCCGCGGGCGATGAGCAGATCGGAAAAAGCACCAACTGTCGGATTTGCGGTGATTCCGGATAATCCATCAGAACCTCCGCATTTCATTCCGATGACAAGCTCTTTACAGGAAATTTTTTCTCTCTGGAAGGTGGAGGCATAATCACAGAGCTGTCTGATGCAGGCAAGAGATGCTTCTATTTCATCCTCCACTTCCTGAGCAACCAGGAATTTGATGCGATCTTCATCCACGGTTCCGATATATTTTTTTAATTCCTCAATATTGCTGTTTTCGCATCCGAGGCCGAGGACTAGAACGCCTGCTGCATTTGGATGGCGGATCAGATCTGCAAGGATCTGGCGGGTGTGCTCCTGGTCATCTCCCATTTGAGAACATCCGTAAGGATGCGGGAATGCGACGATCGCATCTACACTGTCCGGCTGAAATTCTTTTGCTCTGGCAGCAACAGAGGTTGCGATGCTGTTGACACAGCCAACTGTCGGGATGATCCAGATTTCATTGCGGACACCGGCTTTTCCGTCCGTCCTTCTGTATCCTTCAAAGAACCGTTCTTCCTGTGGTTCTAAAGAAGTGAATTCTTTCTGATAAGAATACTCCAGAAGATCTCCAAGTCCTGTTTTCATATTATGAGTGTGGATCCAGGAACCGGCCGAAATATCTTCTGTTGCATAACCAATCGGGGAACCGTATTTGATCACGGCACTCCCGGCGCTGATTTTTTCCAGTGCAAATTTGTGTCCCTGGGGAATGTCTTCTAATAAAGTATACATGTGTCCATCCAGATTTAATACGCTGTCCTTCTTTAAAGAAGTGAGTGCAACTGCTGTATTGTCTTTTGGATGAATCTGAATAAAAGTGTGTGTTGAATCCATAAAAACCTCCATAATGAAAATATAGAAAGAAAACAAAATGTAAGCATTTACAATTAAAATACAACCTTTTTGATTATAAGTCAATGGAAAAATGTACAAAAAATCAAGAAAAATATTGTGCAAAACGCTAATAAAAGAGTAATTGACTTTTTATTAACGAAGAAATATAATTTACAAATGTAAGGGCTTACAAAAAACGAGGAAAATAACAAATCAACAGGAGGAATAAGAGATGAAACCATTTATGGATGAAGAATTTCTGCTGAGCACTCCTACAGCACAGAAGTTGTATCATGATTTTGCAGAAACAATGCCGATTCTGGATTACCATTGCCATATCAATCCGGAAGAGATTGCAAAAGATGTCTGTTTTGAAAATATTACCCAGGTATGGCTGGGCGGAGATCATTACAAATGGAGACAGATGCGTTCAAACGGTGTGGATGAGTACTATATCACAGGTGATGCGCCTGCACGGGAAAAATTTCAAAAATGGGCGGAAACGCTGGAAAAAGCTGTGGGAAACCCGTTGTTCCACTGGAGTCATTTGGAATTAAAGCGATATTTTGGTTATCATGGCGTATTAAATGGAGAAACTGCAGAAGAGGTGTGGAATCTCTGCAATCAGAAATTACAGGAGCCATCCATGAGCGTACGGAATCTGATCCGCCGTTCTGGTGTTACTTTAATCTGTACAACAGACGATCCTGCAGACAGCCTCTACTGGCATAAAGAACTGGCGGCAGACGATAGCTTTGAGGTACAGGTACTTCCTGCATGGAGACCGGACAAAGCAATGAATATCGAAAAGCCGGATTATGCAGAATATCTGAAAAAACTGGGACAGGCTGCAGGATGTCAGATCGAAACATTTGCAGATCTAAAAATGGCATTAAAGAAGAGAATGGATGCATTTGAAGAAATGGGATGTCGTGCCAGCGATCATGCGTTGGAATATGTGATGTATGTGCCGGAAACAGAAGAAAATCTGGAAAAGATCTTTGCAAAACGCAAACAGGGTGAAATGCTGACAAAAGAAGAAGAACTGAAATTTAAAACAGCATTTATGGCATTTGCAGCAGAGGAGTATACAAAGAGAAACTGGGCAATGCAGCTTCATTATGGATGTAAGAGAGACAACAATGCAGCCCGTTATGCACAGCTTGGACCGGATACCGGATATGACTGTATCAATAACTATGCACCGTCCGCACAGATGGCAGATTTTCTCAATGCATTGAACGAGAAAAACAGCCTTCCAAAGACGATTATCTACAGTCTGAATCCAAATGACGATGAAGCCATCGGAACGATTCTTGGATGTTTTCAGGATGCGGGTGTGGCAGGAAAGATTCAGCAGGGATCTGCATGGTGGTTTAATGACCACAAGACTGGAATGATCAAACAGATGACATCTCTGGCAAACCTGGGACTTCTTGGAAATTTCCTTGGAATGCTGACAGATTCCAGAAGTTTTTTGTCTTATTCCAGACATGAGTATTTTAGAAGAATTCTTTGCGAATTAATTGGGGACTGGGTAGAGAATGGAGAATACCCGGATGATGAGCGAATGTTGGGGAAAATTATAAAAGATATTTCATATAATAATGCGGTACGTTATTTTGAGTTTGACTTAGAAGAAGTATATTAAAGGAGAAAAGTTAAACTATGAAACCGAATTGTAAAATTGCACCAATTACCCGTTTTGCATACGGAACAGGTAATCTTCTGGGAAGTGGAAGATGAGAGTGTAGCAAACGTATTTGAAGGATTCAAAAAGTTGTGCATTGACATCCTTTCTATGCTTCGCATCCTTACATTCCGTGACCATCTTGGGATGTATCTGGTCATTTATAAAGATAAACATCACAAAGCAGTGGCAGAATAAAGAACAAAAAGGCGTTTCCCGGTGGAGGCGTCTTTTTTGTTTTGAAAATAAAGATATACAAAAAATATAGAGTTATGTATAATCCAATTATAAATACAATAGGAACGGATATGGAAGGAGAAAAAACAAAATGAAATTAAAAAATATATTGATCGTTGTGAAAGATATTGAAAAATCAAAGCAGTTTTATCATGACTTGTTTGGCCTTAATGTGGTGCTTGATAATGATGGGAATATGATTTTAACAGAAGGTCTGGTACTGCAGGAAGAAAAAATCTGGAAGAAGTTCCTTGAAAAAGAAATTATTCCAGAGAGCAATTCCTGCGAACTGTATTTTGAAGAACGTGAGATAGAAAAATTTGTTCAAAAATTAGAAAATTTGTATCCTTCTATCCAGTATGTCAATCGTCTTACGACACATAGCTGGGGGCAGAAGGTGGTTCGGTTTTATGATCTGGACGGTAATCTGATCGAGGTGGGAACGCCGATGTAAGTCTTGTTTGTGAAAAAGAGTAGGCAGTGTATGGTGACAAGTCGCAAAAAAACATTGCGAAAGAATCAAAGAGAACTGGATAGGTAAATTATGATTGGGGTGTCGATTTATAACGGGGGTTAATCGGGTTATGAGTCGGCATTTCTTTTATCCTACAAAATGAGCGAATTCTTTTTTTAGGCAAATAGCAGTGATGTACATAGAACTCAGCAGAAATACACCACTTCTTGTGCAATTATTTTTTATTAATGATCAAGACGACAAGTCTGATATTGATGGTGCGAAAGGAAATGAAACGTTGTTAAACTGGATCAATGAGGAAATTCAATCTCTGAAAGAAGAGCAGTTCTTCCATAAAGATTATGATGAGACACTGGTAGCTACTTATGGAGAAGAGTACAAAGAAGAATTGGTTGTAGAAGGTGCAAAAATAAAATAGCTTTTAAAATGGTGGCAGAAGCCTTACGCTCCTGCCATCATTTTGTTGTCTGCTTTTTTACAATATTTCCGGAAAACATTGTTCTGGAAGGCGGAATTTCTTTCTGAAATACCTGCATCATCTGTGACACGGCAGTGACGCACATATATTCTACCCGGTTGTCGATGGTTGTGATCTCTGGTGTACTGCAAGCGGCGAGTACGGAATTGTTGTATCCGGTCACCTGAAAATCCTCGGGAACTCGAAGGTGCTTTTTCAGTGCGTATTTTACAGCGCCTGTGGCGAGTTCGTCATCTGCAGCAAGGACACAGTCAAAAGAAATGCCGTCTGCATCGAGTTGTTCTAAGATAGAACATGCTTTGTGCAAGTCTCCCGGTGCGCAAAACGCATTTTTCTGAGATATGTCCAGTCCATGTTCCGCACACGAATCCAGGAATCCCTGGATTTTTTTTTGTCCGCTGTAATTGAGCGTTCGGTATAAATAAATCGGGGATTCAGATCCTCTGGCGAAGACCAGGTCTGTCATATCTTTCAATGCCATATAGTCATCGCAGAGAATGGAGTATATATTGTCTCCTTTTAATTCTCCGTTTAAGATAAAAACAGGGATTTTGGAAGCGGCCTCCAGAATATAGCGGTTTTCCTCCGGAGAGTTCTCGATAAAGTGAGAACCGATCAGAAGGACAGCGTCTACATTGCGGGACAAAAGCAGGTTCAAATAGCTCTGTTTCTCCAAAAGCTCATACCCTGTGCAGCAGAGCATGGATGCATAGGAATTCTTGCGAAGCTCCCGCTCCAGATAATAAATTGCCTGTGCCTGGTAAACGTCCGAGGAGTCGGAACAGAGAATCCCAACAGTGTGCATGGAATTCAGTCCGAGACTTCTGGCAAAGGCATTTGGTGTGTAGCTGTTTTCTTCCATGACAGCAAGCACTTTTTTTCGGGTTTTTTCGCTGACTTTTTCACTGCCGTTTAAAACCCGCGAAACAGTGGCAATGGATACCCCTGCCTTTTGAGAAATATCATATATATTCATAACTGAATGCTCCTTAAAAATTTCAGAAACCAATCCAAAATGTAAGTGCTAACATTAATTGCAAAGAAGGAGAGTGGTTTTCTACTATAATAGCATATGATTTTCGAAAATGGTATTGTATATTTTATATAAATCTGCAGGTGATTATTATATAAAATACATAATTGACAATTAAAAAACACAATGATAACATACGATTGATAAGGAAATAGAAATGTGAATAGGTGGAAATAAATAATGTAAGCTGTTACAATGTGTGGAAAATACATAAAGGAGATCAAAATGGAGTTAAACGTAATTTGGAAACATGCACGTACAGCGGCTCTGGAATGTTGTGAAGGAAGTGTTTACGAGATGGAAGAACCCTGTCGGATATCTTTAAATGGAGTGTTTTACAAAGAGAGCAGGCAGGTTGTGAATCTCCTGCAGGGTCTGGAGCCTGGCAAAGAGTATCATGTTTCTGTAGAAAGAGGGGAAGAAGCAGCTGAGATTATGTTCTGCACAGATACACAGGATTATACATTGAATGTGCGTGATTTTGGTGCAAAGGGAGATGGCGTACAGGACGATACGACATATATTCAGGCAGCGATCATGTCATGCCCGAGAAACAGTCGTGTGCTGATTCCGGAAGGAACGTATCGAGTGACCAGTCTGTTTCTGAAAGATCATCTCACAATGGAGCTGGCAAAAGGTGCAGTGCTTTCGGCATATACAGAGCGTGAGAGGTTTTCAATTCTAAGGGGAACTTACCAGAGTGAGGATCAGGAAAACGAATATATTCTCGGAACCTGGGAAGGAGAAGCCCAGAATATGTTTGCCGGAATCATGAATGGAATCGGCATAAAGGATGTGACGATTTGCGGAGAAGGTACAATTGATGGAAATGCTTCCTGGGAAAACTGGTGGCTGGATGCAAAAGAGGTTCGTGGTGCGGCAAGACCGCGTATGATCTTTTTGAATCGATGTGAGGATGTGACAATTACCGGAATCACAGTACAGAATAGTCCGAGTTGGAATATTCATCCGTATTTTTGCAGTCATCTGAAATTTATTGGAGTGACGGTGCTTGGACCCAAGGTTTCCCCGAACACAGACGGATTGAATCCGGAATCCTGCGACGATGTAGAAATCACAGGATGTCTGTTCTCTGTGGGCGATGACTGCATTGCCGTGAAGTCAGGTAAAATTTCCGTGGGAGCAAAATACAAAGTTCCTTCTTCCAATATCAGAATCCGCCAGTGCTGTATGCGGGATGGGCATGGTTCAATTACGTTGGGGAGTGAGATGGCGGCAGGAATCAAAAATTTGCAGGCAAGACAGTGTGTGTTTCTCAATACAGACCGGGGGCTTCGGATCAAGACAAGAAGAGGACGCGGTAAGGATGCTGTGATCGACGGTATTTTGTTTGAAGATATCAGGATGGATTCTGTGCTGACTCCGTTTGTGATCAACAGTTTCTATTTCTGCGATCCGGACGGACACAGCGAGTATGTACAGTGCAAGGAGCCGCTTGCGGTGGATGAGAGAACTCCACAGATCAAAGAACTGTGTTTTCGTAATATTCAGGCTAAAAACTGTCATGTGGCAGCTGCGTTTTTCTACGGTCTCCCGGAGCAGAAAATTGAGCGTGTGGAAATGAAGCACATTCAGGTCAGCTATGCAGAAGATGCAGCCAGTGGACAGCCGGCGATGATGGATGGAATTGATCAGAATATCTGTAAAATGGGAATTTTTGCGAGAAATATCAAAACTCTGGTACTGGAGGATATTCAGGTGGCAGGACAAGAGGGAGAGGTAATTTCTATGGATGGGATTGATTCTCTGGAATGGAGGAAATAAACGATGGATTATAGAATAACAGACTATGGTGCAGTCGCAGACGGCACAACAAACAACAGAGCAGCGATTCAGGCGGCAGTGGATGCCTGTACAGTGGCAGGAGGCGGACGTGTCATTGTCCCGACCGGTCAGTTTTTAAGTGGAACGATCGTATTGAAAAGTAATGTGACACTGTATCTTGAAAAGGGGGGCAGAGCTGATCAGCAGTCTGCGCAATGTTGTCAAAATATGTTACTTTTCTATGTGGAATATATTGGAAAAAAATTCCGGAGCTGTCAGAGCATCTCTGGGAAAAGAATATGGAGCAGATTGCAGAAGGGTAGTTTTTAGATCTGCAGGAGTTTTTGGAGGTGTGGTCATCCGTAAAAGGCGGGGGGAACACAAAACGCCGCTGGCTGTATATGTATCCGGTCTTCTGGTTCGATGAGCCGAAATCCGTGGAGGTGTGGAAGCGGAAAAAAACGCCGGAAGCACGGTGCGGACGAATTGCAGTTTTATATCCGTAGAAGGTAAGCTCCTATGTTGGTCATCACCAGTCGATTGTGCGGGAAGGTCTTCTCGTGGGGGATCGTTACCAGATGATTTCTCTGCATGAAAATCTGCTGTTCTCATATTTTGAGACACCGAGGGATCGGGAGCAGGTGAATATCAGCAGAAGACCAGAGCCTTCAGAAGCAACCAAAGAGTGGGAGGCAGTTGTTCCGGAAAGTCATTTTTACCATTTCCCGGAGGCAAATGGAGAAAATTTTCTGATCATTTTGACTGTTTTTTCTGTGGGATAAAGGTATACAGCAAAAACAGATTGTATTATACTGTACCTATTAAAAAGAAAGAGGACTGTATGATGCAGAAATTAGAATTATATATCCACATTCCGTTTTGCGTACAGAAATGTGCCTATTGCGACTTTTTGTCTGCACCGGCAAATGATGCAGCCAAAGCGGAGTATGTGGATGCATTAAAAAAAGAAATACAAAGATACCGCGAGGTTGCTTCATCTTACCAGGTATCTTCTGTTTTTGTGGGCGGAGGAACTCCGTCCATTTTGTCGTGTGAACAGATGGGTGAGATTTTTAAAATGCTGAGACAGGTATTTACCATCGACAGGGATGCGGAGATTACAATCGAAGCAAATCCGGGAACTGTGACGGAAGAAAAACTAGAAGGATGGAAACAGGCGGGAATCAACAGGATCAGTTTCGGATTACAGTCTGTCAACAATGAGGAACTGAAAATGCTCGGACGGATCCATACGTATGAAGAATTTCGGGAATCCTATGACATGGCACGGCAGGCGGGATTTGATAATATCAACATTGATCTCATCTCAGCCATTCCCGGACAGACCGTAAAAAGCTGGGAGCACACCCTTCGTACGGTGGCAGAATTACATCCGGAGCATATTTCTGCGTACAGTCTGATCATTGAGGAAGGAACCCGATTTTATCAGTGGTATGGAAAAGGACAGACAGATCAGGAGAAATATCCGCCTCTTCCGGATGAAGATGCAGAGCGGCAGATGTATGAGCGGACAGAGGAAATTCTGGAAGAATATGGATTTCATCGCTATGAGATTTCCAATTATGCACGGGAAGGAAAAGAGTGCAGACACAATCTGGGGTATTGGGGCAGAGTAGAGTATTTAGGGATCGGTCTGGGATCTTCGTCTTTTATTTCCAATACCAGATACCATCTTTGTACAGATATGACCTCTTATATAGAAAGAATAGGATCAGGAGAAGATCTGCGGGAAGAAATCGAAGTGCTGACAAAGGAAGATGCCATGGAAGAATTTATGTTTCTGGGACTTCGAAAGATGCAGGGAATCTCCCGAATCCAGTTTGAGAATTGTTTTGGAAATACGATAGAAGAAATCTACGGAGACGTGATTGAAAAACTGGAGCAAGAAAAAATGTTAGAAGTGAAAGAGGATAAAATCCGGCTGACAAAAAGAGGGATTGATGTCAGCAATTATGTGTTCTGCGAATTTCTGCTGTAGGAAAAGATTTTGAAGCTTTTAATAATTCAGAAACAAATATCAAACATTGGATAAACAAAAGAGTGCTATTCTCATACCATCAAACAAAGAAAGGCAGGTATGAGAATGTGAAAGAAAAGAACAAGGCAGGCAGAGTGTCCAAAAAGACGATAGCTACAGTATTGATTGCAATGATTGGTACAGTTGGAATCGGGATGTGCATGAGTATTGCATGGAGTTATGCAGCACCAGAGATTGCAAAGGAGTTGTGGATTTACTTTGTCTCATTTAATTTATCAAATCTTTAAAATAAAAGAGTCAGAAACAGGTGCGTCAGAAGAAAAAATTGACCGCACCTTGTTTTTTGTTTACAATTTGTACATAATTCACAAACAAAACGAAAACAAAAATGTGTTAGGATCGTCCTGTATTTTAGGAAAATGGGAAGAGATACAAAAGGAGAAGATAAAAATGATTCGTATACTTGTAGTGGAAGATGATGAAAAATTAAATCAGATTGTATGTACCTATCTGAATGACAGTGGTTTTCAGGCGAAGGGGTGTCTGTCGGCAGCTGCGGCATATGAGGAAATGTATCATACGGTGTACCAGCTGATTATTTCTGATATTATGATGCCGGAGATTGACGGGTTTGAGTTTGCCGGGACAGTTCGCCGGATAAATGAGACGATTCCGATCCTGTTTATGTCGGCAAAAGATGATCTGCCGTCCAAGCGGAAAGGGTTTCAGCTCGGGATCGACGACTATATGGTAAAGCCGATAGAACTGGATGAACTGCTTCTTCGTGTAAGGGCATTGCTTCGCAGGGCAAATATAGAGATGGAAAGAAAAATTACGGTGGGAAATCTGATACTGGATGCGGATGCTATGAGTGCAGAAATTGACGGAGAAGAGATCAGTCTTACTACAAGAGAATTTAATATTATTTACAAGCTTTTGTCTTATCCGAAAAAAACGTTTTCCAGAGCGCAGCTCATGGACGAGTTCTGGGGTGTGGAGACAGATACCAGTCTGAGGGCTGTGGATGTTTATGTTACAAAACTCAGAGATAAACTGTCAGCCTGTGACGGATTTAAGATTGTGACAGTCCGCGGGCTTGGATACAAGGTGGTGCTGCAATGAAAGAACGAGAGGAACAAAGGGGAAAAGTAAAGCAAAGTTTATTTCCGGTTTCTTTATTTGGAATCTATATTGGGGTTCTGTTTCTGATGTCGGGGATACATACCGGACTGATCGTGTTTATGAATTCGGCAGGCTGGAATAAAGCGGTGATGACCGTGGTGCCGATGTGTTACTGGGGAATGGTTGCCATGGGACTGACGCTGTTTACCAGATGGAAGGTAAAAAGAACCTACGAAGAACCACTGTATAAAATGGCAGAGGCTACCAGAAAAGTGGCGAACGGAGATTTTTCCGTCTATGTACCTACATTTCATACAATGGAGAAACGGGATTATCTGGATGTCATGATTCTGGATTTTAATAAGATGGTGGAAGAACTAGGGAGCATTGAAACGCTGAAAACAGATTTTGTGTCAAATGTTTCTCATGAGATGAAAACACCGCTTTCTATTATTAAAAATTATGCGGAACTTTTGCAGAGGGATGCGTTGTCGGAGGAACAGCGCAGAGAATATGGGGAAGCCATTGAAAATACAGCAACGCGCCTGTCTGATCTGATCAGCAATATTTTAAAGCTGAATAAGCTGGAAAACCAGAAAATACAGCCGGAGGCAGAAGTGTATGATGTGTGCAGACAGTTATGTGACTGCATTCTGCAATATGAATCTGCCTGGGAGAAAAAAGAGATCGAGATGGAAGTAGAAATGGAGGATCGGGCAGAAATTTATGCGGATCAGGATCTGATGGAACTGGTGTGGAATAATCTGCTGTCTAATGCGGTCAAGTTTACCGAGCTGGGCGGTGTGATCACGGTTCGTCAGTTGTCGGATGAGCAGGGGGTGACAATCTCTGTATCGGATACCGGCTGCGGTATGAGCAAAAATACCATGAAACATATATTTGATAAATTTTATCAGGGAGACACGTCTCATTCCAAAGAGGGAAACGGACTGGGGATGGCAATGGTAAAACAGGTGCTGGAGCTTATGGATGGGGAGATTCAGGTCCTAAGTGAAGAAAAACAGGGCAGTACGTTTATTGTGACACTGCCCATGGCGGGAAAGGAGTTTGGTCAGTTATGAAAAAGACAGAAAAGCCACAGAGAAATTTTGTGGCATATGAATATAAAGAAGTGAGTGCAAACAGCAGTCAGGCCTCCTTTTTGTTAGATGGATATGAGAATTTTGGGTGGGAACCGGATGACAATCTGCCGCAGAGCAGCCAGAGTCGTCATCCGGGGGCGGAGAAGATGATGACTCTGCGATTGAAACGTGATCGGAAAATTGTAAATAAAACGGAGCTTACAAGGCTGCAGCGAAACTTTGAAGCCTGTGTCCGGGAAATTCAGTCGCTGGAAAACAGTAAGACATCGAAAGCGACAATATGGGCGCTGGCAGCAGGAGTGATCGGAACTGCTTTTATTGCATGTTCTACGTTTGCGGTGACAGCAGTTCCGCCGAAAATCCTTTTGTGTATTATTTTTGCGATTCCCGGATTTCTGGGATGGATCCTGCCGTATTTCCTTTATAAGAAAATTGTGAGAAACCAGACGGAAAAACTGACGCCGATGATCGAAGCAAAGTATGATGAGATTTATGAGATTTGCGAAAAAGGAAATAAGCTGTTGTATTAGAAGTGAAAAAAGTACAGGGTTATAAATTGGAAACAAGGGGAAATATAAAAAGTATAAAGAATATATAAACATGGTTGACAAATACAGACCATGGTGCTATCTTAATATACGGAAGGTGTTAGCACTCAAAACAAAGGAGTGCTAATAAGAAAAACCTCAGGTGAGAGAAAGGAAGGTCTGATGGGATTGAATACAGAACTTGGCGAGCGTAAGCTCACGATTTTAAAAGCGATTATCCAAAACTATCTGGAGACCGGAGAGCCTGTTGGTTCCCGAACACTTTCCAAATACACGGATTTGAATTTGAGTTCTGCGACGATACGCAACGAGATGGCTGATCTGGAGGATCTGGGATACATTTTCCAGCCGCACACTTCGGCAGGGAGGATTCCTTCCGACAAAGGCTACCGCTTATATGTGGATATGCTGATGGAGGAGAAGGAGCACGAGATTACAGAGTTGCGCAACACGATGCTTGAAAAATCCGATAAAGTGGATCAGGTGCTGAAGCAGGCTGCGAAAGTGCTTGCTGTGAATACCAATTATGCAACGATGGTTTCCGCTCCTGTGAACAGCCGGAACACATTGAAGTTCATTCAGCTTTCACAGGTGGATCAGGAACAGATTGTGGCAGTGATCGTGATGAATGGAAACGTGATCAAGAACAAGATCATACAGGTTGGTGAGGTGCTTGCCAGTGAGACGCTTCTGAAGCTGAATATGCTTTTGAATACAACACTCAACGGCATGTCGATCGAACAGATCAATCTTGGTCTGATCGCACGATTGAAGGAGCAGGCAGGAATCCACAGCCGAGTGATCAGTGATGTGCTGGATGCCGTGGCGGAGATTATTCATGTAGATGATGATATGGAGATCTACACGAGTGGTGCGACGAACATTTTCAAATATCCGGAGCTGAGCGATAAGCAGAGTGCTCAGGAGATTATCAGTGCATTTGAAGAGAAGCAGCAGCTGGCGGATCTTGTGACAGAGACACTGGCAAGTGAAGAAAATCACGGGATTCAGGTCTACATTGGGGATGAGACTCCGGTAAAGACAATGAAAGACTGCAGCGTCGTAACAGCAACCTACGAATTGGGAGAAGGCATGAAAGGTACGATCGGTATCATCGGTCCCAAGCGTATGGATTACGAACATGTCATGAAGACGCTGAAAACTCTGCAGAGCGAGTTGGATGCAATTTATTATAAAGACCCGGAAGAATAGGAAGGTGATTGCTGGTGGCAGAGAATATGAGTAAAGAAGAGATGGTCAAAGAAGCGGTGGAAGAAGCAAAAGCCAAAGCTTACAAAGAGGCCGAAGAACAGGACACAGAAGAGACTGTGGAAGAAGCAGCTGAAGAGGCTGCAGAGCCAACAGAAGAAACGGAGGGTTCTGAAGAGGGATCCGGTTTCATGAAGAAGTTTGGCAGAAAGAATAAAAAAGATAAAAAAGACGAGAAAATTGAGGAACTGACTGACAGACTCACTCGTCAGATGGCAGAGTTTGATAACTTCCGCAAGCGTACAGAAAAAGAAAAATCTCAGATGTACGAAATCGGTGCGAAAGATATCATAGAAAAGATTCTTCCGGTTGTGGATAACTTCGAAAGAGGAATCGCAGCTGTACCGGAGGAAGAAAAGTCCAACCCGTTTGCAGAAGGAATGGAGAAGATTTACAAACAGCTGATGACTACACTCGAAGAGATTGGCGTAAAACCGATTGAAGCGGTTGACCAGGAATTTGATCCGGATTTTCACAATGCAGTGATGCATGTAGAAGATGAAGAAGTTGGAGAGAATATCATTACAGAAGAATTCCAGAAGGGTTATCTGTACAGAGACAGTGTAGTAAGACATAGTATGGTAAAAGTGGCAAACTAATAAGGAGGAAATAATCATGGGAAAAATCATTGGTATTGATTTAGGAACAACAAACAGCTGTGTAGCTGTTATGGAAGGTGGACAGCCAACAGTTATCGCCAACACAGAAGGAGCAAGAACAACACCATCTGTAGTTGCATTTACAAAAACAGGAGAACGTCTGGTAGGAGAGCCTGCAAAACGTCAGGCAGTTACCAATGCAGACAAGACAATCTCTTCTATCAAAAGAGAGATGGGTACAGATTATAAAGTAGCGATCGATGATAAAAAATATTCTCCACAGGAGATTTCTGCAATGATCCTTCAGAAACTGAAAGCAGACGCAGAAGGATATCTTGGAGAGAAAGTAACAGAAGCAGTTATTACAGTGCCGGCTTATTTCAACGATGCACAGCGTCAGGCAACAAAGGATGCAGGTAAGATCGCAGGTCTGGACGTAAAACGTATCATCAACGAGCCAACAGCAGCAGCACTTGCTTATGGACTTGACAACGAAAAAGAGCAGAAGATCATGGTATATGACCTTGGTGGTGGTACATTCGACGTTTCCATCATTGAGATCGGAGATGGAGTTATCGAAGTATTATCTACAGCAGGTAACAACAGACTTGGTGGAGATGACTTTGACCAGAAGATCACAGACTATATGCTGGCTGATTTCAAGGCAAAAGAAGGAGTAGACTTGTCAACAGACAAGATGGCTCTTCAGAGACTGAAAGAAGCAGCAGAGAAAGCGAAAAAAGAACTTTCTTCTGCAACAACAACAAACATCAACCTTCCGTTCATCACAGCAA